>OOCC01000004.1_pt1 | contig 164304 bp, 129 predicted proteins | sample 1670971 | NCBI WGS metagenome assembly OOCC01 (sample SAMN06348109, study PRJEB24527) | human gut metagenome | biome: human gut; feature: ankylosing spondylitis patient; material: feces | host: Homo sapiens | place: China | collected 2015-10
AGAAGAAAAAGAAGAAACGCAGAAGAGGCTTTAGCCTTTGATGCAAGTTACAAACTTAAAATTAGAATCGAACATGAAAGAAGAACTATTGGAAGCCATCTACGGCACAGTTGAGAGATTGGAGCAGAAAGTCGATGAACTTTCTGCCTCCACAAAGAACGCAGGAGCAGAAAACGTTCCTGCAAGTAATGACATAACCAAGTTGGATAAATCAATCATTGCTATGTTTGGCAAGGAGGAGGAAGTCATTGGTAAATTATCCAAATTAAGAGATGCCATTGTTGTTTTCGCTGACCTTATCAAGATTGAACATGGCAAAAATGAGCAGCGAAGCAAGTTCTTGGTTGATGCAGTCAAGCAGATGAGACAAGAGAATGATGTTTTCTCGAAGGCATTGCAGGAAAAACTTGAAGTAATGAACAAATCACCTCAAAAGAAGGTTGTAACCCATCGCTTCGAGCCAACCTCAAAGAATGTTCTTCTTTTCATAGGTGGCTTGGCTCTATCTCTTGTTCTCTCCATTTGGGGCAATCTCACCCAATGGCGAGAGCATCAAGATTGGGAGGAGGCAGACTTGAAATATCGTGCTTTGAAGATGGTTCTTCCATCTGACGACCAGAATATTCATTATATAGAAAAGAACTTCTCTGTACAACATGATGATGATGCTATCAATAATGTTAGAAATCGTGTCGCTGTGTATGAAGATTCCGTCCGTCGACACCATGAAATGCTTGAAATGGCTACTTACAAGGATAGCATGGCTAATAAACTTTGGGAATAATCCAAGGGAATCAAACGAATATTAGAAAACAGAAAGTGACCCAATAATAACCTCTCTCCTTGAATTGGCATAACATAAAAAATGCTCCACATAAAAACGTGGAGCATTTTTTATAAATGATTTAGAATGTATAAGCAACATTGAAAGCCCATTTGTTCATTCGTGTCTTATATCCATCACCAACATCTTGGTAACATTCATTATTTGTAATACCCTTTGAATAAGTTGCGCCTAAGGTAAAACCTTTTATTCGCATATTGAGTCCTATTTCTGCTGTCATATTCAAACGTTTTGGACCATAGATGTCATAACTATCAGTGTTGAACACTGGTTCCCCATAATAATCTGTTATGTCCTCATTATAGTCAGCATCATCAGCCTTATATGATGCTGCAATACCAATATTGAATCCGAGACCGCCATGTACCCACAATGCCACTTTGTTTCCAAATGGGAATCGGAACAAAGCATGAGCAGGTATATAAATATTGTGCTCTTGGAAGCTACTCCAATCATATTCATCATTCGAAGATATATACATTTCGTAATAAACACCAGAGTAGAATCCAAGTCCAAACTTAAAGCAAGGATGCACACCGACACCTATCTGGAAACCACGCAACCACTTGCTGTCACCATCAAACCACGCAGGAGACTCCTTTACTTTCTCACCATTTCCTGAAGTAACAATCTGTTTCTGAACATATCCAACAGAGATATCAACAGGAGTAGGACTATACTCTCTTTCCCAAGGCCATTGGAAATCCTTGCGTGTCTCTACTGCCAACTGTATATCTGACGGCATATTAGCACTTACTTTGATAGATTTTGTTCTTGACTTTTGTCCATAGTAAGTTGCATAATACTTAAAAGTTTGACCTATAGGTCGGGTAACTTCATAGGAGTTTCCACTTACTACTACACCCTCGTCTGTATTTTTTAGCATATTATTGTTTTCAAAAACAGAAGCACTTGTACCAGCCTGCTTACCATTGTACATTGGCGTAACAGTATAGGTCTTGGTATTAAAGATAGTTTTGGTCGTATTTCCATGCAGTGTTATCATATTCTTCACAGCATCAGGATTTCCAGGGAAATAAGCAATCACCTCGTATGCCTTTTCTGCAAGTTGCATATTAGGTTGGTAATCCATTTCCATTTCACCATCTTTGATAACCAATCGTGCCCCCTCTGGCTTTGTTTTTAAGTTGAGAGTGTATTTTGCTCTACTATCATGGGTGTAGATTTTTGTATCATCCTTTATATCTACAGTACCACGAACACTTCCATCAGCAGCATATATAGTTGCTACATGGTCACCAGACGGAGCATTTTCTATCGTTATTCTACCATTGCTGTCGGCATAGTACTTCTTCGTATCTCCATTAATAACGGCGTAAGCACCAGGCAATTGTGTATCTATAAGAACAGGAGCAGGGTCACGAAGTACAAGACGATAGACTTTTCCTGCTTGCAAGCCACCTTTCTTGTTACGAACTGTATATTTAGAAATTCCATATTCCGAGAAATTAATCAACAGAGACTGGTATAAATTTCCTTTAGGAACAATACGTAGGCTATTACTATGTTGCTCTACCCAAATATAATTGGCATACCCACCTCCACCAGGAGACAACTTTCTATCTATCGACTTTGTTGGTCTTGGGTCCGTTGATTCCACTTCTCCTGGCATAAAGACTTTTACCAAGGCTGAGTTTGCCAACATTCCAGAGAAATTTGACGGTGTGGTGACATCAAAATCACTTTTGTCAGCTTCAGTAAAAGAGACTATTTTCAATTCTCTTCCTAAAGCAGCTTGCTGTGCATTTGCTTCCATGCTAGAGAAGCCTACAGCTAACAGACCTATTGCCAAGGTCTTCATTAAAAACGCTTTAATCATAATACTCATTTTTTGTTTATAATCAGTTTATCTAAAATCATCTACCATTATGAAATCATCATCAGGTGTATCTTTAGGTTGCCAAGCTCTGACATGAATGACTGGAGGGTCTTCATTGAAATCCCAAAGCAGAAACAGATACCCTGTATCTTCATATTCCTTTCCGCTTTTATTTTTACTCTTCCAATGCTGAATAAGGTTTACACCATAATAATTACTCATTGCTTCCGAATTAGCAGGCGATATCATTATCTCATCAAAAGAAACATCTATGTACTTATTGTTTCTAAACAACATAGCCAAATTATTCAAGTACCTTTCCTTATCTTGAACTGTATAGGTTGTTCTCTTTTTAATCTGTTGACTAAAGTCACCCGATTCTTTACGAGTTTCCACCCTACCTGTTATGATGAGAGCATCATCACTATAAATCTTTCTTAAAGACTCCAAATCCTTCTCATTATAATAATTGCGAAAATCCTCGACAAACTTCAAGATTTCGTTCTTTCGGCGCACATCATACACTTCCTGCTCTCTCTTTGCAACAGAAAGATGATTGTTCAAGAGAGCAAAGCCAACACGTGTGACATTTCCCGATTTATCAAAAGAAATGGTCAACTCTCTTGTCTTCGGGTCTGTACAATCATCAGGTTGTCGAGTAACCGTCGCCTGAATACCTCGTGCTTGATAACCACTCGTTAGTCCATAGCAAATGCTTTTAGCGTTGCTTTGACATACAAAACCGAAATTTTCCCACAACATATCAAGGCGTTCAGCAGCTTCCATTCCCACCTTTCCATTTAATTGTAAAGAACGCCCCTGCTCCGCTGCCTGATTTATCTCTGTCAGTAAGGCGGAAGCATTACGCTCCATTCTTGATTTCAATGCTGCATTATAGATGCCATCTGTAAAATGGAATGAGACTTCTTGCGCCAAAATACTCACAGTCATGAGTACCCCCATAAAAACTAACAACAATTTTCTCATATCGCTATTTCTTTATTTTCTTCTTCAATTTATCCATGAAATCCTTTGGCAGTTCCTTTCCCATCAGTTGCCGAACATTTGATGTTGGAATAAATAGCCATGCCACCCCCTCAACAACAAGACCTTTATCTGCAACTTTCTTGATAGGCCAGGATAGATTTAGGACATGAAGCCATTTGTTTTCATTGTTGAAAAGAAATAAATCAACTTTCATCTCTTTCTTACCCATACCCTCTATGCCAACAAACATTTCATAGCCTTTGTTTCTACAAAAAGTCATCAATTGCTTGAATTGAATGTTTACACTATCCTTTTGATAACGATACTTTTGAAAAGTCAACTTGATGCTACCATCAGGCAATTCCCTATTCGGTAGGAGTAACCGATTGACAATTGTCTCTTTAGGATATTTTGCATCACAAAGAGGAATAAAACTTTTGCCTTTACGCTCATAATACGTAGCAGTAGAAATACCGTCAACGATGTAAGTCTCTCCAGGATGCACATAATAATTTTCACCTTCCACACGACTCATCACCGTAGAATCATTCTTGATACGTGACAAAACATCCATCTTGGCAGCCATCTTCATCTGTTCGATGAAAGCATCCTCCATGGACTTACGCTTGGAATCAGTTTGTTGTGCCGAAGACACGGCACAACAGAACAGACTTATTGTCATAAACAATAGTAATCGTCTCATCATTTTATTCTCCTAACATGATTGTTTCTGTAGTTCCATCAGATTTATACCATTTGCCAAAACTCAGATGCCCATTGACATACGATCCTTCAACTTTATCTCCAGCCTCAGCAATACGCCCCTTAGGATCACGAGAGTCGATACGATGACTTGAAGAGAACCTCATTGTCCCCCTGCCATCAGGCTTTCCACTCTTTATAGCTCCTTCCCAAGTTGCATATCCTAGAGAAAGAGTTCCTTGTCTAGCAGTACTGGACGGAGTTTCAACTCTTGGTGCAACTACCCTTACAGACTTAGGTTTTACTTTTGCGATTGCAGAACTTGTTTTTTTCTCTTCTTTAGTTACCACAACCTTCTTTTTTGTTGCCTCAGACGATTTCGCAGGCGTCACTTCCTTTACCACCTTAACAGTATTCCCCTTTGGTTGTTCCTCACGAGTTCCATTCCATACGAAGAATACAGCCAAAGCAAGAACTACAACAGCAGTCAACCCAACTAAAGGTTTCTTCCACCAAGTTTTTGAAGCAATAGGCTCTGAATAGTTGACATGTTCATCTATTTCCTGCTTGCTTTCACTCTGAGTATTGCCAGTAGCTCCACTTACATGAGGATTGGTTGCCCTTGAATCACTCTTTTCACCTTTTACAGTGGAAGTTGCTTTCCCTTTCATATTTGCGATGAGTTCTTCAACGCATACCTCACCTTGTGAATCTATAACTTCCTTGGCTATTTTTTCCACTTGGTCAGCCCTAGCTCTATCCCAAGTTTCCTTTTCCAGACACCATCGCATGATGTCATTGAGATTCTTAGACCATCCAGCACCAAGCAATGGAATCTCCGCCCCTTGGTTCATCATCACGCCACCCATACCAGAAAAGGGCAGTTCCCCTTCTGCAAGTTCATAGATAGATGCACCAAGAGACCATACATCACTTGCCAGAATGGGTTCTGGATTGGCAGAAAAACGCTCTGGCCCCATATAGGCTGGTGCACCAGCCTTCAAAGCCCGAGTCGATTGCTTGTTCATCGTATTGCGTATTCGCTTACTGATGCCAAAGTCTGTTATGAGGAAAGTTCCATCCGAAGCTATCAGTACATTGTCCGGCTTGATGTCTTGATGGACTATAGGCTCAGGCTTGACATGGTGCAGATAGGCAAGTCCTGCTGCCACATCATGGATAAATCGCCATATTGTACGTTCATCTTCCGATGTCGGTCTGAGTGTACCAACCATATCACCAGCAGAACCTGAGTCACAAAACCTCATCGTCAGCCAAGGATAATCTTGCCACACTCCAAAGTCCTTTGTCACCAATAGATTCGGATGTTCAAGATCAGCAGCTATACGGTATTCCTGTATAAACTCCTCACGGCCTTTGTGGTCAAGAGCCACATAAAACTTAATGGCTACATTTTCGTCCTTGGCTTTGTCATAGGCCAACCATACTTGCCCGAACGTACCACGTCCCTTGTACTCTTTCGGCACATAACGAACATTAATTTCTTCACCTTGTTGTATCTTAACCATAGTTACTTGCTTTGTTCTTGTTTTTTCCTCACTGTTGTAACTTCATCTTTATCGCTACCTTTGGCAGGAACAGGAGTCAGTTTGTCTTGACCATTTTCCATTGGAACCAACTTAAAGCCACCCGTCTTACTCGTTTTGGAAGGTTTGTTTTCTCCTTGCTTAGCGTCTTTCTTTCCGTCTTGTTGCTTCTTCTCCAACTGTACTGGTCGTTTTTTTTCGTTATGACTTTTATTCTCTGCTTTCTGAAGCTTCTTAACTTTAATCTTCTTTTTTGGAAAATCAACATTCCCCGTGTCAACTTTTTCCTTGACTTTTGTGGAATCTACAGACTCTACCTTAGATGGAGTTTCAACATTTTTCTTCCCTTTTCCATGAAAGTTCAATCCTGCAATCACACCACAGAGCAATAAGAAACAAAATACGGAAGCCAACACTATTTTTTTTCGTGAAACTCGAATCGTCAATCCATCAAAAGTTTTATTGAGTGGTTTTTCTTGGGGACTTGCTGAACCTACAATTCCCTTCGTTCTCTCTTTAGCCACACAATCACCTGCTCCAGAGCATATTTTACAAAGTATGACAGTTACGTTGTCATACCAATCAGCCTTCTCTGCCGCTATCCACAGAGCCTCTCTACATTCACGAAGAGATTCTTGATGGTTTCTAATAATGTCTTCAAGATTATCACCAGGGTAAAGTTGTCCATTTTCATCATACGTTTTCTTGTCACGTAACACGCCACTCAAACCATCGCTACAAAGAAGGATGATATCATTATTGCACACTTTAAACAAGCGTGACTCTGGCTTTACCTTTTGAGTCGTATCGCCAAGACTGCGAGTAACAATGTTTCCTTGCGGATGCTCGAAAGTTTGCTCGTATGTAATGATGCCTTTGTTGGCTAGTTCCTGTACATAAGAGTGGTCTCTTGACAGTGGTTCGATACCTGTTACTGGATTAAAACGATACGCACGGCTATCACCAATCCAAGTCAATGTCAACTCGCCATTTACAATCCATGCCAAAATGAGTGTAGAACCCATCCCTTCATGTTCGCTATTGATCCGAGCATCCTCTTTGATACGACGATCTGTCTCTCGAACCACCTCTTCCAAATAACGGCTACGGCTTTCATGGGTTGCAGCCAACTGTGCCGTTATCTTTCCTGAGGCAAAGAACTCAGCCACCGTGTCATGGGCTATTTGCGAGGCAACCTCTCCTGCATTCATGCCACCCATGCCATCGGCTACAGCCATCAGCATACCACAATCTGAAAGCAAGATATCTTCATCGGCAACCAAATGACTATGAGTATTATCCCCTAGGTCATCATCTACATAATAGTTGTCCTCATTGCCTTCGAGAGGGGCATTCGGGGCGTACTTGCCTGCAGCATCCGTCCATGCCGCCATACGGAAAATAATATGCTCTGCCATTATTTCTTGCCTTTCTTGTTTTGTTTCTTCTTGCCTTTCTTTACATAAACATCATCTTCAACAGGAGTCAAACTATCTTTAGTTACATTTGGCTCAACGTTACTTTCCTTTTGCAACCCATCATTTTCTTTTATGCCAACAAAAGGAAATGAAACATTCCATTTATCTTCCTTCTCTGTTATTATACCACAAAGCAAGAACTTCACTACACCTACACCTGTTACGCTTGGTACAATGAAAATACCGCCAAGGATATTTTTATCTTTTGGTGGCAACACACTTTCCTTTCCATCTGTTGCCACATTCAGTTCTTTTTCTATGTAAACAAAAGACAACTTAGCCGTTTTATTCAAATCAGCATCCTTATCAGTATAAGCCCAAACTACCCATCCCTTTTGAACACCTTCTGCTATATCATAATCCAAGCCTTTTCCTTTAAATATATTTGATTTAAAACAATAAACCTCTAAAGGGTTCATAGTCTCTTGCAGAGAATATGTTAGATAATTATAGTCTGTTTTTTCCCCTTGTTCTGTATATTCTGATAAATATGGAACAGGCTTATACCCATCCCGATAACTATTAAACTTAGAGTTGTACTCCCAAGGTCTAACCGCTTTGTCCGTCAACAAGAAACCATCCCTCAACTTTACACCGAATGTGATTTCCGTACCGAACTCGTCATGGTTATTCAGTCCATATAATTCACCAGTCTTTTTATCGGCAACTTGAAAACTCTGTCGTGAAAGAAAAAAAGCAGAACACACTGCATCTATCACTAAACCTTTATCCAAAGCTTGCCCTACATTATCTATCCCTTTCAATAGATCTTCACGGATGATTTGCCCAGGAATGACCTTTTGAGAATAAGAAAATGAAGCACATAAAAAACAAAAAAATAAAATAAAAAACTTTTTCATATCAATTATCATCTTAAATTACAAAGTGGAACAATACCTCCCATATGTTGTCCTGTACCAAAAGATACAATACCTATAGCCTTCGGCTTACCATTGTCATTATAGAAAACTGGGCCTCCAGAATTACCATGTTCGTAATTATTACCCGTTATAAGGATAACTCCACCCTTTAACCCTCTACTGGATGTCTGGCAAGAACCATAAAGACAAGAACCTCCATCTGCTTTCATTCCAAGCGGATAACCTAGCACTTGAAGTTTTACCCCTGCAGGTAAAGAAGAAGACAAAGAAGCATTCCCAGGAATATTTCCACTCTTGTTTGCTCTAGCATAAGCCCAATCGTTTCCTCCACCTGTTGAGACCCTTACTTTTATCTTGCCTTCCTCATCTATAGCCATGGTTCTTTCTTCACTCGTTGGCATCCTAAAGTTTGTAGATAGTAGTTTTATTTCATCCGTAGGAGAAGTAGCTAATATATAGGATACTAATTTTACTCCATTTTCTCCTGCCATACCAGACAACAAAAGAGCTTCGTGTGTATCGTCTTTCATTTTCGACACATATGACTTTAGAAAACTTGCAACATCGAATTTCCAACCTTCCACACAATGCTTGGCTGTCACGAATCTTCCATCCGACAACAAGAAACCAGTACCTGTCCATCCTATATATCCGCCATCAGAAGTTTCCAATGGTATTCTCTGACCATTATATACTGCCATCACTACAGCCTGAATAAAATATATATTCTTCTCATAAGCCTGTAAATTAGCAGCTTCTCCACCAGTACTACTTGTCCCAACATGAGTACCAGTTCCACCACGTACTACAACCGTTTTTCTTATTGGACGCTGTTTAAGCTTTAACAAAGAATCCAATCTTTTTTGTTCTTTGGCAGATTCTGCCATAAGTTTCTCCAATTCTCCATTCTTACCTTTCAACGTTTCTAGTCTTTGTTGAGCATCAGCTATCAATCTCTCATATTCATTACCGCGGAGATAGCTCCATGTTCCCAAACCACCTACAGATAGGACTAAAAGTATTGACAAAACTGCTATCGCATACTTATAAGGTCTCAAAGCTTGCTGTCCAAACAAAGATAGTCGGCGTGTAAGCCCAAGCGAACCTACCGTACCTTTCTTTCCTGAAGGAGTAATGAACCCCATCTTCGGACCATTCACAGAAAGTTGGATTTCATCACCATTCTGGAGATACCATTCCTTCTGAACTTGATGCCCATTAAGGAATGTCGAATTGGTCTGCGACAACTGAACCAATTTCCAATTGTCCCCATCACGCACAATAGCTGCATGACGACGAGAAACCGTTGGAAACGATTCGTCAAATCTGACTTGGCAAGTAGAAGCTCGTCCAAGTTCAATCTGGTCAACAATAATCTGTTGATTTTCACCAGTCTTATGATACTTGGAAGAAATCTTGTGCTCCAAGATGTAAAAACGGCGGTCTGAGCCTAGCACAGACTGTACGCCTGCTCCAATAGAGCCTTTGAGCGTTCGCTTGTAGCGTTGAGTTGGTTGAGTCATATTTAAATTGTTTTTAAGTGTCCCACTTGCTTTTAAAAGAATACTTTCTAGAGTTTGCTTTCGGATAACCTTCCACACGTAATTTGGTATCACCAATGGTTATGATGTCTCCCACTTGTAGCACAAAGCCATGACTACCTACCTCTGTGGAATTGACATAAGTACCATTCATACTATTTTTCCATTGCCGATTGCGCCATTGACCATCACGTATAATCCACAGAGCTGTCTCGGCATTTTGTTCCAAAGTACAATGACAACGAGAGATATAAGCATTCAAGGTGTCTTTAATCGGTATTGAATTGACAACTTCATCGTCCTCTCTTCCCATCGTCAGCAAACGGCATACACCATTCACCATATCATCTAGCTTATATATCTTGCCATACTCTTCTCCTTGCATAATATGCAGTTGAATGCCACTGTAACCTTGACTCCATGATTCAAACGAAGTTTTCAAAGTTGGTCGATAATCTTTTGCCTTAATAGACTGCGGCATTAACGCCAGAACATCATCAACGCTCTGAAGCCTTTCCTTGAAATTAGGTATCAAACAACCTTCCACCATTTTCTCCCATTGAGTTCCATTTGGCACTTGTTGCAAAAGTGTTCGATTCCACATCCCCTTACGACCTCGTTCTACATAGGCAGGCAAGTCTGCTTCCGTAGCACATTCACCGAATGGCAACTCATAAGTAAGAAGTTGATACATCAACACACCGAAAGAAAATATGTCTGTAGTCGGAAGTACCGTGGCATTGCCTCTCCTTGGATTTATCTGTTCAGGGGGCATATAAGGAAAAGTACCAAACTGTTGTTGTGGAATTCCAAATATTCCTCGTTGAGTAAGTCGGTTATTCTGGTCGCCCGATATACCGAAATCTGTAAGTATTGCCGTTCCATCTTCTCTTATCAGAACATTTTCAGGTTTCAAGTCACGATGAACCTTTCCCCGCTGATGCAAGTCACGAAGCCCATAAAGCACATCACGCCCTACAGCTGCGAAATCGACATTCCCTTTTTCGGCAGCCGTCATCAGGTCGCCATAAGGACAATACTCCATGACAATGTAAGGATTACCACCGACTTGTCCTTTGGTGTAAGAATGTACGAGATAGTTACTTTCAATATGACCTGTCTCATACTCCATATCGAAACGTTTCAACAGTTCCTCTCGTTCTGCGGATGGCGACTCCCATAACTTCAGGAGTTTCAAGGCATATACCTTTCCATCATTCCCATTTACTTTATACACGCAGCCGAAAGTTCCTGCACCAAGCATTTTTTCCACAAGATAATCATTGCCAATTCTGTCACCAGAACAAAATTCACAACGTTCACATTGTATGTAATGACTGCTCATATATATAATAAGGTGAAAATTCCAAACTAATCTCTGAACTCGAAAAGACGGTTGCCTAAAGCAATAACATCTCCAGACTGCAACTTAGTCTTTCTGGAAACACGAATCATCGTAGAGTGCTGGTCGCTCAAATCCTCGATATACCAATCTTTCCCATCATTGGTAAGCACTGCTTGCTCACGAGACGTTATAGATTGGTTGTTAGGGTCTGTGTTCGCACGATTCAAAACGATTCTTTGCCCCGAATATGAAATAGGAGCATATTCCGTGTTTTCACGAGACCAAGGCATTGGCTTTAAAGAACAGAAATCATTACCTTGTGGGTTATCCCAAGCATTGACAGTACCACGCATAGTTAGTGGCTGACCACATGAAGGACAGTATTTCGCATGTCGCTGCACATCTGCTCCACATTTCGGACACTGCTTATTTCCTGTCTGCGATTTCTTATAAATGTCACTAACTTCTTGTTGCATTCTCTCACGTTGTCCTTGATTTTGAGAAGTTCCACACTGTGGGCAAATGTTCATTACTGGTGACAAACTGTAACCACAATTACGGCAAACATCATTTTGATTTTCTGTGTTTCCGTTATTACTCTCAGAGGAAAGGTTACCATCAAAAGCTACTGCTTCTCTTAATGTAGAACGAAGTGAAGAAGACGCTTCTTGATTATAATTATTTCGTTGAATAGATTTATCTGCATCTAAATCATTTTGACTACTTAATGCTGAACCACATCTTTCACAGCAAACAACTCCATCAGGATTTTGCCATCCACAATTATTACATCTCATATTTTATTGTTTTATTTATATATTTCAAAATTATCAGACAATTGAATCTAAATAAGGGGTTGGAATATAGGCTGTTACAGCAGTAACCAAACCATTCATTATTACAGCTACTCTCTGTTGCCCTTTATAGCGTGCCACAGTTCCTATAACTCCAGCAAATGCTCCTTTGGTAATACGTACCAATTGCCCCTTCTCGAATTTTGGTATTTCTCGTGTCGAAACTATAATATCATCAACTTCAGCTGCACATACTATCTTCAAACTTTCCATCTGATAGTTTGGAACTACCATCGGGGTTTTCTCGATTTTACGCCCAACATGAATATAACGATAATAAAAACGGAGGAATGGGAGGTTTACGTTGTCGTAAACAAAAGATTTGAGTTGTTCTTCGGTACCGTAGGCGAAGAATATGTTTGGTAAACGTGACTCGGTAACAACTTTGCGCTTACCTTTTATAAGTTTTACTACATTTGTAGTAGGATAGAAAGCCGTGATGCCTTTGGCTGTCATGTAGTCATATGCCTTTTTCTCTCTACCATAAGTGGTACGTAAGGCATACCAATGAGGAATATCGTCCTCTTTTTGCATCTTAGGCTTAGATGCTATAGGCGCATTTCTGGTGGACACCCCTGTTTGTGAACTCTCTGCGGAAAAAGCACTTTGAGCTTCGGGGAGGGCGTTGGAGGTAAGTCCAGCGCAAGGAGGAAATTCACCACTTCCTTCGGTGCAAACATCTTGCGATGTTCGTTCTTCGATTTTCATATCGGTGTTAACTTATTCTAAGCAGAACCCAGTTAATAATAGGCACAAAAAAGCGTGGAATCGTCCTGTTGTCCATTCCACGAACTGAGGCTCTTGCATTGCCTATCTAAGTCGAACAGACAACGTCAGAGCCCACGCCGATATGAAAATCACTCCGTGAAGAGACTATATAAAACTTTTGATTGCGCCCAACAAGGTACAATCTAAACTTACAAGGTCTCCACGAGATTGATATAATCACACCCGGGACATCTACCGTTGACCATATTCAAGACTTAGATACTGAGAGGTTGCAAGATTTCAGTTCGTCTTAAACACAGCGTCAGATAAACGCCTTTTATATGTCTTGACTCTCTTCCCACCCATTGCCCGCTTATACCCAAGAAAGTTGTTTGGACTTCTCAGCTTTCAGCTCGGCGTTGGCTGTCTGGTTGTCGGTATTGAGAAATACTCAAATAGACATACAGACTAAAGAGCCGGAGCAAATTTAAGTATTTTTCTTGAAATACGGGCAATATTTTTCCGTTTTTCTTGTCTACAAAATGTAATTTTAACATTTCAACGACATTTAGTATCGTATTTGAAAGTATGTAGCTACGAAGAGAACAAAGCGGACATTGTAATATTGTTATTTTTTTACAACGATATTAACCCTATTGTTCTTTTTGGATCTTCGAATGGAGAGAAAAACTTAAGATTTTATAAAATCAGAGCAGAATATGTTGTTTTTCAAAAAATAGATATAACTTTGCACTCGTAAACAAAGCGTTCTTTGTATATTGCAAAGTTGTGAAAGAAAAAGAATATAGCTCGTTTCTAAATCGTTAGCAGTTACATTCTTAGAAGCACTTAACTCGTTGATATTCAATTAATAAAAGATTTTACTGTGACTCCTTTCATGCAATATACGCCCAGCGCAAGTGGAACCCAGGGAGTCTTCGCCTATCAGGCGCTGCAGAAGCATTTCGATTATTCGGCAGCCTATGTGACGAAAGCTGTAGAAGGACCGGGGAGGTTTGCAGAAATCCTGAGACAGGAACAGCTTAACGGATGTCCGGTTTATCTGGAAGGCAGACCAGCCGGTTCGGCTTCCGGTCATGCCTGGGTAACTGATGGTTTCGATGAAAACGGCCTCTTCCACATGAACTTCGGTTGGGAGGGACAGGGCGATGCCTATTATTCGCTCACCAATCTCAATGTTTCGCAGACCGGAAGTGAGTTTCAGGGCAAACCGCTTGCCTTTAACCGTGCCATTACCGCCATATTAGCTCATCCCAACAACGGGAAATATCCCGAAATAGAGCGCGGACTGCTGGAAACTTCGCCGCAGCTGATGTTCAATGAGGGTGGTTCTCTCAGCCTGAAAGAGGCGTCGGGAAAGTTATTCGACCCTTCACAGCCGGTAACTGTCGAGATGAATTCCTTCGTCAACAGAGGCAAGCCTTTCAGGGGTGACATCGGTGTTGCTGTTTATGATGAAGTGGGGAATCTCAAGCAGGTGGTTTATTCTGATAATCATCAGCAGGGAGGCTTTACGGAAAGACTTTATGGCGGAGAGCAGAAGGGATGGATGGGTACTGATTATCTTATCAATCAGGCTCAGAAAATCAGTCTCAGTCTTGCCGGTCTTGAAAACGGCTATTACCGTATCATCGCTATATGTGCAGCCCGGAAGGATGATGGTTCATGGGATGATTTCCTGCCGATGAAGAAGGCACCTGTTATCGGGGTGGAACTGAAAGACGGTGCCGGCCGCATCTCTGAAATCTGTTCGGAAGATGCCCGCTTCCAACTGATGGGGCAGCCAAGGCTTGACGGCGAAGCTGAACAGGGCAGCAAGGTACGTGCCTTCTTCACTATCAAGAACCTCAATGGTGTGCCGCGCGACTGTTACCTGAGAGTGAAACTGCTGGATGAGAACCAGGAGGTTGTGCTGAGTACACGTGTGGACCAGCTGACCGAAATAGATGGTTTCAGCGAGACCGAAATCCCGATTCTCCTTTCGGTTCCTGCCCAGCTTGCTCCGGGATATTATCAGGTAAAACTGGAGATTACTTCGGATGAAGCCGAAACCCAGGATTGTCCGGTCAACGGTATCCACGATCAGGATGCAGCCTATATAGAGGTGGTAAAGGGAGAGGAGAAACCGCTGAAGGCAAAAGCTGAAGTCTTTCTGGCTGATGATTCGCACGGGAAGATAGAAACCGGAAGCGTCGATGTATCGAAGGTATCTCTCTTCAAGATGGGTGTTTCGCTGCGTACGACAGAAGACCGCAGTTACGAGGGGCATGTTTCCCTCATCTCTGAAGATGTAGATACAAAGGAAGAAATAGTGGTAAATGGAATCAGCGATGAGGTAAGCGTCTCATCAGCTTTCGACGTGCCGCTTTATAGCTACTGGCTGCGCAAGGGTAATCTGTCTTGGACCGATGGGCATACTTATCTGTTCAGGGTGATGGGCGAGATAGGAGGAAAGAAAGTGGAACTGAAGAATCCGCAGGAACCTTCTTATTATCTCAAGCGAAAGGGTGATATTCTTATCCTCTATCAGGATACAGCTACAGGAATAGAAAATGCTACCATCTCTGATACTGAAACCGAGATCTGTCGCGAGGGACATCAACTCTTGGTTTCGGGCAAGGACGTGAGAAAGATTAAACTGTATAATACGGGAGGAAACCTGCTCAGACAGGCGTCTGGTACGGATGGAAAAACAGTCAGTCTCTCTTTACAGGGTATCAGACAAGGCGTTTATCTGTTGCGGGTAGAAACCGGTATGCAAAGCAAGACATATAAACTGCTGCTTTAAACGGATGTTCCTGTTTCGGAAACAGAACAGGTTATCCGATGTAAGTATAAAAAGAAAGCTCAGGGCTATCTGCCCTGAGCTTTTTTCATTATCATGATTTCTGTATCATTTACTTCTGGCATTCCTTGCAAGGAGTCCAAGGCTTCAACTGCTTGAAGAAGTCGTTGCCCTTATCATCTACGAGGATGAATGCAGGGAAGTCCTCTACGGTAATCTTCCAGATAGCCTCCATACCGAGCTCTGGGTACTCTACGCACTCGATGCTCTTGATAGAACTCTTAGAGAGAACGGCAGCTACACCACCGATAGTACCGAGGTAGAAACCACCATGCTTCTTGCAAGCCTCTGTAACAACATCGCTACGGTTACCCTTGGCAATCATTACAAGGCTAGCGCCATGATCCTGGAACTCATCTACGTATGGGTCCATACGGTTGGCTGTGGTAGGTCCCATGGAACCACATGGATAACCCTCTGGAGTCTTGGCTGGTCCTGCATAGAGGATAGGGTGGTTCTTGAAGTACTCAGGCATCTCCTCACCTGCATCCAGACGAGCCTTGAGCTTAGCGTGAGCGATGTCACGAGCCACGATGATGGTACCCTTCAAGTTAACACGGGTGCTTACAGGATACTTGCTCAACTCAGCACGAACTGCGTCGATACCCTTGTCGAGGTCAATCTCGATACCCTTGGTACCCTCACCTGGGTTGCGGAGCTCCTCTGGAATCAACTCTGTTGGGTTCTCATCCATCTTCTCCAACCAGATACCGTCCTTGTTGATCTTAGCCTTGATGTTACGGTCGGCAGAGCAGCTTACACCCATACCGATAGGGCAGCTTGCGCCATGACGTGGCAAACGGATCACGCGGATATCGTGAGCGAGATACTTACCGCCGAACTGTGCACCCAAGCCAATTTTGTGAGCCTCTTCGAGGAGCTTGTTCTCCAAGTCGATGTCACGGAAAGCACGACCCGTCTCATCACCTGTTGTAGGCAACTCATCGTAGTACTTGATAGAAGCCAACTTCACGGTGAGGAGGTTCTTCTCTGCTGAAGTACCACCGATAACGAAGGCGATGTGGTAAGGAGGACATGCTGCTGTACCCAGACTCTTCATCTTCTCTACGAGGAATGGGAGCAATGTGCCCTCGTTCTGGATAGTAGCCTTGGTCATTGGGTAGAAGTAGGTCTTGTTGGCAGAGCCACCACCCTTGGCAACCATTACGAAGCGGTACTCGTCGCCCTCTGTAGCCTCGATATCAATCTGAGCTGGAAGGTTGCAACGGGTGTTCACCTCATCATACATGTTGAGAGGAGCGTTCTGAGAGTAACGCAGGTTGTCCTGTGTAAAGGTGTTGTATACACCCAGGCTCAAAGCCTCTTCATCCTCGAAGTCGGTCCATACACGCTGACCCTTCTCACCGTGGATGATAGCAGTACCTGTATCCTGGCAGAATGGGAGGATGCCCTTCACGGCAGTCTCTGCATTGCGAAGGAACTGGAGAGCTACGTACTTGTCGTTCTCTGAAGCCTCTGGGTCGCAGAGAATCTTAGCTACCTGGAGGTTGTGCTCACGACGGAGCTTGAACTCTACGTCGTGGAAACCCTGCTGTGCCAGCAAAGTAAGAGCTTCCTTAGAAACCTTGAGGATAGTCTTACCCTCGAACTCTGCTGTACTTACGCCTTCCTTAGAGATAAGGCGATACTCTGTCTTGTCCTCTCCAATCTGGAACATTGGAGCATACTTAAAATCTGGAGTTTTTGCCATAATGTTTTTTGTTATTTTAAACTGTTGAAATATTCAAGTCTAATTAATTCTCGTATTCTATTTCCTGGTCGAGGCTGTCAACGAAGTTGCGGAAAACCTCTTCCTCCACATCGCCCATGGCAAATTCTTTCTCAGCATCCTTTCGGATTTCTGCTATCCATGAGCGGCGTGCCTTGATATAATCTTCGTGTATGCGGTTGGCATCTTCGAGTGTGATGTCACTGATGCCGTAGTAATCGCAGATCATCTGGTAGGTCCATGCCCACTGGTAGTCGCGATAGTTGGCATTGATTTCTTCAAACCGGTCGAGCAACTGTTCTATATTCTCGATAGTTCCTTCCTTCACATCCCTAACGATGCCTTCTTCTTCAGAAACCGGGAGTAGGAGTCCCGAAAGATCATCCCAATCGCCCACGCCGACATGGGTGGCTGGAGGGGTGATGGCTGGGTCGCGCTTCAGTACACGCTTCAATACGGCACCCATGTAGATGCGGAGGGCGATATCATAATATTTGATGCCCTTGTGGAGCGATGAAGCCGGTATGATATATTCGTGATAAAGATACTGCGAAACATTATCGCCCGTTACCTCGCGCAGGTTTTCAAGAATCTTCTTACCCTTCAGAATCTCGCCAACAGAATAAGGTGAAAGCCAGTCGAAGTTGACGATGCTCTTGCGGTTCTCCATAGCACGGAGATCACGCTTAGGCCATTTCTTGATGTCGCGGTACAGACCTACGGTAGTGATGTTTCTGCCCGGGATGAGGAACATCTTGTCGCCATCGGCAATGAGGTAGGCGAAAGGCAGGTTGCGGGTGTTAGGGTGATGCATCAGCTTGCCGAAGCATACTGAGAAGGAACCCAGAGTGGCTGGCATCAGGAGATAAGCACCGCTGGCTGTCTTGGAACCGCGCTCCAGAATGCCCCAGTGCATAGGTCCCATCTTGTAGGCATGGTTGCTGAAGTTGGTGGCAGAACCGGCGTTATAGAAAGAGAACATGCCTCCGATAAGCAGACTGCTCTTATGATGAGAAGCGGTGAAAGGACCGCAGAAGGCTGCACAAGCCTCGCCATTGCTCATATAGGAGTTGGCGAAGAATACGGAGGCTGATGCGGTAAAGCCGTTAGACAGCTGGCAGGCTTCGCCTACGAAGCAATCCTGTATCTTTACGCTGTTGATGACGCTGGCGCCTTCAGCGATGATGCTGTTTTCTGTAATAACGCCTGTGCCGATATATACGTTGCCATGCACAGAGCCCAATAGCGTACAGTCGCTCAGACGGGAAGCACCGTTCACTTCGCAGTAATCATTGATTACGCAGTTGGTAATCTCCTTGGTATTGATGATCTTCACATTGTTGCCAATCTGGCCCCGATCCGGCATCTTGTTGTCGATGTCGGTCTTGATGAGCTGGCGTATTTTCTCCTTCATTTCCTTGTCAGGGAAATGCTTCACCATGAAGGCTGCCAGCTGGCTGTTCAGATCGCTGAAGAGGATTACGTTGCCTTCGCCCACCTCGTTGAGTACGCTCACAAGATTTCCTTCGCCGTAAGTAGCTCCCTCGGTGGTTTCCATGGTCGAGATGTTTGAGATGTAGCAATCATCGCCAATGGTATAGTTGTTGATGAAATTGCCTACGTTTTCTATCAGACAGTCATCGCCTATGGTTACATTGCGCAAGGTGGCATTGTTGATGCCTGAATGCTTTACGAAGCCCTGGCTCACCTCCACGTTCTTGTTGAAGGATCCGATGTTTATTTCGCCATAGAGCATCACGCGGTGCATGAAGTTGGGCTTGAAATCTTCTGATACATTGACTGAGGTCCAGTCTTCGGCCCAGCAGTCGTTATGTTTAAGCACCTCGATTTCCTCGGTGGTTAAAGGTCTGTAATCATTCATAACTTACTTGTTATTGATATTTATGTTCTTACTCATAATCCTGGTACAGGAAGTCGTTGTATGGATACTTCTGTACGTGCAACTCTCTTACTTTCTTGTAGAGTATCTCTCGGAATTCGTCGATGTTCTCCTTGTTCTTTGCTGAGATGAAGAGGCAGTCCTCATTGAGTTTTGCCATCCAGGTCTTCTTCAGGTCTTCCAACGGAATGTTCTCTTTCTCCATCGGTGTGAGGTCGTCTTCCTCTTTTTCTACCCATGAGTAGTTGTCTATCTTGTTGAAGATAATCATCGATGGCTTATCGGCGCAATCCAGTTCCTTGAGCGTATTCTCTACTACCTGGATCTGCTCTTCGAAGTCGGGATGTGAGATGTCTACTACGTGCAGAAGGAGGTCGGCCTCGCGTGTCTCGTCAAGGGTACTCTTGAATGAGTCGACCAGGTCGGTTGGCAATTTGCGGATGAATCCTACGGTATCGGCAAGGAGGAACGGCAGGTTGTCTACCACCACCTTGCGTACGGTGGTGTCGAGGGTGGCAAAGAGTTTGTTCTCTGCAAACACCTCGCTCTTGCTGAGCAGATTCATGATGGTAGATTTACCTACGTTGGTATAGCCCACCAGTGCCACGCGCACCATTCTGCCTCTGTTTTTTCGCTGTGTAGTCTTCTGCTTGTCGATTTCTGCCAATCGCTCTTTGAGGAGACTCATTCTGCCGAGGATGATACGGCGGTCCATCTCGAGCTGGGTCTCACCCGGTCCACGCAGACCAACAGATCCCTTACCGCCACCCGATCCTGAACCACCACCCTGTCGTTCCAGGTGAGTCCAGAGTCTTTGCAGACGAGGGAGCATATAGCGGTATTGCGCCAACTCTACCTGGGTTTTAGCCGCAGCGGTTTGCGCACGCATGGCGAAGATATCGAGGATGAGTGAGGTGCGGTCCAGAATCTTCACCTGCAGTTCCTGTTCGATGTTACGGATCTGTTTGGCAGAAAGCTCATCATCAAAGATGACCATACCTACTTCTCTATCTTCCTCTTCTTCGTTTTTGATATATTCTTTGATTTCTTCGAGTTTACCCTTACCCACATAGGTGGTCTGGTTAGGAGAAACCACCTTCTGCGTGAATCGCTTTACGGTGACAGCCCCCGCAGTATCGGCAAGAAATTCCAGCTCGTCGAGATATTCTTTTGTCTTGGCTTCGTCCTGTGTCTTGGTAATCAGACCCACGAGTACAGCGGTTTCCGCCTTGACTTCTGATATTACAAATTCTTTCATCTATTTTCTTTATCTATATAATATAGTGCAAAGATAGTGTAAAATACAGAGAAAACAAAATATAGCATTAATATTTTAACTTTTTTATTAATGTGGCAGAAAATATTCAAAGGACACAAAATGCACAGCTGTATTTTAGCCACAACAGCTCACAAATGGTCTTTTTGGTGTGCAAAAATTGTAAACGTTTACGTGGTTTTTTGCATAAAAAATCGAGATTTATTTGATTAATATCAATATTTGTCTTAATTTTGCACCCAGAAAAAGAATTGATTTTCAAAAACGATAAAATCATAACTACATAAAAAACACAAACTGCTGAAACATTCAAAAACTTCAAAGGCCTCGACGCGATGTCGGGGCTTTTTGTTTTCTTCTCATCTAAAGGCTTTTCTTACCATTTATTTTTCCTCGTTTTTGTCTCTTTTTCGTTAGATTTTACGAAAATGGATGCTTTTTGAACAAAAAGTATACTCTTTTCTCTGCAAAATAACTTATCTTTGCATGCGGTTTTGTTGTATGCAGCAGTAACTGGAGTAGTATGCCGGCTATACTGCTGTAGCATCATAGAGAAGATTATAAATCAACCTAACAATAAAATGAAAATGAAGCAAAAAGTTTGTATTGCTAGTATTTTGTTGCTCGGCACGGTTTGTGCGAAAGCCAACAATTATAAAGTAAGTTCACCTGACGGCAGATTGGCGGTCAAGGTGGAATGTGTAGACGGAAAGGCTTTCTATTCGGTAGAGCTGAATGGCAAGCAGATGCTTAAACCTTCTGCCTTGGGACTGGTAGCCAACTATGGCGACTTCTCCCAGCATCTTACCATGGGTGCGATGAAAGGAACAGAGAAGCATCTTTCTTACGACATGACCCGTATCAAGAAAAGCCACATCGAAAAGGATGTTTATGAGGCTACCATCGGATTCCTCAATGCCAAGAAGGATTCCATGACCTTGCATCTCCATGTAAGCAACAACGATGTTGCCTACAAATATGAGATGATCCGTCCGAAGAAGAATAACCCTAAGTCGGTGATTATATATAATGAGGTGAGCGGTTTCAATTTCCCTGAGCAGACCACCACTTTCCTCTGCCCTCAAATCGGTCCGATGACTGGTTGGGAACGAACCAAACCATCTTACGAAGAAGAATATACTCCGAATGCTCCGATGACAAAGAAGTCGCAGTTTGGTGTGGGCTATACCTTCCCTTGTCTCTTCAAGGTGGGTAATGACGGTTGGGCATTGGTCAGCGAAACAGGAGTATCGAGTGCATATCCAGCCAGCAGACTTTCTGATTATGATGCAGCGAAGGGATATACGGTAGCTTTCCCTCAGAAAGGTGAAAACAACGGAATCGGTTCAGAATATGCCGGTATACCTTTGCCGGGCGAAACACCATGGCGTACCATCACCGTTGGCACCACATTGGCTCCTATAGTAGAAACTACCATCCCTTACGATGTGGTAGAACCTCTGTATGAGCCAACTCAGCAGTATAAGCCTTCACGCTATACCTGGAGCTGGCTGATCTGGCAGGATGAGAGTATCAACTATGATGACCAGGTGAAGATGATAGATGTTGCTGCGGCTCAGGGCTATGAGGCTATCCTCGTAGACAACTGGTGGGACCAGCGCATCGGTCGTGACAAGATTGAGAAATTGGCTCAGTATGCCAAGAGCAAGCAGGTTAGTCTGATGCTCTGGTATAATTCGAATGGTTTCGAGAATGATGCTCCACAGACTCCACGTCAGATTATGAACAATTCCATCGCCCGCAAGAAGGAGATGGCTTGGATGAAGAAGATAGGTATTGTGGGAATCAAAGTTGATTTCTTCGGTGGTGACAAGCAGGAGACGATGAAACTCTACGAAGATATTCTGAGCGATGCCAACGATTATGGTCTGGAGGTGATCTTCCACGGTTGTACCATGCCTAGAGGTTGGGAGCGCATGTATCCTAACTATGTTTCCAGCGAGGCAGCATTGGCTTCTGAGAATGTATATTTCACCGATTATCATGCCAAAAAGGAGGCTTTCGAGATGGCGATGCATCCGTTCTCAAGAAATGCTGTAGCCAGCTTCGACTGGGGTGGCGTGATGATGAACAAATATCTTTCAAGAGATAACAAGAGCCGCCATCAGCGCTATACAAGTGATGTCTTCGAGATGGCAACCGCTATCACCAATCAGAGCAGCGTAAACTGTGTTTGTCTCTATCCTAACAATCTTCAGGATGTTCCTCAATGGGAATTGGACTGGTTGAAGGGCTTGCCTACAGCATGGGACGATGTGAAGTTTATCGCAGGATATCCTACGAAGTATGCGGTTATAGCCCGTAAGGCGTCTCAAGAGAACGGCTCTGGTGCAGCAATCAATAACGGAAAATGGATTGTCGGTGGTTTGAATGCTACAGACAAGCCGCTCACCCTGACCCTCAATCTGCCTATGTTCGCTGGCAAGACTGTGGAATATCTTACCGACCAGCCAAAGAAACAGGGTGAGAAGTTCTACACTTCGGTAAAGAAGACCTTGAAAGTAGGCAAGAATGGTAAGGCAAAGGTTGTGATTCAGCCAAATGGCGGTATTATCATCAATTAGAATGCTGTTCATCGCCGGTAATGAATCCGCAGAAACAATACATAATAAATAAAAAGGGGTGATTACAAAATCATCCCTTTTTTCGTCTTAAAACTAAATTAAAAACTAAACGAATAACAATAATGATGACAGCAAACTACAGCAGAAAGTGGATGATGGCAGGTCTTCTTGCTTTTTCTGCCTTTACCTCCCCAGTCATGGCACAGCACAATGGACTGGTAGATATGAGCCACAGCAAGGAAGCCCGAATGGTAAATATGCCTTTGGGAAGTACCCGTTGGACAGGCGGTTTTTGGGGTGGCCGATTCAAGGTCTTTTCAGAAACCTCGCTTTGGGATATGTGGAAAACCTGGGATACACCCGAGGTATCGCACGGCTTCCGTAATTTCGAGATTGCGGCGGGCGATGCTGAAGGCGAACATTGGGGACCTCCTTTTCATGATGGCGATATGTATAAATGGCTTGAGGCATGTGCTTCGGTTTATGCAGTAACCCATGATCAGAAACTAGATGCCCTGATGGATCGCTTTATTGCCGAAGTAGCTAAGGCACAGCGTGCCGATGGTTATATCCATACCCCTGTGGTGATAGATGAGCGCCATAAGGGGATCGATACGCATGCTCTCAAAGACCGGAAAGATGAAGCCGAAATCGGTATCACAGTAGGAGGAAAAGATGAGAAAGGAGCCTTTGCCAGCCGTCTCAACTTCGAAACCTATAATCTGGGACATCTGATGACTGCCGGTATCGTACATTGGCGTGCCACAGGCAAGAAGACACTCTTCAACTGTGCACTCAAGGCAGCCGATTTTCTCTATGATTTTCTGAAGAACCAGCGCGATGAGTTGGCGCGCAATGCAATCTGTCCTTCTCATTATATGGCAGCTTCAGAGATGTACCGTGCTACCGGTGACAAGCGTTATCTGGAACTGGCAGAGGGATTGATAGCCATTCGTGATGAAGTGAAGAATGGTGAAGATCACAATCAGGATCGCCATCCTTTCCGTGAGCAATATGAGGCGATGGGGCATGCGGTGAGAGCCAACTATCTCTATGCGGGTGTAGCTGATCTCTATGCCGAAACAGGCGAGAAGCAACTCATGAAGAATCTGTCCAGTATCTGGGATGATATCACCTATCGCAAGATTTATATCACAGGTGGATGCGGTGCCCTCTATGATGGTGTGTCACCTGATGGAACCACTTACGATCAGCCTAGCATTCAGCAGATTCACCAGGCATACGGCAGAGCATATCAGTTGCCAAACGAGACTTCGCATAATGAAACCTGTGCGCAGATTGGTAATATCTTCTTATCCTGGCGTATGCTCGAAACCACAGCTGATGCCCGCTATATGGATATGGTAGAAAACGAACTCCTGAATGGAGTCTTGCCGGGCATTTCGCTCGATGGTACCCGATATTTCTATACCCAGGCCCTGCGCCGTACGGGCGATTTCCCTTATGTGATGCGCTGGCCGAAAACCCGCCAGAAGTATATCAGTTGCTTCTGCTGTCCACCTAACACCCTTCGTGCACTTTGCGAAGCGCAGGAGTATGCTTATGCCGTGAAAGGGGATACTTTGTGGGTGAACATGTATGGTGATAATCATCTGAAAACAAAGGATGTTGATATGGAGATGACTTCAGGTTATCCTTATGATGGCAAGGTTTCCATTCGCATCAACAAGGCTAAGAATATCAGAACCTTGATGCTCCGCGTGCCGGGAGAGGGTAGATATGAGGCGATTTCTGCTACTGATTCAAAAGGCAGACAGACTGGTTGGAAGAAGGGAACCCTCGTAGAACGAACATTTGATATGAAACCTCGTCTGGTGGAGGCTAACCCTTTGGTTGAAGAGAATAAGAACCAGATAGCCGTGATGCGCGGACCTATTGTCTATTGTTTGGAAAATGTGGATATCGATGCTTCTTCTGTTCCTGCTTCCTGCAAAGATAAGTATGGTAGGGTAAGCGTGAATGATATCGTGATTCCTGCTGATATCCAATGGACTGAAGTAAAAAAGACGATCGACGGTCACGAGTTTGTTGCGCTCCAGGGGGAGGCGCTGCTTGCTGAAAAGGGAACTGCAGCATCCTGGCAGAAGAACCAGCTTTACCGTACACTTGCTCCTGCCCAGAAAAAAGTAAATGTTACGCTCATTCCTTATTATGCCTGGGATAATCGGGGTAGTGATGTGGAAATGTCGGTTTGGCTTTCAGTTAGAAAATAATTTTTTTTAGTTATGAAATTAAGAAGAATCCTATTGCTGGGAATGCTGGGCTTCAGCCTCGCTCTCTCTGCAGAAAATAAGAAGATAGGCTATGTGCAAGTATCACCAGATTCTTCTCTCGCTGATGCGGTTCGCAAGGCTCGCGAGATGAGAAGATTGGGACAGGCAGATTCGGTAGTAGTTAAAATGCAGGCGGGGCAATACCGACTCTATGAACCTCTGGTGCTCCGTCCGGAAGACAGTCATCTCTGTTTTGAGGGAACGCCTTCGGTAAAGCATTCGGCAGGTACGGTACTTACAGGAGCCGTACCTGTTACCGGATGGAAGAAACAGGGCAGATATTTGGTGGCTGATGTGCCTGATTTCAATGGATGTCCTATGAATTTCCGACATCTCTGGGTGAATCACTCGCGGGCTGATAGGGCACGTGGCGTGAGTGATTTCAATCAGATGCCGCGCATCAGATGGGTAGACAAGAAGAAACGCGTCATCTGGGTTCCGGCTTCTGCTGTTCGTCAGCTTCTGACGGGTGCTAAGGATAAGGCGGGTAACAGCATCATCCGACCGGATGCAAGATATGCAGAGATGACGCTGCATCAGATGTGGGAGGTAAGTTATCTGCGCATCAGAAACATCCGTATTCAGGGCGATTCTGCTGCCATATCTTTCCACGATCCTGAGGCTAAGATTCAGTTTGAACGTCCTTGGCCTTCACCTATGTATAATTGTGAGCACAATTCTCCTTTCTTTATCTCGAATGCGCTGCCTCTTCTGGATAAACCGGGCGAATGGTATCATGATATCCGTACGCATAAACTGTATTATATGCCTAGGAAAGGGGATCGTATGGATGTTGCGGCGCCGGCTTTGGAAACGTTGGTGAAATTCGAGGGAACCAGAGAAAAAATGGTGGATGCTGTTACTTTCAGAAATGTAAACTTTGAAGTTACAACATGGAACCGCCCTTCTTACAAGGGACATGTACCTTTGCAGGCGGGAATGTTCATTACCGAAGGTTACAAACTGCGCCCTAGTATCGACCGTGTGAACAACCATAAACTAGATAATCAGGATTGGCTTGGCAGACCCGCTGCTGCTGTTGAATTGCGCTATGCAAGCAGAGCGGTTTTCGATTCATGCTCTTTTGGACATCTGGGTGGCGATGGTCTCGATTTTGTTGAGGGTTGCTGGGATGGAGCAGTACTTAGCAGCACCTTCGAAGATATAGCGATGAATGGATTGGTATGTGGCAGCTTTTCGCCTGCCGGTCTGGAGACGCATCTGCCTTATCGTCCGCAGGATTTGCGTGAGGTGTGCAGCGGACTGCATGTCAGAAACTGCGAGTTCTCTGATGTTACAAACGAGGAGTGGGGTACCTGTGCTATCGCTTTGGGTTACGTCAGCCGCATGAACATCGAACATAATTATATTCATGATGTCAGTTATTCGGCTATCAGTATGGGATGGGGTTGGAATCGCGATTTGGTTGTGATGCATGATAATCGCATTCATGCCAATCTTATCGAGCGCTATGCTGCCCATATGTACGATTGCGCTGGCATCTACACACTTGGCAACCAGCCAAACACGGTTATTTCAGAGAATGTAGTGCGGGATATCTTCCATCCTTCCTACGTACACGATCCTCATCATTATTTCTATCTCTATACTGATGAGGGTTCTTCTAATATTCTCCTGAAAGATAACTGGACGCCAGAAGAGAAATTCCTGAAAAACGCCTGCGGTCCTAATAATGTCTGGCAGAATAATGGTCCGCAGGTGGCTGATGAAATTGTGAAGAAGGCAGGGAAAATAAAGGAGTAGGGATGAAGTGAAAAATAAAAACAGCTGTCTTTGCTAATTAGAAAGTTCAAGGTTCAAAGTAAAAAGCGTATGAAATTTATCGGAATATGGATGGTCAGTATGATGCTGCCATCTGGATTACATGCAGCCACATGGCTGAAGAATCTGAAAGTGGAATATCGGAATACTCCACTGGCAGTAGGTGTCATGCATCCTCGGTTTGCCTGGCAGATGGAGGTTGATGACAAAAGTAGAGGAAATCAGCAGAGTGCTTACCGGATATCTGTTATTGATGAAACGGGTAAGGAAGTCTGGAATACGGGTAAGGTGAAAAGTACCGAATCGCTAGGCATACAGTATGCTGGCGAATCGCTTCGCCCTTCTACCCGCTACCAGTGGCATCTTACAGTCTGGAATCAGAAAAACGAAGAGCTGCAGGCTTCTTCTGCTTTTGAAACAGCCTTGGTGCTGGGTACAGACTATAACCATCCTGTCGCGACAGCCGGAAAAGGAACATATCTGGCTTGGGAAGGTGCTAAATGGATAGGAAGAGGCAATGCTCCCGTGATGTTCTATGCCCCTTATTTCCCAACCTTCCGACTTCATTACGAACTGCAACTCGATAAGAAATCGAAGTCAACAGCAGCTTCCTTCATCTTCGGTGCCAACGATCCCCGACTGATGGATCGCAATAAGAATCTCTTAGGGGTATCCAATGCGAAGGATTCTTCTTATATCCGCGTAGAACTTGATATTGCGCCTCTCAGAAAGTCGAAGCCTGCCCGTATCAATTTCTATCGTCGGGGCTACAAGGTTGGCGAGACGGATGCCGCACCTTTGGTTTCCTACGATATTCCTGCTGCGGTTATCAACAGGCAGAACCAGTATGCTGCCCATCAGATAGATATTTCGATGGATACCGGTGCGGCTACTCTCTTCCTGGATGGAAAGGAAATTGTTGGTGAAAAGGTAGAAATCGATACTGATGGCAAACAGCATTCTGTAGGAAGTCTGATTCTGAATCCTACCGGAGAACAGGGTAATAACTATATTGCCTATCCGATGCTAGCCGATTGGGGATATTACGTGGCTAAAGGTCAGAAGGCTACTTTCAGTCATATTGAGGTAAGAAACTTTAAATCGCCTCAGAATGTGGTAGCTGCTCCTTTACAGCAACTCTCTGCCAGCCAGCTCTCTGCCAACCAACTCTCTGCCAATCAGCTCTCTGTAGATGGAAAGAAAGAGGGTGCGCTTGGCATCTTTGCCTTTAAGGAGAATACTGCGCCTATGCTTCGTACAGAGTTTGCTACCTCCGGCAAAAAAGTCAGAAAAGCCCGTCTTTATGCTACTGCCCGCGGAATCTACGACATCTATATAGATGGTAAGGCAGTAAGTAAAGCTTATTTCAACCCTGGTACTACAGAGTATAACCATACTCATACTTACCAGACCTTCGATGTAACTTCTTTGCTTCAGCAGTCGGGTGAGCATGCTATCGGAGCCGTCCTTTCCGAAGGATGGTGGAGTGGTGGTGCCACCTATGTAACCGGAAATTGGAATTTCTATGGCGACAGGCAGTCGTTAATGGCAAAGTTGCAGATAACCTACGAGGATGGTTCACAGCAAACCATCGTTACCGATCCTGCAACCTGGAAAAGCTATGATGATGGCGCTGTAAGATATGGCAGTTTCTTTATGGGTGAGGTATATGATGCACGCAAGGAACAAGACTGCAAAGGATGGGCGATGCCTCATTTCGATGACAGAAATTGGCAGACTGCTGTAGAAGTGAAGGAATCAGATTTCAAGACTTCTGAGGATTTCCAGCTTCTTCCTGATATGGCAGAGGCAATCATGCCTGTTGATACCCTGACGGCTCTCAATTGTGTAGAACCGCGCAAGGGTGTTTATGTCTATGATCTCGGACAGAATATGGCGGGTGTTCCGCTGGTACATTTCTCAGGTTTGAAACCTGGCACGGAAGTAAAGATCCGTACAGCCGAAATCAAATATCCTGATTTGCCAGCCTATCAGGATCATGTAGGCATGATCATGACCGAGAATCTGCGTGTGGCAACTTCGCAGGATGTTTATGTAGCCAGGGGAGGTGAAGAGACTTTCTCGCCTAGATATACCCTTCATGGATTCAGATATCTTGAGATTACGGGTGTTGATGCTCCGGTAGCGCCAGACCAGATAAAGGCGATCGTAGTGAGTTCGATGAATGAGCAGGCTTCGCAATATTCTACCTCCCGTTCTGATATCAACCGCTTGTGGCTCAATTCGGTATGGTCTACGCGTTCTAATTTCATGTCTGTTCCAACCGATTGTCCTCAGCGTAATGAACGTCTGGGTTGGATGGGTGATATTTCCGTATTCGGGCGTTCTGCTACATATATTACCGATGCTTCCCAGTTCTTGCGCCGCTATCTTATCTCTGTCCGTGATTTGCAGAGTGCTAAGGGACAGTATCCGGATGTAGCTCCAACCAATTGTGGCTTCGGTGGCTTGTTATGGGCAAGTGCCGGTGTAACCTTGCCTTGGGAGCTCTACCAGCAATATGGCGACAAGGCTATGTTGGCTGAACATTACGCATCGATGAAACGCTATATCCAGTTTGTGCTGGATGAGTATGTGGATAAGAAAACAGGACTTATCGTACAGCATCATCAGTGGGGCGATTTGGGCGATTGGCTCAGTCCGTCTTATGAAAAAGATGATAAGTCGCTCGTATGGGAATGTTATTTCATATTCGATCTGGATATTCTTTCTCAGATGGCAAAGGCTTTGGGCAAGACTGAGGATGCGGCATGGCTGACCCGGTTGGCGAACGAGCGCAGGGCTTTCTTCAGGAAAACATTCGTTGATGAGGCTACAGGTAAGACCATCTGTTCGTGGTATGATGCTGAGCGCAAGGGACAGTTGATTGATACCCAGACATCTTATGCTCTTCCTTTGGCATTCCATGTGGTAGATGGTGACTTACAGAAGAAGATGGCGGCTCATCTCGCTGCAGCCATCAAGACTCCGATGGCCGGTTATCCTGCTTATTCGCTCCTGACGGGTTTTATCGGTACCGCTTGGATAAGTAAGGCACTTTCGGATAATGGTATGTCCGAGGAGGCTTACCGTTTGCTGCAGTACGAGGGTTATCCTTCCTGGCTTTATCCTGTAAAGAATGGAGCCACGACGATTTGGGAGCGTTTGAACTCTTATACAGTAAAGGATGGATTTGGTGAGAACAACAGTATGAATTCGTTCAATCACTATTCTTTTGGAGCTGTAGCATCGTGGATGTACAATTACTCTCTCGGTATCTGCCGTGATGAGAAATCGCCTGGTTTCAAGCATTTCATCCTGAAGCCGGAGGTTGACCCTACGCGTGGCATTACTCATGCTGAGGGTTATTACGATTCAATGTATGGCAGAATCAGCAGCCGTTGGCAATATACTGATTCCGGTATCCGTTATGAGTTTACGGTTCCTGCCAATACGACAGCCTCTCTCTACTTGCCTGCCCCTGCTGTCTCTTTCATTTCAGAGAATGGTAAGCCGTTGAAAAAGGCATCGGGAGTCAGATACGTAAGTGCTGATAAGGAACTCCATCATTTGGAGCTCGCCTCTGGATCTTATCAGTTTGATATAAAACAGAAATAACTTGCTAAAGTTCTGTAAGATAAAAAATGGGTGGCAGATTTGATATCTGTCACCCATTATCTTTATGATTAAAACCTGTATCCTGCGGATAGATTATCTGCTGGAATTATTGGTTCTTGAAGACCAATCCATCTGCATCTGTATGATCGATGGTAATTGGCTTCTCTCTGCTAACCTCTTCTGCAAGAATCTTCTTACTCAAGTCGTTCAAGACATAATCCTGGATAGCGCGCTTTACAGGACGGGCACCAAACTCAGGGTCGTATCCTACCTTTGCCAGATACTGGATAGCTGCAGGAGTCCAGCGAAGTTCAAAGCCCTGAGGCTCCAACATCTTCTTTACTCGCTTCATCTGAAGTTCTACAACCTCGGCAATCTGCTCCTGGGTCAACGGCTTGAAGGTAATGATATCATCAATACGGTTCAGGAACTCAGGACGGAAGGTCTTGCGCAACATCTCACGGCTTGCGTTGGAAGTCATGATGATGATGGTGTTCTTGAAGTTGACTACACGACCCTTGTTGTCAGTCAACCGACCATCGTCCAATACCTGCAACAGGGTATTGAATACGTCAGGATGCGCCTTCTCTATCTCATCGAAGAGAACCACACTATATGGTTTGCGGCGTACAGCCTCGGTCAACTGACCACCTTCATCGTAGCCTACATACCCTGGAGGCGCACCGATCAGACGGGTTACGCTAAACTTCTCCTGATATTCACTCATATCAATTCGGGTCATCATCGACTCGTCATTGAACAGATACTCAGCCAGCGCCTTGGCAAGTTCCGTCTTACCTACACCGGTAGTACCGAGGAAGATAAAGCTGGCGATAGGACGCTTAGGATCCTGCAAACCGGCACGGCTGCGGCGAACGGCATCACTTACAGCGGTGATAGCCTCGTCCTGTCCGATGACTCTTTTGTGGAGTTCTTCCTCCAGATGGAGCAGTTTCTCACGCTCGCTCTGCATCATACGGCTTACTGGTATTCCGGTCCAGCGGCTTACAACCTCAGCGATATCATCAGCAGTAACTTCCTCTCTGACCATCGCTGCGCCACCCTGTGTACTCTTCAGCTGCTCCTGAATCTTCTTGATGTCATCCTCGAGCGCCTTCAGTTTAGAATAGCGGATTTCAGCTACGCGTTCGTAATTGCCTTCGCGCTCCATGCGTTCAGCCTCAAACTTCAGGTTTTCTATCTCCTGCTTATCCTGCTGAATCTTGTTGACGAGTGCTTTTTCGCCTTCCCATTTAGCACGGAAGTTATGCTCCTGATCCTTCAATTCTGCAATTTCCTTATCCAACTGCTGAATCTTAGGCTGGTCATTCTCGCGCTTGATGGCCTCACGCTCAATCTCCAACTGCTTCAAGTGGCGGGTAATCTCATCCAGTTCTTCTGGTACAGAGTCACGCTCCATTCTCAGTTTGGCTGCTGCCTCATCCATCAGGTCGATAGCCTTGTCAGGGAGGAATCTATCAGAGATGTATCTCTCTGATAACTTGACGGCTGCGATGCAGGCATCATCCTGAATACGTACCTTATGATGGTTCTCGTAGCGCTCCTTGATACCACGAAGGATACTGATGGCGTCTATCTCGTCAGGCTCATTGACCATGACGGTCTGGAAACGGCGTTCCAGCGCCTTATCCTTCTCGAAGTACTTCTGGTACTCGTTGAGGGTAGTAGCACCGATGGCTCTCAGTTCACCACGAGCCAGGGCTGGCTTCAGAATGTTGGCAGCATCCATGGCACCCTCGCCACCGCCAGCACCTACCAGCGTGTGAATCTCATCGATGAAGAGGATAATCTGGCCGTTGGCGTTGGTTACCTCTTTGATGACGCTCTTCAGACGCTCCTCGAACTCACCCTTATATTTGGCACCGGCTACCAGCGCACCCATATCGAGAGAATAGAGTTGCTTGTTCTTCAGATTCTCCGGTACATCGCCACGTACGATACGCTCGGCAAGACCTTCTACGATAGCGGTCTTACCTGTACCAGGTTCACCTATCAGAATAGGGTTGTTCTTGGTTCTTCGTGACAGAATCTGGAGTACTCTTCTTATTTCCTCATCACGTCCGATAACTGGGTCCAGCTTGCCGCTTCTTGCTTGTTCTACAAGGTTTTTCGCATATTTCTCCAAACTCTGATAGTTATCATCAGCGCTTTGTGATTTTACGTTCTGTCCCTGTCTCAGTGCCTGGATGGCAGCGAGCATATCTTTGGCATTTGCACCAGCATCCTTCAGAATACGTGCAGCAGTAGAGTTGCCCTGTACGATAGCCAACAGGATAGGTTCTACGCTAACGAACTCGTCGCCCATTTTCTTGGCGGTATCCTCGGCATTCATCAGTATCTGGTTAGTCTCGTTGCTGAGGTACGGCTGACCGCCGCCTTGTACACGAGGCAGATGTTGCATCTCCTGACGCAAGAGCATGGCGATTTGCTGTCCGTTCATGCCCAACTTCTGGAAGATGTAGTTGGTCACATCGGTAGCCTTTTCAAGAATACCGCTAAGCAGATGCACCGGTTCGATGGTTTGCTGACCATTTCGCTGCGCAATGTTTACGGCTTCCTGTACCGCCTCCTGCGCCTTGATTGTAAATTTGTCGAATGTCATATTAATATCTCCTTTCTTATATTATATATTCTTATTGTGTTATTTGGATGAGCCCCGGAATCTCCTCTTCGGAAACCTCCCGGTGCGTTCCTCCCATCCTTTAGCGAAACTTATGCCTATTCGTTGAAAATCAATGGTTTACTGACAATTTGTCTTGTTTTGGATAGATAAAAGATAGAAATAAGATATATTTCCGGACAGAATGACAGAAGAAGACGGTTTGAGTACGGGCTGAAGGCCCAGGTTCCTTTCAGGACATGTGGGGCTTACTGGCGAAAGTTCAGTACGCGAAGAAATGATAGGATTAGAATTCGCTCAGATTGCTTATTTCTTGATTTCTCTCAATTATCTTTTAAATATCCTTTAAATAATGCTATTTTATGGGGGGAAATGTTGTGTAATCAAAATAATCTTCGTACCTTTGCACCATCATAAATTATAATTTATAAGTTCAATGGCTGAAACAAAGAAAATCAAGACAGCGTTGGTGTCTGTCTTCCACAAGGATGGCTTGGACGAATTGCTCGCCAAGTTGAATGAAGAGGGTGTAAAATTCCTGAGTACTGGTGGTACCCAGAAGTTTATCGAATCTTTGGGTTATGAATGCGAGAAAGTTGAGGAGGTCACTACCTATCCATCTATCTTGGGTGGTCGCGTAAAGACTCTTCATCCTAAAATATTTGGAGGTATCTTGGCTCGCCGTGACAACGAGGGTGACCAGGAGCAGATGAAGGAATACGAAATCCCTTCTATCGATCTCGTCATCGTAGACTTGTATCCTTTCGAGCAGACTGTAGCTAGCGGTGCTAGCGATGCTGATATCATCGAGAAAATCGATATTGGCGGTATCTCTTTGATTCGTGCAGGTGCCAAAAACTTCAAGGACGTGGTGATCGTTCCTAGCAAGACTGAATACGGCGTATTGCTCGATATCCTGAAGAAGAAGGGTGCTGAGACTGATATCGAAGACCGCAAGATGTTTGCAGAGCGTGCATTCGGTGTAAGCTCTCACTACGATACTGCAATCCATGCATGGTTTGCTAAGTAAACTCTCGGAAAAATAAAGTAGTTAAGGAGTTAAGAAGTGGAAGAAGTCAGGACAAGTGTCTGCGGGGATTCCATCCCCGGTATATGACAGACTGTTGCCGTGGCTTCTATGCTCCTTTAACTCCTTAACTCCTTAAATAAAAAAGAAAATTTTAAGCTTAAAATAATATAGATTTTAGAAACGAAATGGGATTTTTTTCATTTATTCAGGAAATCGCAATGGACTTGGGAACAGCCAATACCATCATTATCAGTGATGATAAGATTGTAGTGGATGAACCTTCTGTTGTAGCCCTTGACCGCCGCACCGACAAGATGATTGCTGTGGGCGAGAAGGCTAAGATGATGTACGAGAAGACTCATGATAATATCCGTACTATCAGACCATTGCGTGATGGTGTGATTGCCGACTTTACTGCCTGTGAGCAGATGATGCGTGGATTGATTAAGATGGTTCATACTGGTAGCCGTCTCTTCTCTCCTTCACTCCGTATGGTTATCGGTGTACCTTCTGGTTCTACCGAGGTTGAGCTTCGTGCTGTGCGCGACTCTGCCGAGCATGCCGACGGACGTGATGTATATTTGATTTTTGAGCCAATGGCAGCCGCTATCGGTATCGGTATCGATGTTGAGGCTCCAGAGGGTAATATGATTGTTGATATAGGTGGTGGTTCTACCGAAATCGCTGTCATCTCATTGGGTGGTATCGTATCGAACAACTCAATCCGTACAGCCGGTGACGACCTTACTGCCGATATCCAGGAATATATGAGCCGTCAGCACAACGTGAAGGTTTCTGAGCGTATGGCAGAGCGTATCAAGATTCATGTGGGTTCAGCTCTGACCGATCTGGGTGATGAGGCTCCAGAAGATTTCATCGTACATGGTCCTAACCGTATTACAGCGTTGCCTATGGAGGTGCCTGTATGCTACCAGGAGATTGCTCACTGTCTGGATAAGACCGTGGCAAAGATTGAGAACGCTGTGCTCTCAGCATTAGAGAATACACCTCCTGAGCTCTATGCCGATATCGTGAAGAATGGTATCTGGCTCTCTGGTGGCGGTGCTTTGCTCCGCGGTCTCGACAAGCGTTTGCAGGATAAGATCAATATCCCATTCCACATCGCAGAAGATCCATTGCACAGTGTTGCCAAGGGTGCTGGTATTGCGTTGAAGAATGTAGACCGTTTCTCATTCTTGATGAGATAATCAGAACTTATTCTAATAGTAAGAATAAAGTATGCGCAACCTTTTAGAGTTTTTAGCGAAATACAACCATTGGTTTGTCTTCCTGATTCTTGAGGTGGTGAGTATGGTGCTGTTGTTTCAGTATAACAGCTATCAGGGCAGTGCCTGGTTCTCCTCGGCTAATGCCGTAACGGGTAAGTTGTATGAATGGGATGCGAATGTAGAAACATTCTTCTCACTTACCAAGGTGAACCAGGAACTGACACAGCGCAATGCGTATCTCGAACAGGAGGTGCAGAAACTTTCCGACAGTCTCGTGAGCGTGACCAAGGATAGCAGCATCTACCATCGTGACCAGTTTGCATTGCTGAGAAACTATCGTCTGATTCCGGCTAAGGTGGTGGCGAATAGTGTCGATAAACCCGGCAACCTGATGACAATTGACAAGGGTAGCGCAGATGGCATCCACAAGGATATGGGTGTAATCAGCGGTACGGGTGTTGTGGGTATCGTGTATCTGGTGGCAGAACATTATGCTATCGTGATTCCGGTATTGAACACGAAGTCGAACATCAGTTGTATGATTCAGAATAGAGGCTATTTTGGCTATCTGCGCTGGAAGGGTGGTGTGTCTGACCTTGCCTATCTGGAAGAGGTGCCACGTCATGCTCACTTTAAATTGGGTGACTATGTGGTAACGAGTGGCTATTCTGCTGTCTTCCCTCCTGGAGTGAGAGTAGGCAGGATATTGCACGTGTTCAACTCCGCCGATGGACTGTCGTATCGCGTACAACTTCGCCTCTCTACCGATTTTGCCCGTCTGCGTGATGTATGTGTAATTGATGATGCCGCCATGAAAGAGCGGTTGGAGATTATGCGTGCAGCACAGGATAGCATCGAAACAAATGGAGACAATAATCAATAATGACGTATAGTAAGAGGATATAAAAAGCAATGAGTATAGATTTAGTGAAAAGACTAGCTACCTTTGTGGTGCTCGTGCTGGTACAGGGATTGGTGTTTAATCATATTCATCTATTCAATTGTGCCACCCCCTTGCTGTATATCATTATGGTACTGCATTTCCGCCGCAACCATCCTAAATGGGCGGTGTTATTGTGGTGCTTTATGATGGGGCTTTGTGTGGACGTATTTGCCAATACGCCAGGTGTTGCAGCAGCTTCGATGACTGCCGTAGGACTGCTACAACCTTATTTGTTTGAACTTTTCGTACCGCGTGACAGCGCCGACGATCTGGAACCGTCCATGCGTTCTATCGGCGTAGGTGCATATTGCTGGTACGTATTCTTCATCATTCTCGTTTATAATCTATTGTTCTTTACACTCGAAACATTCAATTTCTTTAATTGGGTTCACTGGTTGGAATGTATAGGCGGAAGTACGGTTATCACTTATATATTGGTGATGGCGACAGAAAGTTTCAGAAAGTAAGATTCCGGATAAGTGCTGAGAGAGAATAGAACACGATTTTTAGTTTGCTATATATAATAAGGTATGTTGGATTACAATCTTGAAAAACGTAGATTCGTTATCGGTGGAGTGGCCATAGCTATTGTGGTCATTTACATGATTCGTTTGTTTACGCTTCAGATTATGAGCGACGACTACAAGAAGAATGCCGACAGTAATGCCTTCTTGAAGCATATTGAGTTTCCCGCCCGTGGTGCCATTTACGACCGTAATGGTAAGCTGCTGGTGTATAATCAGCCGTCTTACGATCTGATGGTGGTCATGAACGAGGAGAGCGGCAGGCTTGATACGATGGATTTCTGTAATTCGCTGGGTATTACGAAAGATTTTTTTATCAAGCGAATGAACGATATCAAGGACCGCTCTAAAAACCCGGGCTATTCGCGCTATACCCAGCAGCTTTTTATGGGACAGCTGAGCGACCGGGATTTCAGTGTGTTCCAGGAGAAGATGTTCCGATTCCCCGGTTTCTATGTCCAGAAACGTACCGTCAGAGAATATACCTACCCTTATGCAGCCCATGTGCTGGGTGATGTGGGTGAGGTTTCGCAAAGCGATATTGAAGATGATGACTACTATCAGGCTGGTGACTATATCGGAAAACTGGGTATCGAGAAGTTTTATGAGAAGCAGTTGCGTGGTGAGAAGGGTGTGAAGATCATGCTGAGAGATGCCCACGGAAGAATACAGGGTAGCTATCAGAATGGTAAACTCGACCAGAAACCTGTGGCTGGAAAGGACTTGACGCTGGGATTGGATGTCAAGTTGCAAGCCTTGGGCGAACGTCTGCTCCAGGGTAAAATCGGCAGTATCGTTGCCATCGATCCTAGAACGGGCGATGTGCTGGCTATGGTTTCTTCTCCTTCTTACGATCCAAGACGTCTGGTGGGTAGAAACCGCGGCAAGATGCACAAGTGGCTCTCGCATAATCCTTGGAAACCGCTCCTGAACCGTAGTATTCAGGGTCAGTATCCTCCGGGTTCTACCTTTAAGACCAGCCAGGCGCTGACCTATCTTACTGAAGGTATCATCACACCGGGAACAGCATTCCCATGTAATCATGGTTTCTCTTATAAGGGTCTGCATGTAGGCTGTCATGGTCACCCGTCGCCTATTTCGCTGGTTGATGCCATCAGTACCTCTTGTAACGGTTACTTCTGTTGGGGTCTTTACTATATGATAGGTAACCGCAAGAAGTATGGCAGCGTACAGAATGCGATGACCGTATGGAAAAATTATATGGTGAGCATGGGATTCGGCTATAAGTTGGGCCTCGACTTGCCTGGCGAGAAACGCGGTCTCATTCCGAATGCACAGTTCTATGATAAGGCTTACAATGGTTCATGGAACGGACTGACGGTAATCAGTATTTCTATCGGTCAGGGTGAGGTTAACCTTACGCCGTTGCAGATAGCCAACCTGGGTGCTACCATTGCCAACAGGGGGTACTATTATGTGCCTCATGTAGTGAGAAAGGTGAAAGGCGAACCGCTTGATACGCTCTATACCCGACGCCATTATACCAAGGCTTCCCGACGGGCTTACGACTATGTGGTAGCCGGTATGAGAAGTTCGGCGCTGAAGGGAACCTGTAAGTTGCTCGGCCGCTACGATTTCGAAGCTTGCGGCAAGACGGGTACGGCACAGAACCGTGGCCATGACCACTCTGTATTCATGGGCTTTGCTCCGATGAACAACCCGAAGATTGCCATTGCCGTGTATGTAGAGAATGGTGGTTGGGGTGCTGACTATGGTGTGCCTATCGGTGGTCTGATGATGGAACAGTATCTCAAGGGTAAGTTATCTCCTGATTCTGAGCATAGGGCTGCAGAGATGCAGGCCCGTAGAATCGCCTACGGATTAAGCAGTAGATAGTTTTCAGTTAATAGTTTATAGTTGATAGTTTATAGATTATGATCGATAATAAACAACCTAGTGTGCTTGCTTCACTTGACTGGTGGACGATAGGTATTTATCTGGCACTCCTTATCTTCGGATGGGTGAGCGTCTGTGGAGCCAGCTATAACTATGGTGACAACGAGATATTCAGTCTGGGTGCCCGCTCGGGTATGCAGATTATATGGATAGGCACATCCATAGCACTGGGATTGGTAATCCTGCTGCTTGATGACCGGTTTTACGATACCTTCTCGTATGTCATCTATGGTGTCCTGATACTCTTGCTCTTTGCTACGATATTCAATCCGCATAGCATCAAGGGTTCCCACTCCTGGCTGGTGTTGGGACCGCTCCGACTGCAACCGGCTGAGTTTGGTAAGTTTGCTACGGCTCTGGCGGTAGCCAAGTTTATGTCAAGCTATGGTTTCAGTATGCAGAACCTGAAGCATTTCATGGCAGCCGTAGGCATTATCGTTCTGCCGATGCTCTGTATCGTAGGTCAGCGCGAAACGGGTTCTGCCTTGGTTTATCTTTCATTCTTCCTCATGCTTTACCGCGAAGGAATGCCGGGTGCCATTCTCTTTACCGGCGTGTCGATGGTGGCTTACTTCGTAGTGGGTGTGAAGTATGAGAACGTGATGATGTGGGATACCTATACTTCTGTGGGTAAGTTTGTTGTGCTTCTGCTGGTGCAGATTTTTACGGCTGGCATGGTGAACTCCTATACGGGCGATAGGAAACAGGCACTGATGATCCTTTCCTATTCGGTAGGCATTACGCTGCTCTTCGTGCTCTTTTCTACCTATGTCATTCCGTTCGACATTGTGTGGATCCAGCTCTTCCTGTGTGCTATGATGATTGGATTCCTGGTTTATCAGGGACTGAGAACCCGGTTCCGGAATTACTTCCTCATCTCCATCTTTTCGTTGGGAAGTATCGCTTTCTTCTATTCTGCCGATTATGTGCTGAATCATGTGATGGAACCTCACCAGAGAGTGCGTATCAACGTACTGCTGGGACTGGATGAAGATTTGGCTGGTGCGGGATATAACGTGCATCAGAGTGAGATTGCCATTGGTTCCGGCGGACTTCAGGGCAAAGGTTTCCTCAATGGAACGCAGACCAAACTGAAGTTCGTGCCTGAGCAGGATACAGACTTTATCTTCTGTACGGTAGGCGAGGAGGAAGGTTTCCTCGGTTCGGCAGGCGTGCTGCTGCTTTTCCTGGCTTTGATATTGCGGTTGATGCATCTGGCTGAGCGGCAACCTTATAAATTCGGGCGTATCTACGGCTATTGTGTCCTGTCGGTATTCCTCTTCCACCTGTTTATTAATGTGGGAATGGTGCTGGGGTTAACACCGGTTATCGGTATTCCGCTGCCGTTCTTCAGTTATGGTGGCAGTTCGTTATGGGGATTTACCATCCTTCTTTTCATCTTCTTGAGAATTGATGCGGGAAGGAACTTAGTGAGAAGTTAAAAAAAAGAGTGAACAGATTGTTGATGAATCTGTTCACTCTTTTTTTTATTGTATCTTGGAAATCTTGATGCCGATGTCACTCACACCGGGCAGGATTTCTCTTTTCATATCATGTCTGATGGCTACGTGTATGGAATCGCCCTGATGCATCTGATAGATGTTGATAGGGAAGTTATACTGATAGTAGCTGATACCCTGTCCTTTACTCGCGCCGTTTTTGTCAATCAGCTGGCAGTTGACCGTATCTATCTTGCATTCGCCAGGTATCTTTCTGTTTTGGTGATAAACCGTCTGTTCTACGATGAGCGTAAGTCCCATGAACGGATAGGCACCTGTAATGCGAAGTCCTAAGCTTTGCCTGTAATGCCCGGCTTCGAGTAGAGGTGATACTTCGAATGATAGGGTGTCGTTCTTCTCCCATCCTGCAATCGGTGTATGGGCATACTCATCGTATACGGTCGAACCGCTGCAGGCAGAGAGAATGTGAACGATCGCTGTCAAAACGATGAAATAAACAGTCTTTTTCATCTTTTTCTAGCTCCTATTCTTTATTCTTGTGGGGCGTTATTGCCTTGTGGCTTGTTGCCACCTTGTGGGGCGTTATTGCCCTGTGGCTTGTTGCCATTCTGAGGAGCATTGTTGCCTTGTGGCTTGTTTCCACCCTGTGGCTTGTTGCCATTCTGCGGCTTGTTGCCCTTGTTAGGTCGTCTGTCGTTTCTTGGCTGGCGGTTGTCACCCTTAGGATGATTGCCCTGATTACGGTTGTCGCGGCGCTGGTTGTTTGGCTTGCCTTCATTCTTTTGAGGTTTGTTGTCGCCATTCTGCGCGCGGTTCTCGTTCTTCTGAGGCTTGTTGTCTCCCTCCTGCTGACGAGGTCCCTTGTTCTTATTGTTCTTCTTCTTCTTTTTCTTAGCCTTGTCAAAGCGGCTCAAATCAGCTTCGGCAAGCAGGTCGGTAGGCTTCGCTGCTGGCTTAGCTTTACCGTCTTCCAGCAGACTCAATGGCTTCTCGCCCTGACGGTTCATTTCGATAATCGCCTTGGCACGCTCGATGCTGATGGTTTCGAGGTTGGAAGCAAGGTTCTTGTCAGAAGAGTAGGTGATAAGACCTGCCAGGATATCCACCTTGAACTGATGGAAATCACCATCAGCAGTCTGCAGTACGGCATCCTTAGGAGGCAACTTTCTGCTAGCCTCTACATAGCTGTCTACCTCGTAGTTGAGACAGCACTTCAGTTTGGCGCACATACCGGCAAGTTTCTGAGGATTCAGAGAGATGTCCTGGTAGCGTGCTGCATTGGTGCTAACGCTGATGAAGTTCTTCATCCAGGTAGCGCAGCAGAGTTCTCTGCCGCAAGGCCCCGTTCCACCGATGCGGCCTGCTTCCTGTCGCGCACCGATCTGTTTCATCTCAATGCGCACATGGAACGTATCGGCAAGAACCTTGATGAGCTGGCGGAAGTCCACACGTTCGTCAGCGATGTAATAGAAGATAGCCTTGTTGCCGTCTCCCTGATATTCTACATCACCTATTTTCATCTTCAGTCCGAGATCTTTGGCTATCTGGCGGCTCTGGATCATGGTGCCGTGTTCACGGCTCTTAGCCTCCTTGCATTTGTCAAGATCCACCTGTTTGGCGATACGGTAGATACGCTTGATATCATCCTGCGACTTGAGGTTTGCCTTCTTAATCTGGAGTTTTACCAGTCTTCCGGTCAGCGTAACCACACCGATGTCGTGACCCGGGTTAGCCTCTACCGCCACTATATCGCCCTTCTTCAGGTCGAGGTTATTCACATTGTGGTAATATCCCTTACGGGTATTCTTGAACTGTACCTCCACGAGGTCAGTACTTTCTGCATTGCCGGGTACATCGGCAAGCCAGTCGTATGTGTTGAGCTGTCTGTTCTGTCTTCCTACGCCCTTAGCGCACAGACCACGGTCGCAGCCGTTACACATCCTGAATTTCATATTTTTGTAATCCACGATCGTCTAATTTATAATGTCTAATTTATAATGTACAATGAATAATGACCAGGCATCTGCCCCGTTATTCATTTGAATTCTTCACTCTTCGTTCTTCACTCTTCACTTCCTTAGCAGGAGTACGATGATTTTGAGCGCCATATCGAAGAAAACGATTTTGGCATTGGCATTTTGCGAAATCATGCGCTTGCTGTCTTCGAAGAGGTTGGAGATGTCAATGATGTTTGCCTCGTTGATGAAGCGGGCAAAGTTCTTGGCAAAGTTCTCCTCATCCTGCGTCATGTAGCTCAGTTCTGGATTCCGGAAGTTGTACATGAAACTTTCTCTGAGCATGTGCATGAAGTAGTCGAGCATGCGTTTCTGCTTTTCTCTTCCGAAGGTTGCTATCACATCGGTCCACTTCTTGAGGTCACCTATCTTGCGCATGTAAGCCAGTCGCATCAGCATGATGAACATGTCGAGATGCTGCCGGTTTTCGTTTCCTGCATCCAGTTCTTCGAGTGCGAGGTTCCAGTTGCCGTTGGCGATACGGGCTATGCGGTGTGCCATGTCTGGCTCCAGCGCCCTCCGTTCCGTCAGTGCTTTTTCCATCTCAGCGGTTTCTATCTTCTTGAAGTCGATACGCTGCGTACGGCTTCTGATGGTTTCGAGCAGTAGTTCCGGATTCTCGCTTACCAGCAGGAATAGCGTCTGGCGTGGCGGCTCCTCCAGCAGTTTCAGTATCTTGTTGGCACTCTGGATGTTCATACGTTCCGGGAGCCATATCAGACTTATCTTATATCCGCCCTGACTCGACATCATCATCAGTTCGTGAGAGATGGCATCGGTTTCTTCAGCAGTGATGATAGCCTGTTTGTTATAGTCGGCATCCGTCTTGCCCATCTTCAGCATCCAGTCGCTAATCTGGATGTAGGGACCTTTAGAAAGCAGCAGCTCTCTCCATTCCTTGATGAAGTCGAGGCTCACCGGTTTGTGTTCGCTGCCCATATTGGCGGTCTTGATGGTAGGAAAGGTGAAGTGGAGGTCCGGATGTTCCCATTTTCTGAGCATCGGTGAATCGCCCAGAAGATAGCTGGCAAAAGCCAGTGCCATCGCCAGTTTGCCACAACCCTGCGGGCCGCAGAACATCAGCGCATGGGGCAAACGGTTCTCCTGAACCATCTCCATGAGACGGTTCCATACTTCTTGCTGACCTATAACTTCATTTCTTTGCATTTAAAACAGTATTTTTGCTATTTGCTTGACGCTGTCTACAGCCGATACGGTGAAGAAGTGAACATTGTTGTAACCATGTTCGAAGAGATCTTGCACCTGAGCGGTAGTCCACTCGATACCGAGCTGCTTGGCATCATCGTCAGTTTTACATTTCAATACCTCCTGTGCGAGTTCTTCAGGAATATCGCAGTGGAAGGTTTTCGGCACTACAGTGAGCTGGCTCAACTTGGCGAAAGGCTTGATGGCAGGAATGATAGGGATGGTTACGCCTATCTGCCGCGCCTTTTCAACGAAAGCATAGAACTTCTCGTTGTCGTAGAAGAGCTGGGTAACGGCATACGCTGCGCCCAACTGTTGTTTCTCCAGCAGATGCTGCATATCCATTTCGAGGTTTGGCGCCTCTTCATGCTTCTCCGGATAGCAGGCTACACCGCAGCAGAACTTGTCGCCCGGGTGCTTGATGGGTGTGCCATCAAAGAAGAAACCGTCATTAAACTGATTCACCTGCTTCAGAAGGTCGGTGGCATGGGCATGACCGTTCTCGGTTGGTGTAAACTGCCGGTCTTCTTTCGCCTTGTCTCCTCGCAGAACGAGAATGTTGCTGATGCCCAGAAACTGGAGGTCGAGCAGTTCGTACTCGATGTCTTCCTTCGTAGCACCGCTGCAGATAATATGAGGGATGACAGGTATGTCGTACTTATTCTGTATAGCGCCTGCGATGGCCACGGTGCCTGGGCGGCGGCGTACACGCTGGCGAGTGAGGAGACCGTTTTCCAGTTCCTTGTATACATACTCGCTATGGTGCGTAGTGATGTTGATAAAGCGAGGACCAAACTCGCTCAGCGCATCGATGGTACGGAAGAGCGCTGCAGTTCCGTTACCTTTCAGCGGAGGTAAAACCTCGAACGAAAAGCCTCGCTTATCGCCCTGCTGATGTAGAAAATCTGCTATGTTCATATTACCTAAATTCTATGTTTCTTCTTATTTTGGTGCAAATTTACAAAAAAAATAGGGGAAAACCGCATGTTGAACGTAATATTTATAAAGAAAAAACGTATATTATAAGGTGGAAATTGATTTTTGGCATGAAAAAAGAAGATTTCCTGCCGGTAAATGCTACGCTATTCTACAGAAAATTGATTAAAATTTAAACCTAAAAAATAATGGAACAAAAACAAACAGGCTCTAGAGCCTATCTTATTTCAATTGTGATGGTAGCCGTTTTGGGCGGCTTGCTTTTCGGTTATGATACCGCGGTAATCTCGGGAGCCGAGAAGGGTTTGCAGGCATTCTTCATGGGTGCTGAGGATTTCACCTATACCGATTTCTGGCATGGATTCACTTCTTCCAGTGCCCTGATTGGTTGTATCATCGGTTCGGCGCTTTCGGGTGTGATGGCTTCTAACTGGGGCCGTAAGCGTTCGCTGATCTTTGCGGGTGTGATGTTCTTCATCTCTGCATGGGGATCTATGTGCCCTGAGTCTTTGGTGTTGCCAAAGGGCGAACCTAATCTTACGCTTCTCATCGTGTTCAACCTCTATCGTGTGATTGGCGGTATCGGTGTGGGTCTGGCATCTGCTGTATGTCCGATGTATATCGGTGAGATTGCGCCTAGTAACATCCGTGGTATGTTGGTCAGCTGGAACCAGTTTGCCATCATCTTCGGTCAGCTGGTGGTTTATTTCGTCAACTTCTTCATTCTTGGCGATCATATTGCTCCTGCTATCCAGAGTGTGGGCAACGGTATGAACCAGATTCTGAATGGTGGCGAGGCTGCCTGGGCTATCGAAACCGGATGGCGCTATATGTTTGGTTCTGAGATGGTTCCTGCGGGTTTGTTTGCTCTGCTTATCTGCTTTGTTCCTGAGACTCCCCGTTATCTTGCCATGGTTGGTCAGGATGCGAAGGCTGAGCGTATCCTGGCTCGCATCAATGGTGCTGAGGAGGCTAAGAAGATTTTGGATGACATCAAGAATACGGTTACTGAGAAGAAGGAGAAACTGCTTACTTACGGTGTGCTCTGTATCTTCGTAGGTGTGATGCTCTCTGTATTCCAGCAGGCTGTAGGTATCAATGCCGTGCTCTATTATGCTCCTCGTATCTATGAGGCTATGGGCTTTGACAATCCGATGGTATTGACCGTATTCAATGGTATCGTGAACCTCGGTTTCACCTGTGTGGCTATCTTTACGGTTGAGAAGTTGGGACGTAAGCCTTTGCTCATTACCGGTTCTCTGGGCATGGCATTGGGTGCCATCGGTGTAGCCATCACCTTCGGTAATCCTAATCTGCAGTTGCTGTGCATGGTATCCATCATGGTTTATTCAGCATCATTCATGTTCTCTTGGGGACCAATCTGCTGGGTACTTATCGCCGAGGTATTCCCTAATACGATTCGTGGTGCTGCCGTAGCGATTGCCGTAGCCTTCCAGTGGATTTTCAACTGGATTGTTTCTACCTCTTTCGTTCCGATGGCTAACAGCCTGGGCTATTGGTTCACCTATGGTCTGTATGGTGTTATCTGTATCCTCGCTGCCATCTTTGTATGGAAGCTCGTTCCTGAGACCAAGGGTAAGACGCTGGAGGATATGACCAAGCTTTGGAAGAAAAACTAAGTACTTATTCTGTGAAATATCTAGACCGCCAGGCGTAGAAAGAAACGCCTGGCGGTTTTTCTTTATGCCCCCGGCTCGTCAGCTTAATCCATACCATGATATGACGGCGCGCTGTCGCCCCGTCGGTTGTGTCGGGAAAGTAGAGCAGACCCAGCTCGGTCTTGCTGTACATACGTTGGGGATAATTCATAAGCTTTATATTTTTTATGATGCAAAAGTAATATTTATTTCAGACTTATGCAATTTTTTGAAGAGAAAAAATGCATTTTAATAGCTGATTTGTTGAAAAAAAAATCTTTTTCCTCACGTATTACGTATAATGTAAAAAATGTAAACGTATATATATAATATACTTGGTATAATGTAGGGAAGAAAAATCAGCACCTAACTACCTGATATTCAATATTTTGTATTTTGAAGATTCTCTCTGGTAGTCATTCGGGCATATTAGAAGACACAAGATTGGCTCTGATGGTACCTATTATTGAATCTGGTAGTCATTAAAAAAGGGTAATTCTCTCTGGTAGTCATTGCCCACCCAAATGAGGTGAAAAAATGATGTTCTTCCGTTTACCAACTGAAGCGGTTGCGTCGGGTTAAGGATATGGCTGCACTGGGTTACGCAGACGTCTGGACAAGGTTAAGGATTCGACTGCATCGGGTTAAGGATTCGACTGCATAAGCTAACGGTGTCGTATCCGTTGATTTATCGAGACGTCTTGACTCACTGACAGAACCATCTGGAGTAGCTGACTGAACCACTTGAATATTCTGCTGCATACTCCGATTTTATTTAACAAGTTAGGGCGCATCCAATCCGGATGCGCCCTTTTTCTTTGTATTCTCTAACTTTTTCCGAAACTTTTCCTAGAAATCTCTTGCAGATATGAAAATAAAACCGTAACTTTGCGCTATAGAATTTTAAAACAGATGGTTATGAAGTACTTAGATCCTAAGGCAGACCTTACGTTCAAGAAGATATTCGGCAATCATCCTAAAAGACTGATCAGTCTTCTGAACGCCCTCCTGCCACTCAGCGAAGAAGAGCAGATACATGAAATCAAGTATCTGCCAACAGAACTTGTGCCCCAGCTCGAAGGGGGCAAGAACACCATTGTGGATGTACTCTGCACAGATGTCAGAGGCAGGAAGTTCTGCGTGGAAATGCAGATGGAATGGTCTGATGCTTTCCAGCAGCGAGTACTGTTCAATGCATCCAAGCTCTATGTGAGTCAGGCTAAAAAGGGCGGAAAATACAGCGAACTGCAACCAGTGTATTCTCTCAACCTGATAAATGATATCTTTGCACATGATACTCCGGATTTCATCCACAACTACCGCATCGTGCACGATAAGGACAGCAATAAGGTCATCGAGGGCTTGCATTTCACCTTCATTGAACTTCCTAAGTTCACTCCTCATTCCATTGCCGACAAGCGCATGATGGTCTTGTGGCTCCGTTTCCTCACAGAAATTAATTCCAATACGAAGGATATTCCTGCCGACCTGCTTAATGATCCGGAGATTGGAAAAGCCGTAGAGGATCTTGAAGTTTCCGGCTTTACAGATGCCGAGCTCCGTGCCTATGACAAGTTTTGGGATTCGGTAAGTGTTGAAAGAACCCTTCTGGATGACAGATATCAGAAAGGAATGGAAGAAGGCATGGAAAAAGGCAGAGCTGAAGGCATGGAAAAAGGCAGAGTTGAAGGCAAGCATGAGGCCAACACGGAAACAGCACAACGTTTGCTGGCAATGGGACTTTCTGCCGAACAGGTTGCCAAAGCTACCCAGCTACCTTTGGAAATCATTAAGAATCTGAGCAATTCATAAAAAACAGAAAGCGGAGATGTAGATTACAAATATCACCATATAATCAAGGGTCTATACGCCACCTGTTCATCGTGGCATATAGACCCTTGTCGTTTTTTATTCATTTTATCCATTGTATTGAATAAAATCAGTACTTTTTTATTCAATACGAATGATTTTCTGCCATTTCCTCCCGCCATTCGGTAGGAGTACAACCAAAAGCGTTCTTTGTATATATGCAACAAGGCGCAACCTTCTCACGAAGACTGCGCCTCTAATAGTTTTCTTTTTTTGTTTAATTTTTAAGAGAGTATTAACATATATATATTTGTAAGTGTAAGTTTCTTACTTGATATATAAGGATTACTGCTCCTTGTGCAACTTAGCTCTTAGATGGGCTTAGAGTTCCATCTCGAGCATAGCGTAGTAAGCCTGTTGATAACCACCGTAAAAGTATGACTTGAGAGCATTTGCCTTAGTCTGACCATCTACGAGCACTCTGTCTGGTGTGATATATACACCGAGCTCCTTCTTGTTGTTGGTCTTCTTTGTGCCGATGTAAGCCAAGCTATAGTTGCTCAAGCCGCTATAGAACTGAATCTGCACCTTCTTGCCATCAGCATTGGTGTAAGTGATGTCTTGAGTAGCAGTGATAAACATCTGCTGAGCTGCATTGTAAGGCACCAACTTAATCTTTAAGTCCTGTGCAGGCAACTTCTCTACCTCAGCTTTCAGTGTGGCATCGCTGAAGTACTTTGCAAACTTGCTCACCTCTACCTGCCTAACAGTGAGCATACTGTCGCTAGGAGTTACATAGCAATAAGTGGTAACTGAATCCTTGTCAAACTTCTCTGCATCTGTAGTGCCTACGCTGCCAGGGAAGAGGATTCCACCATTGTGCATACCCTGAATCTGGCTGAAGAGAGCCTGAGACTCCTGAGGCGTTGGCCACTGGAAGCCATCGCTGTTACAAGAAGTGAATGCGAAAGCTGCAACGAAGGCAGCTACAATTGAGAATAATTTGATTTTTTTCATTTTGCTATTATGTTTTGATTCTTATTGTCTCATATTTCTCAGCCTAAATGTACCCCGATATGGTTGTTCGAGGCTCTTCAGTCCTTGTATAAAACAAGAAAAGGCGGGAAACTTGCATCACTTTTTGTTAATCTCTGTTAATGCTCTTCACTTGTCCATTTCATAGAGCACTTTTGCCAATGTATTGTAACCTTTGACTTTCAGTTCTTAGTTGTTTGAGCTTTTTACTGTATTAAGTCTAGGTTTGTTCTACATAGCGATGCAAAGTTAGTGTTTTATTTTGAAATGCGCAAGAAATTTATGATTTTCTTTCTCTTTTTCGCATAAAAATACTACTTTTGTAGAGATTTTAGGGATTATTCACCTAAAAGCGGAATGAATCGTGTAGGCTCTGAGTCTCATGGAAAATGAAATAATGATGAATCTGATATGAAAAAGAAAGTAGGTACATTTAAGATTTGGCTGTTGGCGATTGCCGCAGTAGTGGCGTTTTCTGTCTTGCCGAAGGTTTCTTCGTTGGCAACAGAAGATCAGGCGCTTGTTGTAAAGGAGAATATGCAGGAGGCTGCTGATGCTGCGGGCAATGAATCGTCTGCAGAGAACAAGCAGGAAACTGCTGGAGAGGGTGCGAATCTGGAGGCGCAGGGCCTGGAGATTCCGGTATCTAAGGTTAAGGTATCTGAAACGGTTAAGCATCGGTTGGCTTATACGGTATCTTATAATCATGATACGCGACAGCCGAATTGGGTTGCCTGGGTGCTGACGGGGGAGCATGCATCAGGTAAGTTGCCGCGCGGTAAGTTTGCTGATGATGAGGAGATGCCGGCACCCGTGGGTACTTTGGCGGATTATTATAACAGTGGTTTGGATAGGGGACACATGTGTCCGGCTGGTGACAACAAATGGAGTCAGCAGGCGATGGATGAATGTTTCCTGATGACCAATATGTGTCCGCAGAACCACAGTCTGAATGCGGGGGTATGGAACACGATAGAGCAGCAGTGCCGCAACTGGGCGAAGCAGTATGGCAAGGTTTATATTGTCTGCGGACCGATATTTCTGAATAAGGAACATCGCAAGTTGGGCAAGAACAAGGTGGTAGTGCCTGATGCCTTTTTCAAGGTGGTTCTTCATACGGGCAAGAATCCGCAAGCCATTGGCTTTATCTGCCGTAACCAGTCGCAGAAAGGCAGAAAGAAGACGGAATTCGTAAATTCAGTAGATGAAGTGGAACGTATCACCGGCTATGATTTCTTCCCTCAGCTTCCGGATGATGTTGAGAAGAGGGTAGAGGCTAAGGCTGAAATGTTTTAAAAAGGAATTTCTGCAGTATCCAGTAATAGAATATAACAAAAAAAGGCTTTCCGTAATGGAAAGCCTTTTTCTTGAAGATCTGTGACTCGCATGGGGCTCGAACCCATGACCCCAACATTAAAAGTGTTGTGCTCTACCAGCTGAGCTAGCGAGTCAATCTTCTGCTTTATGTTTCAAAAGCGAGTGCAAAGGTACGGCAAAAATCTGAAATAACCAAATATTTTGCCATATTTTTACTGATTTTCTTCATTTTTATCCGAAATCGGGACATTTTCGCCCGTTTCTTCATGATATTGCGGCTTCTCTTTCGTTACATACCGCTGCCAGTAGGCTATGATGAGCGTTGTGAGCGGAAGGGCTACAATCAAACCCAGGAAGCCCAGAAGCGCACCCCAAACCGAGAGACTCAAGAGGAGAATGGCTGGGTTCAATCCCATCGCCTTACCCATAATCTTCGGGGTAACTACCATGTCGGTGATGACCTGTACCACACAGAACACCAAAAAAGCCAGACCGAATACCAGCCAGAAGTTCTGACCTGTGTCGGCAGCCTTCAGCATGGCAAGGAATGCCGTAGGGATGAGGGCGAAGGTATGGAGATATGGAACCAGGTCCATGATGCCGATGAGAATGCCCAGACCTATCGCCATCGGGAAACCGATGATGGTAAAACCGATGCAAAACATGATGCCCATACAGAGCGCTACCAGTCCCTGACCACGGATATAGTTATTGAGCTCGCGCTCCACATCCTTCATCAGCGCACTCCAGAACGGACGGTTCTTCTTAGGGAAGATTCTCACCCAGTTGGCTGTCAGCGTCTCATAATCGAGCAGGATGAAGAACATATATAATAAGGTAATCATCGATGCTACGATACTCATCAGTACCGTTGCCGTCTGGCTGACTACCGAGAAGACCTTAGGCATGGTGGTCTTGATGGCATCGCTGAAGTCCTTGCTTTTCAGAAAATGCTCTATCTGTTCCTGGTTGGCCTGCAGCCAGTCTTTGATCAGCGCCGTCAGGTTGTTGGTATGAGTCGTCTGATGCAGCCATCGTGTCAACACCTCACCGAGTTTGTCAAACTGGTCAATCATCGGAGGGATGATGAGCCACAGCACGCCTCCTATAACAGCGATAGCCGTTCCCATGGCGATGAGGATAGACAGCGCACGTATTCTGACGTGGAGTTTGTTTTCGATAAACTTCACGACCGGATAGAGCAGGTAAGCGAAAAACCATGCAATGAAGAATGGCAGCAGTACGCTGCTCAGATAATTGGTCATGTAGAGCACGGCCAATACGATGAGGGTAACACCCGCCCATCTTATAAACTTATCAAATGTAATCTCCTTTCCCATAACTGTTCCTTTTGTTATAATTTTTCGTTAAGAATCGCCTTCTGGTAGCATTCTCTGCAGAGTGGCTCGTATTCATCTTTCTCGCCCAGAAGCACCCGTTTGTCGTTATTGACCAACCGGTGGCTCACATAGGCAACCGATCCGCACTTTACGCAGATGGCATGAACCTTGGTCACCTCGTCGGCGATGGCACAGAGAGCAGGAATCGGACCGAAGGGAACTCCCTTGAAGTCCATATCCAGTCCTGCCACGATAACTCTCACGCCACGGTTGGCGAGTTCGTTGCAAACCTCCACGAGCCCATTGTCCAGGAACTGGGCTTCATCGATACCCACCACGTCGATATCAGAAGCCAATAGCAGTATCGATCCAGAGGACTCAATAGGAGTAGACCGGATAGAGTTCTGATCATGGCTCACTACATCTTCCTCGGAGTAACGAGTGTCAAGCGCCGGCTTAAAGATTTCCACCTTCTGCTTGGCGAACTTCGCACGCTTCATTCTTCGGATCAATTCCTCTGTTTTTCCGGAGAACATCGATCCGCACACCACTTCAATTCTTCCGGGACGGTGCGCCTCCCCAATTAGATTTTCTGTCATTTCGGGGGCAAAATTAATAATAAGGTTTTAAAAAATGCAAAGAAACGCGTTTTTTTTTTGCTATGAAAGATTAATTAACTACATTTGCGGTCAGTATGGGCACATTATACATCGTTCCGACTCCAGTTGGTAACATGGAGGACATGACAATGCGAGCCATTCGCATACTGAAAGAAGCGGATTTGGTACTCGCTGAGGACACTCGAACATCGAGTGTTCTGCTGAAGCATTTCGATATCAGAAATCGATTAGTGGCTCACCATAAGTTTAACGAACATGGCACATCTTCTGCCATCGTAGAGCGACTGAAGGGTGGCGAAACCATCGCCTTGATCAGCGATGCCGGAACACCGGGTATCAGCGATCCTGGTTTTTACCTCGCCCGCGAGGCAGCCAAGGCAGGCATCACGGTGCAGACTTTGCCTGGACCTACGGCATGCATTCCTGCCATCGTTTCATCGGGTTTGCCATGCGACCGTTTCTGTTTTGAAGGATTCATTCCGCAGAAAAAGGGCAGACAGACCTATCTTGAATCATTGAAGGATGAGGTACGCACCATGATTTTCTATGAGTCGCCTTATCGTGTGGTGAAAACCTTGCAGCAGTTTGCCGAGGTTTTCGGGGATGACAGACAGGTGAGCTGTTGTCGTGAAATATCCAAACTCCACGAGGAGAGTGTGAGGGGTACGCTTGCCGAGGTTATCGCTCATTTTGAGGAGACAGAACCAAGGGGCGAATTTGTCATCGTATTGGCAGGAAAAGATCCTAAACAGCTCAAGGAGGAGATGAAGGAAAAGAAGCGTGAAGAGCGCCGGCAGAAGAAAAACGGGGCTCGCAGGGATGAAGAAAGTAATGAATAAAGTATAGGAAGCGACGCGTTTTACGCGAAAAAATAATTTTTTAAATCAAACATTAAAAAGGAAAATGATTATGAAAAAGCTATTATTTGCGGCATGTTTAGCTGCTTTTTGCTTGACCAGTTGCAACAACGGCAAGAACAACACCCAGGATTTGGCAAATCAGCAGAATGATTCGCTAAACAGTATCATCGCTCAGAAGGATAGCGAAATTAACGATATGATGGGTACATTGAATGAAATCCAGGATGGTCTGAACCAGATCAGTGAGGCTGAGCACAGAGTAACTCTCCTGAAGAACGGTGAGGGTGCCAGCAAGAGACAGCAGCTCAAGGAGGATGTTCAGTTCATCGCTACCCGTATGCAGCAGAACCGCGAACTCCTGGCTAAACTGCAGAAGCAGATGGCTAACAGCTCTTTGCAGGCTGACCAGTTGAAGAAGGCCATCGCAAACCTTCAGGAGCAGATTGCACAGAAGGATAAGGAACTCCAGGTGCTTCGCGAGGAGTTGGATAAGAAGGATATTCATATTGCAGCGCTCGACGAGACTATCAACAATCTGAATACCAAGACCTCTCGTCTTACTACTGAAAGCAGCCAGAAGACAGAGACAATCAATGCACAGGACAAGCAGCTCAACACTGCCTGGTATGTATTCGGTACCAAGAAGGAGTTGAAGGAGCAGCATATCATGGAAGGTGGTAAGGTAATGACCGGTAATTTCAACAAGAGTTATTTCACCAAGGTTGATATCCGCAACATTTCTGAAATCAAGTTGATGTCAAAGTCTGCTAAGTTGCTCACTACCCACCCATCCAGCTCTTATGCATTGGTACGTGATGCTAACAAGCAGTATACGCTCCGCATCACCAATCCACAGATTTTCTGGAGCACCAGCAAGTATCTTGTAGTGCTCGTTAAGTAATTATCTCTTTCTCTGAAAGAAATCCTGCATGAGTGCGCGGCACTCATCTTCCAATACGCCCGATGTAACTGTCGTCTTAGGATGCAGTGCATCGGGCGCATATTTTGTATACCCCCTTTTCTCGTCGCTGGCACCATATACCACGCGGCTGATCTGTGCCCATCCCAACGCTCCGGCGCACATCACGCAGGGTTCTACCGTAACGTAGAGGGTACAGTCTTTCAGGTATTTTCCTCCCAGCATGTTGGCTCCCGAAGTGATTGCCTGCATTTCGGCATGAGCCGTAACATCGGTCAGCATCTCCGTAAGATTGTGGGCACGCGATATGATCCGGTCTTTACAAACGATGATGGCGCCTACCGGAATCTCGTCTTCATCGAATGCCGCCTGAGCCTCCATCAGAGCACGGCGCATGTATGCTTCGTCTTTATTCTTAATATCTTCCATTGTTTTTCGTGCAAAATTACATAAAAAAGTTTGAAGTGTGGACTTTTTTTGTTAATTTTGCAAGGTAAAAGCATCTTTTGATGCAAAATAAAGAAAATAGACTATGGCAGAGCATAATGAATTAGGCAAATGGGGAGAAGACGAGGCTACGCTCTATCTTGAGAATGAAGGCTATGTCGTCATCGACAGAGACTGGAAAGCCGGCAAGCGGGATCTGGATATCCTTGCCGTTTCGCCGGATGGTAAGACGCTGGTTGTGGTAGAGGTCAAGACCCGTTCGGGTGAAGAATACCAGCAGCCCGAGGAAGCCGTAGATGTCAGGAAGATGCGTAATCTGGCAATAGCCGCCAATACTTACGTCAAGGAACAGAAGGTGGAAAAAGAACTTCGCTTTGATATTGTTACCGTGGTAGGGGTAGGTCATCAGGTGAAACGCATCGAGCATCTTGTGGATGCCTTCAACCCGTTGCTGATTGGATAACCCGTTGTGATCCGCTATACATTATTATATAGACATGGAAAAGAAAATTATACGATTAAAGGAAGTGGATTCCACGAATGCCTTCCTGAAGAATTTGGGTACTTACGATGAAGATGCGCTGACCATTGCCATTGCTGACTATCAGACAGCAGGAAGGGGACAGGGCGTGCATACCTGGGAGAGTGAGCCGGGCAAGAACCTCCTCTTCAGTATGATGATGTGTCCTAAGTGGGTACCTTTGCGCCAGCAGTTCCTCCTTTCCGAGGCTGGTGCGCTCGCCGTGAAGGACGCTCTTGATTCCTATACGGACGGCATTACGCTGAAATGGCCGAATGATGTGTACTGGTATGACAAGAAAATCAGTGGCACGCTGATAGAGACTGCTATCGACTCCAAGGGCATCAAGCGCTGCATCTTCGGTATCGGCATTGATGTCAATCAGACTGAGTTCCACAGCGATGCGCCCAACCCTGTATCTCTGGCTCAGATTCTGGGCCATGAGGTGGATAGGGAAGAGGTGCTGCAGAAGGTGATTGAGGCTTTCTGCAAATACTACGAACTTCTGCGTCGTGCCGACTATATGGATGTGTCGGGCATCTATCATCTTTCTCTCTACCGTCGCAAGGGCTATCACTGGTATGAGGATAAGGACGGTAAGTTCGAGGGCGCCTTCGTAGAGGTGGAGGACGATGGTCATCTCATCCTTCATGACAAGAAGGGAGTAATACGCTCGTATGCCTTCGGAGAAATTAAGTTCCTAATCCCTTCAGTAAACATTAAACAATAAACATTAAACACTATATTATGGCAAAGTTTAAAAGAATTCTTTTGAAATTGAGCGGCGAGAGTCTGATGGGCAAGCAGAGCTTCGGCATCGACCCAGAGCGCCTGAGTGATTATGCTAAGCAGATAAAGGAGGTCCATGAGATGGGCGTTCAGATAGGCATTGTGATTGGTGGTGGTAACATCTTCCGCGGTTTGAGTGGAAGCCAGAAGGGTTTCGACCGTGTCAAGGGCGACCAGATGGGTATGTGTGCTACCGTTATCAATTCCCTGGCATTGAGCAGCGCACTCGGAGCCTTGGGTGTTAAGAACAAGGTGCTTACTGCCATCCGCATGGAGCCTATCGGCGAATTCTACACCAAGTGGAAGGCGATTGAGGCGATGGAGGCAGGCTATATCTGCATCTTCTCTGCAGGTACAGGCAGTCCATACTTCACTACCGATACCGGTTCTTCTCTCCGCGGTATCGAAATCGAGGCTGACGTGATGCTCAAGGGTACCCGTGTAGACGGCATCTATACCGCCGACCCCGAGAAGGATCCTACAGCTACAAAGTTCAAGGACATTACCTATGATGAGATTTATACCAAGGGCTTGAAGGTAATGGATTTGACTGCTACCACCATGTGTAAGGAAAACAACCTTCCTATCTACGTGTTCAATATGGATGTTGTAGGTAACCTCAAGAAGGTGATGGATGGTGAGGAGATTGGTACGCTCGTACACAACTAATCATCTCTCTCAACAGGAAGAAAAAAGCAAATGCGACTGGATTCACATCTAGCCGCATTTTTTTCTAAAAACAACTTTTTTGGAAGATTTTTTTTTCAAACAACATTTTTTAAAAATATCCCAATAATCAACTTAAAATCGGGGATTTCTTCTTATTTCTTCTTCAGATAAATAATCACCGAGATGATGACGTATGCCACGATGACAAGCCACCAGCCGGTGAGGAAACCGGTCAGACCATCGAGTGCTACCGATGTAGCGAGGATGATGAGGGTGAGCGCGGCAAAGCCATATTTCACCTCATTGCCCTTGAAACCCCACTGCTTGAACTTCAAGGCGAAAAGAGGCATCTCGCAAACCAGCAGATAGCTGGTGATGAGAATCAGAGCCAGAATGATGAATACCGACCACGCATATCCTTCTAGCCAGCTTGGATTGAACACAATCAGCGAACCCCAGAACAGGGCGTTGGCTGGTGTAGGAACACCGATGAAAGAGGTAGTCTGGCGCTCATCAAGATTAAACTTAGCCAGTCGCAATGCCGAGAAGGCTGCGATGATGAAGGCTGCGTAAGGCAGCCATGGGCGCAAAGGCTCCAGAAACCCCGGATATTCCATCACAAAGAGTTGTGAGAATACGATGGTGGCAGGAGCCACACCGAAGGTTACGTCATCTGCCAGCGAATCGAGCTCCTTGCCTATTGGCGATGAAACGTGCAGCAGGCGGGCGCTCATGCCGTCAAAGAAGTCGAATACGGCTCCGATGATAATCCATAACAATGCCATCTTTGGGTTCCCGCCGAAGGCAAACGATGTTGCGATGCAGCCCGAAACCAGGTTGCAGCAGGTTATCGTGTTTGGAATATGTTTTTTGATACTCATTTCTTTACAGTATATTATGATAGAGTGAAAGCCGGAAGTATGTTCCGGCTTGCCCTCTATCTGTCAATATGTTATTTCAATTTAGCGATGATGGTCTGGTCGCCAGTAGTTGACTGTCCCATCTTTACGCATACTTCTGTACCTACAGGCAGGTAGACATCCACGCGTGAACCCAGCTTGATGAATCCCAGGTGCTCGTCGATGAAGCATTCTTCCCCTTCCTTGGCATAGGTTACGATGCGGCGTGCCACTGCACCGGCAATCTGTCGGCAGAGTACATCCACTCCCTCAGGTGTGGTAATCATCACGTCGGCATGCTCGTTTTCCTCGCTAGCCTTAGGCAGCCATGCCTTGTGGTAGTTGCCGTCCACATGCTTCACGAATTTCACCTTACCATCCACCGGGAACCAGTTGGCATGAACATTCCAGAGGCTCATGAAGATGGAAATCATCAGGCGGCGGTCACCGAAGTAGGGAGCATTCTCCACCTCTTCTATTACCACAATCTTTCCGTCGGCTGGTGCTACTACCAGTTTCGAAGTATCCTCTACGTTGAGGTATCTGATAGGGCAACGGTAGAAGTTGAGCACGATACCATATACCGTACCGAACACAACAACAAAAGCCCAGAACGGAATCTTGTTGTCTAAGGTTGTCCACAATATAGCCGCAATGGCTACTAACGCTATCGCTCCGGTAACCAGCTGATCGGTACCTTCGCGGTGCAATCTTATCTTCTTTAATTTCTTTATTTTCTGTCCCATATGGTAGGATTAAGTTTTTATTGGTGCAAAGGTACGTCATTTTTATCACTTTTGCAAATTTTTTGTGGGTTTCTTTTACCTTTTTCAATATTTTCGCATATTTCTTTTGGCTTTTTCAATATTTCGCCGTAACTTTGTTGTCAAAATTCGAATTTTAAACAGATAATGGAAGATTTTGTTCATTTGCATGTACACACCCAATACTCCATCCTCGACGGCCAGTCGAAGATACCGCATCTGGTAGATAAGGCCATCAAGGACGGCATGAAGGGTATGGCGGTAACCGACCACGGTGTGATGTTCGGCATCAAGGAACTCACCGACTATTGCGGCAAGATTAATAAAGACCGCAAGAAGGAGGGACTCGAACCTTTCAAGCCTATCATAGGCTGCGAGATGTATGTGGCACGCCGAACCAAAGCCGACCGAGAGAAGGATAAGGGCGATATGAGCGGTTATCACCTCATTGTACTTGCCAAGAATTATAATGGATACAAGAACCTCATCAAGCTGGTGAGCAATTCGTGGGTGGATGGTTACTACATGCGCCCACGAACCGACCGTGCCGATCTGGAGAAGTATCATGAAGACCTCATCGTCTGTTCGGCATGTATTGCAGGCGAGGTGCCATCCAAGATTCTGCATGGTGACCTGGAAGGAGCCCGCGAGGCTTGCCAGTGGTACCACAACCTCTTTGGCGATGATTACTATCTCGAGCTCCAGCGCCATAAAGTGCCCGATGACCCAAGTCTGCTTGCCAACCGCGAGGCTTACGAGTTGCAGCAGCGTGCCAACAAGGAACTTATCAAGATGGCAAGGGAGTTTAACATCAAACTGGTGTGCACCAACGACTGCCACTTCGAGGATAAGGAGACTGCCGAGGCTCACGACCATCTGCTCTGTATCGCTACCGGCAAGGATCTCGACGACCCTAACCGTATGCGCTATTCCAAGCAGGAATGGTTCAAGACCCGCCAGGAGATGAACGAGGTGTTCTCGGATATCCCCGAAGCTCTTTCCAATACCCTCGAAGTATTAGATAAGGTAGAAATCTACAGCATCGACCATGGTCCTATCATGCCTTTCTTCCCGATTCCGGAGAGTTTCGGTACCGAGGAGCAGTTGCGACAGAAGGTATCAGAAGAAGATCTCTACAAGGAGTTTACCTCTGATGAGAACGGCAAGAACCCGCTGCCACCAGAGGAAGGTCAGAAGGTAATCGACCGATTGGGTGGTTACGATAAGATATACCGTATCAAGTTTGAGGCAGAATATCTGCGCCACCTTGCCTACGAGGGAGCCAAAAAGCTTTATGGCGACCCGCTGCCCGAGAATGTAGACGAGCATGTAAACTTCGAGCTCCACGTGATGAAGACCATGGGTTTCCCGGGCTACTTCCTCATCGTGTCAGACTTCATCAGGGCAGCGCGCGAGGAACTCGGCGTGATGGTGGGACCTGGACGTGGATCTGCGGCAGGTTCGGTGGTGGCATACTGTTTGGGAATCACCAAGATTGACCCATTGAAGTACGACCTCCTGTTTGAGCGTTTCCTGAACCCAGACCGTGTGAACCTTCCGGATATTGATACCGACTTTGATGATGACGGCCGAGGCAAGGTGCTGAGATGGGTAATGGATAAGTACGGTCATGAGAACTGTGCCCATATCATTACCTACGGTTCCATGGCGACGAAGAACTCCATCAAGGATGTGGCGCGTGTAGAGAAGTTGCCGTTGGATAAGGCGAATGCACTCTGCAAGGCTATCCCAGACCGTTTGCCTGACGGTGCCAAGATGAACCTGACCAATGCCATCAAATATACCCCAGAGCTGCGCGAGGCAGAGTTCTCCAACGATCCCCGCGAGAGCAATACCATCAAGTATGCCAAGATGCTCGAGGGAACCATCCGAGGCACGGGTATCCATGCCTGCGGATTCATCATCTGCCGCGACCCTATCAGCAACTGGGTGCCTGTATCTACTGCCGATGACCCTGATTTCCCGGGACTGAAGACGGCGGTAACGCAGTACGACGGCCATGTCATCGAGACCACCGGTCTGATCAAGATGGACTTCCTGGGCTTGAAGACCCTCTCCGAGATGAAGGAGGCATGCAAGGTTATCAAGCAGACTACGGGCGATGTCGTTGACCTCGATACCATCCCTATCGATGACGAGCTGACCTATCAGCTCTATCAGCGCGGTCAGACCATCGGAACCTTCCAGTTCGAGTCGCCGGGTATGCAGAAGTATCTCCGTGAGCTGAAGCCTACGGTATTCGAGGACCTCATCGCCATGAACGCCCTCTACCGTCCGGGACCTATGGATTATATCCCTGATTTCATTGCCCGCAAGAACGGCAAACAGGCGATTACCTACGATATCCCGTGTATGGAGAAGTATCTGAAGGATACCTACGGCATTACGGTCTATCAGGAGCAGGTGATGCTTCTTTCCCGTCAGTTGGCGAGCTTCACCCGAGGCGAGTCAGATGCCCTGCGTAAGGCGATGGGTAAGAAGAAAAAGGCTATCGTAGATGCGATGAAGCCTAAGTTTATCAAGCAGGGACAGGAGAACGGCCACGACCCGAAGGTGCTGGAGAAGATATGGGGCGACTGGGAGAAGTTTGCTTCCTACGCCTTCAACAAGTCTCATGCCACCTGTTATTCGTGGGTAGCCTACCAGACTGCCTATCTCAAGGCGCACTATCCTGCCGAATATATGGCGGCGCTGATGACCCGACGCTTTGCGCAGATTACCGAAATCACCAAGCTGATGGAGGAGTGCCAGTCGATGGGCATCAAGACCTTGGGACCGGATGTGAACGAGAGTTACCGCGTGTTCGGTGTGAACGAGCATGGAGAGATACGTTTCGGTCTTTCAGCCATCAAGGGTATGGGTGCTCCGGCAGCCGATGCCATCGTGGCAGAGCGACTGAAGAACGGACCTTATAAGAGCATCTTCGATTTTGCCGAGCGTGTAGATTACTCCAGCGTGAACCGCAAGGCTTTCGAAACCTTGGCGCTGAGTGGCGGTTTCGACAGCTTCGGCATCCGTCGCGAGCAGTTCTTCGGCAAGAACAACAAGGGCGAAACCTTCCTCGATACGCTGGTGCGCTACGGTCAGCTCTTCCAGCAGGAACAGCACGAGGCTGCCAACTCACTCTTTGGCGGTACCGAGGCGATAGAGATAGCTACGCCGCCTATACCTGATGCAGAGAGCTGGAGCACCATCGAACGTCTGAACCGTGAGCGCGAGCTTGTGGGCATCTATCTTTCTGCCCATCCGCTCGATGAGTACAGCATTATCCTCAACTCCCTCTGCAATACCCATTGCTCTGAACTGGGCGACAAGCAGGAGCTGGCAAAGAAGGAGGATGTGGTGCTGGGCGGCATCATCACGGGTGTGAAGTCGAAGTTTACCAAGACGGGCAAGCCGTGCGGTTTCGTTACGCTCGAAGACTTTGAGGGTTCAGGCGAGCTGGCTCTCTTTGGCGAGGACTGGGGCAAGTGGCGCGGCATTATGGTTGAAGGCAGCACCATCTACATCACCGCCAAGTGCGTTTCCCGTTACGGCAATGCCAACTATCTCGATTTCCAGATAGGCAATGTAGAGTATCTGCAGACGGTCAAGGAGAACCGCATCGACCGCTTTACCATCAATGTGGAGAGCGATGCGATAGATGAAACGATGGTCAGCGACCTGCAGACTATTCTGGAGAATGACGAGGGCAAGGCGCAGCTCTTTTTCCAGATACATGATGTAGACAGCAATACCTATCTGCTGATGCGTGCCCGTGAGCATACGGTGGGCGTGGGCCATGCCCTCATCCAGTATATCGAGCAGCATCCTAAGATGAGCTATCAGATCAATTAGAGATAATTTTAGTTTTAATATAAAAAGGTATAGAAAAATGGAAGTAACAATTACAACCGAGAATTTCGAGAGCTACAAGAATGGCGAACTGCCATTGGTAGTAGATTTGTGGGCAACATGGTGCGGTCCTTGCCGCCAGATTGCTCCTATCGTATCAGAACTTGCTGAGGAGTTTGACGGCAAGTTGGTAGTAGGCAAGTGTGATGTAGAGGAGAACGACGACATCGCTATGGAGTTTGGTGTTCGTAATATCCCTACCATCCTCTTCTTCAAGGGTGGCCAGCTGGTAGATAAGTTTGTTGGCGCAGCCTCTAAGGCAACCCTCACCGAGAAGTTCCAGGCTCTCCTGTAATCAGCCCGGATAGGAAATGATAAAAGCATCTGGCTTGAGAAAACATATTCTCAGCCAGATGCTTTTTTTGTTCGGGGCTGTCGGTGACTTACCATTCTACGCTTCTTGTTCCGTCTTCTTCGACGGTGATAGTCACTTTGGTGCAGTCTTCCGGCAGCAGTTCTTCTATCAGTTCCGGCCACTCCAGGAAACAGAGGTTGCCGCTGTAGAAATAATCTTCGTAGCCCATATCGTAAACCTCCTCGAGTTTCTTGATGCGGTAGAAATCGAAGTGGTAGACAGGTGAGCCGTCGCCCGCTGTATATTCGTTTACGAGGGCGAAGGTAGGAGATGTGATGACATCTTCTACGCCCAGTTCTTCGCAAATGGCTTTTACAAATGTTGTCTTTCCGGCTCCCATCTTGCCATAGAAGGCAAAGACCTTGCCGTCGCCCATGTTCTGCAGAAATTCCTTGGCTGCTTCATGGATCGTGTCTAATGAGTCAATTTTTATCTTCATATATGTTTACTATAAACTGTTAACTATCAACTATTAACTATTAACTGACATTACCTTTTTCTCGGTGTCAGCGTGATGAGCGGTATGAGCATTTCCTCCATCGAGATGCCGCCGTGCTGGAAGGTATCCTTGTAGTATTGCACATAATAGTTGTAATTATTCGGATAGGCGAAGAAACTGTCGCCCGTGGCAAATACATACGAGGTACTCAGGTTAGGTGCCGGCAACTGGGCACGCTGAGGCTCCTTGATGGTGAAAACTTCCTTGCTCTGGTAAGCCAGATTCTTGCCCAGCTTGTAGCGTAGGTTGGTGTTCGTATTGCGGTCGCCTACAATCTTGATTGGTTTCGATGCCCTGATGCTGCCGTGGTCGGTGGTGAGCACTACCTGGTAATCGCTCTGCGAAAGGAGCTTGAAGAGCTCGGAGAGAACCGAATGGCGGAGCCAGCTCTGCGTGATGCTGCGGTAGGCACTCTCGTTGTTGGCAAGCTCGCGCACCATCTTAGATTCGGTACGCGCGTGAGAGAGCATGTCGATGAAGTTAATCACCAGCACGTTCAGGTCGTTGTTCCGGCACTCGTTGTAATGCTCCAGGAAGCGGTCGGCACCCTGCGAATCGTTCACCTTGTGATAACTGAAGGTATAGTGCTTTCTGAATCGCTCTATCTGGGTCTGTATCAGCGGCGCCTCGTTCAGGTTCTTGCCTTCCTCCTCGTCCTCATCTACCCAGAGGTCAGGGAACATTTCGGCTATCTTGTTCGGCATCAGACCGCTGAAGATGGCGTTGCGCGCATATTGCGTGGCGGTAGGAAGAATGCTCATGTAGAGCTGCTCGTCGATGTCGAACAGGTCGCCGATGTCTTCAGCCAGCATGCGCCACTGGTCATAGCGGAAGTTATCTATCACAATCAGGAACACCTTCTTGCCCTCATCGAGCAGCGGGAATATCTTGCGCTTGAAGATGTCGGGACTCATCAGATGGCGGTCTCTGTTGTCGGGACTCACCCAGTCGAGATAGTTCTTGGCTATGTATTTGGCGAACCCCTGGTTAGCCTCTTCCTTCTGCATGCCCAGCATCTCAGCCATCGGACTTGCCGTATCGCTCAGCTTCAGTTCCCAGCTTACCAGTCGCCTGTAAATCTCCATCCAGTCTTCCGCCGTTCTGCATTCCATCATCTGCATGGCTATCTGCTGGTAGTCTTGCTGGTATCCGCTCTGCGTCACCTCCGCCACGATGTCTTTGCGGTGGATGTTCTTCTTGAGCGAGAGCAGAATCTGGTTCGGGTTTACGGGTTTGATCAGATAGTCGGCTATCTTTGAACCGATTGCCTGGTCCATGATGTTTTCTTCTTCGCTCTTGGTGCACATCACTACCGGTGTGGCAGGCTGGATGTCCTTGATGCGTAGCAGGGTTTCCAGTCCGCTGAGTCCCGGCATCATCTCATCGAGCAGGATGAGGTCGAAGGTCTGCTGGCGGCAAAGTTCAATGGCATCAGGGCCGTTGCTTACCGTCTGCACTTCGTATCCTTTCTTTTCCAGAAAGATGATGTGTGCCTTGAGAAGTTCTATCTCGTCGTCTATCCAAAGTAATAATCCGTTGCTCATATTTTATATCCTTTTTCTTTTCGGGGTGCTAAAGTACAAAGAAAAATGGAATGAGGAACACGACTTTGTGTTAAAGAGAGTTAATGATAAAGATTCTTTGGTACTTTTTATGAAAACGTTTGTATTACCTTGTGACAAAACCTAAAAACATAGGTTAATTTAAACTTATTTGTATAACTAAACGTAAGCATTATGATCAGACGCAATTACTTGAAAAGTTTGTCTGTTTAGCAATAATACGACCGGGAATCCGTTTTTTATGGTAAGGTAATTCATAAAAACGAACAATAAAATAAAGAAGAAAAACAAGAAACAATGCTCAAGATAGTAATGATTATGCTATGCGGAATAGGTACCGGCTATCTGCTCCGCAACAAGAAAATGAGTTTTATCGGCCGTATCATCACGGCTCTGATATGGGTACTCCTGTTCCTGCTCGGTATCGAGGTAGGTTCTAACCCTCGTATCATCAGCGGTCTTCAGACCCTGGGACTTGAGGCGATAGCCCTGACCTTGGGAGGCAGTCTGGGTAGTGCGCTCTTTGCTTGGGCATTGTGGAAGTATGTTACAGCAAAGCAGGCTAAATCGTCGGCTCACGCTGAAACCGGGAAAGGAGGCAAGGCATGAAAGGCAGTTTGATTATCGTAAGCTTCTTTGTTCTGGGTATCATCGTAGGCTTGTGTGATGTGATTCCGGCAGGTCTTCTGGATAGCGACGTGAGCTATTATGCACTCTGCTGCCTGATGTTCTGCGTAGGTATCAGCATCGGTTGCGACACTTCTGTGCTGAAGAGTTTCAAGAAGGTGAATCCCCGTCTGATGATGCTCCCTGTGATGACCATTCTGGGTACGCTGGCAGGTTGTGCCGCCGTATCTCTCATCTTGAGCCACCGCCAGCTTACCGATTGTCTGGCTATAGGTTCAGGATTCGGATATTACTCACTTTCGAGTATCTTCATCACCGAATACAGGGGCGCCGAACTGGGAACCATCGCCCTTCTTGCCAACATCTGCCGCGAGATTCTCACCCTGTTGTGTGCTCCGCTGCTGGCAAAATACTTCGGCAAACTGGCACCTATCAGTGTAGGTGGAGCCACGACCATGGATACAACGTTGCCTATCATCACCCGATATTCGGGCGAGAGTTTCATCATCGTTTCCATCTTCCATGGCTTCTGTGTCGACTTTTCTGTACCCTTCCTGGTTACCTTCTTCTGTTCTTTGTAGAAATAACTAAAAGCAGTTTTAAACCAAACCCGTATGAGACATATTTTCAGTTCATTCATGATATGTCTGAGCCTGTGCTGTGCCCATACCTCAGTAGCCCTTGCGGCTCAGGATGGCAAGCAGCCAGCAGCTTCAGACCCTTGGCAGGACGCCACCGTGACCCATATCAACCGCATGCCGATGACCGCTCATTACTTGCCTTTTACAAGCGAGAACGGAGCCTTGGCACAGTTGAAGATGGATGACGCCCGCCGTTTCCAGTTGAACACCCAGAATGAGCGCCGCCGCTCGCTGGATGGTGTATGGAAATTCAAACTGGTGAAGAATCCGAGTCTTGCCTTGACCGATTTCTTCAAGACATCCTATAATGTAAACGATTGGCAGAACATCAATGTGCCTGGCAGCTGGGAGTTGCAGGGCTTCGATGCACCAATCTACACCGATGTAACCTATCCTTTCAAGGCAAATCCTCCTTTCGTGCCACAGGATTACAACCCTGTAGGACATTATGTACACGAATTTACCGTGCCTGAAAACTGGAAGGGCATGGATGTAATCATGGATTTCGAAGGTGTAGAATCTGCCTTCTATCTCTGGATCAACGGTAAGATGGTGGGTTATAGTGAAGATAGCCGTCTGCCTGCCCACTTCAATATCTCCAAGTTCCTGAAGAAGGGCAAGAACCGCCTTGCCATGAAGGTGTTCCGCTTCAGCGACGGAAGTTATCTGGAAGACCAGGACTACTGGAAGTATAGCGGCATCGAACGCAATGTGTTCATCCAGGCTCGTCCTAAGAGCAGAATGAACGACTACGTATTGGGAAATAAACTAATCAATCAATATAAGGATGGCAATTTCACACTCGATGTGAATATGCTCAATCCACAGAAGGGTCAGAAGGTTGAGGTGAAAGTGCTTTCGGCAACAGGTAAATCTCTCTTCAAACAAATCCAGAGCATCACCTCACCTGCTGATACCTTGATTCATTTCGGAAAGCTGTTGAAGAACGTGCAGCCTTGGAGTGCCGAGAGCCCTTATCTCTACACCCTCGTCATCAATACTACCGACAGGAATGGTAGAGTAGAGGAGAGTGTGGCACAGCCTTTCGGCTTCCGTACCATCGAAATGAAGAACGGACAGCTTCTGGTAAACGGTGTTGCCATTACCATTAAGGGTGTGAACCGACAGGAGCACAATGCCGTACACGGCAGAACCCTCAGCATCGGTGAGATGGTGAAGGATGTGAAGATGATGAAGCAGTTCAACATCAATGCCGTGCGTACCTCTCACTATCCAAACTATTCGGAGTGGTATCAGCTCTGCGATAAGTACGGTCTCTACATGGTGGGCGAGGCAAACATCGAGTGTCATGGTATTCTGGATACAGAATATAAGCAGCTGGCAGACAGAGAAGACTGGTATCCTGCTTTCCACGACCGCATGTACCGCATGATCAAGCGCGACCGCAACCATACCGCCATCATCATCTGGTCTATGGGTAACGAGAGCGGATATGGCAAGAGCTTCGAGAAACTCTACGATATGAGCAAGGCGATGGATCCAACCCGTCCGGTACAGTATGAGGGCGGCGGTTACTACGCCAAGTCGGATATCTACTGTCCGATGTATGCCCGCATCTGGTCTTTGCGCCGCCATGTCAACCAGCGTGATGAGCGTCCGCTGATTCTCTGCGAATACGCCCATGCCATGGGTAACAGCGAGGGTAATCTCAAGGATTACTGGGATCTGATTTACAAATACGACCAGTTGCAGGGTGGTTTCATCTGGGACTGGGTAGACCAGACCATCGCCAAGACCGATGACAAGGGACACAAATACTGGGCTTATGGTGGCGATATGGGATTCGTAGGTGTAGTAAACGATTCCAACTTCTGTGCCAACGGACTTGTAGCAGCCGACCGCTCGCTGCATCCACATATCTGGGAGGTGAAGAAAGTTTACCAGAACATCGCCTTCGAGCCAGTAGCCTTCATGCAGAACCGCATCAAGGTAACCAACCGATTCGACTATACCACGCTTGACAATTATCAACTCTTCTGGGCAGTAGAAGCCAACGGTGAAACCATCAGAAGCGGCAAGATGAACTTCCCAACCCTCCTGCCTCATCAGGCTAAGGAGATGGAGATACCGATGGGCACTCTTCCTGCTGCCGACAACAAGGAATACTTCCTCACCCTGCGCGCCTTCAGCAAGCAGGCTACTGGAGCTGTTCCTGCAGGTCACGAGGTAGCCATCGAGCAGATGCAGCTGCCTGTACGACAGGAAAAGGCTCAGGAACAGGTAAACGGACAGATAGAGAAGACCGAGACAGAAGATGCCATTACCATCCAGGGAAAGACCCAGGATTTCAGCATCAGCTTCTCTAAGAAGACCGGCGAGATGACCTCACTGAAATATGACGGCAAGGAAATGCTGCTGGCTGGTTTGCAGCCAAACTTCTGGCGCAGTATCACCGACAACGATGTGGCTAACGGCACTCAGGAACGCTGCGCTACCTGGCGTGAGGCAGGAAAGAAGATGGTACTGAAGGGCATCAAGACCCAGGCAGACAACCAGAAGGCTACCGTCATCGCAGACTTCGATATGCCAGAGCAAGAATCTCAGATGCAGATTACCTATCAGATGCTTGCCAATGGAAATGTAGAGGTGAACATGCACTTCATGCCTGGCAACAAGGCGCTGCCGGAGATGCCTCGTCTCGGTATGCGCATGATTCTGAAGGGCGACTACGACCAGATGACCTGGTTGGGTAGAGGTCCGCAGGAGAACTATGCCGACCGTAAGAGCGGTTACCTCATCGGTAAGTATTCTGCCAGCGTTTGGGAGCAGTATCATCCATATGTAAGAGCACAGGAAACCGCCAATAAGTGTGATGTACGCTGGTTCACCCTCGCTTCGAAGGCTGGAGCCGGTATCAGGGTGGAAGGTGCTGAGCCATTGAGCGTAAGTGCCTGGAACTTCCCACAGGATGATCTCCTCTATGTTCCTTCTACCATCGAGCACCGTCATGGCGGCTGTGTAGACAAGAAGGATATGGTCTGGGTGAACATCGACCATCTGCAGATGGGTGTTGGTGGCGATAATACCTGGGGCGCTATGGTGCATCCGGAATATACCATCACACCTAAGGAGTGGAGCTATAGCTTTACTATTAAGAACTTAAAATAAACGATATGAAGACTAAGTCTATAGCTATATTGACTATGGGGCTTGCCATGCTGTCTATGGACGGCATGGCACAGACCACCCGTCAGGAGTATAAGGATATTCTTGACATCCAGCTGACACCGGGTGCTCCCCGCCGTCAGAACGGATGCTTCACGGATATGGGTTCATGGATGGGTTTCACCCTCTCAGAGAAGGAGAAACCTACTGCAGGTTTCTGCGGACCTTTCAGTATCTATTACCGTAACTGGTATGCCCGTTCGCTGGTATCTCTCATTGATGGTACCGTGCAGGAACAGAACTATTATCCGGGCGAAATCAGGATGAGTCTGAAGAAGGATGGTGCCGATTTCTATGAGAGTCTGCAGTTTGTTGATGCCCGTACGGCACTGCTTACAGTTACCAATCCATCCAAGGTTCCGTTCACGTTTACTGCCGACAGCATCAGTACCCGTGCCAATGTATCACGTTGCAAGAACCGTGTTACCATCGGTGACTTCTATGGTGAACGCGTCATCATCGACTTTCCTCAGGAGGTTAAGGTGACTGATACCGACCACAACTATCTGGCTACCGTGCCAAGAGGTGTAGAGCAGCTTACCATCGCCATTTCGCTGGTAGAGCAGGATACCGAGGCTTCGGTTCAGCATGTGCATACAGCCAGTCTGCTTGCCAACCCGAAGGTGGCACTCGATGAAAACGAGAAGCGCTGGAACGGTTATCTGAAGAAGGTGATACGTGATGATATGCCTGCAGAATACAACCGGGTGGCTGCGAAATCCATCGTCACCCTGCTTTCCAACTGGCGTGCCAAGCGAGGTGCCCTGTATCATGACGGCATTGTGCCTAGTCATGCTGTAGGCTATTTCGTAGGTTGCTGGGCATGGGACTGCTGGCGTTTCTCTGCCGGTATGGCTTCCTTCTTCCCAGAGTTGGCGAAGGATAACATCCGCGTGATGTTCGACTACCAGCAGCCAGACGGCATGATTATCGACTGCATCTATCCGGATGCTTCTGAGAACAACTACCGCAACAGTAAGCCTCCTCTGGCAGCCTGGGCGGTGAACGAGATTTACGAGCATACTCAGGATCTGGCTTTCGTAAAGGAGATGTATCCGAAACTTCTGAAATATCACAAGTGGTGGTATGAGAAGAGAGATCACGACAAGAACCACATCTGTGAGTTCGGTTCAGTTGATGGAACTCTGGAGGCAGCTGCCTGGGAGAGCGGTATGGATAATGCCATCCGTTTCGACGGCACCAAGATGTTGCAGAACGGCAAGGATGCATGGAGTACTGATCAGGAGAGCGTTGACCTGAATGCTTATCTCTCGCTGGAGTATACCTTGCTCAAGAAATTTGCCGGATTGCTGGGCGAGCCTTTCGACTTGCCTGACTATCGTGGACTGGTTGCCGATTATTTCTTTGACCAGAAAGATGGATTCTTCTACGACCGCCGTTTGGATGCCGACAGAAGTTTTGTACGTGAGGCTGGTTGTGAGGGCTATATTCCTTTCTGGGCGAACATAGCAACGCCTAAGCAGTTTGCCAAGGCAAGAAAGTTGCTCGACAATAAGAAGAAGTTCTCTACCTTCATCCCATTCCCGACGATAGCAGCCGATAATCCGAAGTACAATCCGCAGGGTTACTGGCGCGGTCCTATCTGGCTCGACCAGACCTATTATGGCATCAAGGGCTATCGCAACTATGGTGAGAAGAAGAAGGCAGATGCCTATACCGACCAGGTGTTCCGCAATTTGCAGGGCATTTCGGCAGGTACCCCAATCTATGAGAATTATGACACGCATACCGGCAAGCCAATGCAGGCTTCCCACTTCAGCTGGAGTGCCGCTTGCCTGATCATGATGTACAATGATTATGGAAAATAAACGAGATTCTCATGTGTTAAACGTCATGCCAACGGGATTTGGCACAGCTTAAGGCCTAAATAAAAAAGCCTTTGAGCATATCGGAAATGATAGCTCAAAGGCTTATTTTTACCCTAAATGATTGAACTGTAACAAGCAAATTCCATACGCTTGGAAAGCGTGTGGTGTATATTATTTCAAAACATACTTTCCGGCTGGTGTCTTGCTGAACTTCACCTGATAGGCTTCAGAGACAATCTGCAGCGCCTCGGTGAGGCTGTTGTTCGGCAAGGTTCCTGTGAAAGGTTCGATGGTATCCATTTCTACAGCAATCTCTACTCCGTAATTCTTCTCCAGGCTTCTGATGACTCTGCCCAGCGATGCATCACGGAATACCAGCTGCTTCTTCTGCCATGCACAGGCATCCTCGATATGCGATGTTTCGCGGATATCCATCTTTCCAGTCTGTTTGTTCACCACTACGATTTCGTTTGGCTTCATCGTATAGGTGCTGCCGTTGGCAAGGGAAGTGAGCATCACGCTACCGTTGAGCAGCGCAACTTCTGCTGTCTGTTCTTTCTTTCTGTTGATGACGTTAAACTCAGTACCCAACACTTTGATTTCCATTCCCTGCATGTGGATGATGAACGGATGTCGGGCGTCTTTGGCTACCTTGTAGTGAGCCTCGCCTTCAAATTCTATCTCGCGATTGTCCTTGCAGAAATCCTGTGGTGCATACTTGATGCTGGAGAGCGAATTGAGCGCTACCACACTCTTGTCGGGCAGGGTGATGCTCACCTGTTCGCCTTCCTGGGTGGTGATTTCTGTCAGCGGAATCGCCGCATATTGCCTGTTTTCCTTATACATCATTCCCATAATCACCATGCAGATAGGCAGGGCAATAGCTGCCGCTATCTGGGTCCACTTGAGGACGCGCTTCAGGGTGAATTGCTTACGGGTTCCTATCTGTTCATGAATTTCGGCCTTGATACGTGCCAAATCTTCGTCAGAGATACCGCTATCCGGGATGATGCCGTGCAGCCATTCCTCTTCCATGGCTGCTGCTAATTCTTCATCTGAACAGTTGTTGATCCGTTCTTTCAGATTAGCTAAGTCTGTACTATTCTTGATGTCGTCTAACATAAAACAATCCTTTTTTAGGTTATACATGGTTCGGTAGAGAATGTACCGTTAAATTATACTAAAAACAAGAGCCACATCAGGTTGGTGCGGTTGCTGATAAGCTGTCGGAGCTGTTTCAAACCCATCGACAACTGGTTCTTAACGGTCTGTTCACTATAGTTGAGTCTCTCGGCAATCTCCTGATTGTTGAGCATCTCCAACTTGGAGAGTCGGATGATTTCCTGCTGCGTCTTGGGCAGCTTGGCAAGCATCAGGTTGAGCTGTCTGACGAAATCATCATACTCCAGCTGACTGTCTGCAGTGGTGCTGTTGTGATGGTCAAGATAGTCCATGTAGTCTTCATACACGGGTGAATTGATGACCTTCCTGTAGGCGTTGATGAGATAATGCTTGGCTCTGAGGAAGAGCAGCGGCTTTACGCTGTCTGCCTCTTCCAGCGTGCTTCGGTTGTTCCAGAGCCATACGAAGGTATCTTCCATGATTTCTTCGGCATTCTCCTTCGACTTGGTATATTTCAGGCAAAAGGCAAAGAGTCTGCGGGCATATAGCCCGTAGATTTCATCGAATGCCTTCATAGATCCTTTTTTGAGTTGAAGGATAAGTTCTGTTTCTGTCTTTTTAAACATGATAACTATTCACTAAAATCCATCTAAATCATATTCTTCGCTGTCCAAATCCAGACTGTCGTCGTTGTCGATAGTTGTATTTGGTGCTTTTTCTTCCTTTATATCCGCATCGGTTCCCTGGGTTCCGGTTGTTCCGCTTTCGGATGTTCCGATTGTTCCGTTACTGAAAGTTCCGGTTTCTTCTTCATTTTCTTCTGAATCATCCGTCTTTTCCTGCTGGATGATTTCCTCCGGTTCTTCAAGCAGTGGGTCCTTGCTGATTTTCAGCGGTGCCAGATGCTGGGTATAGAAGAGGGTATAATCGTCGTAGCTCAGACTGGTGCCCAGCAGCAGGAGGTTTGGTTCGCTGATTACGATGCCTCGGGCTCCCTTTGAGAGGAGCTGGGTGATAGCCTGATGCTGGTAGATGTCGTTAGCATACTGGCGTGCTTCGTCGTAATTGCGGAAGCCCTTTACCTGCATGCGGTGCAGACCATTCTGCTCGTCAATGACGAGGTCGAAATTGCGAACGAGATAGGAGGTGAAATTATATTTCGCCATCTCGAAGAGCAACTGGTTCTCATTTACAGAATCTGGTACGTAGGCGAGCATGAAGACGAACGGCTCGTTGCGCTCAATGCTGAATACCTTTGCTTTGGATTTGACATCATCATTGAGTACGGCGTTGCGGCGCGACCATACATTGCTCAGGTCGAATGTGCCGCCCTTGAGCTGTCTGCCGGCTTTCACTCCGTTGAGAATCATTCCCGCCATTTCGCTGAGTCGACTGTTCGGATATTTCTCTACCACCTGCTGCATATCATCAAGACATGCCTGGATATTACCCTCGTGGAGCTGGGTGAGTCCGCCGATAAAGAGGAACTTGTCGCGGTTGGCTCCTTCAGGATAGCGCTTGTCAGAGATAGCCCTGTTGTGTACCACCTTATTATATAGGTTAGCCTTGAAGGCGTCGTAGGTGGCAGCATAGAGCGAGTCTTCGAGATGAATGCCCATCTTCGCATCTTCCTCATAATAAGGAGAGGTGAGCAGGGCGGTCCATTGACTCTCCGGATAATTCGCTTTCAACAGGTCGAGATAGCGGCTGGCGATGGCTGGCTGCTTCCGGATGTTGTAGAGCAGGTAGAGGTGATAGTAGGCATCATCGAGATGTTCGTATGCAGCGTTCTTCTTCACCAGTCGCTGCAGCATGCGTTCGCTTTCGTCCAGATCATTGAGTTTGTCTTTCAGAATGATGCCGGCATGCAGCAGTCCGTCGTCCAGAATCTGATTGCTTTCTGCCATCTTCTCTTCGGTGAGCGGAATCTGAGCGAGATAGTAGGCACGCTGATGCGGATCTTCTTCTGCACTCATGTTCTTCTCTTTCTCCTTCTCAAGGTCTTTCTTCTGTGCCTCGTTGAGGAGTGAATCGCGCTGCTCGTCGGTCATTTCTTCTACACCTTTGGCATCGGCTACTACGGTCTGGTTGCTCCGTCGCCAATTGTCTATGTTCTTTCTCTTACCCCAGAGGCGCTCAAACTGCTGTTTGCCTTGGGCTACGGCAGATTGGGAGTAGAAATACCAGTTATTGCTGTTGCCGAAACCGCCGTTGCCCATGGCTCCGTTTCCAAAGCCGGATGAGGCATTGCTGTTCCCTTGATTTCTGTTATTTCTGCTGTTATTATTGCCGTTGTTTCTGCCGGCACTTTGGTTGTCTTGTTTTTCTGCCAATTCCTGGTCGGCAAGTCTTCTCTTTTCTTCCTTTTCCTGCTTTTTCAGGGCATCTATCACCTTGTCAATGGCGACATTCCGTTCTGTTTCGCTCATGCGGGCGAGTGATTGTAGGGAGTCCTGCAGATGGATGGCGTCGGTATAAGGCACCAGTTCATCGAGAACCTTCGAGCGGTCGGAGAGCTGTTTGTAGTCTTTGCGGTCCTGGTCCAGGAGTCCGATGGCAGCATCATAGCATCGCTTGGCATCGCCATAACGGTGGCATTGCCAGTATACATTGCCCAGATGCAGCAACAATACACCTTTCTCAACTCCGTTGCGGCTTGATTTCGCAGCACCCTTTTCGTATGCAGCAATAGCCTGAAGGGTATCGCCCTGGTTGAGATGTATGTTACCGATAGCATAATAAACCTGGTCGAGATATTCCTGATTCTTGTCGCTCGCAGCCATTCGCTTCAATTTGGATACCATCTTCCGGGAGTTGTTGGTTGCCAGTACCTCGGTCATGGAGATGCGGGCATTGAACTCCAGTTCGTAAGGCGGATTGAGACGGATGACATGCTTGAAGGCACGGTAGGCATTCTGGGTATATCCCTGTTGTGCTTCTACCTGTCCCATCAGATACCAGAGGCGGGCTTTCTGCTTGCGTCGCATCTCATAGCCGATGGCTTTGCGGAGATACGGAACGGCCTCCTGATAGCGTCCGGTCTTCAGATAGTAGAGGGCATAGGTCTTGTCCCATTCCTTCTGGGCACGCCAGTGGATGGAATCGCGCTCGATATTACGGATTACATCTTCGGCATCGTATATCCATCCCGATTCGAGATAACTCTTGGCGAGCCAGGCACGTGCCTTGCCGTAAATGCCGGGTTGGGTAGCGTAGAGACGGCTCATATAGGCGAAAGTGGCTGCTGCCGACTGGAAATCGCCTTCAAAAAACTGGGAACGGCCCATCAGCATCCATGCCTTCCAGAGGAACGGATTATATTCACGGCGATGCAGCCATTCCAGGTCTTTGGCAGTCTTGCGGCGTTTCTTATCCCATACCGGACGGCGCTTGATGCTATGCTGGTGAATGGCTTTCTCGCATTTCTCGATGGCGCGGTCGTAGTTCGACTTGCCCAGTTCGCGGCTGTTCTTGTTGCCTACAGTATAATAAGGAATCATTTCAGAGTAATTGTCCTTATTTCCGTTTTCCTTTTCGAGCGAGCCTTCTATATAGGCTACGGTACCATTATAATAGGTGTTGTATCGGGCGTTGAAGGCATGCCACCATCTGCTCTTCGCCGTATTCTTCTGCGCAGAGCATCCTGCTATGGTCATTGCAAAGGCAAGGATAACCATAGCTGGCAAGAGGTTTCTGAAAGGGAAATGCTTCAACATAAGTTTCTTCTTTATTTAAAATTTTTATTTTAGGGTGTGTGAAAGCCTTAGTGCTTTCTGGCTGCCAGTATCCTTGCTGCTGCAAACAGGATGATGCTGACGAAGATGATGGTTGCACCTGATGGTACATTGAGCAGATAACTGGCATAGAGGCCCACGATGCAGTCGATGCAGCCTATCACGATGCTGGCTCCTATCATGCGCTTGTAGCTGTAGGTGAAGAGGTTGGCAGTCATCTGTGGTATGGTGAGCAGACTGATGGCGAGTACGATGCCCACCATCTTGATGGTTGCTACGATGGTCATGGCGATGAGCGTCATCATCGTATATTCTATCGCTGTAACCGGCAGATGTTGCGATTTTGCAAAGGTGCTGTCGAATGCGATGGCCTGGATAGGACGCAGCAGAAAGGTGAACAGCAATGCTACAAACAGGGTAAGACCTGCCAGTAGCCAGAGGTCTGTGCTGTCGATGGCAAGTATACTTCCGAAGAGGAAAGAGGGCAGGTCGGGCATGAATCCCGGAGTAAGGAAGCAGCAGATGATGCCCACGCTCATGCCCAGGGTCCAGAACATGGCGATGGCTGAGTCTTTGCGCACATCTTTCTTCCGTGATACCCATTGCACGCCGAAGGCACTCAAGATGGCGAATACCATGGCAGAGAGTATGGGGTTGATGCCTGCAAATACGCCGATACCGATGCCGCCAAAAGAGGCATGCGTAATGCCACCGCTGATGAAGACCAGCCGGCGGGTGACGATGTAGGTGCCTACAAAGCCGCACAGGATGCTTGCCAGTAGGGCGCCAATCAGCGCGTTCTGAAAAAATGTATATTGCAGTATATCCATGTCTTTACTTTGAACTTTGAACTTTGAACTTTGCGTATTGCATGTTTAACTTAAAAAACTGATGACTTCGTCCTTAATCTGGTTGGGCAGGTTGATGCCTCTCAGTATCAGACTTCGGTTCCATCCCGCCACTTCGTCTGGCTGCATCGTATAGAGCACTTCCGAGAATTCCTCTACCTCATCATCGGTATAGTCGTCGGCAGCTCTTCCTGCAAACCGGTCGAGTTCCTCGTCATCGTAGTATTCTATTTCCTTGGTGGCGGCTTCCATCATGCATTCCTGTTCGCATTTGGAGTTCTCTCCGTTGCAGGTATTGCACGAAACTCCTTCCTGCAAAGGCTCCTCGTCCTCTCCCTTGCGATGAGAGATGATGCCGAAAATGGCGCTTATCAAGCCTAGGACCACCAGGGCCAAAATCAGGTACAACATTTACTTTGAACTTTGAATATTGAACTTTGAACTTTATGATTAGCAAAGCTGTAGAACAATTAACTATCAACTATTAACTGTCAACTGTCAACTATCAACTATTAACTGTCAACTATCAACTATTAACTATCAACTATTAACTATCAACTATTAACTTTCAACTATCTCAAATCCCACCTTTTTGAGGTCTTCCCAATAATGAGGATAGGATTTGCTCACCACCTCAGGATTGTTGATTTCTATCTGAGGGAACTTGAAGGCAAGAGGGGCGAAGGCAAGTGCCATGCGATGGTCCTCGTAGGTGTCGATAGGCTCGAAACTAGGCTCACAGGTCTCGCCATCCCAAATCAGCGTGTTATCGTTCTCGTCATAAATCACGTAACCCACCTTCTTCAGCTCCTTCTTCAATGCCTCGATGCGGTCGGTCTCCTTGATCTTGAGACTGGCAAGACCGGTGAACTTAAACTTTACGCCCAGGGCACAGCAGGCTACAACGATGGTCTGTGCTAGGTCTGGAGAACCGCTGAAATCGTAGTCGAAACGAGGCAAGAGACAACGCTGGACTTTCAACTTGACAGGAGAAAGAACATCACGGTTCTCAAATTCTGATTTCACGCCCAGCAGACTGAAGATGTATTTCACGACAGAATCGCCCTGCTTGGAACTGTCGAACAGACCTTCGAGTCTTACCTCAGAATCAGGGTTTCCGTTCAGCGCCATCATTTCATACCAGTAAGAAGAAGCGCTCCAGTCATTCTCGATGGTGTAGTCGGCTACGCAGCTGTAAGGTTGTGGCTTTACGGTGATGGTATCCACATCGGTCCATTCTGCGCTGGCTCCGAAGTTCTGCATCGTCCACAGCGTGAGGTCGATGTAGGGACGGGATGCTATCTCGCCCGTCAGCTTCAGTTCCAGACCGTTTTTCAGAATCGGACCAATCATCAGCAGCGCCGAGATATACTGCGAACTGATGTTTCCCACCACTTCGAGATGTCCGCCTTCCAGTGGCTTACCTACGATGTGGAGTGGAGGATAGCCCTCTTTCTTTTCATACTGTATATCAGCTCCGAGGTAGCGCAGGGCATCTACCAGGATAGCAATAGGGCGGTTCTGCATGCGCTCGGTACCTGTGATGGTATGCTCGCCCGGTGTAGCAGAAAGATAGGCGGTCATAAAGCGCATGGCTGTACCGGCAGCCTTGATGTTGATGACATCAGGCATATCGCGCAGTGCCGCAATGATGACTTCTGTATCATCGCAATCGCTCAGGTTGTGAGGCTGCAACTTGCATCCCGCCATGGCATTGATTACCAATGCACGGTTGCTGATACTCTTGGAAGCTGGCAAGTTGATACTTGCATTGAGTTGGCGTGGAGCCTTGATTGTATATTTCATTTTCTTCTTGTTTCTGTTTCTTTTAATACTCTTTTTCTGATTTTGCTATTTCTCAGCCTTCAGTATCCGGATGTCCTTGATGCAGACAGCCTTCTCTTTGGCATATCGGATAGGGAGGTCATCTTCCGTTTCCGGCATCTCATCCCATGCTCGGGTTCTCGGACGAATCTTCTTCGGACCCGGTATCAGGGGCGAGTAATACAGAACCTGACGGATGCGGTTTGCCTGTTCTGGGGTGAATCGCATGCTGTAACAGATGCTGTAGTCCATCATATTGTCTGACTGCCATTCCCCATCCTTGCTGTTGGTGCGTTTGGCAAGCTCTCGCATGCTGAGCGTGGTATCCTTCTTGATGGCTTGTGCATCACTGATATATTTTGTCAGCCACTTGCCGTATGCTATTCGGTTGTAGCTAGGCGTATCATCGCAATAGTCTGAGTCGTCATCATCATCGGCAGCCTCTGATTTGTCTTTCACTGTCTTTTCTGAGAAACTGTGGAAGAGCCCCAGATAATGTCCCAATTCGTGAGCCAGCGTAGCATTCGGGTCGGCTGTATTGTAGGTATATCCCTTATGATTCTTATCTGTAGTATATCGGGTTCCTTCTTGATCCCTTCCCACATAGATAGAATTGAGCGAAACGCAATATGGAAATTTGCCCGGTTTGCTCAGCGGATAGTTCTTGCCATTGCTCAAACCATCTATCTGTGGATAGCCGCCTACCTGATAAGGCAGATGACTGATGCCCAGCGTGGTGCTGTTCTTATCGGTCTTCTTGAAGGCATATACCATCACATTGATGTAGTTGTTCTGGTCCCAGCAGTACTTTACATAATTTTTGTCCTTCATGAAGCTCTCGCAGTCGAACTCTGATTCTGAAACCTTGATATATTCCACACCCGGTGTACTGAGTCTCTTGCCGCTCTCATTCTTCTCAGCCAGTTCGAACAGGATATGCAGGTTCTCGCTCGGGATGGTATCCATCTGATAGTTGTATACATCACCCTGATAAAGTTCGTTCACGTTGGAGAGAATCTCCTTGAGGCGGGTATATTCGATGTATTGCGTGGTGTTACTGTAGAAGACATGGAAGATGACAGGCAGATGATAAACATAATCATCGCCTGTAATGATATCTGTGTCACGGTCTTGTCCGTTGGATCTGATAGGGTCGCCGATAGAGCCTTCGGTATCCTTGCATGATGCAAAGCTGAGGACGGTGAGGGCGATCATGAAATAAAGAATTTTTCTCATGCGCGTACCTTATATTATATATTTTCGTGCAAAAATACAAAAATAAAAGAAGATAGGCGAGAAATATCCTGAAAAAGTTTCTCAAAATGCCAAAAAACTTGTGCTTTCATCTTCTTGATGTATATCAATTCAGTTACATTTTGTAAACTTGACTCCATGAAAATGACGTTTTGTAAGGTATGTCTTCGCGCAATATGCGAAATTTTAGGCTATGAAATTGCAAATTGTAAGCTTGTGTGCGTTCAAAATCAAAAAGTATAACTTGACCAAAAAATAAGATAAAATAGCGTTAAGGAATTATGAACTTTTCGGAAATCGTTGTATCTTTGCACCAGAAAAAGAAACAAAGACAATTATAATAACATCCTAAAAATAAACGATATGAAACGAATGATATTATTCTCATTGATGGCTTTGATGACCATAGCAGCTTTCGGTCGTAAGCACGTAGAGAATGCAACAGTTGTAGCTGACACTATTTTCTATGCAGAAAATATGAGCAATGTAACCAGTGCAGATCAGGCTAGTTATTACAGACTGCTGATGACTACTGGTTCAGGCCTTAACAAGAAGGACGTTTTCCAGGACTTCTATATGAACGGTAATCTCCGTGCTGAAGGTGGTTATAGTTTTATCGACCTCGGCAACGATCGCAATACTATCTTTAATGGTGAGGTTACTACCTATTATAAGAATGGTAAGGAGAAGTGGCATGGCAAGTATGTTAATGGCAAGCGCGAAGGCTACTTCACACTCCAGCTCCGTGAAGGCGGTGTAGCTGTCGTTCAGTTCAAGAATGGCAAGTCAATTCACGATTACTTCATGGTAACTTACAAGGACGGTACTTCTGAGAAGAGAAATCTCTCTGAGTTGAAGCAGTTCATGTAATCAGAAATAAGCAACTATGTAGTTTTTGTTACTTCATTGAATTAGAAGAAAATCTCTCTTATATAAATTAAAATTTTATGTTGATATGACCAATATGGGGATGGCTTCCGTGAGGAAGGTGCATCCCCTTTTTTTATGACCTATATTTACCAACGACAAGAAGAGGGTGAATCATAAACTTATGACACACCCTCTTCTGATTATTCTTATTGATGTTGGATGAAAGGTAGGATTAGAACGTTAAATCTACTTCTACCGGACAATGGTCGCTGCCCATGATTTCAGTATGAATTTTAGCTTCTGTAATCTGTTCCTTGATACGGTCGGATACTAGGAAGTAGTCGATACGCCAACCAGCATTCTTCTCGCGGGCCTTGAAACGGTATGACCACCACGAATAGGTAACCTCATCAGGGTGGAGATAACGGAAGCTGTCGGTGAAGCCATCATTCAGAAGAACGGTCATCTTTTCGCGCTCCTCATCGGTGAAACCGGCATTGCGGCGGTTGGTCTTCGGATTTTTGATATCTATCTCTTCGTGTGCTACATTCAGATCGCCGCAGATGACGACTGGTTTCTTGGCATCAAGAGATTTCAGAAACTTGCGGAAATCGTCTTCCCAAGTCATGCGATAATCCAGGCGCTTGAGTTCTGTCTGAGAATTTGGGGTGTAGCAGGTAACGAGAAAGAACTGGTCATATTCCAGCGTGATGATTCTGCCTTCATGATCATGTTCCTCTATGCCCATGCCATAGCTTACGCTCAAAGGCTTGTGCTTGGTATAAATGGCTGTACCAGAGTATCCTTTTTTCTCAGCGTAGTTCCAATAACTCTCGTAGCCCTCAAACAGAAGGTCGAGCTGTCCCTCCTGCATCTTTGTTTCCTGCAGGCAGAAGAAGTCGGCATCGAGTTCCTTAAACTGGTTCTCGAAGTCCTTGCCTACGCAAGCGCGCAGGCCATTTACATTCCATGATATAAACCTTAACATTGTGTTTATTGATTATTTAGTATTGATTATTTAGTAGTGATTAGTGATTACTTATGGACTCTAACGATTATCACTAATAACTAATCATTATATTTAAATTCTCTTCGTTTCTCCTCTCAGCAGACTCATAAACTCCTGGCGGGTGTTCAGTGAATTGAAAACTCCGCTGTAGTCGCTGGTGGTGGTAATAGAATTCTGTTTCTCTACACCTCGCATTTGCATGCACATGTGCTTGGCTTCTATCACAACCATCACACCCTGAGGATTCAATGTTTCCTGAATGCAGTCTTTAATCTGCTGGGTAAGACGCTCCTGTACTTGGAGACGGTGACTATAGATATCAACCACACGGGCTATCTTGCTCAGACCGGTAATCTTTCCGTTTGGGATATAAGCTACATGCACCTTGCCATAGAAAGGAAGCATGTGGTGCTCGCACATCGAGAAGAAATCAATATCTTTCACGATGACCATCTGGTTGTATTTCTCTTCGAAGAGGGCATCGGTCAATACCTTGTGTGCATCCTGTGTATAGCCACGAGTCAGTATCTGCATAGCCTTGGCTACTCGCATCGGCGTTTTTACAAGTCCTTCACGTTCAGGGTCTTCTCCCAAGAGCTTTAATACTTCAGTATAGTGTTCTGCGAGTTCGTCCAATCCCTCGCGAAATTCTGTTTCTGTATTCATCTTATTTATTTTATAATTCTTAATTAATAGTCAATAATTTACAATTAATAGTTTATAGTTAGACCTACGGCATCAATGCTGTAAACTGTTAACTATCAACTATAAACTATTAACTAGTACTGTACCGTAATCAGTCCCTTTACAAGGCATGCCTGTCTGTATCCCAGGGAGCGAACCTTGGCGAGCATCTTCTGGGCTTCAGCTAAGCTGCGGAAGTTGCCCATTCGGCAAATCCATCTTGGTGAGTAGAAATGAACATAAACCGGCTGTTCAGGGAAATGAACTTTTAGCTGGTTGCCTGTCCGTTCTGCTTTCAGACGGTCGTTACGTGAATTGCCGCCAGCAAAAGCCTGTACTCTATATCCTGTAACCTTATAGCTTTTGCGCATCACTTTCTTGCGCATATCCACTACAGGTGTCTCTTTTTCTTCGTTTTTGTTCTCTGCCTTTTGGGCATTGTTCACGTGGGCATTCTCTCGGGTTGCCTCACGATGCTGTGGCTCAGCCTTTTTCAGGGAATCAGGACCCTGCTTGTGCTGAGTTTCAGGCTCTTTTTCTTTTTTCTGTGGGGTAGTCTTAGTCTTGTCGTCTTGTGGAATCACTTGTTTGCCGTTTACCAGTTCATCAATCGCCTTACTTTGGTTCACGGTTACAACACCCTTTCCCGGTTCCTTCTTTTTGAGATGGTCCAGGTAGTTCTGCGCATTAGCTGTGAATGTTGAGCAGAGGATCATAATCAATAATGTGACGAATTGTTTCATGACTATTCCTTTTATTTTTTTGTCATCTTGTTTTAAAACAGCACCTTATTTTTGGATCTCTATGTATAATAAGGTGTAATGAAGAATGAAGGGATGCGCTTCACGAGAAGGCATCCCTTCGGGAAATGTAATATCCTTATGAGATTACTTCTTCCAAGCGTCGATGATACCCTTGAAGTCAGCAGCCTTCAAAGAAGCACCACCGATCAAACCACCGTCGATGTTTGGCTTAGCGAAGAGCTCAGGAGCGTTGCTAGCCTTGCAGCTACCACCGTAGAGGATTGAAGTCTCCTCAGCAGCCTCGTTGCCATACTTCTCTGCTACGATAGAGCGGATGTATGCCAACATCTCTTCAGCCTGGTCAGAAGTAGCAGTCTTACCTGTACCGATAGCCCAGATTGGCTCGTAAGCAAGGATGATGTTCTTCCAAGCGTCAGCGCTCAAGTGGAATACTGAACCTTCCAACTCTGCCTTTACTACCTCGTTCTGCTTCTCAGCCTCACGCTCCTCGAGAGTCTCACCGCAGCAGAAGATAACCTTCAAACCGTTAGCCAAAGCCAACTCTACCTTCTCCTTCAAGATCTCTGCTGTCTCGCCATAGTACTGACGACGCTCTGAGTGGCCGAGGATAACATACTGAGCACCTGTGCTCTTTACCATCTCTGCTGAAACCTCACCAGTGAAAGCACCCTTAGCCTTGTCTGCGCAGTTCTCTGCACCAAGACCTACAATCTCTGAATCCAAAACCTGAGCTACTGAAGCCAAGTGGATGAATGGAGTACAGATTACTACGTCGCAGTTTGGTTTGTCTGCTACCAATGCCTCGTTGATCTCCTTGGCGAGAGCAACACCGTCCTGCAGGTTCATGTTCATTTTCCAGTTACCTGCTACAATTTTCTTTCTCATTTTTCTTTTCTTTTTAAAAGTTGATAATATTCTGTTCGAATTCTCTTTCTTTCTGATCCAGGCGCCCCAAGCCCAGAGCCGGTCGGCAATGGTGAGGAGTACCAGTGGAATGATGAACCAGGAGATGATGCCGGCTATCTTCTTGGCGGCACTTACTTCCGGCATCTTGCCTATCTCGGTCTTCTCCAGTGGCTTGTCACCAATCTCTGCCATGTCAGGCAAATCGTTGTGGCTCCATTTCTGGATGATGGTTCCGTTCTTCAGCAGAAGAAGACCTGGGTTGCTGCGGATTACCGTTTTCAGCGTAGTCTCGTCTGTGACATAGAAGGGATATTCCGCTCCTGTTATGTCCTGCCAGTGCTTGATGGCTTTCTCCGTACTTGCCGTGAGGCAGAGAAAACGGTAGTCATGGTCGTTGGCATATTCGTAAATCTCATCGATATTGCCGAAGTTGCTGTCATCGGCAAATTCAAGATGTGGCGAAACCAGGAGGAAGGTATAGCCTTTATCGTGAATCACTTCCTGGGTAATGTCTTCTCCCGTCTTGGCATCAGCTATGCTGAAGTCGTGGATTGGAGGTACGTAACCTTCTTCGGTCTGAACCGTCTTGCTGTCGATGAAGGTCCAGGTAGAGTCGGGATAGTTGTCTATCGTAAACTCCTTCCGCTCTCCGTTCTTCTCCAGGATGAAGGTGGTATCAAACTTGGGTTGCTTGGCTCCTTTCGGTATCTCCATGCCCTTGGCGATGTTGACACCTATATGATAAGGACGGAAGTCGAATTGCGGAAGATACCACAGACTCCAGATACTCATCACGATGGAGAAGAGGAAGGTGTAGTTGATGGCAATCCACTGGGTTGGTTTAGATACCAACTGTGGCATTTCCAGCGGTTTCTTCCATAGCAGGATAGCGATGGCAAGGAGGATGAGGTTCTTGACGAGCGTCTCCATGTTGGTGAGCACGATGGCATCACCGAAGCAACCGCAATCTTTCACCGGGTCTGCGATGACAATCCACAGGGTAATCAGCGTCATCACGCTCATCACGAGCAGCGCAATCTTGCTGACCAGTTTTCTGCGGATGGCAAGGAGCAGGAAGATACCGATGGCAAACTCGCACATAGCCAGCATGATAGACATCAGCAATGTGCTCCATGAAGGGAACATCCAATCGATGTGCAGCGCCTCCAGATAGTCGGTTATCTTGTATTGCGTGCCTAATGGGTCAATTCCCTTCACAAATCCTGAGAAAATGAAGGTTATTGCCATCAGCAGTCGCCCGATATTGACCGCTATCTTTGTTAATATGTGAGTTGCCTTATTCTTCATCATTTTATATTTTTACTTCTCGCTCATTTTGATGGCACCGAAGACGGCATAATTGATGATGTCCATATAGTTGGCATCAATACCTTCAGAAACGAGGGTAGCGCCTGCGATGTCTTCAATTTCCTTTACGCGCTGAATCTTGGTCAGGATGAAGTCTGTATAACTGCTGACTCTCATCGAGCGCCATGCTTCATCATAGTCATGGTTCTTCCTGAGCATCAGTTCCAGTGCCTCCTTTGCATGGAGGTCGTATAGTTTCATAGCCTCTTCGGGTGTCATATCCACCTCATCCACGAAAGGCTTTTCGAGCTGGATGAGTCCTATGATACCATAATTGATAAGGGCAATGAACTCCGGACGGATACCTTCGCCAACCAAAGATTCTTTCTTGATTTCGAGCGAGCGGATGCGCTTCGCCTTGATATAGAGTTGGTCTGTCAGAGAAGAAGGGCGCAAGATTCTCCAAGAGGCTCCATAATCATGAAGCTTCTTCTCAAATAATGTCCTGCATTCACTCATGACATCCTTAAACTGCTGTTCTGTTTTCAATAAATCTGCCATAATAATTTCGAAATTCGGTGCAAATTTACGCATTTATTATGAAATAGCCAAATAATTATTTTGTTTTTCGCTTAATTTGCTGTAACTTTTGATAAGTTACGCGGCATCTCAACAATTAAAACAAAAAAAATCTTTTTTTATTTTGTATTGTCTTCGATTTGCTGTAACTTTGCACCCCGAAAGTAAAAAGAGTATGAGAAATTTGACCAATGCCGAACTGGCACAGATACTGGATAAGGATATATTTCATAAGATTTCAGAGGCAGCAGATGGGCTGTCTGTGGAGTGTTATGTAGTAGGTGGATATGTGCGTGACCTCTTCCTGGAGCGACCTTCCAATGATATTGATGTCGTTGTGGTTGGTAGCGGTATAGAGGTAGCTTCTGCCTTGAAGAAGATGCTCGGGAGAAAGGCGCATCTCTCTGTGTTCCGTAATTTCGGAACAGCACAAGTGAAATATCAGGATACAGAAGTGGAGTTTGTTGGCGCCCGTAAGGAGAGCTATCATCGCGATTCCAGAAAGCCTATTGTGGAAGATGGAACGCTGGAGGATGACCAGAATCGCCGCGACTTTACCATCAATGCGATGGCTATCTGCCTGAACAAAGACCGTTTTGGAGAACTCGTAGATCCTTTTGATGGTGTCTACGATATGGAAGATGGCATTATTGCCACTCCGCTCGACCCGGATATCACTTTTTCTGATGACCCGCTGCGTATGATGCGTTGCGTGCGTTTTGCTACCCAACTCAATTTCCAGATAGAGGAGGAGACCTATGATGCGCTCTCCCGTAATGCCGAGCGCCTGAAGATTATCAGTGCTGAGCGAATCTGCGACGAGATGAACAAGATTATGCTCTCCAAGCACCCAAGCAGCGGTTTCTATTACCTGAAAGATACAGGTCTGCTCGATCTCATTCTGCCAGAACTGGTTGCGATGGACAAGGTGGAAACCCGTAACGGTAGGGCACATAAGAATAATTACGACCATACGATGGAGGTGCTCGAGAATGTGTGTAAGCATTCAGATAACCTCTGGCTCCGCTGGGCTGCTCTCTTCCACGACATCGGTAAACCGAAGAGCAAGCGCTGGGACAACAATATCGGCTGGACATTTCACAGTCATAATATAATAGGTGCAAAGATGATTCCTGGTATCTTCCGCCGTATGAAACTTCCGATGGATGCGAAGATGAAGTATGTGCAGAAACTGGTAGAACTCCACATGCGTCCGATTGTGATTGCTGATGAGGAGGTTACCGACAGTGCCGTTCGCCGCCTGCTGAATGATGCCGGCGATGACATCAACGACCTGATGACGCTCTGCGAGGCTGATATCACCAGCAAGAACCAGGTGCGCAAGCAGCGCTTTCTGGATAATTTCAAGATGGTGCGCGAGAAACTGGTTGATTTGCAGGAACGTGATTACAAGCGACTTCTCCAGCCATGCATCGATGGTAATGAGATTATGGAGATATTCCATCTTACACCTTGCCGTGAGGTAGGCACCCTGAAGCAGTATCTCAAGGATGCTGTATTGGACAATAAGGTGGCTAATGAGCGTGAACCGTTGATGAAGCTTCTGATGAAGAAGGCTCAGGAGATGGGATTGGTAAATGCAGAAAACTCAAAATAGAGAATAATTTTTGTTAAATAACGGCTCCTTGCGAGCCGTTATTCATTTATTATTAGTACTTTTGCAACGCTTTTAAAACTTAAAGGCGTGTGAAAGTTTTCGTTAGAGGACGGAAAGAACTTTTGAATAAGAGAAGATAAAAGATTAAATAATAAATTATAATATAAAAATAGGTATGAAAATTAAAAGCGTTTTGTTTGTTGCAGCAGTTTGTGTTCTTGCTGCGTTGACATCATGTGGTGGAAGTAAGAAGGGCGGTCTGCCTGACTTCAGCGACGATGAGTTCGCTGTGGCTACTATCGGTACTTCCAGCGCCGCATTGCAGACTACCTATCCTGCTACCATCAAGGGTATCCAGGATGTAGAGGTACGTCCTAAGGTTTCTGGTTTTATCACAAAGGTTTTTGTACACGAGGGACAAACTGTATCAGCAGGTCAGGCTTTGTTCTCTATTGATAGCGAGACCTATCAGGCTGCTGTCCGTTCTGCAGCTGCCGCTGTAAATACAGCTAAGGCACAGGCTAATACAGCCAAGTTGACCTATCAGAACAATAAGAAATTGTATGATAACAAGATTATCGGTGAATTTGAACTCTCTACAGCAGCTAACAGCTATGCAACAGCTAAGGCTCAGGTAGCTCAGGCAGAGGCAGCATTGGCTTCAGCCCGCGAGCAGTTGGCTTGGTGTACCGTTACCAGTCCTTCTGCTGGTGTAGTAGGTAGTCTTCCTTTCAAGGTGGGTGCTTTGGTAAGTGCTTCTGGTCAGGCTCTTACTACCGTTTCCAATATCAGCACTATGGAGGTATTCTTCTCACTCTCTGAGTCTCAGATCTTGAGCATGTCTAAGACCAATGGTAGCGTTCAGGCAGCCATCGCAGCGTTCCCAGCTGTTAAGTTGCAGTTGGCAGACGGTTCTATCTATAATCACCCAGGTAAGGTGGTTAAGATGAGTGGTGTCATCGATGCTACTTCCGGTTCTATCTCTCTCATCGCTCACTTCGCTAACCCAGAGAAGTTGCTGAAGAGTGGTGGTGCAGGTTCTATCGTCGTTCCTAACGATCATAACAGCGCTATCGTTATCCCTCAGGAGGCTTGCTCTCAGGTTCAGGATAAGATCTTCGTTTACATCGTAACCAAGGATAACAAGGTGAAGTATTCTGAGATCAAGGTAAATCCACAGGATGATGGCAAGAACTATATCGTAACTGCAGGTCTTCATGTAGGCGATCGTATTGTTTTGAAGGGTATTACCAAGTTGACCGATGGTCAGCAGATCAAGCCTATCACTCTGGAGCGCTACAATCAGAAGATTGCTGAGGCTGCCAAGTTGGCTGAGTCTCAGGATAACGCTCATGCCTTCGCTACTGCTATGGGCGGAAAGAAGTAATATAATGTATAATTAATAATGTATAATGAATAATTAATAGGCCTTGGGGCAATTGTTAATTGTTAATTATTAATTCTTAATTAAAATAAGATTATGTCATTTACAAACTTTATAAAGCGCCCGGTACTTTCGACGGTGGTTTCCATCTTCTTCGTCTTGCTGGGTATCATCGGCTTGGTATCGCTGCCTATCGAGCAGTATCCGAATATCGCGCCGCCTACCATCGAGGTATATGCTACCTATACGGGTGCAGATGCCCAGACGGTGTTGAACTCAGTCGTTGCTCCGCTGGAGGAAAGTATCAACGGTGTGGAGAACATGACTTACATGACCTCTTCTGCGTCTAACTCTGCTATGGAAATCACCGTTTACTTCAAGCAGGGGTCTGACCCTGATATGGCTGCGGTGAATGTACAGAACCGTGTGTCTCAGGCACAGTCTCTGTTGCCTGCTGAGGTTACCAAGGTGGGTGTCACCGTTACCAAACGTCAGAGTTCCAACGTTATCATGTTTGCTCTGACCACAGACGATGGCCGTTACGACGACCAGTTTGTTACCAACTACGCCCTGATCAACGTCATTCCTCAGTTGAAGCGTATCAATGGTGTGGGTGATGTGCAGAGCCCTTCTACCCGTAACTACTCTATGCGTATCTGGTTGAAGCCAGAGAAGATGAAGGAGTTCGGACTGGTTCCTTCTGATGTTTCTCAGGCTTTGGCAGAGCAGAATATCGAGGCTGCCCCTGGTAGCTTTGGTGAAAGCTCTGATATGCAGTATGAATATACCTTGCGCTACAAGGGTCGTTTGAAGACTCCAATGGAGTATGAGAACATCCTTATCAAGAGCAATACTTCCGGTCAGACGCTCCGTCTGGGCGAAGTTGCCAAGATTGAGTTGGGTGGTTTGCAGTATAACGTAAACCTGCTCAATGATGGTCAGCCTGCCGTGCTGGGTATGGTTCAGCAGATTGCCGGTTCCAACGCTACCCAGATTGCCAGCGACGTAAAGAAATCGCTTGATGAACTGGAGAAGAGTTATCCTCCAGGGTTGAAGAATGTCATCCTGATGGATGTTACCGAGTTCTTGTTCGCATCTATCGAGGAGGTTATCTTCACCTTGATCATCACCCTGGTACTGGTGTTCATCGTAGTGTATATCTTCTTGCAGGACTTCCGTTCTACGCTGATTCCTATGATTGCCGTGCCTGTGGCTTTGATCGGTACGTTCCTCTTTCTCTGGATCTTCGGATTCTCCATCAACCTGCTTACGCTGTCCGCCCTTCTGCTGGCGATTGCGATTGTGGTCGATGATGCCATCGTGGTGGTCGAGGCGGTTCACGCCAAGCTCGATCAGGGTTACAAGAGTGCTTTGACAGCAGCTATCGATGCGATGAACGAAATTTCCAGCGCCATTATCTCTATTACATTGGTGATGTCTGCCGTGTTCGTTCCTGTATCATTCATCGGTGGTACTTCCGGTTACTTCTACCGTGAGTTCGGTGTAACCATGGCTGTATCTATCGTTATTTCGGCTATCAATGCGTTGACCTTGTCTCCTGCACTTTGTGCCGTATTGCTGAAGCCTCACGAGGAGGGTCACGAGAAGAAGATGTCTTTCATCGACCGATTCCACGCTGGATTCAACTATCAGTTTGATAAGATTACCAATAAGTATAAGGGTGGTGTCAAGTGGGTTATCAACCACGGTGTCATCGCTGGTAGCCTCGTGGCTGTCAGTATCGTAGGCTTGGTTGCCCTGATGGGTACTACCAAGACGGGTCTGGTGCCTGATGAGGATACCGGTACTATCTTCGCTTGTATCTCTACAGCTCCAGGTACTTCTCAGGAACGTACTTCCGAGGTGGTTAAGCAGGTAGATAAGATGTTGGCCAACAACCCAGCCATCGCAACCCGTAACGCCATCATGGGTTATAGCTTTATCGGTGGTGCCGGTTCTAACCAGGGTACCATCATCGTAAAGCTGAAGCCATTCGAGGAGCGTCCGGGTGGATTCTTCCACCGTATCAAGGAGGCTTGTACAGGTGGCGGTATTGAGGCATTGTTTGTCAACCCTATGGAATATACTTCTGTTTTGGGTATGATCTACAAGCAGACTGCTGCCATCAAGGATGCACAGGTTCTTGCCTTCGCTCCACCTATGATTTCCGGTTTCTCTGTACAGAATGGTATCACCATGACTATGCAGGATAAGACTGGTGGTGACTTGAACAAGTTCTATGATAATGTGAAGAAGTTCCTGTCTGAGTTGAACAAGCGCCCTGAGATTCAGACCGCTCAGACTCAGTACAACCCTAACTATCCTCAGTATATGGTGGATGTAGATGTTGCCAAGACCAAGCAGGCTGGTATCTCTCCATCTTCTGTATTGTCTGTCATGCAGGGTTACCTCGGCGGTCTCTACGCATCTAACTTCAATGCTTACGGTAAGCTCTACCGTGTGATGATTCAGGCTGGTCCTGAGAGTCGTATGCGTCCAGACGATCTGAGCAAGATTTACGTTCGTTGTTCTGATGGCACCATGTCGCCTGTAAGCGAGTTCGTGACCCTGAAGAAGATTTATGGCCCGTCTAACATTACACGTTTCAACCTGTTTACCTCTATGGATGTATCTGTAACTCCTAACAGCGGTTACTCTACCGGTGACGGTATGAAGGCGATTGCTGAGGTTGCCAAGGAGACATTGCCAGAAGGCTATGGTTATGAGTATTCTGGTTTGACTCGTTCTGAGGCTGAATCAAGCAACTCTACAGGTTTGATCTTCGCACTCTGTATCGTATTCGTTTACCTCATCTTGAGTGCTCAGTATGAGAGCTACATCTTGCCATTGTCAGTCGTATTGTCTATCCCATTCGGTTTGGCAGGTTCGTTCATCTTCACCAACCTCTTCGGTCACTCTAACGATATCTACATGCAGATTTCGTTGATTATGTTGATCGGTCTGTTGGCTAAGAACGCCATCCTGATTGTACAGTTCGCCCTCGAGCGTCGTCGTACGGGTATGGCTATCAAGTACTCAGCTATCCTGGGTGCCGGTGCCCGTCTCCGTCCTATCCTGATGACCTCTCTGGCGATGGTTATCGGTCTGTTGCCTCTGATGTTCGCATCAGGTGTAGGTAAGAATGGTAACCAGACCCTGGGTGCTGCCGCCGTAGGTGGTATGTTGCTCGGTACAATCTGTCAGATCTTCGTGGTTCCTGCTCTCTTCGCAGTCTTCCAGTGGTTGCAGGAGAAGTTGACCCCAATGAAGTTCGAGGATGAGTTGAACGAGGAGGTAGCTGCCGAGTTGGAGCAGTATGCCAACGCAGCTCATCAGAAGAAGGGTATCGAGAAGAAGTAATAACGCAATGTAACTTCAAAGGAAACAATGAAAAAGAATTTAAATATCATCATATTGGGTCTCGCAGCGCTCTCCCTGAGCAGCTGCAAGACACTCTACGGAAAGTATGAGCGTCCGGATGTGAAGACCAGCGGTATCGTTCGCGATGTAGCTTCTGATACAGATACATTGGCTGTAAAGGATACTACTACCTTCGCCAATATCCCTTGGCGCAGTGTCTTTACCGATCCTCAGCTCCAGTCAATCATTGAGAAGGGATTGAACAACAATGTCAACCTCCTCAATGCGGCTTTGAACGTGAAGATAGCAGAAGAGCAGCTGAAGTGTGCCAAGTTGGCATTCGTGCCTTCTCTGGCTTTCACTCCTCAGGGAACCATCGCTTCCTGGGATGGTCAGGCTGCCACCAAGACTTACACGATGCCTGTTACAGCCAGCTGGATGGTAGACCTCTTCGGCAACCTGCTCTCTCAGAAGCGCAGTGCCCAGATGGCGCTGCTCCAGTTGCAGGATTATCAGGTATCTGTCAAGACCAACCTCATCGCCAACATCGCCAACATGTATTATACTCTGTTGATGCTCGACAAGCAGGTGGAGTTGGTTAACAATATGGAAGGATTGACCAAGGATACTTGGGAGACTATGCAGAAGATGCACGATCTCAGATTGGGTTACCGTACACCAGCCATCCAGTCAGCTGAGTCTAACTACTATTCTGTGTTGACCCAGAAGACCGATCTGTTGCGCCAGATTCGTGAGACAGAGAACTCTCTGAGTCTGCTCATCGGCGACCAGGCACATAGCATCGCCCGTGGCAAGTTGGATAACCAGAGTCTTCCATCTAATTTCTCAACCGGTGTAGGCATCCAGTTGCTCAACAACCGTGCTGATGTCCACGCAGCCGAGATGAATCTTGCCCAGTGCTTCTATGGTGTAGAGACCGCCCGCAGCAAGTTCTATCCATCTATCACCATTTCCGGTACAGGTGCCTTCACCAATTCAGGTGGTATGGGCATCGTGAACCCAGGTAAGTGGTTGCTCTCAGCTGTAGGTTCTCTTACCCAGCCAATTTTCCAGAACGGCCGTATCATTGCCGGTTTAAAGGTGGCTAAGATGCAGTATGAGCAGGCTTACAACACCTGGCAGAATACCGTGCTGAAGGCTGGTAGCGAGGTGAGCAATGCGCTTGTTCTCTACAACTACTCTGATGAGAAGAGCAAGATAGAGCAGAAGCGAATAGAAGTACTCGAGAAGAATGTAGAATCTACCAAGGAATTGATGGGTATTGCAGGCAGCTCTTACCTTGAAATCATCCAGGCACAGTCTTCACTCCTCAACGTACAGCTTTCTAAGGTAGCTGATGACTTCTACAAGATGCAGGCAGTAGTAAATCTCTACTATGCATTGGGTGGAGGAGCTAAGTAGTTTATAGTTAATAATTAATAGTTTATAGTTATGGCTAGTATAATAAGTCCAAAGGCAGAGGTTTCTCCAAAGGCTAAGATTGGAGACAACTGCAAGATATATCCATTCGCCTATATTGAGGACGATGTGGTCATCGGCGACAACTGTACCATCTATCCATTCGTGAGCATCATGAACGGTACTCGCATGGGTAATAATAATAAGGTGTTCCAGGCAGCCGTTATCGCTGCGCTCCCACAGGACTTCCACTTTACAGGTGAGGAGAGTGAGGTAGTCATCGGCGATAACAATACCATCCGTGAGAACGTGGTTATCAACCGTGGTACCCATAAGGGCGGCAAGACCGTTCTGGGCAACAACAACTTCCTGATGGAAGGTGCCCATGTCTCTCACGATACCGTAATCGGCAACGGTTGCGTATTCGGTTATGGTACCAAGATTGCGGGCGACTGTGTGATTGGTAACGGTGTCATCTACTCAACATCTGTAGTAGAGAACGCCAAGACTAGAGTAGGCGACTTGGCGATGATTCAGGCAGGTACTACCTTCTCTAAGGATATTCCTCCTTATATCATTGCCGGTGGAAAGCCTGTGAAGTATGCAGGTCCTAACACCATCATCATGGAAGCAGCTGAGCTTACCGAGAAGGTTCGCAAGCATATTGCTAATGCCTACCGACTGGTATTCCATGGTCAGACATCCCTCTTCGATGCCATTAACCAGATCAAGGATCAGGTGCCAGATGGACCGGAGATTCAGAACATCATCCAGTTCCTGGAGAGTTCAGAGAAGGGTGTCATCACTAAGATGTAAAGATTGTGTAGATGTTGGGATTTTTTCATCCCTAATATTGTATTTGTAAATTAGTAAATTCAAGTCATACCTATTTGAATTTTACTTAGTATGTGAAGGGCTGGCCGTGAGGTTGGCCCTTTTCCTTTTTCAATTGAACTTAACTTTTGCCTGTGGTTCGATTAATTAATTGAATAAATGTAAATAAATGCTATTTTATTTTGTAATTTCTTCGTTTATGCGTATCTTTGCAGACAATTTGGGTCATTGTGCCCTTTTGATTTTAAGTTAGTAAAGATTTTTAAAAATGAGAAAGAAACAATATAAGCCTAGCAATCATCGTGGATTGCAGGTCATTACTTTGTGTATCAGTACCGCTATGGTGCTCATTTTGTTGGGATTAGTTATCTTCTCTGTCCTCATGGGACGTAATCTATCTTCCTATGTGAAGGAGAATCTCGTGGTACAGGTAATGCTCGAACAGGATATGACTAACCCGGAGGGATTGCAGATGTGTAAACGCCTGAATGCAAGACCTTATGTCAATACGCTGACTTATATCACCAAGGAAGAGGCACTGAAAGAAGCTACCCGCGATTTGGGTGCCGACCCGAGCGAGTTTGCCGGTGTCAACCCTTTCCAACCTTCCATAGAGATTACGACGAAGGCAGATTACGCGAACAATGATTCATTGAAGTGGATTGCCAAGGAACTGAAGGCATATCCGCGTGTTACCGAGGTTACTTATCAGCACGACCTGATAGAACAGGTGAACAATTCGTTGGCAAAGATCAGTATCGGATTACTGATTGTAGCAGCCCTGCTCACCTTCATCTCGTTCTCGCTGATTAACAATACGGTGCGTCTGGGCATCTATGCCCGCCGTTTCTCCATCCATACGATGAAGTTGGTAGGTGCATCCTGGGGCTTTATCCGCCGTCCGTTCTTGCGCAAGGCTGTGCTTGTGGGCGTTGTTTCAGCCCTGCTGGCAGATGGTTTTCTGGGCGGTTGTCTCTATGCATGGTCGCTCCACGAACCGGAACTGATGAATGTTTTGGGCTGGCAGGAACTTGCCATCACCGGCGGCTCCGTCTTCCTCTTCGGTATCATCATCACCGCCTTCTGCGCCTGCATCTCAGTCAATAAGTTCCTGAAGATGAAGGCGGGAGACCTGTATAAGATTTAGTTAATAGTTAAAAGTTAATAATTTATAGCAATCTTGCTATCAACATTCAACATTCAACACTCAACATTCAACATTAAAAAAATGGATAAGAAGAATTTAGCATTCGACAAGATGAACTTTATCTTGTTAGGCATCGGAATGGCGATTATCATCATCGGCTTTCTGCTGATGAGTGGCGCCGGTTCTAACGAGCATACCTTCGATACTGATATTTTCAGTACCCGTCGCATCGTTGTAGCACCAACCGTAACATTGATAGGTTTCCTTTCAATCATCTATGCGGTGATACATAAGCCGAAAGACAATTAATAAGTTTATATTTAATAGTTTATAGGGCGTAACCCTAAATAAAAATCAGCACATAACATTTATTTCATTCGATGAATTGGTTTGAAGCATTAGTGTTGGGACTCGTTCAGGGTCTCACAGAGTATTTGCCTGTAAGCAGTAGCGGTCATTTGGCTATCGGTGCTTATCTTTTTGGCATTAACGGAGAGGATAACCTTACTTTTACTATCATGGTTCATGTAGCAACCGTGTTGAGTACACTGGTCATTCTGTGGAAAGAAATTGATTGGATTTTGAAGGGACTCTTCAAGTTCCAGATGAATGAGGAAACAAAGTATGCCCTCAATATCGTCATCTCTATGATTCCTGTGGGTATCGTAGGCGTATTCTTCAAGGATAAGGTAGAAGAGGTTTTCGGTTCAGGCTTGCTTATCGTGGGCTGTATGCTCCTCGTAACAGCTGTGCTCCTTACTTTCTCTTACTTCGCCAAGCCTCGTCAGAAGGAGAATATCAGTCCGTTGCATGCCTTTATCATCGGTCTCGGACAGGCACTTGCCGTATTGCCTGGCCTTTCCCGTTCTGGTACTACCATCGCCACCGGCCTTTTGCTTGGTGACAAGAAGGAGAAGATGGCTCAATTCTCGTTCCTTATGGTGATTCCTCCAATCCTGGGCGAGGCATTGCTCGACCTTCTGAAGGGTCTGAAGGGCGAAGAGACACTTGGAGGCATCGACGCATTCCCTATGATTATAGGCTTTGTGGCTGCATTCATTTCAGGTTGTCTGGCTTGTAAATGGATGATTAACATTGTGAAGAAGGGTAAACTGGTATATTTCGGTATCTATTGTGCCATTGCAGGTGCCGTAACCATCATCTGTTCAATCATTTAATATATGGATTTCAGAAAAGGAGAAATTATTGCCATCGACAAGCCTTATCGCATGTCGAGTTTCGGAGCCCTGGCACATGTTCGCTATCTGCTCAGCAAGAAGCTCGGTTTTAAGGTGAAGATAGGACATGCCGGTACGCTCGATCCCCTTGCCACTGGCGTGCTGGTGCTCTGCACCGGTAAATGTACCAAGCAGATAGAACAGTTGCAGACCCATACTAAGGAGTATACAGCTACCCTGCAGCTCGGTGCTACTACCGCCAGCTACGATAAGGAACATAGCGTGAATCACACCTATCCTACGAAGCATATCACCCGCCAGCTGGTGGAGGAAACGCTCAAGCAGTTTGTGGGCGAGATTCAGCAGGTTCCGCCTACCTACAGCGCCGTAAAGGTGAATGGCGACCGCTCTTATGCCTTGCGCCGAGCAGGCGAAGAGGTTCAGCTCAAGCCGAAGACCGTGCGTGTAGACGAGATAGAACTCACCGATTATAACGATGAGGAGAAGACCGCCAGTATCCGTGTGGTTTGCGGCAAAGGCACTTACATCCGCTCCCTCGCCCGTGATATCGGCAGGGCTCTCGATAGTGGCGCCTACCTTACCGCCCTCCGCCGTACCAAGGCAGGAAGTTTCGCAGTAGAAAACTGCATCAGTTTTGAACATTTCCAGGAATGGCTTGATGAGCAGCCTCTCGAAGACAGCCTTCAGCCATCCAAGTAATTAAAAATATAACATGAAGCTATCACAATTTAACTTTAAGTTGCCAAAAGATCAGGTGGCACTTTATCCACATAAGGCAAAGCACGTGGTAAAAACGGCTAGTGGTGAACGTACATTCGAGATTACTCGCCGCGATGAGTCCCGACTCATGGTTCTCCACAAGAAGTCAGAAACCATCGAGATGTACAAGAAAGATGAAAACGGCAAGGATATGGTTGATGCCGATGGCAATCCAGTATTCCTGCAGTTCAAGGATATCGTGAATTACTTCGAAGAGGGCGATACCTTCATCTTCAACAATACCAAGGTTTTCCCAGCCCGTCTTTATGGTACCAAGGAGAAGACCGATGCCAAGATTGAGGTGTTCCTGCTCCGTGAGCTCAATCCTGAGATGCGCCTTTGGGACGTATTGGTAGAGCCTGCCCGCAAGATTCGTATCGGCAACAAGCTTTTCTTCGATGATGTCAACGAGATGGTTGCCGAGGTTATCGACAATACCACCAGCCGTGGCCGTACCCTCCGTTTCCTCTATGATGAGGATGGCAATCATGATGTCTTCAAGCGTTCGCTCTTCGCTTTGGGCGAGGCTCCACTGCCACGCTACGTTATCGATGCACGTGAGGATCATCACGCTACAGAGGATGATATGGAAGATTTCCAGTGTGTTTTCGCTGAGGTAGAGGGTGCCGTTACAGCTCCTGCTACCGGTCTTCACTTCTCCCGCGAGCTGATGAAGCGTATGGAAATCAACGGAATCAACGAGGCTTATATCACCCTGCATTGCGGTTTGGGCAACTTCCACGATATTGAGGTTGAAGACCTTACCAAGCACAAGATGGATTCTGAGCAGATGATGATCAGCCAGGAGGCATGCGATCTGGTTAACAAGACCAAACTTGCCGGCCATCGTGTCTGCGCTATCGGTACCAGCGTGATGAAGGCAACAGAAACGGCTGTAGGCACCGATGGTATGATGAAGGCATTCGATGGATGGACCAACAAGTTCATCTTCCCTCCATACGATTTCGGTCTTGCTGACTGTGCCGTAGCCAATTTCTATCATCCGGAGTCAACCCTGATGATGAGTACAGCGGCCTTTGGCGGTTACGACCTGGTTTACGAGGCATACAAGATGGCTGTGAAGAATGGCTATATGTTTGGCTGCTATGGTGATTCTTTGTTGATGCTTCCAGATTAAACAGTGGTATAAACAGTTTTTATACACATAGAAGTTGTTGATATTCTGGGTTTTAGCTTAGTTATCCACAATTTTATAAAAGTGTGAATAAGTATGTATCAGGTATATTTAAGTCTCGGTACGAATTTGGGCAACCGAAAGCGCAACATTCGCGAGGTAATAGAAAAGATAGGAGAGCAGATTGGCGTGGTAGAGCGCCAGTCTGCTCTTTACGAAACCAAGCCTTGGGGTTATTCATCGCCCAACGACTACATCAATGCCTGTGTGCTGGTTCTCACCACGATGGCTCCGCGCCAGGTGCTGGAGGCTACGCAGCGCATAGAGCGCGAAATGGGGCGCACTATGAAGTCGGTGGATGGCGAATACCAGGACCGCATCATCGACATTGATATCCTGATGATAGATGACTTGGTGATAGATGAGCCCGATTTCAAGGTTCCCCATCCGTTGATGGAGGAGCGTGAATTCGTGATGAAACCGCTGAAGGAGATACTCAGGTAATTTAAATTTAGTAAGTATGCAAAAACGGGCTAGGAGTTTTTGGTAGAGCAACAGGATGGTTGCCAGCGTCAGATAGATGATGCTGGTTTGTGGTTACAAGTTCTACAAAGTGCTGTTCTAAGAAATGAATCATATTCTTTTTTTTATGCAAGAAAAATCCCACCGCTCTTGCGAACGATGGGATTCTGTTCTGTTAAGCAATGTGTCTGCCTAAGCTGATTACTTACGAAGACCGAGGGCCTTGATGATAGCACGATAGCGATTGATGTCGCGATCATACAAGTAATCGAGCAATGCACGACGCTTTCCTACAAGCTGTGTCAACGCACGTGTTGTAGTATAATCTTTACGGTTCTTCTTAACATGTTCCGTCAAATGAGCAATACGGTATGAGAACAATGCTATCTGGCTCTCAGCTGAACCAGTATCAGAGTTAGACTTTCCGTACTTGCTAAAGATCTCTTCTTTTTTTGCTTTGTCTAAATACATAGCTGTAAAAACTTAATTTAATAAAATATGAATATGTTTAATTTTGTGCATCTGATGACCTTCCTCACGGTGGTTTCATTAAAAATGCGGTGCAAAGATACAACTTTTTGCCGAATTATGCAAACATTTCGGGATTTTTTTGTAATTTTGCACCCAAATTTAAGTATTTAAGGTAAAAATTAAAATGCAAGACATTAGAAACATTGCAGTTATTGCACACGTTGACCATGGTAAGACTACATTGGTCGACAAGATGATGCTCGCCGGTAAGCTGTTCCGCGACGGCCAGGATAACAGCGGCGAAGTGCTCGATTCCAACGACTTGGAGCGCGAGCGTGGTATCACCATTCTCTCAAAGAATGTATCTATCAATTGGAAAGGTACTAAGATTAATATCCTCGATACTCCTGGACACTCTGACTTCGGTGGTGAGGTTGAGCGCGTGCTCAACATGGCAGACGGATGCCTCCTCCTCGTCGATGCTTTCGAGGGTCCGATGCCTCAGACCCGTTTCGTGCTCCAGAAGGCATTGCAGCTCGGACTGAAGCCTATCGTCGTTGTTAATAAGGTAGATAAGCCTAACTGTCGCCCTGAAGAGGTGTACGAAATGGTATTCGACCTGATGTGCGACCTCGATGCTACAGAAGAGCAGCTCGACTTCTCAGTAGTTTACGGTTCTGCCAAGAACGGCTGGATGGGCGAGGACTATAATCATCCAACAGACAATATCGATTATCTGCTCGATAAGATTATTGAGGTTATCCCAGCTCCTAAGCAGCTCGAGGGTACTCCACAGCTCCTTATCACATCACTCGATTACAGCTCTTATACTGGTCGTATCGCCGTAGGTCGTGTACACCGCGGTACATTGAAGGATGGAATGAATGTTACCATCTGCCACCGCGACGGAACCCAGGAGAAGACCAAGATCAAGGAGCTCCACACCTTCGAGGGTATGGGCCACAAGAAGACCGATCATGTAGATTCAGGCGATATCTGTGCCGTTATCGGCTTGGAGAAGTTCGAGATTGGTGATACCATCTGCGATTTCGAGAATCCTGAGCCACTGCCTCCAATCGCTGTCGATGAGCCTACCATGAGCATGCTCTTCACCATCAACGATTCACCATTCTTCGGTAAGGAAGGCAAGTTCTGTACATCACGCCACATCCAGGAGCGCTTGAACAAGGAGCTCGAGAAGAACCTCGCTCTCCGCGTACAGCCTTACGAGGATTCTACCGATAAGTGGATTGTATCAGGCCGTGGTGTGCTCCATCTCTCTGTACTCATCGAGACCATGCGCCGCGAGGGCTATGAGCTCCAGGTAGGTCAGCCTCAGGTTATTTATAAGGAGATTGACGGTGTGAAGTGCGAGCCTGTAGAGGAGTTGACCATCAACGTACCAGAGGAGTTTGCTTCTAAGATGATTGATATGGTAACCCGCCGCAAGGGTGATATGACCTCTATGCTGAACATGGGCGAGCGTGTAGACATCGAGTTCGATATCCCTTCACGTGGTATCATCGGTCTGCGTACCAACGTGCTTACCGCTTCTCAGGGCGAGGCTATCATGGCTCACCGCTTCAAGGAGTATCAGCCATACAAGGGTGAAATCAGCCGCCGTTCTAACGGTAGCATGATTGCGCTCGAAACCGGTACTGCCTTTGCTTACGCTATCGATAAGCTGCAGGATCGTGGTAAGTTCTTCATCGATCCGGGTGAGGAGGTTTACGGAGGCGAGGTTGTAGGTGAGCATGTTCACGACAACGACCTGGTAGTCAACGTAACCAAGGCTAAGCAGCTTACCAACGTACGTGCTTCCGGTTCTGACGATAAGGCTCGCGTCATTCCTAAGACCGTGATGAGTCTTGAGGAGTGCCTGGAGTATATCCGTGAGGACGAGTACGTAGAGGTAACTCCAAAGAACATGCGTATGCGCAAGATCGAGCTCGATCACCTGAAGCGCAAGCGCAGCAACAAAGACTAAGCAGAAATGTTTTTGTGGAGATTTTTTAGAAAGTTTTCATTGCCTTGCTCCCTGGTTATGGGAGCATTGGGCTACCTGATATTCGCCAATGTGCCCTTCTTGGTGCCCATTGGCGATTATTGTGGTCCGAGGTTGGTAAGTCTGATGCCGGTAGTGCTGTTCTCCCTGCTCTATGTTACTTTCTGTAAGATAGAAATCAAGGAGATGAAGCCTAAGGCGTGGCATTTCATCCTCCAGCTCATCCGTACCTCGCTGTCATTGATGATGGTGGTGCTTATCTTTGAGTTCGGCTCCGATTACAGCACCAAACTGATTCTCGAGGGTGCCTTCATCTGCTTCATCTGTCCTACGGCAGCCGCCGTGGCTGTGGTTACGGAGAAGTTGGGCGGCAGTATCGGTTCGCTGACCACCTATACGGTCATCGCCAACATTTTTACGATGGTCATCATTCCGAGTCTTTTCCCGATGGTAGAGAAAGGGGCAGACGTATCGTTCCTCATGATGAGTGCGATGGTGTTCCGCAATGTCACTACCGTGCTGGTGGTGCCTCTGCTGCTTGCCTTGCTGAGCCGCAGGTTCCTGCCAAAATGGGTGGATAAGGTGAAGAATGTAAAGGATTTAGGCTTTTATATGTGGTGTTTCAACCTCACGATACTGATGGGCGAAACGGTTCGCAACATGCTCCATGCCGAGGTATCGGGCGTAACGATGCTTCTGCTGCTCTTTGTACCGCTGCTGGTATGTCTCCTCCAGTTTGCCATCGGCAAGGCGGTAGGCAGGCATTTCGGTGCGAGTATCAGTGCCGGTCAGGCGTTGGGACAGAAGAATACGGTAGTGGGCATCTGGCTCACCCTCACCTTCCTGAATCCTCTTGCTGCCGTAGCACCGGGTGCCTATGTAGTATGGCAGAATCTGGTCAATGGCTGGCAACTTTGGTATAAAGAAAAATATGGCAAGCTTAAGTGGTAAGCTTGCCATATTTTTTGTTTCTAATCCTGGGTAGGGTAGATGAGGTTTTCTTCCCTGATGCAGCAGAGCACCTCATCCAGATATTTTCTGGCTTCATATTTCGCCATAGGCAGGTCGTGGAGCAGGTAGTTGCCGCAGTCCTTTGCCGCCTGTCCCGGAATCTCGCCCTCGAAATCGGCGATAAACTTAAAGGTGCGCTTCATCAGTTCCACGATGTCCTTGCTCTCCAGGTCGCCCTTGATAAGGAGATAGTTGCCCGTGAGGCATCCCATCGGTCCCCAGTAGATGATGCGGTCCTTCCACTCCTCGTCGTTGCGCAGATAGGTGGCAGCCAGGTGTTCGATGGTATGGATGGCACCGTTGTGCAGACAAGGCTCCTGGTTAGGCACCTTCATGCGGATATCGAATGTTGTGATGACTTCTCCGCCTACTTCGTCCTTACGGCTCACGTAGATGCCGCGGAGCAGCTTATTGTGATTGATTGTAAAACTTGGAATCTTATTCATTTTGATAATTAATAATTTACAGTTTACAGACTTTCGAGGAAAGCCTTGGTAACATTGAAAGAGCCTTCAGCCATTTTAGCCCAGAAGTCGAAATACTGCTGTGCCTTGGTATCTTTCAGCGGTACATCGCTGATGATGCGGAAGGAGATGAAAGGCGTCTTGTAGATGTGGCAGGTCTGGGCGATAGAGCAGCTCTCCATATCCACCGCCATCGCCTGAGGGAAGTGTTCCAGGATAGAGCGCATCTTCTCCTTGCAGTCTACAAACCATTCGCCGCTCACAATCTGTCCGGCGTGGATCTTCGGGTGCCTATTGCCCGGCAGGTTGTTGATGGCGAGTGCCTTCTCCACATATTCCTTAGGTGTTTTGAAGAAAGCAGGCATGCCTAGAATCTGTCCGAATTCGCATTCCTCGCCGCAGTAGGCATCGTGGTAAACGCAGTTGGTTGCCACCACCACCTCAGTCACGTTGAGGTTGATATCAGCGCCTCCAGCCACGCCTGAAGAGATGACGAGGTCAGGGTGATAGTTGTCAATCATTTCTACGGCACCTATGGTACTGTTCACCTTACCGATGCCGCATTGCTGCATCACCACCTCGTTGTTGCCTATCTTTCCGATAACGAAGTCCTTATAGTTTTTTCTCTCAACCTGCGATTCGGTCAATAATGTTTTGAGTTGCGCGAACTCCTTGTCCATCGCAACGATAATTCCTATTTTCATATTGTATACTAACTTTTGGGTGCAAAGTTACTAAAAATATTGCAGAGAGAAGCAAAGTTTAAGGAGTTTTTAAGGAAAAAGGCTTTTAAAGGTAAAAAAGTAAAAAAAGCCCCCGATGCGTGATGCACCGGGGGCTTTGCTATGTCGAATCAGAATTTAAAAACATCTTTTTTTTTACACGCTACAGCTGGTAACTCCGAGCGTAGTAGCGATGGCTGTGAGGAAGGAGATTGCAATCTGCAAAATCGTTTTCCAGGTATTTGCTTTCATCATCTTTATTATTATTTTTAATGTTAAGTGTTATATGTTAATGTTAACTTGGCGAGGGGGGATACGCTAGCTTTCTACTTGCCGCCCTCAGGCGAGGACTTTATTCAAGCTCGTCGCCGCCGCCCTGCGTACCGCCGCCCTGTTCAGTGCCGCCACCGGTAGTACCACCGCCTGTGGTGCCCTCTCCGTCGGTGCCGATATAGCCGCCGTACTCCTGAATCTTGCACTTCTTGCGCAGCTCAGTATTGCTCCAGCTCTTCGTGTTTCTCACAATCAGGTGCACGCCCTCCACGCTGGCAGCTGTCACCTTCTCCTTGGTGTCCTCCGCCTTGGAGCTCATACCGATGGAGAACAGTCCGAGGTCAGAGAGACGCACGCTCTTGCCGTCGAGAATCAGCTCCTGCAGATGGTCGAGTGCATCCATCAGCACACCGTGGATAGTACCACGAGAGTAAGGCGAGCCGTGGTCAGAGATATGCGATACGAATCCCTCGAAGTCCACTTCGCGGTCAGTTACCGCAGCCGCATACCATTTCTTCTTACCTGCGTTTTCACCAGTCTGAGGTGTGCGCTGTACTTTACGATATTTCAATGTTCCTTTTACTTCCATAATCTTAAATTTTTAAAGGGTTTATAAATTGTTAACTTTGTGGGTTACGCTTTGTCGAGTGCAGCCTTTCTTCGAACGACGATGCAAAGATACTGCAATTTCCCGATGCCACCAAATTTCAGCGTGTGATAAGGCGCGATTTTCAGCACGCTTTCAATCCGAAACCTGTTAAACAATCTAACTTGCCGTTTTGCGCCCCGCGACTCATACTTTTTCAGAGAGGAAAACATAGAGTTGCGCACTTAAATATTTTGTTTACAATAAAATAGAAAGATACAAAATGGCATAAGAAATCTCCCTCAGTTCCTCAGAACTCAGTTCCTCAGTTTTTCTCTGACCCTTCACTTTTATCTTAATTTAGAAGCTTATTATATATATAATAATTATTATATATATAATAAAATATAATTACTTATAATTTGTAACCATCAAGTATACCCCCTAGAACAAAACTGAGGAACTGAGTTCTGAGGAACTGAGTCATTATCGCCGATAAAAAGATACTGTTTTCCTATCCCTTACGTCGCGTTTCACGATATCCCTTATCTTTTTACGGTAGCTCCTTGCAATACTCCCGTTCTCCAGTTCTATCCTTCTCCTGATTCTATTGACAACTTGCCCATTTTCTCAATTTTTATCAGAAAACTCTTGCAGGTATGAAAAAAAATCGTAAATTTGCAGCGAGGAATAAAAACTTGAAGAATAAACAACATAAAAAATGAACTTATGAAGAAAATCTCGTTGATAGTGATGAGCTGCATGATAGCTTGCGGACTGCTCGCCAACCATGGCATCGTGAAGGGCGGAGAAATGTCGCCTAAGGTAGAGGACACGGTATCGATTGACAAGAAAATCGCTGATAGTCAATGGCTATCGAACAACTCCGACACGTTGAAAGTGGACACAGCTGGCGAAGACTCGGTGGTGAATGTGGTGGCCTACTTCTGCAAGGGCGACACCTGCGAATACTGGATATATGAGAATGAGTGGAAGGTGGACGGCAAGGACACGGTGAAGACGCTCGGCGTATCCACCCAGGTGCGCCTCGTGGTAAACGATTCCACCAGCAAGGGCTATAAGATGAGCTACACCTTCCTGGACGTAAAGGCCGATTCGGTGGGCGACAACTTCCGGGACAAGATGATGGCCATGATAGCGGAGCGCACCGCCAAGAGCGTGATAGGCACCACCATCAACTTTGAGACCGATGAATATGGTAGCATCAACAAGATTACCAATCTCTCGCAAATCAAGAAGCAGGCAAAGGCTCTCTTCAAGGCGAGCATGAAGGACATCGCCTCCATGCCCATCATGCAGGCAATGAAGAAGGCGATAGGTTTAGACTTCATGAAGATAGGCAACCAGGCTAACACCGACGAGGTGGTGGAGGGCTACCTGGAGGAGCTGAAACTGCTCTTCGCCTGCCACGGAAGCCAATATGCCGTGGGCGAGCATCACGAGCACGAGGATGCCACCAAGGATAGCTACGCCAACGACACTTATATCAATGCCAGCCTAGAGAAGAATGGCAACTACACAATCTCCTGCGAGGTGGTCAGCGTGATACCAAAGGAGACCGTGAAGGAGGTGATGGGCGGACTGATGGGTGCCATCACGGAAGGACTGAAGGGCAAGAAGACCGAGGACGGCAAGGATCATGATGGCGACATCAAGGACTTGGACGACGAGTTTAAGAAGGAGATAGAAAAAGCAGTTGACCAAGATGTCCAGACCTCGGAGTATCTCAGTGTGACCTGCTTCGAGGATGGTTGGCCTAGCAGCGTGTTGAAGCAAAATAAATCTGTGATGGCTGGCCGTGGCAAGCTGAAGCAGAAACTCATCGAGGCTTGCCGATTCGCACAGCGCGAGAAATGATGAACTATTTCGACCTGTACAGATCTTATAATTAACAGGTTTGGTACACATTGCGCCTCACGGGAAACGACAGGGGTCTATATGCCACGATGAAAAGGTGGCGTATAGACCCTTGATTATATGGTAATTTTTGTCATCAATATCTCCGCTATTATATTTTTTTATGTATTGTTCAGATTCTTAATGATTTCCAAAGGTAGCTGGGTAGCTTTGGCAACCTGTTCGGCAGAAATTCCCATTGCCAACAAACGTTGTGCAGTTTCTGTGTTAGCCTCATGTTTGCCTTCAGCTCTGCCTTTTTCCATACCTTCTTCCATTCCTTTCTGGTACCTGTCATCCAGAAGGGTTCTTTCAACACTTACCGAATCCCAAAACTTGTCGTAGGCTCTGAGTTCGGCATCTGTAAAGCCGGAAACTTCAAGATCTTCTACGGCTTTTCCAATCTCTGGGTCATTGAGCAGGTCGGCAGGAATCTCCTTCGTGTTGGAATTGATTTCTGTCAGGAAACGGAGCCACAAGACCATCATGCGCTTATCGGCAATGGAATGAGGAGTGAACTTAGGGAGTTCTATGAAGGTGAAATGCAAGCCCTCGATGACCTTATTGCTGTCCTTATCGTGCACGATGCGGTAGTTGTGGATGAAATCCGGAGTATCATGCGTAAAGATATCATTCACAAGATTCAGGGAATATACGGGTTGAAGTTCGCTGTATTTTCCTCCTTTTTTAGCCTGACTCACATAGAGTTTGGATGCATTGAACAGTACTCGCTGCTGGAATGCGTCAGACCATTCCATCTGCATTTCCACGCAGAACTTCCTGCCTCTGACATCTGTGCAGAGAACATCCACTATGGTGTTCTTGCCCCCTTCAAGCTGGGGCACAAGTTCTGTAGGCAGATACTTGATTTTGCGTATCTGCTCCTCGTCGCTGAGTGGCAGGAGAGCGTTCAGAAGACTGATCAGTCTTGCGGGATGATTGCCGAATATCTTCTTGAACGTAAGGTCTGCCTTAGGATCTAAGTACTTCATAACCATCTGTTTTTAAATTCTATAGCGCAAAGTTACGGTTTTATTTTCATATCTGCAAGAGTTTTATGGGATTTTTAAAGGTAAAAAAGTAAAAAAGTAAAGATTTTGCTATCCCCAATACTATCTGATAACTTTTTCTAAAACTTTTCTATGAATTCTTTGCGTGTTTCAAAATAAAGTCGTAAATTTGCTCACATAAACGAAACAATAATATCTACGGATTATGAAGCAGGTAGAAGAAAGATATATCAGTTTGCTGACCGATTTCGGTTTCAAGCGAATTTTTGGATCAGCTCCCAACAAGGATTTGCTGATCTGTTTCCTCAACAGCTTGTTCTATGGAAGACAGGTTGTTAAGGACGTGAAGTATCTGAATCCGGAGAACGTGGGCGACATCTATACCGACCGCAAGGCCATCTTTGACGTATATTGCGAAGGAGAAAACGGCGAGAAGTTTATCGTGGAAATGCAGAATGCATACCAGACATACTTCAAGGACCGTGCCCTGTTCTATTCCACTTTTCCGATTCGTGAGCAGGCTCCTAAGGGTAGTGAATGGGACTTCAAGCTCAACCATGTTTACACAATTGCTCTGCTCAACTTTAATATGAACGAGGAAGCCTTCAATAAGGAAGAAATCCGCCATCATGTGCAGTTGTGCGATACTGCCACGCACAAGATTTTCTACGATAAGCTGGAATTTATCTACGTGGAAATCGCCAAGTTCAACAAGTCGCTTGATGAGTTGGAAACGCTCTACGACAAGTGGCTCTATGCCCTGAAGAACCTCTACAAGCTTACTCAGCGCCCTAAGGCGTTATGCGACAAGGTCTTCGACCGCCTCTTCGAAGAAGCCGAGATTGCAAGATTCACTCCGCAGGAGCAGCGGGAGTATGAAGCCAGCAAGATGGCATATCGTGATATCAAGAATTCGATTGATACCGCCAAGCGAGAAGGTAAAGAAGAGGGCCTGGCTGAAGGAATGAAAAAGGGCATGGAGAAGCGAAACCTTGAGATTGCCAGAAAGATGCTGGCGAATGGTATGGATGCTGCCACGGTGATGGAAATAACAGGATTGTCGGAGAGCCACTTACAGCAGCTGAAAGGATAAGGAACTGCCTGGAGAAACGAATGATCTCCGTGGCTGCTCCCTTTCGGCTTGCCCCACACGCCCAGAAGGGGCAGAAGCTCCTAGCCCAGGGCAACACCCTGGGTATTAATGAAATATAAACCAACGCCCTGTAAGGGCAAAAGCTTTAAAAATATTCGGATTTTAATCTATAGGCTTATGGTACATGTAAATGAAACAATAGTTATAAAGAGCTCTTCTCCCAAGCTGGCAGAATGGGTGAAGAAACTGAAGGCTCATAAAGCTGAGCAACTGGAGAAGTTGCGCAACGTGGAGAAGTGTGACTTTGAATTTCTGTTCTGATGAGAGCCAATATTGTGATACCAGCCTCCCCTAATACTTCCTGATAACTTTTTCTAAAACTTTCCCCGATTTTCTTGCATGTTTCGAAATATTGTTGTACTTTTGAAGGGGAATATAGAAAAGAAGAATCTTTGCCCGAAGAGACAACATTTGAAGTCATTCCTAAAATAGGGGAAGGATATTTCTAAAATGATATAGTAGTTGAGGCTTTGCCTCTTATATATATATAGAAAGTGTAATTTAATATATAAGATTATGAGAAATTTTACTTTAAGAAAAGGGTTCTTGGAGAGTAAATGCGGAACCCGCAGCTCTTTTAAGGGCTTTATTATGCTTGTTGTCATGATGCTCATGTCTACGAGTTCTGCGATGGCACAAGATGTCAAATATGAAGTGATTGATGGGCTTCGTTTTTTGTTGGATACTGGTGCAAAGACTGCTGCTCTTATGCCTAAAACTGATAGCAAATATTCCGGTGATATAGTTGTTTCTGAAAAGGTTAAGAGTAGTGATGGAATGGAGTATGGGGTTACCTCTTTTGGTGATAATTGCTTCTATGAGTGTAACGAATTGACCTCTATAACTATTCCTTCTTCTGTCACTTCGTTGGGGGATGGATGTTTCTCCTCTTGTAGTGGCTTAACCTCTATCACTATTCCTTCATCAGTCAGATCGCTGGGAAACTGCTGTTTTTTTAAATGTAGTTATTTGACTTCTGTTACAATTCCCTCATCAGTCACTTCGTTGGGAGATGGGTGTTTCCAATATTGTAGTTATTTGACCTCTGTCACAATTCCTTCATCAGTCACTTCGTTGGGGGATGGATGTTTCTCTTATTGTCGTGACTTGTCATCAATCACTATTCCTTCATCAGTCACTTCGTTGGGGGTTGGTTGTTTCGGGGCTTGTAGTAGCTTAACCTCAATCACTATTCCTTCATCAGTCACTTCGTTAGAGGATAGATGTTTTACTGATTGTAGTGGCTTAACCTCAATCACTATTCCTTCATCAGTCACTTCGTTGGGGGATGGATGTTTCTCCGGTTGTAGTGGCTTAACCTCTATCACTCTTCCTTCATCAATCGCTTCGTTGGGGAATGAATGTTTTACTGGTTGTAGTGGCTTAACCTCAATCACTATTCCTGCATCTCTTACTTCCTTGAGTGATAAGTGCTTTGCATATTGTATCAGTTTGGCCTCAATCACTATTCCTTCATCTATTACTTCATTGGGGGAAAGTTGCTTCGAAGGTTGTAGGAGTTTGTTTTCTATTACTATTCCTTCATCTGTTACGTCCTTGGGGCATAGTTGCTTCCAAAACTGTAGTGGTTTAGAAACTATTTATTTTAAAGGTGAACTTCCTGAAGGAATAAGGAACTATAATTTAGGTATATCATACAATATTATCATCAAGGTTCCTACAGAATACCTTCAAGATTATAAAGATGCTTTTGGGCCAGATTATAAATATATCTATGCCTGGAATCCAGATGAGTCTGGCGATGATACCAAGCCAGTTACTCTATGCGCTACACCATCTATTTCTTACGCATCAGGAGAGTTGAAGTTCGCTAGCGAAACAGCTGGAGCTGAATATCATTATACGATTACGGATGCTGATATGGCTTCTGATGCTTATAGCAAGGATGGCAAGGTTACTCTTTCTGCAGCCTATAATATTTCAGTTTATGCTACAGCTGATGGCTATACAGCATCCGAAAAGGCGGAGGCTACGCTGTATTGGATTAATGCTAACCTGGAGAATGGTACCAACATCAACCAGGTAAGAACACGTGGCTTGGTGGCTTCGGCTCATGATGGCATCATCAGCCTCTCGGGGCTTGACGATGGAGAGGTGGTGAAGTTCTTCGCTGCTGACGGCAAGTATCTTGGCTCTACGGTTGCAGCCAACGGTGCTGCCTCCTATGCTGTATCCGAGTCTTTGGTTATCGCCAAAGTGGGTAAGGATTCTATCAAGATTGCGATGAAATAAATAATATGCATTATGCCTCAAAACCATGTTGGGTTACCAGCATGATTTTGAGGCATAAATTAGTTGATTCCATTTCTGTAGCAGTTTCTCCAGATTATTTTAACAATGGGCGTTTAGTTGTAACTGCTCATGCCCATAGGAACGCCTAGCGGACTTGCGTTTCTCTGCACAAAGTTAAAGTAACGTTAAATATGCAACTTGCAGAACATCGTTACGCTTTTTTGCTTACCTTTGCATTTAATAATCATGAATAGTGACAACAATGAACCTACCAACCATTGTTACCATTTTAAAAACATCAAAACAAATAAATAATGACAGAGCAAGAGCTACAACAATATATTCGCCAACGCTATCCAGAGGAAAATGCAAGATGCGAATGGAAGGAGATGAAGAATCTGAAAAACTCCTTTAATGGCAAAGAAGGCAATGATGTGCTTTCCTACGTGTCGGCTATCGCTAACATGGAGGGCGGGGAACTTGTGATAGGTATTAAAGACAAAACCTTAGACATTGTTGGAACAGACTTGTCTGCATTGACCTTTAATGGCTTTATGGCAACACCATTAACGGCAACTTTTAAATTGGTGGAGCAATGTGTGAATCTTTCTTCAGAAGGGCTTCGCATAGAAGAATTTGTTACTGATGATAGTAATAAGACGGTTTGGATTATCCATATTCCCAAGCATAAGCCACGCCGCCCAGTCTATGCCCACAGAAAGGCTTGGCAGCGTATAGCCGATTCGTTGGTGGAAATGACATCGGAGCGAGAGCAAAGAATTCTTTCAGAGCCGAGTGCTGCTTTTGGTGATTGGTCTGCTAATATCATAGAAGATGCCACCATCGATGACCTCGATCCTGAGGCTATTCGTATGGCGAGGGAGAAATATGCCGAAAGACATGAAAAAAGAGCTAAGGAAATCGAAAGTTGGGATGATGTAACCTTCCTGAACAAGGCAAAGATTACAAGAGCCGGAAATATAACCAATGCTGCTATCATCCTACTTGGTAGAGAGGAGTCTGAGCATTTCCTGTCGCCTGCAGTGTGTATCATCCGTTGGAAACTGTTGACAAAAGATGATAAGAACAAGGATTTTCGCAATTTTCATATTCCAATGATTAAGGCTGTGGATGAAATAACAAAGGAGTATATTAGGAACAATAACTATACATATACCGTTAGTGGTAATATATTCCCTGAAAATATGAAACGCTATGATATGTTTACACTTAGAGAGCCGATTAATAATGCCATCGGGCATCAGGATTATGGCATGAGCACACGTATCGAACTTTTGGAATATGAAGATGAGAAACTGGTGATACAGAATTATGGTCAGTTTATACCAAAATCCGTAGAAGATGTGGTTGAACGAGACTGTCCAGATTCAAGATACCGCAATCCTTTCTTGATGGAAGCTATGTGTAATGTAGGAATGGCAGATACAGAAGGTGGAGGAATTAAAAAACTCTTTATTGAACAGAAGAAGAGATTCTTCCCAATGCCTATATATACGCTTTCTGATCAAAAGGTAAGATGTGAGATACAAGGAAAAGTATTGGATGAGAATTTTGCCCGGATTCTGGTGAATAATACAGAATTGTCTCTTCCTGAAATTATACTTTTAGATAAGATACAGAAGAAAAAATATGCTGATTTGACAAATGATGCTATAGCGCTGCTTAGGCAAAAGGGATTTGTGGAAGGACGAAAAACTAATTTGTACTTGTCGTATAAAGTAGTGGAGTCTTCCAAGCATATAGGTTTGAAGGCTTCGTATATAAAGAATAAGAGCTTTGATGATTCTTATTATAAAAAGTTGATTGTTGATTACTTGAGGAAGTTTGATTCTGCGTCAAGAAAAGAAATCGAAGAACTTCTTATGGATAAATTGCCAGAGGTTTTGGATGAAACCCAAAAATATAATAAGGTGACTAACTTGCTGGCTTCCTTAAGGAAGGAAGGAAAAATTTATGTGAAGAGGCGTATTTGGTTCTTATGCAAGTAGAGTTTTATAGATTTACAAGAAAACTGCATGATTTACAAGAACTTTTTTGTAAAGTATTGATAGACAGTTAGGAATATTTTTGGCGATTTACAAGAAAACTGCAAGGTTTACAAGAAAATTACAAGAAAACAAGATTGTTATGGTCATACAGGCATATATCGTAGACCACTGGTTTGGAGAAGATGAACGCTGAAAAGCCTGTGTTCATCTTCTACGACCATAATGCGCTTTGTCGCAGAGCACCCTCTCGGGGCTTGACGATGGCGAGGTGGTGAAGTTCTTCGCTACTGACGGCAAGTATCTCGGCTCTACTGTTGCAGCTAACGGTGCAGCCTCTTATGCCGTTTCCGAGTCTTTGGTTATCGCCAAAGTGGGTAAGGATTCTATCAAGATTGCTATGAAATAAGGATTGTGCAGAGCGATGCACCTACCGTAAAATCATAAAAAGTAAGGGGAATAAGGCGAGTAACGTAAATTGCTCACTTTTTTCCCCTTTTTCTTGTTATTCTATAGTAAAATATAGCTTAAATATTAATGTTTTTGAAAAATATATCCGGCTATTCATGGTAGCTGGGGAGTCGACTTTGCTATTCAAATAATTAGTTGTAAATTCGCATAAATTTACACTATTATGTTGGATATTGCAGAACATAGACAAAAGTTGATTCTGAAGAACTTAGCTCAGCTAGACGACAGAATCAATGAGATACAAGAAGAGTGCATCATCTTGTATCTAAAGTCTTTTATAGGTGATGGAGCTGAATTGCTATCTCCATATCAGTTCTCTAATATTACGCATATCAAGCATGATACAATAATAAATGTGTTGAAAGGAAAAGTGAAGTTCAAGCCTTACCAGCAGCGTCGGTGGTGTTATTGCATCCTTTATCATTGGGATACTATCATTGATACGCTGAATAAGAAACATGTTGCGGAGAGTAAAAATTTTGAAAAAGATAAGTTCGAAAAGAACTTCAATGAGGCTTTTTGGCACTGGGCTACGATAGGGAGAGACTTGAAACAACTTGACAAGTTGAAAGAGAAAGTAGAAGAAATGCAAAGCAATTTTTCACCTCGCAATAAATAATTGAGCAACAACATAAAAAAATATATCATGAGATTTAGCCGTGCATAAGTGCTTGCGCAGCTATTATAGAGAAACAATAACAACTTAAAAATCTGAGTAAAAATGAAAAATTCAACATGAAATCGGGGGAGGCATTCCTCATACTGCTCTGCAGCTCAATGTCTCCGAAGTTAGGATTCACCCTGGAAAACTTCCAGGGGCCACCTCTTCTTCCAAGATTGAGGAAGTAAATTTAGTCTATCTTAAAAAGAGAAGATATATGACTAAACTTATCGTAAAACTGAAGATTGCCCTGGCTGTGTTGGGAATCATCAGTATGAGTGTTGATATCGTAGTTAACCTGAAAGGCGTTCGCGTATTTGAGGGTACTACAAGTGTTGATAACCTTATAAATCTTTTTGAATCATGAAAGTCAGTTGCATACTAAATTTTAATGGAGATATCCATGTGGGAGGTGTGAATCTTGGCAATGTCGTGAACTTCAATCCTTCGCATGATGCCGCAAGAGAGAGGTATAAGGGAGATGATTTTTCTGATTCCGATATGACGGAAGCTGACTTTGAAGATGATGATGAAGAGGACAAAGGGAATAAAAAGAAAGCATCTGGCATAACCAAGTTATTCTTACCTCATAAACGTAATATTCCTAAAGAATTGAAAGGAGAAAAAGCACAACAGATTCTGAAGAGTTTGTATGAGCATGGGATTTTGGATGAAAACTTCCAGCCTGTCAATCTTTCTGGCTACCAGAAGGGTTATCTTGCCTATAAGTTATCCATCAAACTGCATATTACCAAGCTATGGAAAGTATTCTCACAGTTATGGGATATGAACCCTGCTGTGCTCAGAACGCGCTACAATGAAGCTATCTCAATGCCTTCTATGGGTGAATTTGGAGATAAAATCAATAAATATATAGGTTAAATGACCGTTTTTTGCAAGTAGTACTAGTACGACAGTACTGGTACGTACTAGTTTTTTGTCGCAGAATCGCCGTACATTTGCCCCCGGAATTCAGAACCGATATGGTCTGGGTTTCGGGGGCTTTTGTGTATAGGCACATCAACCGTTGTGGGAGCGCCCAACTTTAAAAAAAAGGAATATTGAAAATGAAAGCAATGAAACCTTTTTATTTTGTTCATCCGCAGTACGGAAAACTGAGGGTGGTGGTGATTGGAGGCAAAAACTATTACTGCCTGATGGACGTGAAAAACATCTTCAAGAAGTCGGTACAGAAACTCTATGAGACGATTGCTGACTCGGAGGGGGAACTGAAAAATCTGAACATCATGATGATGAAGGATATGAAAATCAAGTATAACCTCTTCTTCGAGAACCAGGAAATGGGGAAGGAAGAAGCGGAGGCTGAGAACGTGAATGCGGATCTTAACTTCTGCGATGAACAGCTGGTGAAAGACCTTGTTGACAGGCGTGTTGCTGCCGAGAAAATTGCGGAAAAATGGGTAATAGGGTTCGTCAAGAGCAGACTGAATGATGCTGAGAATGCTTCGCTCTTCGAGGCGAACGGGGTCGACGAGATTTCGGATAACTCGCTGATTCTGCCTATCAATGTAAGCTATGGCTCAGGGTATATCATGATTAACAGCGAAGTGTTCGATTAATAAAAATATGGAGGTAAAATGGAGACAGTACATGTAGTGGCAATTAACCCTTATCGTAAGGGAAATAAAGGGAAAGTTTTTTCTTACAATATCGATACTTATGATAAGGTCATCGGGTCGAAGGAAATCAAGAAGATGATTCAGCAGATTCGGGGTGAATTGCCGATTGACGGAGTGGATTTGAACGATGCGCAGGCGATGAAGAAGGCGCAGGAGAGGCTCAAGAGCGAGCTGCCTTTCTTCTGTCCGCACTACGGCATGTTCAAGAATAATGTGCGCAGACAGGAGAATGCGATGCCGGAAAGCTTTCTCTTCCAGACGATTATTGATGTGGATGATAAGGAGTATGTGGAGAAGGCGATTGAGAAGGCGCGCGAGCTGAACTGCTCTTCGGGGATATGGAACGGCTCGTTGCTGCATCTCTGTTATAGCGCTCGCAAGAAGCTGCATATCGGGATTAGAATGCCGGTGGGGATGACTATCGAAGAGACGCAGAAGGCGTATTGTGAGGCGCTCGGTGTGCCTTATGATGAGAGCTGCATCACACCTGAGAGAATGATTTTCCTGACGGATAAGGACTCGGAAATCTACCGGTCTAAAATGTGGTGCGCAGTGATGCCGGAGAGCGAGATACAGGCTCGCAGAAAGGCTTTTCTGGACCGTGGACTGACGGTTGACGGAAGGGGAGATGCAAAAGTTAATAGTTTGCAGTTTACAGTTAATGGCAATAGCAATGACAATGTTCAAAACAATAGACTTTCGGGCAATCATGGCTCTGGTGAACTGGGAGAGGCCAGCGAGAAGAATCTGATAGCCTTTGATCTGTTCGTGCAGTCGGCTGGGCTTGAGGGGATGGCGATAGATACCGTCGGGTCTCGGCACTCTTCGCTCCTCGCCATTATGAGCGCAGGCGCTTCGAGGGTGATGAGTGAGGAGGAACTGATGAAGGTGGTGAGGACGAAAATGCCGAGCTACTATCAGGAGGATGACTGCCATCAGCTGATACATGATTTCTATGCGAAATATGCTGACAGCTCCAAGCCGATGTCGAGGGATGTGATAAGGGTGAATGCGCTGGCGGAGCAGAAGGCGAATGAAGTGAAGAGTGAAGAACGAAGGGTGAAAAATTCAAATGCAGATGGTAATTATACAGTTCAAAGTTCAAATCTCCAAGTTCAAAGTACCGACGAGGATTATCCGGAACCGCCAGCGATGCCGGAGAAACTGCCGAAACTGGTGGAACTGCTGATATCTCGGACACCGGAGGTTTATAAGCCGGCAGTGGCGCACGCTATCTTTCCACCGTTGGCTACTCACCTCTGGCAGACGAGCTTCCGATATATTGATAATGTAGTGCATGAGGCTACGCTTTCTACTTGCTTGCTTGCCGGTACGGGTGCAGGTAAATCGTCTGTGGATAAGCCGATTAGATATATTATGGAGGATATCAGAAAGCGGGATGCGGAGAATCTGAAACGTGAGAAGGAATGGAAGGAGGAGGTGACGCGCAAGGGTGCCAACAAGGATAAGCGCAAACGACCGGATAATCTTGTTATCCAGGAGATTGATGCTGATATGACCAGTCCGGCATTCGTGATGCGAACCGCAGAGGCGCAGGGGCGTTTCCTCTATACTTCGCTTAACGAGCTGGATCAGTTTGATGCACTCCGGGGCAGCGGCAACCAGCAGTTCCGCATCATGTGCCTCGCCTTTGACCCCTTCAACCTCTTTGGCCAACAGCGCGTGGGCGTTCAAAGTGTGACAGAAAGGGTAACGATCAGGTTCAACTGGAATGCATCTACCACCATCCAAAAGGGACAGCGTTATTTCTCAAAAGTTTTGACAGACGGTCCGATAAGCCGTATCAATTTCTGTACCATTCCGGAGCGTGAAATCGGTGACGAAATGCCTGTTTACGGCGATTACGATGATGCTTACCGTGAAGCGCTGAAGCCTTATATCGAGAATCTGAACAACGCCAGGGGACTGATTGACTGCCCTGAGGCATTCCAGCTTGCCCTCAAACTGAAGGAAGAGAATGCTGAGTTCTCGCGCTTGTCGCAGGATAGGGTTTACGAGAATCTTTCCTTCCGTGCCAACGTCATCGCCTACCTGAAGGCGTGTGTGCTGTATGTGGCGAATGGTTGCAAATGGGAACCGGAGATTGACGAGTTCATCCGCTGGAGCGAGCGTTACGACCTCTACTGTAAGATGCGTTTCTTCGGTGATGCCATCAAGAGGGCGAATGATACAGGCGAGAAGTCGAGCAAGCGAGGACCATCCAACATGCTGATGCAGTTGCCGGATGAGTTTACTTACCAGCAGGTGATAGACTTGCGTGTAGCACGAGGTATGGATAAGAAGGGAACTTCAAGAATGTTAGGTAACTGGAAGGAGCGTCATTACATCAAGGTTAAGGATAGCAACTCGGTTCCTCAGAAATTCAGTTCCTCAGTTTTTATTAAACTTAAATTCCGAAAGGAGAATTCATAGCGTATGGAAATAGTAGTAAAAAGAATAGCAAAGAAGAAGACTTATACGATAGGTCATCTTTATATCTTGAGCGATAAGGATGTAAAGCGTACCTGGCGTTCGGGGGTAAAAATAGGCGACAAGCGTATCTTTGAGCACAGCTTCGATATGGCGAAGTTGGATAAGGAGCATTACTTCTGTGATACCCTGGAGCCTACGTGGAGAAACCTCCTGGGTGTCGAACTGAAGCCGGAAGAGGAGGATGGACGGTACAGCAGGGTATCGGGCAAGAAAGCCCGCAAGATACCGGGTCATACGGCGATACCGGAAGGCTCGTATCCTGTTGTTATCTCGAAATCGCCGAGATTTAAGAAGTGGCTTCCGCTTGTGCAGGGTGTTCCTGATTTTGAGGGCATCCGCATTCATGCCGGTAATTATCCCGATGATACGCAGGGCTGCATTCTGGTAGGTGAAAATAAATTACAGGGTGCCGTCTTTAATTCCCGCATCTGGTTGTACAGGCTCATGAATGCCATTACCGCAGCGAGAGGACGGGATGAGAGCGTTTGGATTACGATTTTGTAATGTTGAATGTTGATTTTTGAATGTTGAGTTATTAATTTTTAAAAACAAATTATTATGGTAAAGTCAGTTAATATAAATAAAGTAGAAATGGATAAGAAGGCAGCAATTGCTGTCGTGTTTGAAAACCCTGAATTCGGTAAGATTCGTACCTTGACCGATGAAAATGGGGAGCCTTTGTTCTGCGCAAAGGATCTCTGTGATATACTGGGGTATAAGATTGCAAGATGTGCTGTGCGTCAGTTAGTTAATACACTTGACGTTGTGAAACACAACGCATGGGTAGTGACTGGTAAGAAGAAGGATGGAAGCGAGGCGATGCGTCGTACTCTGATGCTCTATGTCAACGAGAGCGGTTTCTATGCTTTAGTTCTCGGCTCCAAGCTTTCTACTGCCGTGAAGTTCAAAAACTGGGTTACGGCTGATGTGCTGCCACAGATTCGCAAGACGGGCGGTTATATCCCGGTGCAGCAGGGAGAGAGTGATGAGGAGACAATCCGACATGCGGAAGAAATCCTCCGTGCTACGCTCAAAGAGAAGGAGAATCTGCTGAAGAAGCAGCGTCTGCAGATTGAACAGCAGAAGAAGCTTATCGGCGAACAGGATACGGAAATCCGCCGTCTGAATGGAGTTGTGGATGAACAGGTGGTTCGCATCGCTAAGAGTGGTGATAACATCATCCAGTTGGAGAATCAGGTGGGTAATCTTCTGCCGAAGGCGCTCTATAGCGATAACGTGCTCGATTCCGTTTCCTGCTTCACTACTACGCAGATTGCGAAGGAACTCGGTATCACAGCGCAGGAACTGAACCGCTCGCTCTGTGCCCTGCATATCCAGTATTACCAGAGCGGTCAGTATCTCCTCTATGCCGATTATGCTCACATGGGCTTGGCGAAGAGCCGCACCCGCTACAGCGCCTTCCTCGACCCGAAGAGCGATGGCAGACAGGAGAAGATGGGCAGAGCCTACACCCATACCTATCTCGTATGGACCGAGCGAGGACGAAAGTTCATCCATGACCTCGCCCAGCGATACTTGGAACTGTGTGAAGTTTATAGTTAATAGTTTATAGCCCCTGATGTGTTCTTGCATCAGGGGCTTTTGTCTGTTCCTAGAAGTTAACTCCGAAATTGAACTGGAGGGCTCCATTGCGCGATTTGTCGAAACTGTCGTGGCAGATGTTGGCAAGACCGATGTCGTAGGTGAGATCGGCATAGAACATGTCGTAGCCGATGCCGCAGCCGATGCGGATACCACCATCAAGGCGGCGGAAGTTTGCATCCTTGAATGAGCTCTCTGCTTCACGCTCGGCAAAGTTCTTGATCTTGCCTCCTACACCAACGGCAAAATAGCCGCCTACCTGAGGCTGGATGGAGAAGTGGTCGTCTACCTCGTACTTGTACTTCAGTACGGCTGGAATCTCAAGATAGTTGAGGTCGTAGGTCATCTTCTTGCCTTCAGGAAGATCCTTCTTGCCACCTTTCTCTATATACGAAAGTCCGGTCTCGAGATAGAGTGGGGCGCTGTCGGTCAATGGAATGCCGGCTACTACGCCCACATTCAGGCCGGTCTGCCAGTCGCCACCATCCAGACGGGAATCGTCGGAATTGACAAAGGTGAAGGCAGGACCGATGCGGAATCCGTAATACGGGCTGCCGTAGTTAGTTGTAACGGTAGTCGAGACGGTCTGTCCTGCTGTTGTAATATCTGCTGTCACGATAATTCTGTGCAGCTGCCGGCATCAGAGCCAGGAGCAATGCCATCATGATGAATGCTAATCTTTTCATAATTCTTATTCTTTTATACATTAATATATGCTGTTTGAAGAAACTTGTTTTACGGTGCAAAGGTACGAATAAAAAACGAAACGGCAGCGAGCGTTTCCCTAAATGATAGAGGGGAACCCCTATTTCTGACCTAATACAACTTTCTCAACAAAAAAAATATAAATTTTTGCTATATTTTTTGTTTTGTCTCCAATTTGTGCTATCTTTGCCTTCAAATTATAAACGTTTATATAGAAATTATGAAATTTTTGAAGAAGTATCTACTGGATATTCTGGTAGTTATTGCATTTGCAATCATCTCCTTCGTCTACTTTATGCCTGCCGATATGGACGGACGAATCCTCTTCCGACATGATGCAGCGGCAGGAAAGGGACTGGGACATGAAAAGGAACTCTTCCAGCAGCAGACGGGAGAGACTACACGATGGACGAACTCGGTGTTTGGCGGTATGCCTACCTATCAGATGTCGCCTTCGTATGACAGTAATCAGGTGCTCAGCCAGATTGTGAAGGCATATCATCTGTGGTTGCCAGACTATGTTTGGTATGTTTTTGTATACCTCCTGGGTTTCTATATCATGCTGCGTGCCTTCAACTTCAGGCAGTCGCTGGCGGCGCTGGGAAGTATCATCTGGGCATTCTCGTCCTACTTTTTTATCATTATCGCTGCCGGACATATCTGGAAGGTATGGGCGCTGGCTTATCTGCCGCCGATGATTGCGGGCGTGGTGCTTGCCTATCGGGGCAAGTATCTCAAGGGACTGCTCCTTACTGCCATCTTCTCGGCTTTCGAGGTGCAGGCTAACCACGTGCAGATGACTTATTACTACCTCTTTATCATCCTCTTCATGGTGATTGCCTTCCTGGCAGATGCCATCAAGAAAGGTGAACTCGCACGCTTCGGAAAGGCTACGGCGGTATGCGTGGTGGGTGCCCTCATCGGTATCTCGCTCAACCTCTCGAACCTTTATCATACCTGGCAGTATGGTCAGGAAACCATGCGTGGAAAGAGTGAACTCGTAAAGAAAAATGCGGCTAACCAGACCAGCAGCGGTCTGGATAGAGACTATATCACACAGTGGAGCTATGGTATTGACGAAACGTGGACGCTGATGATTCCGAATGCCAAGGGCGGTGCCTCCGTGCCGCTGGCGCAGAACCAGCAGGCGATGGAGAAGGCTGATCCTAACTTCGTTCAGATTTACCAGCAGCTGGGACAGTACTGGGGCAACCAGCCGGGAACGAGCGGACCTGTATATGTAGGTGCCTTCGTCTGCATGCTCTTTATCCTGGGCCTGTTTATCGTGAAGGGTCCGATGAAGTGGGCGATGCTTGCTGCCACCATCCTGAGCATTCTGCTCGCCTGGGGTAGAAACTTCATGCCGTTTACCAATTTCTTCCTCGATTATGTGCCGATGTATGCCAAGTTCCGAACGGTGGCATCTATCCTGGTCATCGCAGAATTCACCATCCCGTTCCTGTCGATGATGGCGCTGAAGAAGATTGTAGATGAGCCGGAGATTCTGACAGAGAAGATAAAATATGTATATGCCAGCTTCGGTCTGACAGCAGGCTTCTGTCTGCTCTTTGCCATCATGCCGGGCGTATTCTTCCCAGATTTCGTATCGGTACAGGAGACACAGGCGCTGCAGCAGTTACCTCAGGAGTATATCTCTCCAATCATGAGCAATCTGACGGATATCCGCAAGGGCATCTTTACATCCGACTGCTGGCGTTCGTTCTGGATTATCCTCATCGGTTCGGCACTGCTGATGCTCTTCAAGATGAAGAAGCTGGGCAAGGAATATATGATTGCCGGCATCGCCGTGCTCTGTCTGGTGGATATGTGGATGGTGAACAAGCGCTATCTCTACGATGATATGTTCGTTGACAAGGCGCAGCGCGATACACCGCAGCAGATGACCGAGACCGACAAGATTATCTGCCGTGACAAGGAACTCGACTACCGTGTGCTGAATCTGGCATCGAATACATTCAATGAGAACGAGACCTCTTACTACCACAAGAGCATCGGCGGTTATCATCCAGCCAAGCTCCGTCGCTACCAGGAGATGATTGAGGCACATATCGCTCCTGAGATGCAGAAGACGATGCAGGCGGTAGCTGCTGCGGGCGGCGATATGACCAAGGTGAACGGCGACAGTATCTATCCGGTATTGAACATGCTGAATACCAAATACTTCATCATGCCGCTGCAGGGCGGACAGACCGTTCCGGTTCTGAATCCGTATGCCTACGGCAATGCATGGTTCGTAGACGAGGTGAAGTATGTGAACAATGCCAACGAGGAAATTGATGGCGTGGGCAAGGTGAACCTCCGACACGTGGCTGTGGCTGATGCCAAATTCAAGGAACAGCTGGCGCAGAGCGTGAAGCAGGATGATACTTCGGTGGTGAAGATGACGCAGTATAAGCCGAACAACCTGACTTACGAGGTGAAGTCGAGCAAGGGCGGCGTGATCGTATTCTCTGAGATTTACTATCCGGGCTGGACGGCTACGGTTGATGGACAGCCGGCTGAGCTGGGCAGAGTGAACTATATTCTGCGTGCGCTGAACGTGAAAGCTGGTAATCACAAAGTGGTTCTCGATTTCCATCCTCAGTCGCTCAAGAATACCGAGACGGTGGCTTACATCGGTTATGGCGTTCTGGCTCTCCTTATTATAATAGGTGTAGTGGTTGAGGTGAGAAAGCGCAAGAAGGAATAGCGGGGATTGCAAATCCCCTTAGACTGATAGACTGATTGCAAATTCTGATGATGCGATTTAGAACAGAAATAGATATTCCGAAGGCCGACTTCGAGATAGGGGCGGCAGAGCGGATGCTCTTTGTGGGCAGTTGCTTTGCCGACAATCTGGGTAGGCGGTTTGTGGAGAACCGCTTCCGGGCTACGGTGAATCCCTTCGGGGTGATGTATAATCCGGCAAGCATTCTCCATACGGTAGAGAAATGTTCCGAGGTGCGTCCCCGTGTGGCTGTCTTTACGCTGGGTACCAACCATGTGTATATCCTGAAGGAGACGGGCGAGATAGTGGACAACTGCCAGAAGCGCCCGCAGCGCCTCTTCGAAGAGCGGGAACTGAGCGTGGACGAATGTGCCGGCTATCTGCAGAAGGCTATCAATCTGCTGAAATCGCAGACCGCAGCATCCGGTAGCAGTGAAGGCACTCTGAAGGTAATCATCACGGTAAGCCCTATCCGCTATGCGAAATACGGCTATCACGGGAGTCAGCTTTCGAAGGCTACGCTCCTGCTGGCAGCCGATAAGCTGGTGAAGGAGAATCCCGGAGTGGTGAGCTATTTTCCGGCTTACGAAATCATGAACGATGAACTTCGTGACTACCGCTTCTACAAGGAAGACATGCTGCACCCGAGCGAACAGGCTGTGGAATATATCTGGGAGCGGTTCCGGGCAACTTACTTCGGCAAGGCAGCAGAGCAGTTTCTGGAAGACTGGAGGCCTATCCGCGAAGCACTCGGCCACAAGCCCTTCCATCCCGAGAGCGAGGAACACCAGAAGTTCATCGCCAGGACGGAAGAGAAGAAAAGACAATTTGAGGAGAAATATCATCTCTTATAAAATGGAGAAATATCATCTCTTATAAAATAAAGAATATTTAAATAACAAGACAATGACATATACTATTGAAAAGGTAACCACACTGATAGGTGCGCGTCGCTATGGAGACAATGATACCAACATCGGTTTTATCCTGACCGATAGTCGTTCACTTTGTTTCCCAGAGGAAACTCTGTTCTTTGCGCTCAAGTCGGAACGTAATGATGGTCATAACTACATCCCTGAGCTGTATCGCAGAGGTGTGAAAAACTTTGTTGTAACGAATGTGCCTAAGGGCTATGCTTCTGATTATCCGGGAGCCAACTTCCTGAAGGTAGTAAATACGCTCGAGGCTCTCCAGCGTCTGGCTGAGCGCCACCGTGACGAGTTTAACATCCCTATCGTAGGCATCACGGGTTCAAACGGCAAGACCATGGTCAAGGAGTGGCTCTACCAGCTGCTCTCGCCAAGCATGTTTGTTACCCGCAGTCCGCGCAGTTACAACTCTCAGATAGGTGTGCCATTGTCGGTATGGCTGATGAACGAGCAGACCCAGGTGGGCGTTTTCGAGGCAGGTATCAGTATGCCTGGCGAAATGCTTGCCCTGCGTGACATCATCCAGCCAACCATCGCCGTACTGACCAATCTGGGTGCTGCCCATCAGGAGAACTTCTCTTCCATGGAGGAGAAATGCCGGGAGAAACTCATCCTCTTCCATGATGCAGAGACCGTAATCTATGATGGCGATGACGAGGTTATCAGCAAGGTGATAGCCGATTATCCCGACTATAAGGGCGAGAAACTCTTCTGGTCGCTCAAGAATGCGGAGGCTCCTTTCTATGTAAAGAACATCGAGAAGCAGCAGAGCGTGAGCGTGATTACCTATATATATAAAGGTGAGGAAGACAGCTTCTCTATCCCGTTCATCGACGATGCATCTGTACAGAATGCCATCATCTCTGCCGTCGTGGCATCGAAACTCGGTCTTTCGGCTGAAGATATCGACAAGCGCATGGCACAGCTCGAACCTGTGGCAATGAGACTGGAGGTGAAGGTAGGACAGCACGGATGTACGCTGATCAACGACAGCTACAACAGTGATATCAACTCGCTCGATATCGCTCTCGACTTCATGAACCGCCGTCCAGACCATCGCGGTCGTCGCCATACACTGATATTGAGCGACATTTACCAGAGCGGTCAGGCACCGGAGGCATTATATAAAGAGGTGAGCGATTTAGCCCGTAAACGTGGCGTGGTAAAGTTCATCGGTATCGGTCCTGAGCTCTGCAAGCAGCACGACGTGATTCAGATTTCAGAGAAGTTCTTCTTCCCGAATGTAGAGGAATTCATCGCCAGCGAGGTGTTTGCTTCCCTGCGCGATGAGGTGATTCTGCTGAAGGGCGCCCGCCAGTTTGGTTTCGACCAGCTCACCGAACTGCTGGTACAGAAGGTACACGAGACTACGCTGGAGGTGAATCTGAACGCCGTGGTAGCCAATCTGAACTACTACCGTGCGTTTATGAAGCCGGAAACCAAGCTGGTATGCATGATCAAGGCAGACGGCTACGGTGCAGGTGCCGTGGAGATAGCCAAGACCCTGCAGGATCATCGTGTAGACTATCTGGCTGTGGCTGTAGCCGATGAGGGCGTTACGCTGCGCAAGAACGGCATCACCAGCAATATCATGATCATGAATCCGGAGATGACCGCCTTCAAGACCATGTTCGATTACGACCTGGAGCCGGAGGTTTACTCTTTCCGTCTGCTCGATGCGCTCATCAAGGCAGCTGAGAAAGAGGGAGTAACCGGTTTCCCTGTCCATATCAAGCTGGATACCGGCATGCACCGCATGGGCTTCGACCCGGAGAACGATATGGAGGAACTCATCGGCAAGCTGAAGCACCAGAATGCCATCATCCCACGTTCTGTGTTCTCTCACTTCGTGGGCAGCGATGACGACAGCTTCGATGATTTCTCAGCTCATCAGTTTGAACTCTTCGACAAGGGCAGCAAGCAGTTGCAGGCAGCCTTCGACCATAAGATATTGCGCCATATCTGCAATTCGGCAGGTATCGAGCACTTCCCGGAGCGCCAGCTGGATATGTGCCGTCTGGGACTCGGACTCTACGGCATCAATTCGCGCAACAACAAGACCATTAACTGCGTGAGCACCCTGAAGACAACTATTCTGCAGATGCACAACGTGAAGGCAGGCGACAGTGTGGGCTACAGCCGCAAGACGATTCTCGACAGAGACAGCGTCATCGCAGCCATCCCTATCGGATATGCTGACGGACTGAACCGCCGTCTGGGCAACCGTCATGCCTACTGTCTGGTGAACGGCCAGAAGGCAGATTATGTGGGCAACATCTGTATGGATGTGGCTATGATAGACGTGACCGACATCCCTTGCAAGGAAGGAGATTCGGTAGAAATCTTCGGCGAGCATCTGCCTGTCCAGACACTGAGCGACATCCTCGAGACCATCCCTTACGAGGTGCTGACCACCATCAGCAACCGTGTGAAGAGAGTTTACTTCCAGGACTAGGAAGTGAAGAGGGAAGAATGAAGACCGATTCGGTAAAAAATCATTTAAAAACGTATAAAAATAGAGAAATCCTATCAGAAATGTTCTGATAGGATTTTTTTTGCGTAAATTTTTCCTTTAAAACGTATTGTAATTGAAGAAAAAAGTGTATCTTTGCACACAACAAATCATCTAAAGACAAAAAAGGGTGCTCCTTGTCGAGTATTTTCTAACAATTAAACAATTCAAAAAATTAAAATGGAACAAGTATTTAGCTATATTATCAGTCTCGGTGCGAGCGTGATGATGCCTATCATCTTCACGGTCATCGGTCTGTGTATTGGCATGAAATTCGGAAAGGCTCTGAAGTCGGGACTCTTCGTAGGCGTGGGTTTCGTAGGCTTGGGCGTGGTAACAGCATTGCTGACTACCAACTTCAACGACCCATTGAAGGCTATTTCAGACATCTACCACTTACAGTTAAACGTTTTTGACATGGGATGGCCAGCAGCTGCAGCTGTAGCTTACAATACAGCAGTGGGAGCATTGATTATCCCAATCTGTCTGGGTGTCAACTTCCTGATGTTGATTACCAAGACAACACGTACAGTGAATATCGACCTCTGGAACTACTGGCACTTCGCCTTTATCGGTGCGGTGGCTTACTTCGTGATGGGTCAGAGTTTGCTCTGGGGCTATTTCGCAGCCATCGTCTGCTACATCAATACCTTGGTCTGTGCAGACCTGACAGCCGACAGATTCCAGAAATATTACGATTTGGATGGTATCTCTATTCCGCAGCCATTCTGCCAGAGTTTCATGCCATTCGCAATCGTTTTCAATAAACTCTTCGATATGATTCCGGGCTTCTCTAAGCTCGACATCGATGCAGAGGGACTGAAGAAGAAGTTTGGTGTGCTCGGTGAGCCACTGGTACTCGGTGTTATCGTAGGAGCCCTGATAGGTTGGGCAGCCCAGCTCGATATCAAGAAGATTCTCTTCCTGGGTGTAACGATGGGAGCCGTGATGGAGCTGATTCCTCGTATTACAGCCCTGTTTATCGACGGTTTGAAGCCTATCTCAGAGAAGACACAGGAGTTGGTGAAGACCAAGTTTAACGGCAAGAAGGTTCATATCGGTATGAGTCCTGCCCTGGTAATCGGCCATCCTACTACTCTGGTAGCATCTGTGATTCTGATTCCGGTTATCCTGGCTATCGCAGTCTTCCTGCCAGGCAACCAATTCTTGCCTTTGGCTTCGTTGGCAGGTATGTTCTACCTCTTCCCAATGATTCTGCCGTTTACAAGAGGTAATGTGGTGAAGACGCTTATCATCGGCCTGGTAACCCTCGTCATCGGTCTCTATTTCGTTACCGATATGGCACCAGACTTTACGCTGGCAGCCAACCAGGTTTATGCAGCAACAGGCGATAATGCCGCTCATATCCCTGACGGATTCTCAGGCGGTGCACTCGATTTCGCATCCTCTCTCTTCGGATGGGTTATCTATCGCGGTGTGAAGCTTTCATACGTAGGTATGGGTGTTCTCGCAGTCATCACGGTAGCCATGATGGTTATCAACCGTCAGCGCATCGTGAAGGAAGAAAAAAAGTAAAAAGGTAAAAAATAAAACAAGATAATTATGAAGAAATTAACATTAATATTAGCAGCAATGGTATTAACAGCAAGTCAGGCTTTTGGCCAGTGTGGAAAATGTGCTTATGAAGTGAAGGCAGAAAATGCCTACACTAACTACAACGTTCGTTATGCAAGCAATCCGATGGATGCAAAGCACTATACAACAGACCGCCTTCGCGGTGAATTCGCTATCGAGAAGGTGTTTGCTCCAGGCGAGGTAAACTGGACATACACCATGTTCGACCGCTTCCTCATTGGTGGTGCTGAGCCAACAACCGCTCCTCTGAAGCTGACTTCTATCGCTCCTCTCTATACAGACAAGCCAAACGATGAGAAGAATCTGCTCGACAACCGCGAGTTGGGTATCATCAACATCGGTGGCGAGGGTACTGTTACCGTTGACGGCAAGAAGTATACGCTCGGTTTCCAGGAGGCTCTCTATGTAGGTCGTGGTGCCAAGAACATCGAGGTAAGCAGCAAGGATGCAGCTAAGCCAGCTAAGTTCTATATGAACAGCGCTTGTGCTCATCAGACATATCCTACCAAGAAGGTTACCCTGAAGGATGCCAACAACATCAAGGCTGGTAGCCTGAAGGAGAGCAACGACCGTGTTATCCACCAGTTGATTATCGACGGTGTAGCCGGTGTTCGTACCTGCCAGTTGCAGATGGGTGTTACTGAGTTGAAGGAGGGTTCTGTATGGAACACCATGCCAGCTCATACTCACCTCCGCCGTATGGAGACTTACCTCTATTATAATGTACCAGAGGGTCAGAAGATTCTCCACGTAATGGGTGAACCACAGGAGACACGTCCTATCTGGTTGAACAACGAGCAGGCTGTGATTTCTCCAGAGTGGTCTATCCACTGTGCAGCAGGTACCAGCAACTATACCTTTATCTGGGGTATGGCAGGTGAGAATCTGATCTACAACGATATGCAGGTAGTGAAGATTCCTACATTGGAATAATAAGATACATGATATGGCAACCTGGTTCATGATTAATATGACCCAGGCTTTGCCGTCTAAATAGTAATCTAAAATAAAAATAAGTATAACGCTTAAAAACTTTTTGCAAAATGAGTCCTATTACAACAAGCAAAATGTCCAACTTCCGTTGGGTAATCTGTGCGCTGCTCTTCATCGCAACCACAGTCAATTACATGGACCGTCAGGTTCTCTCTTTAACATGGAAAGACTTCATTGCTCCAGAATTCCACTGGACAGATGATCACTATGGTACCATCACCGGTCTTTTCTCCATCTTCTATGCCATCGCTAACCTCTTCGCAGGTAAGTTTGTTGACTGGATGGGCACCAAGAAAGGTTATCTCATCGCCATCTTCGTATGGTCAACAGGTGCTGTGATGCACGCCGGTTGCGGTTGGGTAGCTATGCAGATGGAAGGTTATGATTCTATCGAGGCGCTCCGCATGGTACAGGCTGGTAGTGATGCAGCTGTAGCGATTGCTACAATCAGTGTATGGCTGTTCCTCTCTTGCCGCTTGATTCTTGCTGTGGGTGAGGCAGGTAACTTCCCTGCAGCCATCAAGGTAACAGCAGAGTATTTCCCTAAGAAAGACCGTGCTTTCTCTACCGCTATCTTCAACAGTGGTGCTTCAGTAGGCGCTTTGGCAGCTCCAGCTACCATTCCATTGTTGGCTCGCAGCTTGGGCTGGGAGTGGGCATTCATCATCATCGGTGTGCTCGGTTATGTATGGATGGGCCTCTGGGTATGGCTCTATGACAAACCATCTAAGAGCAAGCATGTAAACAAGGTTGAACTTACTTATATTGAACAGGATGAGGACCTCGAAAAGATTGAGGCTGGGAAAGAGACAGAAAGTGCCGCTGAGGAGAAAACTATCGGCTTTCTGAAGTGCTTCAGCTACCGTCAGACCTGGTCATTCATCGTAGGTAAGTTGATGACTGATGGTGTTTGGTGGTTCTTCCTCTTCTGGGCACCTGCTTACTTCTCTGACCAGTATGGTTATTCTTCAGATTCAGGTATGGGTATCGCCCTCATCTTCACTCTCTATGCTATTGTAACCGTATTGAGTATTGGTGGTGGTTACTTGCCAACCTACTTTGTTGACAAGAAGGGTATGAATCCATATATCGGTAGAATGCGTGCGATGTTGATTTTCGCTTGCTTCCCATTGCTCGGTCTGATAGCCCAGCCTATGGGTGAGTACAGTGCATGGTGGCCAGCTATCATCATCGGTTTGCTCGGTGCAGGTCATCAGGCATGGTCAGCTAACCTCTATTCTACCATCGGTGATATGTTCCCTAAGTCAACTGTAGCTACTATCACCGGTATTGGTGCGATGGCAGGTGGTATCGGTTCCTTCCTGATTAACAAGGGTTCCGGTATGCTCTTCACCTATGCAGATGGTCAGGGTTCAGCCTTCAGCTTCATGGGCTTCGATGGCAAGCCAGGTGCCTACATGATTGTATTCTGCATCTGTAGTGTTGCTTACCTCGTAGGCTGGTGCATCATGAAGGCATTGGTTCCTAAGTACAAGCCAATCGTTGTAGAATAATGAAAAGGTAAAAAAGTAAAAAGGTAAAAAGGTAAAAAAGCCTAGCGGAATGTTAACCAGCGAGGTGCCCTTTTTACCTTTTTACTTTTTTATCTTTAAATAAATCCTTGCTGCTTGAGGGCTTCGAGGAAACCTTGGCTCATCGCCTCGCAATCCTTCTTTGTGTATCGGATGTCGGTGAAAACCTGGGCTAGGGTCTCTACGTTGTTGATGCGAACGAACTCCTTGTTTTCTTCCAGAGCTTCCTTCTCTGCATAGAAGTCGTCAATCTTCTTTGGGGTGTAATCTTCGAAATGCTCGTGGTGGATGATGCTGCGCAGAGGAAGACGGTCGCTCAGGGCTGGATGTTCTGCCGGCCAGCCGATGGTCAATGTGGCTACTGGCATTACGAGCTTAGGGAGCTTCAGGGTGTCGATGATCATCTTTGGCATATAAATCGTAGTTCCCAGGAAACAGGTGCCCAAACCGGCTTCTTCTGCCAGGTTCGTAAAGGTCTGGGTGAAGAGAAGGGCATCGGTAGCTGCATTCATAAAAGAGAGAATGTTGTCATAGCCCGGGGTTCCCTTGCGGTTCTCTGCCCAGAGGGTTGTGCGGCGATAATCGGCACAGATGGTGAGGACGACCGGGGCTTCTGTTACCATCGGCTGGTTGAAGTGGGCTGGCGCCAGTGCCTTCTTTCCTTCTTCACTTCTTGTTACCACAACGCTGTAAAGCTGCAGGTTTCCCATTGTCGGGGTGCGCTCTGCCTCTTCCAAAAGGCGGTTCAGGAGTTCTTCAGATACTTCCTTCTCTGCATATTTTCTGATGCTTGTTCTGTTCTTAATCGATTCCATATCTTTTTTATTTTATCATTATACCTTATTATATATATAGGAGTTCTGTTCTATTTCAGAACCCTATTTTGCTGCAAAGTTAGTGAAAGTTTCCCAAAAAGTTGTCTTTCTTTCGCTTTTTTAGTGAAATATATGGCAAAACGTTTCAGATTTTAGAAATAAAAGTTTAATTTTGCACCTAAATATGAAACGTTTGATATGGAATATATTGAAAATATGACTTTTGAAGAGGCTTCCAAGGCTCTTATAGATGAATTGAATGCTAATCTGGCAACACTTCATCAGAATTATCATGTAGAACAGTCTGATTGGAATAAACTCTATGATCAGATAGCCAATGTTGTTTCAGAGGAAACTCATCTTCCTGTTTTCTCTCCTGAAGTGATGGAGGTGCGACCTCGAGAACTGGAATGCGATGTGGTGCGATTCCAGAATAATAAGGAGAAATGGGTGGCTCTGGTAGGACTGCTCGACGGTCATCCATACGAAATCTTCACGGGTTTGCAGGATGAGGACGAGGGTATCATGCTGCCTAAATCTGTAAGCAAAGGCAAGATCGTGAAGACCATTCTGGATGGAGGATTGAAGCGATACGACTTCCAGTTTGTGAACAAGCGAGGATATAAGATTACGGTTGAGGGATTGAGCGAGAAGTTTAATCCTGAATACTGGAACTATGCCAAGCTGATTTCCGGTGTGCTGCGCTACCGTATGCCTATCGAACATGTCATCAAACTCGTTTATCAGCTCCAGCTTACTTCAGATAACATCAATACCTGGAAGAAAGGTGTTGTGACAGCCCTGAAGAGATATCTGAAGGATGGTAGCCTGATGAAACTTTACGATGATAGCGATTCCGAATCCTAATCCCCAAGATAGAACTGATATAAACTATGCTTTTCCGTAGTAAGATATACTTGAAGAATGTCCGTTTCCATGCATATCACGGCGTTCTGCCACAGGAAACCCAGGTAGGCAACGATTATGTGGTGAATCTGGATGTGAGCTATGATTTCTCCAGAGCCATGGAAACCGATGAACTGGCTGGAACCCTCAACTATGCAGAACTCTATGAACTCGTGAAACAGGAGATGGAGATACCTAGCAAACTGCTGGAACATGTAGCCGGAAGGATAGGAAAGCGACTCTTTGCAGAATATCCGACTATTCAGAAAATACAACTCGCTATTACCAAAGTTAATCCTCCTTTTGGAGCAGATTGTGACGGCGCAGGGGTAGAAGTTGTATTAACAAATGATAAAACTTTATAGTAGATTTAGGTTTTCTGATACAAAAGTAGTAATTTTGCAAAATCATCAGAAAGATATGTTGAAGAAAATAACACTCATATTGACCCTATTGTGTATGTTGGTGCTGACAGCGACAGGCTCCAACCGCCGTTTCACGCTCGTTATCGACCCAGGTCATGGCGGTCATGATGTGGGCGCACTTGGTGCTATTTCCAAAGAAAAGAATATCAATCTCTCTGTGGCATTGCAGTTTGGCAAATATGTTGAGCGCAATATGCCGGATGTGAGAGTCATCTATACCCGCAAGACGGATGTCTTTATTCCTCTGAAACAGCGTGCCAACATTGCTAACCGCGCCAATGCCGACCTGTTTATCTCGGTACATACCAATGCGCTGCCAGCCGGTAAAATAGCCCGCGGTTTTGAAACCTATACGCTCGGTATGCACCGTGCCAAGGATAATCTCGATGTGGCTATGCGAGAGAACTCCGTTATCTCGATGGAGAAGGGCTATCAGCATACCTATCAGGGTTTCGACCCGCGATCTTCTGAGAGTTACATCATCTTCGAGTTTATACAGGGTAAGAATATGGAGAGAAGCGTAGAACTGGCGCGCAATATCCAGCGAAAGGTATGTTCCGGTGCCAACCGTCCGGATAAGGGTGTGCATCAGGCAGGATTCCTGGTTCTCAGAGAAACCTCGATGCCTAGCTGTCTGATAGAGCTCGGTTTCATCACTACTGCCGATGAAGAAAGACTGCTCAACGATGCCAGCAGGGTGGATGATATCGCCCGAGGCATCTACGAAGGTTTTGCGCAATATCGCAATAAATACGATAAATCCATCTCGGTTCCTTATCGAGCTGCGGATACAGAATCGGTGCCGGTTGCCAAGATAGTTTCTGATACGAAACAGGAGAAGGACGAGCGCCGTGCTGAGGAGGCGGATACTGCGCCGAGAAGAACGGTGAAGCAGGTGGAAACCAGAGCAACAAAGGCTAAAACGGTTCAGCAGAACAGAAGACAGAACCCGCAGGATAAGCCGGCTCAGCAGAGCAGACAGACGCAGCAGAACAGACAGACGCAGCAGAACAGACAGAACCAGCAGAACAGAACTGTAGCTCAGAACAAGCCGGCACAGCAGAAAGCCAATGTAGCCGATGCGCCTGTCTTCAAGCTCCAGATATTTGTCAGCAACCGCACGCTCCGCAAGGGCGATGCCCATTTTAAGGGCGAAACCGGTTATGACAGTTATCAGGAAGGCAATATGGTGAAATATACGATGGGAGCTTCTACCAACTATAATGAGATTTTCCGCTTGCGCAAGACGCTTGCCGAGAAGTTCCCGGAAGCTTTCATCATAGCTTTCAAGAATGGAAAGAAATATGATGTGAATCAGGCTATACGTGAGTTCAAACAGAACAGAAACCGCTGATTGACCTGAGTAAGGATAAGATATAAGCACGAATATATTAAGAGATAAATATGAAGCTAACAAAAGAAATCAAGATAGCTCTTGTAGCTATTGTCGGTATTTTGATTATGTATTTCGGAATCAATTTTCTGAAAGGCATGAATCTGTTCTCTACCAACAACGCCTACTATATGACGTTTGATGACATCCAGGGACTGGGTGCCTCTACGCCTATTTATGCGGATGGTTATAAGGTAGGTATCGTGGATGGTTTGGAATATGATTACAAGGAGAATGGTCCTATCAAAGTAAAGGTGGATATTATCAAGGATTTGAGAATCCCGCAGGGCAGTAAAGCCGAAATAGTAAAAGACTTGATGGGTAACCTGCAGGTGAATCTGCTTCTGGCAAACAATCCGCGCGAAAGAGTAGAACCGGGAGGTATCATTCCGGGTGCTGTAAACGGAGGCATGATGGATAAGGCTGCCAACCTGGTTCCGGTAGTGGAAAAGATGTTGCCTAAGTTGGATTCTATCCTTACCAGCGTGAATGCGCTGCTGGCTGACCCGGCTCTGGCTGCTTCGCTGCATAATGTGGAAACCATCACAAGCAACCTCACCGTTTCTACACGTGAACTGAATACCCTGATGGCAGGACTCAACAAACAGGTTCCGGGTATGATTGGAAAGGCAAATGGCGTGCTGGATAATACCAACCGCCTTACAGCTAATCTGGCCAGTCTTGATGTGCAGGGCACTTTGAACAAGGTGAACCAGACTTTGGAGAGTGCTCATCAGTTTACTGAGAAGCTGAACAGCAACCAGGGCAGCCTCGGATTGCTGATGAACGATACCAAACTGTACGACAATCTGACGTCAACCATGAGTCATGCCGACTCCTTGGTTATCGACTTGAAGGCACATCCGAAACGCTATGTCCATTTCTCTGTTTTCGGCAGAAAAGACAAGTAAAAAGAGTTTGAGCTAAATAAATTTAGTCTAAATAAGATTCGGTATGTTTCACGCCTCGAAATGGCTCGCAAACTGTTTGTTTGTTAGCCGTTTCGGGGACGTTACATTATTGTTTCACTGAATTTCAGTCTGCTATATTTGTATTTTAGACAAATGTTTGGTATTCAGTAATTTAAAGACTATCTATTAAAATATTTTAAATAAGGGGATTTGCATTTCTCCTATTTTTTTTGTAACTTTGCACGTGATTTCGCATCTTTTGGTGCGTCCCGTCATTTGTGAATTAAAGTATTAATAATATAAGTAATCAATGTTAGCAAGTCCAAAAGCCCTCTGGGACAACAGTCTTTTGCTCATAAAGGACAGTGTAACAGAGCAGCAATATAACACATGGTTCAAGCCAATCGTCTTTGAATCGTACAAGCCGTCGACAAAGACTTTGTTGGTGCAGGTTCCGAGTCCGTTCGTATACGAGTACTTGGAACAGAACTTTGTTGACTTGTTAAGTAAGGTGCTGCATCGTAATTTTGGTGAAGGAATCCGTCTCACTTATCGTGTTGTAACCGATAAGGAGCATAAGCTTTCTCAAGATATTGAGGCAGATCCAGACGATGCTGATATGGCAAAGCAAACTCGTGAGTGTGCCCAGCAGACGGCTGCCCAGCCTGCCGCTCCCCAGCAGCAGGAAGACATTGATACGCAGTTAGACCCGAAGCTTACTTTCAACAATTATATGGAGGGTGACAGCAATAAGCTGCCTCGTTCCGTAGGATTGTCTATTGCCGAGCATCCCAATACCACCCAGTTTAACCCAATGTTCATTTACGGACCTTCGGGTAGCGGTAAGACGCATCTGGTGAATGCCATCGGTCTGAAAGCGAAGCAGATGTATCCTCAGAAGCGTGTGCTCTATGTGAGTGCCCGTCTTTTCCAGACCCAGTATACTGATGCCGTGCTCCATAATGCGAGCAATGATTTCATCAACTTCTATCAGTCTATCGATATGCTGATTGTGGATGATATCCAGGAGTGGGCTGGTAAGGCGAAGACGCTGAATACCTTCTTCCATATCTTCAACCACCTCTTCCGCAACGGAAAGCGTATTATCCTGGCGTGCGACCGCCCTCCGGTAGAGTTGAAGGATATGCCAGACCGTCTGCTCACCCGTTTCTCTTGCGGTCTGGTCTGCGAGTTGGAGAAGCCGAATATCCAGTTGTGTGTGGATATCCTGAGCAATAAGATTCGTCGTGACGGTTTGAAGATTCCGGTAGATGTCATCTCTTTCATCGCCCAGACCTGTAACGGAAGTGTGCGCGATTTGCAGGGAGCCATCAATGGTCTTCTGGCTTACAGCATTGTTTATAACAGCAGCATTGATATCCGTCTTGCCGAACGCGTCATCAAGCGTGCGGTGAAGGTGGATGATAAGCCGCTCACCATCGATGATATTGTTGAAACGGTTTGCCATCATTATAATGTGACGGTTACTGCCGTGAACAGCAAGAGCCGTAAGCGTGATTATGTCGTGGCAAGACAGGTAACGATGTATCTGGCACAGAAATATACCAAAATGCCTGCTTCGAGAATAGGCAAACTCGTTGGTAATCGTGATCATAGCACAGTTATCCACAGTTGTTCAAAAGTGGAAGAAAGACTGAAGATTGATGCTGGATTCAGCGATGAACTGGTTAGTATCGAAAACGGATTAAAGGTGAAAAGGGCATAAAGGATGTGCTTTTCGCTGATAGGATAAGTTTAAGCGCGGAACCTTGGTATAGTGGTTCTTGTTTATATAAATGAAATAAAGGAAGCCTGGCAAGTTTGTTTTTGCCTTGGCTTCCTTTTTCCGTCTATAATATCTGAACTATTAACTATCAACTCTTTTTTATCATCATCTTCTTCCATTTAAAGTATCCGGCTACGGCGATGATGACGTAGAGACCGTAAAGTCCTGCCTTGAATGGGATACCTTTGACGATATAGAGATAGAAGCAAACGGCATCTACGATAATCCAGAAGAACCACTGCTCGATATATTTGCGTGCCAGCGCCCAGAGCCCCACAAAGCTTAGGGCATTGGTGAAACTGTCTTGCAGAGGAACTGTAGAGTTGGTGAAAGTTATCAGTATATAATAGGTGGTACTCCAGGCTGCCAGGAAGAACAGAAGAGTAGGCAGATAGAGCGACTTCTTCATATAGGTAATCGGAAGTTCTTCTTTCTCCTTCTGGTTGTGCTTCTTGCCATATTTCCATACGGCATAACCATATATACCGGCTATCGTATAGTAGACCGCCATACCCGCATCGCCGTAAAGACCATGACTCCAATAGAGCCATACGTCCAGGGCGGGCATGATGATGCCTACCAGCCAGAGCCAGATACTGGCACGGTACTCCAACAGGATATAAACCAGTCCGAGTACCGTGGTAAAGATGTCTAAACCATGTGATGCAATATAATCCATCATGATGATTTCTGATTAGAACTTCAATGTAAGATGCGTCATCCAGGTGGTATCTGCCATCGGGATGTAGGCTATCTGCTTGAATCGGTTGTCCAATGTATATCCGTAACCGATAGCATTGCCCCAGGTGAATGCGCTGGCTGCATAGTGGCGGTTGAAGATATTGTTGATGTCTACACCGAAGCTTATCTCCTTGATGCCGAGTGCCTTGGTTACCTTAGCACTGTAGTTCAGGCTCAGGTCGCTCTGTGAATAGCATGGCAGTGAGAAGTCGCGGTCTTCTGTATTGGTAATATACTGGCGACTTACAAAGTTGGTGTGCCAGGTAGCAGAGAAACCGGCATAGTGGATATCGATGAATCCGTTCAGGATAGCTGATGGAGAATAAGACAGGGTTGAGTTGTCGTAATGTACTACGCCTGGCTTCGTATCGTCTTCCCAGTTGCTTACATACTCATCAAAGTCCTTGATCTTGTTCTTGCTCAAAGCGGCATTTCCTTCTACAGACAACCATGACAATGGTGCCCAGCCGGCTGTCAGCTCTACGCCCATACGGTAAGAATCCTTGATGTTGGTGGTCAGTGCCTCGCCGATGTCACTCAACTGTCCGGTCTGAGCCAGCTGGTTGTCATAATCCATATAGTAGAAGTTGGCGCCTGCATGCCAGTTGTCGCCCTGATACTGATAGCCGAACTCTACATCGAGCAACTTCTCCTCTTTAGGGAATGGATAGTTGAAGTTGTCGGTAAAGTTGTTGCGCTCTGGCTCGCGGTTGCTGTAGGCTACAGATGCGTATGCCTTGTGGCCATCCTTGTTGAAGCTGATACCTGCCTTAGGATTGAAGAAGTTGTACTTCTCGTTGATGTTCAGCTCCTGGTTCTTGTAGCTGCCATCTGCCTGGGTGATAAATTTATCGTTGATACCGTCGGTCTTGTATTCTACACGGCGATACTGCAGGTCAGCGAAGGCATTCCAGTAGTCTGCAAAGCGATAGCTTGCCTTGACGAAGGCGCTGTAGTCATACTTGTGGGCATCAGAATCATAGTACTTATACTTTCCGTTGCTGCCTAAGAACTTCTTCTCGGCATCCTGGTTGGCGATATAAGTAAGGTATCCCCAGTGGTTGCCGCGGAACTGCTGCAGGTTCAATCCGCCGATAACATCCCAGTGCTCATCCTTGTAGTTGGTATTGTATACCATGCCGTAGGTATGCTGGGTGAGTCCCTTCTTGCGGATGAAGTCTGACTTCTTAACCTTGTTGCCCTCTGCATCCTTGTAGATGAGTCCGAACTTGGCAAACTTGGCGTTGTTCTTAAACTCCTTGTAGTAGCCGTAGCCATAGGTATAATGCAGTGAGAGGCTGTGGCTCCAGTGGCTGCTTGGTGTCCAGGTAGCCGAAAGGATGTTGTGGTTCTGATAGAAGTTATCAGTAGTCTTGTCCCATTTGCTTCCGTCGCGCAGGGTATAAGGAGTGATGGTATAATCGCCCTTGTCGTTGCGAACCATATCGCCTGTCAGCACGTTAAACTTATCCAGACCTGCCTTATACATATCTTTATAAGTGCGGATGCCATCCTGAAGGAGGCTGAAGTTAGAGTTGTAATCTCCGCCCAGCACACCGTTCCAAGCCTGACCTGTCTTCTCGAAGTTGCCGATGTTCTTGTAGCTTACCTTGAAGTTATCGCTCAGCCAGGTCAGTCCGCCATAGTAAGAACCTGAGCGGCCTGCTGTGCCGTCTACATAACCGTCGGTAGCTGTCTCGTGATAAGCACCGTCAAAAATCAGATGCTTGCCGAGCAGACCTGTAGAGAAGCTGGCGCCTGTATGATAGGTATTGTAAGAACCGAAAGAACCGGTAACTTCTGCAGTAGGGGTGAGCGAAGGAGCAGCTGTAGCCATAGAGATGCTTCCACCGAAGGCACCGTCGCCATTGGTAGAAGAACCTACGCCGCGCTGTACCTGGATGCTGCCCAGGAGCGAAGAATAACTGTTCATGTTAGCCCAGAAAACGGTCTGGTCTTCCGGTGAGTTGAGAGCCACTCCGTCGAGTGTTACATTGATGCGGCTTCCGGCAGCGCCACGAATGCGCATATAGGTAGTACCGGTGCCGATACCGTTCTCACTCCAGGCGAGGATGCCCGGTGTACGAGAAAGGAGAAATGGCAATTCCTGACCTGAGCAAGAGAATTGTTTGAGTTCTGATTTCCTGATGTTAGCCACGGCGTATGGAGCTTCCTTTGCGGCACGTACGCCTTTTACAATCACTTCATTCAAATTCTGCACCTTCAAGGTGTCGATTTTTGTCTGTGCCAGTGCAGCCTGGCTTGCCAAAGAGCAAAACGCTACACTGAGTGCGATCCCGTTGAATCTTTTCATTTATTTAAATTAAAAACATCATATAAGGGGGGAATGTGCCTTATTTTCCTACGCCAGCATTACCTGGTTCAGGTCGATGGGTATATTCTCAGCATCCGCTTTTTTCTCTTTTCCGGCGGTAGCACCCCTTAGTTAGCTCTCTGCTAACCGGGTGCAAAGGTACAAATAAATTTTAATCCCGCAAAATTTACGTAGATTTTTACTATATTTGTGTCCTTTTATCATTCTTTTTTCTTATATTTGCAGTCGGATTGCTGTTATTCGCAGTCCTTACAGTTTGAAACCTAAACTTCATGTGATAGGATTATGAGACGGTATATTTCACATTTGTTCACGTGGGTCATCTCTTTCCTGACCCTGTTGGCATTCTCATCGTGCTTGAATGAGCATCCTAAGGATCAGCTCGATGGGGGTGGCAGCAATGGTTCTGCGTCTGAAATATTCGATACGACCATAGCTCCTTTATATGATTTTATGGGTGGAACGATAGATGGGGAAGGCATCTGCGATATTCAGCGTTTGGACAGTCTGCTTTCTCTTTCTCCTGATGATGAGCAGCTTTATTCTTCCTGGCAATATCTTTATCGGGCTATCGGTATGTGCAACAAGTCGCTGGATATGATAGATTTCCAGTCTGTACGGCTTACCGATAACCAGAAGGCGCAGTTCAAGGCTGAGGTGCGTGCCATCAGAGCCATGATGTATTATGAGGCGATGGATTTGTATGGCAGGATTCCGGTACTCCTGTCTGCGGCAGAATCACTCATCTATGAACCGGCTTCGGGCTCTTCTGTTACCGATGAAAAGCTGTCGGCTCAGAGCGAACGGAGCGAAATCTTCCATTTCATCTTCAGCGAATTGCAGCAGGTATTGCCTTATCTTCCTCAGACGTCCAGTTTGGAGGAAGGCTCTCATTATGGACGCATCACGCAGCCTGTGGTCAACTTCCTGCTGGCTAAACTGGCGCTGAATGCTGAAATCTATATGTATAACGATTGGGCGCAGGGTTACAGGAAGCGTCCGAAGGGTAGGAACCTGGAATTTATGGTGCGTACTGCCGATGGCGCCTCGCTCATTACGGGCGGCAAGGCAAGTGAGAACCGCAGCAGAATATTGAATGCTTGGGAAACCTGTATCTTCTATTGCAACAGATTGGCTGATGAAGGCTGCAGTTTAGAGGAGGATGAAATCTTCAACAGTTCTGCGCGTTATCTGATGCCGAAGGATGCGCTGGTGATGGATGAGGCTGATTCTGTTCTGCATTCCCGACCAGCCAAACCTCTTTTCCGTTTCCGTTATGCTGATGTTTTGCTGATGAAGGCTGAGGCGATGGAGCGCAACGATGGGGATGGCAGGGCAGAGTATAATATGGTTCGTGCGCATGCCGGTTTGCCTGCGCGCAAGTCTTCGCTTGCCAATATTCTGGAAGACCGTCAGATTGTGCTGGCGGGCGAGACTTGTCACCGTCAGGACCTTATCCGTTTCGGCAAGTTCCTCAAGTCCTCGCATCTTCGCCGTTCTGTTCAGTCCGCTTTTACGTCCTGTTCCATCGTCTTCCCGATACCTCAGCGGAGTCTTGCCTTCAATGGCAAGTTGGTTCAGAATAAAGGATATGAGGCAATGGAATAGCCCAAAGCTCTTCACTCTTCACCCGATAGCTCGAATCCCCTTTATATAAAGGCATTCCCAGCGATTGGGTGAAGAGTAAAATCATTTTTTTTTCTTCTTTTCTGATATCAGCCGTAAACGGTGTTATATTTCGGTTATTTAAAAACCTGGCAAACCGGTTTTCGTTCGCTGTTTGGCTCAGACAGCCCACTGTTCTTCCTACCGCTAGTCTGCTGTTCTAGTTTCTCCAGTCTGCTGTTCTTGTTTCACTCGTCAGCTGTCCCCGATAAATAAAACCATTTTTTTCTTTTTAAAAATCACTTTTTCCTTTTTCTACCCTCATTTCAAAATAAAGTCGTAACTTTGCAATCAAGATAGGTTAAAAAAGGAGGTTGCGATGCCAAAGATATTTGAATACTTCGGATTTATCTTTCTGTTCTATTCGAATGAGCATGAACCGATACACGTTTATGTAATGAAGGATGGACATGAAGCTATTTTCGAGATAATATTAGAAAATGGTGAACTTGTTGAAATTCACAGAAGAACTTCTAGCAAGATACCACCTTTAAGTGAGAAGGATGCTGCTACAGCAGAGGCCTTTGTGAAGAAGTACTATAAGAATATAGTTGATAAATGGGTAAACTTCTTTATTTATAAGAAAAGAATACGTTCAACAAAAATAACGAAGAAATTATGAACTTAAGTATTGTTTCTGCAAGATATGTGGCACCATTAAAAGTTGAATTACACTTTAATGATGACACTGTTAAGACGATAGATGTTGGGGCTTTTATTAGAAATCACCCACATCCGCAATATAACTCTTACTTGAATGAAAACAAATTCAAAAAGTTCAAGATAGAGTTTGGAAATATCGTTTTGGGAAAAAATTGGGATTTGATATTCCCTATAGATAAGTTATATGCTGGCGTTTGCTGCTGAACAAAAAGGAGGATGTGTCATAAGTTTATGATTCACCCTCTTCTATTTGTTGAAAGAGATAGAATATGTTGCTTGAAGAGATAGGATATGTTGTTGGAAGAGACAGAATAAGTTGTTGGAAGAGATAGGATATGTTGTCGAGACAGTCAGTATCTTCGGTCGCACAACAGCTGTTGTGCGCTTGCATAACAGCTGATATGCGCATGCACAACACCTGTTGTGCATGCGGTAGTCAACTGTTATACACCAACTATTATCCAGACTTATGACACACCCTCCTCTTCTTTGTTTTTTATTACAACTGATAGAATTTGGTGAAAGCCTTCACGCAATATTCGTGGTCGATAACGCTACCGGTTTCGCGGCAGCTGTGCATAGCGAGGATGGCATTGCCCATATCCACACCCTTCAATGGGATGGAAGAGGCGAGGATATTGCCCAAGGTGCTGCCACCTGCTACATCGCTGTGGTTTACGAAACGCTGGCATGGTACACCGGCTGCATCGCAGATGTTGGCGAAGATGGCTGCTGATACAGCATCGCTCGCATACTTCTGGGCTGCATTGAACTTGATGACCGGACCACCGCCCAACTTAGGATGATTCGTAGGGTCGAATTTTTCGCTATAGTTAGGATGCCAGGCATGCGCATTATCGGCTGAAATCATGAAGGCACGCTCTACTGCCTGATAGTAAGCCTCTTCTGTATGGCTCTGTGCCAGGGCGATGCGCTGGAGCATATATGAAAGGAATGGACTTCCGGCACCCTGCTTGGTCTGAGACCCCGTCTCTTCATTATCGAAGATGGCGAGAACCTGGGTGGTATCATTGGCATCTGATGCAATCATTGCCTCTATGCCAGCCCAGCACATCGATAAATCGTCGAGTCTTCCTGAAGAGATAAACTCATCGTGTACACCGAAGGTGCAGGCTGGAGTGGCATCAGCCAGATAGAGATCGAAATCAAGAACATCCTCTTTCTGGATATTCAGTTCGCCGGTTATCACATTCATCAGGAGGTTACCCTTCTCCAGTTCTTCATTGATGATGCCGAGGATAGGGAGTACATCCTTCTGCTTGCTCAACTTCACACCATCATTCACCTGACGGTTGAAGTGGATAGCGAGATTGCTGATCTGCAGCAATGGGCGCTTCACATGAAGAAGGAGCGTCTGGGGATTCATCGCATTCTCGCCCTTCACGATAACTCTACCTGCCAGGGTGAGCGGACGGTCGAACCAGGTTGACATGATTGGACCACCATAAACCTCGGTATTCAGTTTTACGATACCGCCCTCGCAAAGCATCTCTGCATTTGGCTTGATGCGGAAGGTTGGCGAATCGCAGTGGGCGCAGATCATGTGGAAACCGGCATCTGCCAAAGGTTTCTTTCCGATTTGGAAGGCGTAGATGGAAGAGTCGTTCTTGGTAACGAAGAACTTTTCACCCGCTTCAATCTTGCCCAAAGGCTCCTGTGGGTTCATACGGCGGAACCCGTTCTTCTCCAATTCCTCGGAGATATTCTTTACTGCCAGGAAATTCACTGGCGATGCGTCTAGAAAGGATAATAATCTTTTGATCATAGTCTATATCTTTATATTAATATCTTGCAAAGATAATAGATTTTTTTCATTTTATCTCATTATTCTATTTGTTTTTCATTTTTTTGTATTATCTTTGTCCCCAAATAAGATCAATGAAAGAATTATGAAACGATATAAATCCTGTACTCTAATTATATTGCTGCTGTTGGCATCGGCTCTTCAGGCATATGCGCATATTTCCAGAAATATGTTCATGCTTTCCAATCTCAATACAGACAATGGTCTTTCCAGCCCTCGAGTTTATTCTATTGTCGAGGCAGAGGATGGTGCCATGTGGATAAGTACTAAGCGTGGAGTTGACCGATATAATGGGCAACAAGTTACCAATTATACTTTATACACAGAGATGCCGTATAGTGATGCTTGTGGTAGAAGTATTAAACTGACTAAGGATGCGCAACATCTGATTTACGCCTATGACAACAAGGGAAAGGTGTATATATATGATAAGAGGAAAGATACATTTGTTTTGAAATGTAATCTTCAGAAAATTTTAGGTGGAAGTATCGTGTTGAACGAACTGTTGGTAGACGAAAAGGGCAATTTCTGGTTAGCTATGGATAGAGGCATTTATTGCTTATCAGCAGCTACTGATGGAAAGGAGATAGTTCGGGAGACAGCTAAGGGTAGGTTTGTATTGAAAAATACCTATATTAATCATATCCAATTTATAGGTGAGAAACTCTTGATAGGAACATTTAAAGATGTTTATTGCTATTCGATGTCTGCCCGGAAGTTAGAAAAGAAGATTAGTGGCAGTTCTGTAGTATCCTCTTATCATGATATTGTGGGACATCGTATCTGGCTGGGTACTTTTCACGAAGGAGTTAAAGTGGTGGATGATCGTACTTGGAAGCTGATAAAATCTGCTGATTTCCAATCTTTGCAAAACATTCCTAAAATTCCCGTACGTTCAATCATTTTATATGATAAGCAGACTCTTCTGATGGCTGTAGATGGAGCTGGAATATATGCTTATGACAGTTCGAATAAACAAACTAAGCTCTTGCTTGATACAGACGGACGTCCGGGTAACGTGCTGAATGGTAATGGATTATATACCTTGTACTGCGATCGTTTTGGCGATTTATGGACAGGCTCTTACTCGGGAGGAGTAGATTTGGCAATACCGATGAAACATACATTGGAATATATCACACATGAATATCTCAACAATCAATCACTGATAGATAATTGTGTGAACGATGTTTTCCAAAGCCGTGATGGAAAAATATGGTATGCCACAAATAAAGGAGTAAGTGTTTATGATGCGCAGACTCGTCTTTGGCATCATGGATTATATAATAAGGTAGCGCTTACGATTTGTCAGACTGTAGACGGCAGAATTCTGGTTGGTACCTATGGTAATGGCGTATATCAGGTTCATGCTGATGGCACTAGTATGCTTGCTTATTCTGTGGAAACAGGAATGTTGAAGAGTGATTACGTATTCAGTCTTTTTACTGATAGCGATGGTAATGTTTGGGTGGGATGTTTGGATGGAGATATGGCTTGTTTCCCTTCAGATAAATATAATTTGAATGGAACGAGAAAGTCTGTATTCTATCTGCCAGTCAACGAAGTGCAATGCATCACGGAATCACCGGATAAGCGTTTTATTGCTGTAGGAACTTCGCATGGAGGCTATTTGATTGATAAGCGCGAACCTTTGCATCCTCGTCGTTTCTTTTATCCTGAACAGTATCCCGAAAAAGACATTAATTTGTTTGTCAACAGTATGGCTTTTCAGGATTCCCGTCATATCTGGATTGGAACGGATGGAGGAGGACTCTATGATTATGATTTCCTGACAAAGAAGTTTAAGCGTTATACTAATCAGGACGCTTTGCCTTCTAATACTGTTTATGGACTTATAAAAGGTATTAATGGCAATTTGTGGATCAGTACGGATAAAGGTTTGGCGTTCATGAAACAGGGGAAGATAGTAAACCTCAACATCTTTAAGGGAATGGAACGTGAGTATAACCGAATGTCTGTTGCGTGTACTTCAGATGGCAGGGTGCTTTTTGGCAGCAACGATGGAGTTGTCGCTTTGACTCCTATGTTTGCCAAAGGTTTGAATTATGCCGCTCCACTTCGTATTCATAGTGTTGAGGTTGAAGGTGTCGAACGTTCCGATTACTGGAATGAATGTCTCTTTGAAATGTTGAAGGAAGGCAAATTGAGTCTTAGCCATAATGAGAATACGCTGGTTGTTTCTTTCGAGAGTATCAATTATCAATACCAGTATGATATTCAATATCAATATTATTTGGAAGGATACGACCGTAATTGGAGTAAACCATCTTCTAATCAGTTGGTACGATTTGTAAATTTGCCTTCGGGCAGCTATGTGCTTCATGTAAAGGCTATCTGCAGAAGTAATGGTAGAGAATTGGGAGAAACAACTTTGGAGATTCATATAGCCCAGCCTTGGTGGAATACCTGGTGGGCATGGATTATCTATCTCTGTATTTTTGCTGCCATCTTATATTTTGTCTGGCAGTATTACAAAGAGCGCTTACAGCGAAAGTATTATGATGAGAAAATCAATTTCTTCGTTAATACTGCCCATAACATACGTACTCCTTTGAGTCTCGTGTTGGCTCCTCTTGATAATCTGGCTAATGATTCCAACTTGAGTGAGAAAAGCCGTGGATTCTTGGATATGGCGCATCGCAACGGCAACAAACTATTGAAGATGGTTACAGAATTGCTTGACTTCCAAAAGATAGAGCAGTCTGTCGAACAGGTTCGCCTGCAAGATATAGAATTGCCGATGCTTTTACGTGTGCAGTTGGAAAAGTTTGTATTGGCAGCTCAGGAGAAGCATATTCAACTGTATATTGAAACGTGTCCGCAGCAACAGATCCTTTCTGATGTCAAAATGATGGATCTGATATTGGAAAATCTTCTCTCGAATGCTATCAAATATACACCTCAAGGTGGAAAGGTTACGTTGTCGGCTTCTGTTCAAGGTAAGATGGCTATGATTCATGTGTGTGATACAGGTATAGGTATTCCAAAGGCCGAAATTAAGAGTATCTTCAAGACCTTCTTCAGGGCTTCTAATGCGATAAATTCTCAGGAAATGGGAAGTGGATTAGGACTGATGCTTACACGAAAGCTTGTAGAGAAATTAGGAGGAAAGCTTAGTTTCGTAAGTGAGGAAGGAAAGGGTACTACTTTCTGTGTGAAGATGCCATTAGGTCATGTAACAGATTCTTCTGTCCGGCTTGTAGGAGAAAAGAAAAATGTTGCAACTGAATCTTCTTTAGCTGAAGATAAGCATGATGAAACTAGCCAGACTGTGTCTTCTGCGGTTCTGCAGGATGCTGATGTTTCAACGGATACACTTCTTTTTGTCGATGACAATGAAGATCTTCGCAAATATATCAGAATGACTTTTGGTGATTCTTATCAAGTAGTTGATGTGGAGAGTGCAGAGGCTGCCCTGAAATATTTGAAAGAGGGCGGGATATGTGATATCGTTGTTTCTGATGTCATGATGCCTGGAATGCACGGAGATGAGTTCTGCCGCAGCATCAAGGAAAATAAGGAAACATCATGGCTGCCTGTTATCCTGCTGACTGCTAAGGCTGGTCGTGACTTTATGATAGAGGGACTCGGACTGGGTGCTGATGACTATATAGCCAAGCCATTCGATACTGCTATTCTTGCGAGTAAGGTTGCCAGTATTTTGAAGAATCGTCGCCGGTTGAGTCAGTATTATATGGACAGAAGCCTTGCTCTTGTTAGAGGAGAGGTTGCTTCTGAGTCTGCTTCTTCCGAGCAGATTGTGGGTTCTGATTCATCCTATGAACACTTGGAACCTACTGGAACTTCTGAAGAGAAAAAGGATGATACTGTCTTGAATAAGCAAGGCCAGACATTCGAAAATGTGGCAGAAGCTGTTCTGGATCCGCAAGACCAGGCTTTTGTAGATAAAGCTACCCGTTTGGTGTTGACTCATCTGAGCGACACAGACTTTAATATCGACCGACTCTGTAGAGAGATGGCGATGAGCAGAACGCTTTTCTATGGTAGGCTGAAGACTCTTACGGGTCAAAGTCCGCAGGATTTTATGCGTTTGATACGTCTGGAGCAGGCTGCAATCTTCCTGAAACAGGGGGATAGTGTGCTGGATGTATCTGTGAAAGCCGGTTTTGTAAATGTGAAGTACTTTAGTACTGTATTTAAAAAGCACTTTGGAGTTTCTCCAAGTAAGTATCTGTAAATTAGAGTTTTAAATTCAAAGAAAAGGTTTCTGTTTAAACGATATGTCTGAATTGAAACCTTTTTTGCTTGTTATCTAACCCTCTGAAAGTTCCTTTTCTTTATCTTTGCAACCAAATTCTGTTACGTAAGTCAAACAGTTATTTAAAAAACGAAACAATAACAATATAAACATAAAAATGAAAAGGAACTTTTTGAAATTTAGCCTCTTTTTAATAGGCGTCTTCACGTGTTTCTCATGCGAAGCAAGTACGTTGCACTCATCCAACGGTTCTGATGGCGTAGGCGAATCCATACCTACTGCCCAGCAATGGAATAAAGACGTTGTGGGATGGAATCTTGGCAATGAATTCGAGTGCTCAGCTCCTGGACAGGATGGTGAGTCGATGCAGATTGGCAACCCTGATGGTTCTATCCATGCAGAGACAGCCTGGGGCAATCCCGTTGTTACCAAGAAGATGATACAAGCCGTGAAGAAGGCAGGTTTCAATGCCATCCGTATTCCAATCCGTTGGCAGTGCCACATTACCAACGCTCAGGCGATGAGCATCGACAAGGCTTGGATTGCCCGTATCAAGGAGGTGGTGGGCTGGTGCCTTGACAATGGTTTGAAGGTTATCATCAATGTGCATCATGAAAAATGGCTCGAAGGTCGTCCTACCTATCAATATAAGGAAGAAAACTGCCAGAAGCTTGCGCTCCTCTGGATGAATATCGCCTCTGAGTTTGCCAATTATGACAGTCGCTTGGCTTTCGCCGGTACCAATGAGGTTCACATCAGGGACAACTGGGGCAAACCTACTGCCGAGAACCTCGAAGTGCAGAATGCTTACAATCAGATATTCGTAGATATGGTTCGTGCCACAGGCGGCAACAATGCCAAGCGCCACCTCATCTTACAGACTTACGTTTGTAACCCATGGTTTGGCATAGAGAATGGAGATTTCATCATTCCGAAGGATGCCGAAGGCAATGGCAACAACTATATGAGTGTGGAATTTCACTACTATCAGCCATGGAGCTACGCCGGCGATTGCACCTACGATTACTGGGGTGATGCCTACAAGGATGCTGGCAAGATACCTGCAGAAAATGAGAAGACCATGACGGATTTCTTCGACAAGGCGGTGAATACCTGGAGCAACAAAGGACTGGGTATCGTTATAGGAGAGTGGGGAGTAACCGATCACTATAAGTCAAACTCAGAGAAAGTGCATGAAAACATGACCTACTACTGTAAGTTCTTGACTACGGAGGCTCGCAAACGAGGCTTCTCTACTTTCGTTTGGGACAACAACCACTTCGGCAACGGCTCTGAGAAGTATGGCATCTTCGACCGTTTCAAGAGTATGAAGGTGAATGCTCCTTGGATTCTCGAAGGAATCTTTGGGAAAGAATAATGTTAAACTAAAAACAAAAATATCAATTATGAGAAAGAAAACTATGTTTCTCGGCCTGCTCGGTGCAGGTTTGATGTGGATGCCTGCTTCTGCCATTCTCGCTGCCCAGATGAACAATGCTGCGATGAGCGTTCAGCAGAACCAAGGCATCAAGGGTACAGTGGTGGATGCCACTGGCGAAACCTTGATTGGCGCTAGCGTGAAGGTGGCTGGTACAACCAACGGTGCCGTTACCGATATTGATGGTAACTTTACGTTGAACTGCAAGCCTGGAGCAACGCTCGAAGTGAGCTATATCGGTTACAAGACGATGACCGTGAAAGCTGCTAATGGCATGAAAATCACGATGCAAGAGGATGGTAAGGCCTTGAATGAGGTCGTTGTTACCGCCCTTGGTATCAAGCGCGACCGCAAGGCTTTGGGCTATGGCTTGGAGGAGGTTAAAGGTGAGGAACTCACCAAGGCGAAGGAAACCAACGTCATCAACTCTCTTTCAGGTAAGGTGGCTGGTCTCGTTGTGCAGAACACCGCTGGCGGTGCTTCTGGTTCTACCCGCGTGCTTCTTCGTGGTAATACAGAAATGGCAGGCAATAACCAGCCTCTTTACGTGGTGGATGGTGTGCCTTTGGATAATACCAACTTTGGCAGTGCTGGTGAAGCTGGTGGTTATGACCTCGGTGATGGTATCTCTGCCATCAATCCTGATGACATCGAGACGATGACCGTATTGAAAGGTCCTGCTGCCTCTGCCCTCTATGGTAGCCGTGCTTCCCATGGTGTTATCTTGATTACGACCAAGAAGGCGGAGAAGGATAAGATTTCCGTGGAGTACAATGGTTCTTATACTATCGATACTCAGTTGGCTAAATGGGACGACATCCAGGAGATATACGGTGCTGGCTACAATGGCGAGCTTCCTAATGCGAGCACTTCTGGTACCAATGCCAGTTGGGGACCTAAGGCCGATGACTTCATGTTCAAGTATTTCGATGGCGAGGAGCGTCCATTCATGATGCATCCTAACAATGCTTCTGGTTTCTTCCGTACAGGTTTCACCACTCAGAATTCTGCCATCCTCTCAGTTAATTCCGGTAAGACGGGTATGCGTTTCTCTGTTACCGATATGCGCAACAAGGATATCTTGCCAAATACCAATATGAGTCGTGACAACTTCAACCTCCGTGTGAATACCTCAGCTGGTCCTGTTGACTTCGACTTCACCGCCAACTATACTCGTGAGAAGGTAAAGAACCGTCCTGCCCTTGGTGACTCTCAGAGCAACGTGGGTAAGAACCTCATGACCCTGGCTGGTACCTACGACCAGGCTTGGTTGAAGCACTATGAGGATGCCGACGGCAACTACTCCAACTGGAATGGTAACGATCAGTATAACAAGAACCCATACTGGGATCTCTATAAGAACAGCAATACATCCGACAAGGACGTGTTCCGTTTTACGGGTAAGGCAATCTGGAACATCAACAAGCACCTCAAGTTGCAGGGTACTATCGGTACCGATATCAACAGCATGAACTTCGAGGACTTCATTGCCAAGACAACTCCAGGAACTCCTGCCGGAAAGCTTACCGACCAAATCTTCAACAACCGCACACTCAACGCCGAGATACTCGCCCTCTACAACAACTCATGGGGCGACTTCGATGTCAACGCTACCGCTGGTGGTAACATCTTCAAGGTTAACAACAAGACCACTACTAACGTCGGTCTCAACCAGCAGATGAATGGCATCAAGAACATCATGAACTATCAGGAGCAGAATACTCGCGAGAGCATGTATAAGAAGCAGATCAGCTCTCTCTATGCCAGCGCAAGCCTTGGCTACAAGCATACTTACTATTTGGAGGGAACCCTCCGTGGCGATAAGTCGTCTACGCTCCCTACAAATAATAATACATACGTATATCCATCTGTATCGGGTAGTTTGGTTTTCTCTGAGTTTATCAAGAACAAGAAGTTCATCAATTATGGTAAGATTCGCGCATCTTGGGCAAAGGTAGGTAGCGATACCGATCCATACCTGTTGGCACTCAACTATACCACGGGCAAGTACAGCTACTCGGGTTATACCATCGGTATGATAGCCAACTCAACACAGCCGAACAAGGATTTGAAGCCTACAATGACAGGTTCTTACGAGGTAGGTTTGGAGATGAAGTTCCTTAACGGACGCTTGGGCTTGGATGCCACCTATTACAACCAGAACTCCAAGAACCAGATTTTGAGTTTGGCTTCAACCACCACCTCTGGCTATGCTTACCGCCTCATCAATGCCGGTGAGATTCAGAACCAGGGTGTCGAGATTGCCCTCAATGCCCGTGCCTTGCAGATCAAGGACTTCGCTTGGGACTTGGGTGTCAACTTCTCGAAGAATACCAACAAGGTGAAGTCGCTCGTAGATGGCATGGACTATTTTGAGCTTGCCAAGGCCACATGGTGCGGTGTATCAGTAGGTGCTCAGGTTGGCGAGAACTATGGAGCTATCCGTGGACACGACTTCCTCTACAACGACAAGGGACAGGTGGTTGTCGATGCAGCTACTGGTCTTCCAAAGATTGACCAGAAGGTCAAGACCATCGGTAATTCTACTTGGGACTGGACAGGTGGTTTCTACTCAACCTTCAGCTACAAGAACTTCCGCCTCTCTGCATCCTTCGATGTGAAGGTAGGTGCCGACATCTACTCTATGTCCATGCGTTCAGCATACCAGACAGGTAAGGCAAAGGGAACATTGGCAGGCCGTGAGGAGTGGTACACTTCCGAGGAGGCTCGCAAGGCTTCGGGGATGGATCTTGCCGCATGGCGTGAGACTGGTAACTGCAAAGGACTTGTCGTAGAGGGTGTTATCGACAATGGCGACGGTACTTATCGCAAGAACGACATCGCCGTGAACCCTGAAGATTACTGGAAGCATGTGGCAAATGGCGTGCAGAGTGCCTTCGTTTACGACAATTCTTACGTGAAGTGTCGTGAGATTACTTTCGGCTATACCTTCCCAGAGAGCATCCTGGGCAAGTATGTCAAAGGCTTGACCGTATCCTTCGTGGCTCGTAACCCATTCATTGTTTGGAAGAACATTCCTAACATCGACCCAGACTCCAGCTACAACACCTCAGGTCTCGGTCTGGAATATGGTTCCCTGCCATCTCGCAAGAGTTATGGTTTGAATGTGAACGTGAAGTTCTAGTCTCGAAAAAATGAATCAATTTCTTTAGAAGAGTTCTAATATATAATAAGGTAAGAAAATGAACAATATAATCAAGAAATATATAGGTAAGAGCAGCCTGATGATGGCTTTCGCCCTGATGGCAACCGGCACTGCGATGACTTCTTGCTCTGATGATACCTTGAGCAACATCAATACCGACAAGACCAAGGTGAACGAGCTCGACCCTAACGCACAGTTGACAACAGCTTTGTTGCAGACTTACGGTGACTTCAGTCTGATGGATACCTACCGTAACTATATATCTGGTTTTCCACAGTATTTCGCTGGTGGTTGGAATGTAACCAATTACGCTGGTTCTAATTTCAGAGAAGATGATATGTCCCGTCGAGTTTGGGACCGCTATTATGAAATCAGTATCAAGAACCTTGTGGATGCCATCCACAATTCTGCTGACAAGGCAAACTTGAATGCGGCACTTCGTATCCACCGTGTCTATCTCACGGCAGTTTTGGCAGATACCTACGGTGACGTGCCTTGTTCGGAGGCAGGTCTGGGTTATATCTCAGGTATCTCCACCCCTAAGTATGATACCGTAGAGGAACTCTACAGCTGGTTCTTCGATGAACTTGACGCTTGCGAGAAGCAGCTTGGCACAGGTACCGACCACATTTCTGGTGATGTCACCAGCATGGGTGGTGATGTAGCTCAGTGGAAGAAGTATGCCAATGCACTCCGTATGCGCTATGCCATGCGCATTTCCGATGTTAATCCACAGAAGGCAAAGGAGGAGTTTGAGAAGGCTGTGGCTGCCGGTGCTATCGCTAGTGCAGCAGATGATGCTTATATCAAGTATGCTGATGCTCCATTTACCTATTATGATGGAGCCAACGATTACGATTTCCGTGCCAATGCATTGAGCGAGATTCTATATGGTCAGGATGCCACATCGCCTACCATGGTATGCTCTACCTTGTTCTATCAGTTGCAGAATACCAACGACCCTCGTCTCTATCGCATCTGCCGTCACTACTACAATATCAAGCGTAGTCAGGTGAAGCCAGATAAGGAGCAGAACATCGACTTGACCGATGATTTCCTGGCTTACTTCCAGAGCAAGAACCTCGGTGAGGAGCCTTGCAACCCTGGTGCAGCCTGGTACACAGACTGGATGAATCCACCTACGTTGGATGACCTTCCTACTTTGAAGAAGTATGCAGAGATTGACGAGAACACTTATGCCAACTCTGATTATATAGCCCGAGCTAGTCGTCCTTGCCTGAGCATCGACTTCGAGATGCCTTCTTGCCCTGGCGACTTGATGAGCTATGCTGAGGTGGAGTTCCTCAAGGCTGAGGCTGCCACCAAGGGTTGGAATGTAGGTGGTGGTGATGCTGAGAGTCACTACGAGGCTGGTGTTCGTGCCAGCATGGAGTTGCTCAACAACTACTATCTCACGTCCAACAAGATTTCTGAGGATGAGATCAATGAGTTCATTGCCAACAACAAGTTGGGTGACAATCCTAAGGAGACCATCAACACCCAGGCTTGGATTCTCCACATGATGAACCCTTCTGAGGGTTGGGCTAACATGCGCCGCTCTGACTATCCTGCCATCTTGAATCGTGACCGCTTGACCAAGAATGGTTTCACTTATACGGATTCCGATTGGTCAATGCCTGTCCGCTTGCAGTATCCTGAGTTGGAAGCTCAGTACAACAATGCCAACTACAAGGCTGCCATCGACCGCATGGGGGGTACCGACAACTGGCACAAGCGCCTCTGGTGGGACAAGGCTGATGTAAACCTTCAGCCAGACTTCAATCCTCCATTCGGAAAGGGATACAGTGAGTAGTGTTTAATGCTTAATGTTAAATGTTGAGTTTTATAGGACAATAAATAGAATAATTAATGATGAATAAGACAATGAAACAATATAAGGGAAAAGTCTTGAAGGCTATGATGATGCTCTTAGCCGTGGGTTTCGCACTGGCTGGTACATCTACCTTGTCTTCTTGCTCTTCTGACGATGATCCATATTTCACCGTCAGCGAAGATGACAATCCACGTATCTTGAACACCGACTTGGCTGATTCCAAGATAGACCGCAAGACTAATTATAAGTTGGAAATCAAGGTGACTCCTGTTCACTACACCACTGTGACATGGTTGCTCGATGGCACTCAGATTGCCGAAGGTAATACTATCGACCAGACTTTGCCTGTAGGTATTCATGAACTGAAGATTGTGGCAACCACCACCAAGGGTAAGAGCACATCCCGCACCTTGAAAGTTACCGTAACTCCTGCTGCCGATGACCCAGCCTTGGGTACCAATGCCGTCGAGCTTTGGGTAGCTCCCGGTGCTGAGACCACTATCCATAAGTGCAAGAATCTCGGTACAGTTACTAAAGTAATGGTAGGTGGCAAGGAAGTAGCCTTCGAGATTCTCGAAGAGGGCACAGCCTTGAAGCTCACAGCTCCTACAGGTTTGGAGAATGGTGACTATGATATCACTTTGGTAGATGGTGAGGGCAACCAGTTCCCAAGCGGTACCATCAAGGTAACCACCGAGGCTCGCCCATCTATGGAGAACACCCTCTGGGAAGGTGAGTTTGCCGTGACATGGAGTACACCATTCGATGCCTTGAAGGATACCTTCCTCTCAAAGGTGAAGGCTGGCACCATCCTCCGTGTCTATGTAGATGGAAATGGTCAGGGTACCGCTGCTACCTCTTGGTGGAATAACATCCTTACTGGTAAGGGCGACCCTGAGCGTGGCGACATCCTGGTGGATGGACCTGCTACATGGAAGTTTGAACTGACCGACCAGTCTATCCAGCTCTTGACAGAGCAGAATGGTCTCCTCCTCGTGGGTGACGGTTACACCGTAAAAAAAGTAACTATTGAATAATATATTGGAAAGTTTTCCGTTTTATCATAAAACGTCAAACCTTTGAATTTATGAAGAAAATATTATTATCTATTTCAATGTTGGCATTGGCTTATACAGCCAGTGCCAATGTTCCAGTTATCAAGAGCGACCCTAAGATAGAGGCTCAGGTAGAACAAACCCTGAAGAAACTCACCTTGGAGGAAAAGATAGGTCAGATGATGGAATTGGTGACCGACCTCTTTGGTGCCAACGACAAGAACGGTGTGTTCTATATCGACGAGCACAAGACCGATTCTATCCTTTCCCGCTATAAGATTGGCTCTATCCTCAACGCTCCAAATACCTGCGCTCCTACAGCCAAGCAGTGGGAGAAGTACATCGCGCAAATCCAGAAGATCTCGATGAAGCGCATCGGCATCCCTTGTGTCTTCGGTCTCGACCAGAACCATGGTTCTACTTATACACAGGGCGGAACCCTCTTCCCGCAGAACATCAATGTGGCTGCCACTTTCAATCGTGAGATTGCTCGCCGTTCGGCTGAGGCTACCGCTTATGAGACTCGTGCGGTGAGCGTGCCTTGGACTTACAGTCCTACCGTTGACCTCGGTCGTGATGCCCGTTGGCCTCGCATCTGGGAGAACTTTGGCGAGGATTGCTACCTCAGTTCTGAGATGGGCAAGGCGATGGTCTATGGTTTCCAGGGTGAGGACCCAAACAACATCGACCAGTATCACATTGCCACTTCAATGAAGCACTTCATGGGCTATGGTGTGCCTTGGACCGGTAAAGACCGTACGCCAGCCTATATCTCTCCTGCCGACTTGCGAGAGAAGCACTTCGCTCCTTTCCTGGCGGGTCTGCAGGCTGGAGCCTTGACCGTGATGGTGAATTCCGCTTCCGTCAACGGTATGCCGATGCATGCCAACAAGGACATCCTGACAGGATGGCTGAAGGAAGAGACAGGATGGGATGGTGTGCTCATCACCGACTGGGCAGACATCAACAATCTCTATACTCGTGAGATGGTGGCAAAGGACAAAAAGGATGCGCTCCGCATTGCCATCAATGCTGGTATCGACATGATTATGGAACCTTATTCTTGCGATGCTTGTGGCTACCTTGTAGAACTGGTGAAGGAAGGTAAGATTCCGATGAGTCGTATCGATGATGCCTGCCGTCGTGTGCTTCGCATGAAGTACCGTCTTGACCTCTTCAAGAACCCAACCCAGAAACTCAAGAATTATCCTAAGTTTGGGGGCGAGGAGTTTGCCAAGCTCGCCTTGGAGGGAGCTACCGAGAGTATGGTGCTCCTGAAGAATGAAGGCAATATCCTGCCTTTGCAGCATGGCAAGAAGATTCTCCTTACGGGTCCTAATGCCAATCAGATGCGCTGCCTGGACGGTGGATGGAGCTATACCTGGCAGGGACATCGTGCCGATGAGTTTGCCGGCAAGTACAACACCATCTATGAGGCATTCTGTAATGAGTATGGCAAGGAGAATGTTATCTTGAACCAGGGTGTTACCTATAATGAGAAGGGAAAATACTGGGAGGAGAACGAACCTCAGATTCAGGGCGCAGTTGATGCAGCAAAGAATGTTGATGTTATCGTTGCCTGCATCGGTGAGAACTCTTACACAGAGACTCCAGGCAACCTGACCGACCTTTGGCTCTCAGAGAACCAGCGTAATCTCGTGAAGGAACTCGCCAAGACCGGTAAGCCTGTCGTTCTGGTATTGAATGAAGGTCGTCCTCGTCTCATCGCTGACATCGAACCATTGGCACAGGGCATCATCGACATCCTTATCCCTGGCAACATGGGCGGCGATGCCTTGGTAGGCTTGGTATCGGGCAAGTCAAACTTCAGTGGCAAGATGCCTTACACCTATCCTAAGGAAATCAATTCGCTCGCCAACTATGACTTCAAGAAGAGTGAGGAGGTGGGTACGATGGAAGGTGCTTACGACTACAATGCGAAGATTACCCAGCAGTGGGGCTTCGGATATGGTTTGAGTTATACCACTTACAAATATAGCAACCTGAAGGTTTCTCAGTCTGATTTCCGCCACGGCGACATCATCAAGGTGAGCGTGGATGTGAAGAATACGGGCAAGGTGGCAGGCAAGGAGAGTGTCCTCCTGTTCAGTAGCGATCTCATCGCCAGTATGGTGCCTGATGGCCGTCGTCTCCGTGCCTTCGACAAGGTGGAACTTCAGCCTGGTGAGACCAAGACCATGACATTTGAATTAAAGGCAGACGATTTGGCCTTCGTAGGTTGGAATGGCAAATGGAGATTGGAGGAAGGCGACTTCAAATTGATGATTGCCGACCAGAGTGCCGATATCCGTTGCACTGATACTTATCAGTGGCCTACTGCCAACAGATAATGTATATTTAAGATGATTTAAAGAAAAGAGCGTGCCAAGAGTGGTGCGCTCTTTTTGTTTGCATAGTTAAATGCTGAAGAGTTAAATATCTACAAGAATCCCCCATGATGTTTGGTGTTATGTCTTGAAATGATTACTTTTGCAAATCATAATTTTTGCAGATTTACAGAATCATTCAAAACAAGGATAAATGGAAATAGTAATTGGAATCATCATAGGACTTGCCATCGGATTCTTCGTGGGGAAACTGATGGAAACAAAAAGTGCGGGAGAGGAGAAAACCCAGCTCGTAGCGAAGGCTCAGGTGCTGGCGGCTAACATCGAACAGATAAAACTGCATCATGCTTCTGAGGTTCAATCAATGAAACAATCTCATGCTTCTGAGGTTCAATCAATGAAATCTCAAATGGAGAGCGAGCGGCTGTATGCGGCTAAACTCAGAGCGGAAAGCGACCAGCAGTGGGCACAGAAACTGGAGAGCCTGAAGCAGGAAATGCAGCGAATGACGATAGAACAGCAGAAGGTGGCGGCTGAGCAGTTGGCTGCCAAACAGTCGGCTCTGCAGGAAAACAACCGTCTGCAGATGGATGAACTCCTGAAACCTATCAAGGAACAGTTTGCTGATTTCAAGAAATCGGTAGAGGAGAGCAAAACCCAGAACGAGGTGAACAAGAAGGAACTGCAGAACACCTTCGAGGCAACGATGAAACTCTTCCAGCAGGAACAGCAGCAGGCTGTACTGAACCTGAAGGAGCAGACCGAGAAGATTGGCTCCGATGCTGCCAACCTGACCAAGGCATTGAAGGGCGACAGCAAGATGCAGGGCGACTGGGGCGAGATGGTGCTGGAAACCATCCTGGAGAACAGCGGACTTCGTAAAGATGAGGAATTCTTCATTCAGGAGAATACGAAAGATGAAGAGGGAAAGAACTATCGTCCGGATGTCATCGTCAGATTCCCGGAAGGCAGAAGTGTAGTCATCGATTCCAAGGTTTCGCTTACCGCCTATTCCGATGCTCTGGCAGCTGAAGATGAGGCTGAACAGGAACGCCTGATGAAGGCACATGCGCTGAGCGTACGAAAGCACATCGATGAACTGGCAGCCAAAGACTATTCCAAGCTGGTGGATGATGCCATCGGCTTCGTACTGATGTTCATCCCTAACGAGACCAGCTATATCGCAGCGATGAAGCAGCAGCCCGACCTCAGCCGTTATGCTTATCAGAAGAAGATTATCATCATCTCACCAAGCAATCTGCTCATGGCACTCCAGCTTGCCTATAATCTCTGGCAGTATGACCGGCAGAACAAGAATGTGGAGAAAATCGTGAAGACGGCTGCTGACCTATATGATAAGGTAGCAGGTTTCGAAGATACCTTTACAGGAATCGGCGATTTGATAACCCGTCTGTCCGGAACCTTCGACAAGGCAAAGAAGCAACTTTACGACGGAACAGGAAATGTGATGAGAAGAGTGGAAAGCTTGAAAGGTCTTGGCGTTACGCCGAAGAAGCAAATTAAATCGCTGGAAGAATAGGAAAATGAAAGCTAAAGATAAAAAGAAGAGGGTGTGGGGGCGAGAACTTACGTCCTCTTTTCTGTTTTTCTGATGTAACCCTTTTTTTATTTGATGTAACATAATCGTTAAAAACGGGTTCATCTGATCCGTGACGTTTGCCGTTTCGCTCAAATGTATTTGCAAATCGTTCATTTTATGAAATTATAGCCTTTGAAATGAGCGGGTTTCGATTTTTCTTTGTATTTTTGCCACGCCTATTCGGAAAGATAGGCGAGTACATGGAACAATCAAAAAATACCGTATAATCATGAAACTGAACGAAATTCTTTCAGACAGCTTTAATGCTGCAGAATGGGAAGCTAAGGGTTATGAGCTTCCTAAGTATGACATCGCAGCCGTAGCTAAGAAGACTCACGACGAGCCTACTTGGGTTCACTTCGGCGCAGGTAACATCTTCCGTGCTTTCCCGGCAGCCATCCTCAACGATGCGCTTAACACAGGCAAGTATGATCGTGGTGTAATCGTGGCAGAAAGCTTCGACTACGAAATTATCGATAAGGCTTATCGCCCTTACAATAACCTCTCGCTTCTCGTCAGCCTCCAGTCTAATGGTACCATCGAGAAGAAGGTTATCGCATCTATCACAGAAAGCCTCAAGGCGGATAAGCAGTTTGGTGAGGACTGGGCGCGTCTGGTTCAGATTTTCCAGGCTCCAACTTTGCAGATGGTTACTTTTACCATCACCGAGAAGGGATATTCTTTCAATGATGCCGATTTGGCACGTGGTCTTGATGCAGTATTTGCTATGGGTAAGCTTACTGCTCTTCTCTATGAGCGTTATAAGGCTGGCAAGTTGCCACTTACTCTTCAGTCTACCGACAACTGTTCTCACAACGGCGACCATGTGAAGGCTGGCGTAAAGGTTTATGCAGAGCGCTGGGCACAGGATGGTATTGTTGAGGCTGGTTTCGTAGATTATATCAATGACAGCAGCAAGATTACCTATCCTTGGTCTATGATTGATAAGATTACTCCTCGTCCACACGAGAAGGTACAGGCGATGCTCGCTGAGGATGGTTTCGAGGATAACAATACGATTATCACCGAGAAGCATACTTTCACCGCTCCTTTCGTAAATGCCGAGGAAGTGCAGTATCTCGTTTGCGAGGATACTTATACCAACGGTCGTCCGCCATTGGAGTTGGGCGGTGCGCTCTATACATCCCGCAAGACTGTAGATGAGGTTGAGACCATGAAGGTAACCACCTGTCTGAACCCTCTCCATACAGCGATGTCAATCTATGGTTGCATGCTCGACTATACCTTGATTTCTGCCGAGATGGCTGATGAGGACCTTCGTGCCTTCATCCAGAAGATCGGTTATATCGAGGCAATGCCAGTAGTAACAGATCCAGGTGTATTGAACCCATACGAGTTTATCGGCACTGTTATCAACAAGCGTCTGCCTAACCCATTCATGCCAGATGCTCCTCAGCGTATCGCTACCGATACCAGCCAGAAACTCTCTATCCGTTTCGGTGAGACTATCAAGAAGTATATCGACCGCGGTCTCGACAAGAGCAATCTCGTGTTGATTCCTTTGGTATTGGCAGGTTATGCCCGTTATCTCAAGGCATTGGATGATAACCTGAAGCCATTCGAGCCATCTTCTGACCCATTGTTGGCAGAGCTACAGGCCATCGTAGCTCCTCTGGAGGTAGGCAAGGCTGATCAGGACTATTCTTGTCTCAAGAACCTCTATTCCCGCAAGGATGTGTTCGGGCTCGATCTCTACGAGGCTGGCTTCGGCGAGCAGATTGAGGGCATGGTGAAGGAACTCTTTGCCGGCAAGGGTGCCGTAAGACAGACATTGCATAAATATGTTTCTGCAAGATAATTCATTTTTAAACTTATACATTATATAATATATATGGAAAGAACATGGCGCTGGTTTGGCAAGAAAGATAAGATCACTCTTGCACAGTTGAAACAGATAGGTGTTGAGGGCATTGTTACCGCATTGCACGATGTTCCTCTGGGCGAGGTTTGGACACGCGAGAAGATTCATGAACTCAAGGAGTACATCGAGTCTTATGGTATGAAATGGAGCGTGGTAGAGTCTTTGCCTGTGGTTGAAACCCTGAAATATGGCGGTCCTGACCGTGATCATCAGATTGAGGTTTACAAGGAAAGTCTCCGCAACCTGGGCGAGGAAGGCATCAAGTGCATCTGCTACAACTTTATGCCTGTTTTGGACTGGGCTCGTACCGATTTGGCACATGAGAATCCTAACGGAGCCAACAACCTCTATATGAACTGGGGCGAGTTTGCCTACTTCGATATCTATATCCTGCAGCGTGAAGGCGCTCGTGAGGATTGGGCTGAGTTCTCTAAGGAACACAAGTGGGGCAGAGACCTCGTGGCTGAGGCTGATGAAATCAAGAAGACTTCTACACCAGAGCAGGATCATGCCCTGGTAGAGAATATCATCATCAAGACCCAGGGCTTCGTATCGGGTAACTTCAGCGAGGGCGATTCTGCTCCTGTCCAGAAGTTCCGCGACCTGTTGAAGCTTTATGATGGCATCGACAAGAAGAAGTTGCAGGAGAACATGAAGTACTGGCTGGAGGCTATCATGCCTATCTGCGATGAGTACGATATCAATATGTGTGTTCACCCAGACGATCCTCCTTATCCTGTATTCGGTTTGCCAAGAATCATCGGTCGTGCCGAGGATATCCAGTGGATGTTGGATGCAGTGCCAAACAAGCACAATGGTTTGACTTTCTGTGCAGGTTCATTCTCTGCCGGCGAGCACAACGACTGTGTGGCGATGGCGAAGCAGTTTGCCGACCGCACTCACTTTGTTCATCTGCGCTCTTGCTACATTTTCCCTAACGGCAACTTTACAGAGGCTTCTCACTTGGGTGGTCGCGGCCATCTCATTGAACTTTGCCGCATCTTCGAGAAGGCTGAGCAGGAAGGCAAGTGCAATTCCGGCCGTCGTCTGCCAATGCGAGTAGACCACGGTATGACCTTCACTGATGAGCCTGGTGGCGTATTCGATGAGAGCAATCATGGTCACAATGCCGGTTACACTCTCCTCGGCCGTATGTTTGCCATGGGTCAGATTCAGGGTGTCATCGCAACAGTAGATGATGAACTGGGCATTGAGTATAAGCAGCCGGGATTCTATGATTAGTGATTAGTTATTAGTGATTTGAAATTCAGGTAAGATAAAATACGAAAAAGGCTAGCGTGCGTTTTTGCATGCTAGCTTTTTTTTGTGTGCTTGGGGTGCTTTATTCTTTTGTTTTGAGCTCCACTTCCTCCACATATTTCACCAGTGAATCCTTGCCATTGAGGAGATAGAAGTCTACACGAACCACGTGGTTGATATCGGCATTGCCCTTTACCTTGATGTGTCGGGTCTTGCTGTACATCATCGTGTCGCGGCGTGAAGGATAGGATACGAGCTCGATGAGGTCTTTGGTAGAATTGCTGCCCACATAATAGATGCCTACACTGTCTTTTCCGTTCTTGATGGCAGCAATCTTCGCCATCTTCTTGGCATGAGCCGCAGAGGTATCTATCGGGTAAAACTCGCTGGCAGCTACCGTGTCGCCGTCATGCTGGTCGGGTGCAAACTTGCAGCTGGTACCCATCGTAGTGATAAAGGATGTAGCAGCCATGGCTGCCACAAAGTATAATATTTTCTTCATTGTTATTTCCTTTCTTTTCTTTAAAGAATCCTGTTTTGTTCGCAAAATGCGTTATCGGCTGCAAAAGTACAAAAAATAACTCGAAAAGCCATACCTTTTTTATCTTTTTCCTTTTAATACTTCGGATGGAGAGACGTGTGCTGAACTGGGCGGGAGGAGTTATGGGGATGGCATGGAAGGAGCGGTATGGAAGGAGTTGGTAGATATGGATGGAATGGATGGAATTCCGTGCAAAGATACAACTTTTCTCTGATACTGCCAAGTTTGGGGGCGTGATAAGGAAATATTTGAACTATGCTTTCAGATTGAAAGTAGTTAAACTTCCTTACTCATAGTTTTGCGGGTGACAACTCATAGTTTTACGGGGAGCAACTCATAGCTTTGTTCTCTTAAAGTATAGAGTTAAGCAGTAAATCAGGTGTTTATGAGGATTATGATGTTTTTACTGCAATGACTCAGTTCCTCAATAACTCAGTTCCTCAGTTTTTCTCTGACCCTTCACTTTTGTCTTTATTTAGAAGTTTATTATATATATAACATATATATATATAATAATATATAATA
>OOCC01000009.1_pt1 | contig 105898 bp, 96 predicted proteins | sample 1670971 | NCBI WGS metagenome assembly OOCC01 (sample SAMN06348109, study PRJEB24527) | human gut metagenome | biome: human gut; feature: ankylosing spondylitis patient; material: feces | host: Homo sapiens | place: China | collected 2015-10
CAAATAGTTGATAATAAGGAAGATAAATTCTTTTATTTTCCTATGATTTCTATGGCTTGTACCGGGTCTGGGTACAGAGAGGTTGACTTGATTAAGTCAACCTTTTTTTATTACCAATCAATTCTTATGCTCCATGAAAAATCGTATTGCAGAGCTCGATTACTTGAAATCTATCTTTATTTTATTGATGATTGTGTTTCATCTGGTATATATCGGTGACAAATATCCATACGCTAAAGCTTTGGTTTATACTTTCCACATGCCTGCTTTCTTGATTATTTCCGGTTATGTCATGAATATAGCCAAAGGAATACGTCCGTTTCTGCGTACAATGTGGTGGATTTTTATTCCATACGCCGTGATGGAAACAGGCTATGTCGTCATGTCTGCTATACTTCCGGTTCGTGAATCAGTGGAGCATTTAAGTGTTTCTCTATGGCTGGATAAATTGTTCTTGCATCCTTTGGGGCCCTATTGGTATCTTCATACGTTGATGCTGTGTGGGCTTGTTTATTTATTGGTGGACAAATTGGCTGGAAAGTGGGGCAATACTGTTTCCGTCTTAATTATACTGGCTTTATGCTATGCCGTATTGTCAGCTTGTGGAATACTTTCTTTGATAAATGCACTTTACTTTACCGCTGGAGTGGCTTTGAGACGGAGCTCACTTGACTTCCGTACTTTCTTTTCAGCTTCATTCTGGGCTTTGCTGCCTGTAATATGGCTGGCTGCTGATGAGACAAATTTGAATAAATCAACTCTTTCCGGGGCAGCTCTGACTTATCTGATGATTAGTTTTCTGTTGGCTGTATATCGCTATTTGCCCGATTATCTAAAAAGAGGATTGGGCTACATAGGCTCTCATACCTTTGTGCTGTTAGTGTTTTCTCCGGTATTTACAATGGCGGTGAAGCCTTTGGTGCCTGTATTGGCTTTTGAACCTACAGGGATGCTCTTTTTATGTGTGTCTTTATGCTTTTGTGTAATCGGTTCGTTTGCGATAGCCTGGGTTATGGATAAGCTGAATTTATCCCGTTTCTTTTGGGGAAAAGCTCGCATGCTTTCGTAGATAGACTTGGTTTGGTGACATCCTGTCAGTTCGTTGGAAAAAACGTGGTAAGAACTTTTCTGGCATCTTTTTTGTGGTTTATTTTATAGATGTTGAATTACTTACTTAAACACATAGAACTATGATTTCAGAAAAATTGCAAAATGCCATCAACGAGCAGATTACTGCGGAAATGTGGTCTTCTAACTTGTATTTGTCCATGTCTTTCTACTTGCAGAAAGAAGGTTTCGACGGTTTTGCTTCATGGATGCGTAAACAGTCACAAGAAGAATTGCAGCATGCTTATGATTTAGCTGATTACTTAGTTAAACGTGGTGGCGCAGCTAAAGTGGATAAAATTGACGTCGTTCCACAAGGATGGGGCAGCGTACAGGAAGTATTTGAACATGTATACAAGCACGAATGTCATGTATCCAGCTTGATTGACGAGTTGGTAAATGTCGCCTCTGAAGTAAAAGACAAAGCTTCACAGGATTTTTTGTGGGGATATGTTCGTGAACAGGTAGAAGAAGAAGCTACTGCACAGAACATTGTAGAGAAACTTAGAAAATGTGGCGATGCAGCTGGCATTCTGTATTTGGATGACAAATTGGGACAACGTAAATAAACCACGTTTTTCATGAAATATTGATCCTGGATGGAAGCGGAATGATTTCTGCATCCATTCAGGATATTTTGTATCATAATTACACTATCCTTTTCGTTTTTCCACTATAAATTTTATCTTTGTCCCCCGTTATCAACCAATATTAGCGTCCGAAAAATGGGGGATTTTATATTAAGAGGGTGGAACTGGTGTCGTCGTTTCCGGCATCGTTGCGGATACGGAGTACATTCTCCTTCCGATTTCTTTTTTATTACGTTTGTCATTTACGAACGTTTGCCATTCTATGCCTATGCGCCATTGCACCACTTGAGACGTGTGGTGGCTTTTTTGCCTCATTATCGGGAAAAAGTCGATAAGTTCTTATTCCGTCTGATTAATCATCTCCGGCCTTCTGTAGTATGGGAAGTGGGAACGGGCAGCGGAATAAGTACCCGTTATATGGCCGAAGCCAATGCAGGCATGCAGGTTTATACGTTCTCAGAACAATCGGAAGATGCAGTGAAACGGATTCTTTCCGGTAAATCTTCTATTGATTACCTGACCGGAAACTGTGAAGCAGATATGGATAGGTTGCTCAAGGAGGGTGTAAAGCCGGAAGTGGTACATATCGCCCATACTCCAGCGTATAAGGAAATGTTTGAACGACTGATTCCACTGGCAGGTAAACATACCTGTTTCATCATCGGTAATCCTTATGCTACTCCAGAGAAGAAAAGGTGGTGGAAGGAAGTTATAGCAGATCCTCGTACAGGAATTACATTCGACCTTTACGATGTCGGACTGGTATTTTTTGATAAAGAGCGTGTAAAGGAGCATCGTATCGTGAACTTTCTTTGACTTTAAGACCTTAAATATATGAAAATGACCAAGATTTATACCAAGACAGGTGATAAAGGTACCACCTCGCTGGTAGGAGGAGTACGTGTTTCAAAAGCTGATATACGTTTGGATGCATACGGAACCATAGATGAATTGAATTCTTTTATCGGATTATTGATTTCGGTAATGAAGGATGCAGAGCATGAAGAGTTATTGCGTTTTGTGCAGCATAAACTGTTTTCATTAGGCTCTTATCTGGCTACCGACTTGGAAAAGACTACTTTTCCGGTAGAGAGTCATATCTCAGTAGAGAACGTGCAGCGTCTGGAGCAGGCTATCGATGAGATAAACGCCTCTTTGCCATCGCTTGCAGGTTTTATCCTTCCGGGAGGGAGTTATCCGGCTTCCGTTTGTCATGTCTGTCGTACGGTCTGTCGTCGGGCAGAACGTCGGATTCAGGCCTTGGAAGAAAGTCTTTCCTATGAATTAGAGGAGCAGGCAAAGTGTTTTGTGAACCGATTGTCTGATTATCTGTTCGTTTTGTCACGTCGGTTAAACAATTTAACAGACGAAAGCGAAATTTATTGGGATAAGCGTTGCGAGTGAAGGAATTTGTTATATTTTTGCGAATCAATATAAAGAAGTAAAACTGTTTAAAATTATATACTATGTATTGGACATTGGAATTGGCCTCAAAGCTGGAAGATGCTCCTTGGCCAGCAACTAAAGACGAGTTAATTGACTATGCAATGCGTTCAGGTGCTCCACTGGAAGTAATTGAAAACTTGCAGGAAATGGAAGACGAAGGAGAAATTTATGAAAGTATAGAAGATATCTGGCCTGATTATCCGAGTAAAGAAGATTTCTTCTTCAACGAGGAAGAGTATTAATGCAAAAGTCGGCAAAAATCCTTGAAAATCAAGCTGAAAATCAATAAAATGGGCGGTTGGAAAATCGTCCATTTTTCGTTTTAAGGCGTTTTAAAGCCGAATATGTTTCCCAAAAATTACATTATTTTTGCTCCATATTCCTAAATTTAAAATAGTAAGTATATGGGACGAGTTAAGTCGTTAAGTAATTCAGGCAGTTTTGTTTTGCGGAAAGATAATCAAAATGCTAAAGGCGAGTATCAGGTTTATATTCAATATTCATTGGATAGAAAGATTGCAAAAGATAAAACGGATGTGTGGGTGAAGGAGAAGGAATGGAACGATAAGGCGCAAAAGGTTCGCTCTATTCATCCGCAAAATCTCCGACTGAATAAGATACTTGATAAGAAGAAAAATGATATTGATGCGCTGATATTGGATTTCCCGTCTGAGAAACGTTTGACAATTGATGTGCTGCGCTCAATGGTTAGAGGTGAATACAATGCAAATGAGGAGAAAAATCAGGATTTTGTACAGTTGGCTATTGATAATTTAGAATCATTATATAAGACGGAAAAGATAGGTATAAGTGTTCGTGATAATGGTTTAAATGGTTTGAAACTGTTTCGTATTTTTCTTTTGGAAGAATTAGGCGAGGATAGCATTAGTATTGCTGATATGACGGAAGATATAGTAGATTCTTATATTATATGGCGAAAAGATAAACGTAATAATATAAATGCCACTATCAATAAGGCATTAACTCCATTGATGAAGGCTGTAAAACTTGCAGCAAGAAAAGGGTTGATGGAAGCGTCTGTTGCTGATGCAATATCGGAAAAGTATTTGCCAATTAAAACGAAATTATCGGATGAAGATGCGGAAGATGAAGATGTACACTACTTGACTAAAGAACAGTTGAGTAAGTTTGTTGCGTTGTATAATGTAGTGAAATATCCACGTACAAGGGAATATATGGATATGTTTTTATTTGCCTTTCATGCTTGCGGTTTGCGCTTCTCCGATATACTAACCCTTCAATGGATGCACGTTGATTTGGAAAAGCATAAGTTGAAAAAAGTTCTGTATAAGGGACAAGTACCACATGAAATTACCTTGAATGATGCGGCAGTAAAAATCTTGGAGCAATGGAAGATGAAAAAAAGAAGTAACCGCTTTGTCTTTGCTTTGTTGCCTGATGATTTTAATTTGGCTGATGAAGAAGAACTTAAACGAATGCGGATTAATAAAAATACTCCTATAAAAGTGTCGTTAAAAGCATTAGGACATAAAATCGGAGATTTGTCATTCAATTTGACGATGCACGTTGCCCGCCATACATTTGCTGTGTTCGCTTTGAATAATGGAGTTGATGTACACAAGGTTAGTCGTTTGTTAGCGCATAGTAGTGTGATGGTAACGGAAAAAGTGTATGCGAAATTTCTACCTGAAACATTGCAAAAAGAGGTGGAAACAAAGTTAAACTTTGATTTCACCCCTGATTATAACATTGCTGCTGATTAATTATAAGCATAGGCTTCATAGTGGTTGTGGGATAAAAATTGGTCTATATCTTCTTGTAAGTACCAAAATTTATCCCCTTCTTTATGATATGCCAATTTGCCATCGTCTCGGTACTTTCGTATCAATTTGTCTTGTACTCCAAGCAATTCTCTAATTTCACTGTTTGTGTAAATTTTCTTTTCTGTAATTTTAGATTTCTTAGATAGTTCTCTTACTTGTTCATTTAGTACTTCTATGCTTAAAATTAATTGGTTCAGCTTTTCACTATCAATTAATTCATAACTCATGGCTTAAATATATTATTCTCCACTCAGGTCATAGAGTTATAGACAAGGTGGTTATTCTTATGTAATGATATGGGAATATCGTTACGTTGCAAATATACGACTTGGAGTAGTCATTTACCACTTTTCGGAGGCATAGACTACGCTTTTTGCGATATTTAACATACTCCTACCACCGTAACCCCTCACTCAGGGAGGAGGAAGCCCTCCCTATGGGGGGATATTTTGCATGTGGTTTGCTTTCGGGAGTCCCAAATTTTGGCTATATTTTTTGTGATTTCACCCAATTGTAGAGACTGCTTTTTCCGATTTTAATGCCCTGATTTTTCAGTGATTCCATATTTTCTTTAACTGATAAATTCGTATCATATAATTGTTTGAGTCGTAAGTCCAATAACATTTTAGTGGCTATGTTTCGGGCTGCTCGTTTGCTTATTCCATATTTTTCGCAATACTTGGAATTTACAATAAACAGTCTTTTATCCTTTTGTATGTTAATATTTCGCTCTGTATCACTCCAAGAATCTTTGGCTATTTGGTATAATATTTTATTGGTTATAACCTTATCTTGGTTATCCACATAGTACCTACGTTCGCACACAAGGCAGTATAGTAAGTGCTCTACTGTAATATCAGGTAGCATTATCTTTCGGAGTAAACAACCGTCATATAACAGCTTCCTGCGGTTTCCTGATTTAAGTTTAACAACGTGGCTTTTATATGCCACTTCATTGCTATTTTTGATTTGTGGTTCTCTGTACCAATATCGCTTTATTTTAACATAATTGTCAGGCAATAATATATAAGGTGTATCTGTATCCGTCTCAGGCAGTGGAGTAGCTTCAAGGAATGGATATACGTTCGCATATTTACGTATAAATTCTTCTTCGTTTCTTTTATAACTCATACTCCAAAAGTCTTTCATAAATTCAGTATTACCAATCGGACTTTCCAAGTCAGTTTGTATGTTGTTCTTCCTCTCTTTTTTTAATATACTATCTGAATTGGAAAAATAATTTTCATCAAATCCAAAATCCGTAGGGTAAAATATATTATCATTATAATAATATACAATGTTATCATTACCATTACCTGCGAATTGCTGCGAAGCATTCAAACATGTTTTGTCCTTTAAATCAAAACCTTCAATCTCTTTTTGGATATTATAAACAATAGTATTAGCTATGCCCCTATAATATTCATTGCTTCTTATTGGTTCGTTAAAAACATAAATCAGTCTAAATCTATTATTTACATTATCAATATTGCTATACGTAGTATAAATGATGGTTGGCTTATGTTCATCTTTTAATGATAAATAGAAGTCGTTCATAGATAGAAACGTATCATCAATATCTAAAATTATGCAGTCTGCAAAGTCAAAATTGGCAATCGTTTTTTCTCGTAGTCCAAATATTTTACCTACTATTTTGAAGTTTTGACAAATGCAATGCCCTTCGCAAATAAGGTTTACAAGTTCCTCTATCGTTATTGTATGGCGTTGGTAAGTTAGTGTTTTCCAATTATTAGGCTTGCTCTCAAATTTTTGCACGCTAACGCCAAGCGTGATTTTCTTTTTGTCGTCATTAATCATTTTATAATGTGCGTAATAGCTTTTTATCTATACGCTGACTTGAAAGGATTCCTATTCAAGTCAATGCAAATATACGACTTGAAATATATCACTGCCACCTTTTTAATAAGAATTGACAAAAAAGTTTTTTTGAGTTAAAGAAAAATACGCAAGTACGGTATATAGAATATGTTTTCTCTTTTTATATTATGTATCTCGTTTATATACCTTATAATAAAGCGGTTATAACTTATTTATATGGACTTAATAGTGTGGATTTATAGGTGTGATAACAGTTAGCTATCTATTTTTACCCCTATTTCCCGATTTTGATAGAAGTATTCCTTTCCTAATGATACATTTGCTATTTTGGTATGAATTTTCATTAGAAAGTCCATAATTTCTTAACGAGCCGTAAGTTATTCCAAGTTCTTCGGGTGAAAAGTATTCAAATACATTGGCGATTGAGCCAAAATAGTGGTGAGTATTATTCTCTTTTATATAAAGATGAATAACTGTTCGTTCTTTTTTCTCTTTTTCAGTCATAATTACAATAGTTTTATTGCAAAAATAGGAATTATATGGCATAAAATGAATAAATGTCATATAATTAACTATTTTTAGCGTAAATAAATGTCATATATTAAATATATGTCATATCTTTGCATTGTAATTAAAACGAAGACGATATGAAACGATATAATAAACAACAGGTGATGAAAGGCGCTCACAGAATTTACAGCAATGATTTTCAACGTAGGGGGCGCACATGGTCGGAGTGTTTGACAGCGGCTTGGAGTTGGGAAAAAGATGCTGTTCGGGTTCGTGAAGAGAAAGCGGCAAGGCTTGATGCTATGATAGCTGCGAGTTGGGTGGCACACAATGCACGCAAAGATGAAAAGTCCAACAAAAACGAGTTTGGAGGTTTATCACCTGATACAGTTTCTTATGCGATGGGTTATGGAAGAGGTAGCAATTTTTATTGTGGTGACTAATTAAAAGGGTATTTTAATATTCACTTCTGCTATTAGTGAATGTTCCTTTGATTATCAATAAGTTGGGTATTCCAACTTAAAAATGATATTCACTTTTATTTATTTACATATAAAACAGAATATTATGAGTTTAAAATATTCAAGCACTACAGCAGATTATCTAGTTTGGTCTGATGCAATGAATTTAATAAGGAAATTGGCTAAAGATGAAAATTACAGAATTTCCCTTCTTGTTGCTTTGGGTTGTTTTACTGGTCTAAGAATATCTGATATTCTGGCTTTACACTGGAAGCAGATACTAAATACCAGTGAATTTACAGTAATAGAGAAAAAGACAAATAAGGTGAGAGTTATTAGGATAAACGCCCAACTTGGGCAGCACATTAAAGAGTGCTATGAACGGATAAAGCCTATAGGAATTAACGCACCTATTTTAGTGAGCCAAAAAGGAACTGTTTTTACTATCCAAAGAATCAATGTGATACTAAAAGAGGTGAAAAAGAAGTATAAATTGAAGATTAAGAACTTTAGTTGTCATTCACTTAGAAAGACTTTTGGCAGACAAGTTTATAATATGAATAATGATAATTCAGAACTTGCCCTAGTAAAACTTATGGAACTCTTCAATCACAGTTCTGTAACCATTACCAAAAGATATTTAGGTTTACGCACAGAAGAATTACTCCAAACCTATGATTGCTTGACCTTTTAATATATATTTGCCTTATAAACAGCTCACAGAACGTTGCCAAATTCGCTTTTTATGTATATCTTTGCGTTGCCGTTGCGCTGCAATGGTGAAACATAGTAATTTATAGGAAGCGTTTTAGCTTTATTCCACATTGATGAATCTGGACAATTCACTTGTGTTGTTGGAATAACAAAAGACGTTCTCCTTTGGTTGTCATATATGTACCCATACATATATAACCAAAGGTGTGAGCTGTTTTTCTTATTCTTGTTCTTATTTACAACACGAGCAGTCCAGAGCTTATCAATGGAAATATGAACTATGGGATAAGTCTAAATAGGCTCACACTTCCTTTTTTTAACCTTGCATCCATGAGCTAATGCAGTCATTTTGATAAAAATATGACGTATTATCGTCCCCAATGGACTTGTGGAAGATATGATAAACATGCCAATGTGGCCCTTTACTATAATTTAATAGAGGGGATTAGTTATTTTTTTGAAGATTATTCAGCATTGGTTATAGGAACAATACTTTCTATTGGTAGAAATACCTCCATAACAGTGGAAGAATTATCTAAGCAAACAGACATTGCAATAGATTCATTAACCCCTTTCTTGGAAGAATTGAAGGATTTGCATTTGCTTGCCATAAAGCAAGTTACAACAGATGAAATTGCTGCATACAGAGGGGTGGTAAGCGCATATAAATGCAGATTAAGTCAAGAGGGTAAAAAAAACGTGCAGGAGAAATTGCCTTATGGTATCAGTAGTGCGGAAGCTGCTTATACGGATAGAGTTGGTGGAATAACAAGTGTCATGTTTGAGTTGACATATAATTGCAGCGAAAAGTGTATTCACTGTTATAATGTAGGAGCAACAAGGAACGACCAGGAAATTAGCCAAAGAGGAAATCGAAAAGAGTTAACGCTTGAAGATTATAAGCGAATTATCGATGAATTATATGAAGAAGGGCTAGTTAAAGTTTGTTTATCAGGAGGAGACCCATTCTCTAAGCCTATAATATGGGAAGTCATTGATTATTTGTATCAAAAAGATATTGCTTTTGACATCTTTACCAATGGGCAACAGTTGATAGGCTTTGTATCTCGCTTAGCGGACTATTATCCTCGTTTAGTTGGCGTGTCTATATATAGTGGTATTGCACGAGACCATGACTATATTACTCGTGTGAATGGTTCTTGGGCTAAATCAATGACAGTTGTTAAGCAGCTTTCAGAGTTATCAGTTCCGTTGCAATTAAAATGCTGTGTGATGCAAACAAATGTGAAGAGCTATTATATGGTGGCTGACATAGCTAAACAATATGGTGCGGTGTTTCAGTTTGAAGTGGCATTAACGGATTCGGTGGAGGGAGATAAGTGCGTTAGCCGTTATTTGAGATTAACCCCAAATATGTTAGAAATTGTACTGCGTGACAGTAATATCCCGCTGTATGTCGGAAAAGAAGTGCCCAATTATGGCGGGCAAACGAAGCCACTAAATAAAAATGCTTGTGGAGCAGCTTATAATTCATTTTGCATAAGCCCAGAGGGTAACTTATTGCCATGTTGCTCTTTTCATGCTCCTTTTGGTAATTTGAAGGCTCAAACTTTGACGCAAATATTGCAAGAAAGTGAAGAGTTGAAGTGGTGGAGAAGTCTAACATTGAGCCAGTATAGGGATTGTGGAAAACATGACTATTGCGGTTATTGTAATCTTTGTCCAGGAAATAATTTTTCGGAATTTGGAACACCATTAAAAGCAGCTGAGACCAACTGTTATATAGCAAAGAACAGATATGAACTGGCTTGTAAAATGGCTAAAGGATATGACCCATTAGACAATAAGACGTTACAAGACTGTTTAGATTCTCTTTCTATACATAGGGTTGAACTTTTGAAAAGAGAGTATTCATCCAATTACAATGATAAGAGTTTGAAGGTAGGTGGGTAGATGTAATTCCCCAAGAAATATTACTATAACATAAATTCTTCCTGATATGAAAAAAGTAGAATTGAAAATAAGCAAGGTGTCTGCTACTTTTGCTTATTCATCTTGTGGGCAGTACTCAAGTAGAGTTGCGTAATGCTTATTCACAACTGATGGATTTCAGTTGAAAAAAAGTTATTTGGGGAGTTTGCGTATAAAACTCCCCTTTGTGTAAACATTTAAATTTGTAGTCATGGAAACATTAGATGCTATTAGAGAACTGATGAATAGGATAAATAATACTAATATAAAAATTGAAGATATAGAATCGGAAAAGTTATCAATAGAAGACAAGGAAAAACTTGTTAAAATTATTGATGATGCAAAAGCGGAAGTGGAACGTCTTCACATAATTGATATAATAAATAAGGTGTGTGATTGATGAATGTTGAATACATATTTTAGTTGTTGTAATAGATTATTTGGATGGGGGGACTGTGATATTATCTAATATTCAAAGAGAAACATAGAGGGAGGGATTTATTGCTTTGTAAATTCCTCTTTATATTTAATGATAAATAGGATTTGGGTTGATAATTAATTAAATTTTTGATATGCAGAAGATTTGTATTGTGTTTCTGCTGTTTGGTATTTCTCCTTTTGTGCGTGCCCAAAAGGTTAATAGTAGAGGTGAATATATGGTAAAAACTGCCATCGTTGAATCTTATGGTGGACGAGATTTTTCTTATAAACTTGATTTTGAGTATGATATTTCAAACGATTTGGTAAAAGTAACACGAAGCGGTTATCACGGGAATGATAAATATGTTCATGTATATACATTTCGTAGTGGGAAATATTCTGATGAAAAGTATATATATTATACTGGGTATAAAAATGGAAAGGTGTTTGATACTAATAAAAATAAGCCTTTGTGTTGGTTAGAGAAAACATATTATAGTTTAGAGCGCAAATCTTATAATAGATTTTTTGTGGTTAAAAAAGAAGCGTATGGCGATGATGGCTTTTGTGAAACGACTGATTATATATATCGTGACGGAGAACTACAAGCAATTCATAGAGGGACAAACAGTATTGGTGACAATGAAATAATGATGCTTACTTGGAGAAAAAGAAATATAGTGTCTGAAAGAATGGAAGGGGGTGGAAATTGGAGTAACGATTTGGAATATTATATGGAATCGGAAGTTGTAAATAATACCAATTTGAATATAAATTTCTTCAACTTAGGAGGTACGGGTAAAACATACAAAGATGAAAATATCGGGTTTACAGAATGGTTTGGGCTTAATACGTCAATGGCGTTAAGAGGGAATAAAGATGGTTCAGGATATGGCAGTAGTACGATAAGCCCACATTATGAATATGAATTAGATGGAAATTTAATTAAGAAAGTCAGATATATTCATCTAATTGCAGGTAAAGAACATGATTACATCTACAGAACACTGACTTTGGAATATGTGTATTAATTATTAATGCATTAATTATGAACTTTATACAAAAGACATTCAATATTTCCACTAACAATAATAATCCACTAATTCCATTTGATAAAGTGGCTAAAAACCTATGGCAATATTTACAACACGGATTTGTACTAATAGGAGCTAATAATATTGATTGCGAGGGGGGAATACAAGAACTACAAGCGGATATTATAAAAAATGATTTTCGTTATTGCCCAATATTCGGATGTTGCGTGAATGGTAATGGAAGCGTATATTATTTGTCTGCCTTTGTTGTCACTAATTTAAACAAGGCTAAAGAACTATGTGATTTTACAGTTTTAAGATTGTTTGTCGATGAAATTTCGGTTAAATATAGGCTACAAGTATCTATCTGTGGAAATTCTTCATATACTTCCATAATTTCTTTGATTGACACTTTCTTTGAAGATTGGTTAAAAGAAAATGGTTTGTCTTGCTTATATAAAGGTTGCTATCTCAATCCTTCACCAATGTGCTATTCAGAAAGATATATGCGTGATATAAAAAAGAACGAGATATTTATTGATATATGACAATTGGTAAGATTGACTTATTCAAAGTTATATATACTGATTCTTTAAATATTAAGAGGTATGGCGATACTTCATTATTTTTAAAAGAGTAGTCTATTGGGATTACTCTTTTTTTGTATTTTAGTGGCAAATTATAAAAACAAGGAAACAATGGATATAGATGCAAGGGATATTGCTAAGATAACAGACAATATCAAAGAAAATTATGATAGAAGTATCTCGGATGCTCAAAAATTTAATTTAGATGAAATTCTTGTTAAATATTACGATTGGTGGCGTTGCAGACAATTTTTAAGGAACATATTGTACTTTGAAACGACTCCGCAATTATATAGTTATCTTATTGGATATGCTACTTATGGGGAGCAAGAATTATATCAGTTTCCTTGCATGAAATATCTATTACGGATTATAAATGACTTATTAATCCAATTTGAACAATTAGAGGAGAACGGGTATTTGGCTTTTATTTATGAATGTAAAGAATACTCTTTGAAAATTACAACTTGGCGTTTCTTATTTGTTAAGGACACATTAGAAGATTTTTTGGAAAATCCCAATAAATTAGAATATATTTCTGAGAAATATGAAGAAACGGCTTACGATGAATATGTGGAATATCTATATCAAAAAAAAGAAACTCCCAACGAACAAGTAGATGCAGAAGCAATGTTATCATCTAACAGTAAACAAGTAAATGGCACTTCTAATAAGAATAGAACCGCTGTGTTATATTATATGCTACGTAGTAAACTTGACTTAGAAACAATTGTAAAGATTGCAAATTATGTAACAAATAAAGACTATGACATAACCAATAAAGCGAATAATTCTGCTTATAAATACATTCATAAGCCTGAATTATTTAGAGAAAAAAATGAAAATATTGCATACATAGTACAAGCATTAAAAAAGTACGGTTTTGAAGTACCAAAAGAATTGGAGTAAACTTATATAAAAAATTAGAATTGCTTATTGGATTTTTGGTTTGGATTTTGGATTGGATAACAAGTGTTGGATTTTAGTTGCCAAATTCCATTTCTTCTTTTTACATTTGCATCATTAATCAGAAAGGAATGAGCACTCTTTCTGATTGATGAGTTACCTTTCCTAAGGGTGATTATGGAACGTTTAGGATGCCTACTGCTCAAAAGGTAGTTCCATTAAATAAGAAAGATTTAAATACTTGATAATATATTGTTTGTGGATAAAGGCAGCAAACAATTATATAGTAACAGCCAATGTCAATAAATGATTTTGGAAGTAGAAACTATGCCTTCTAATATTTAAAAAAGAAGAAAATGGAAAAAAATAATATTGAAACAAGAGTTCAGACATATTTAACTGCAAATGAAGCTATGGAAAAAGCCTTGAAACTTCCACCAACAAAGGCATTATATAAGACATTTTGGTACGAAAATGAACTATGTATATTCTTTGCAGAATCCAATGTTGGTAAGAGTCTATATGCCATGCAAATGGCTGAGGATATAGCACAAGAACGTAAAGTAATGTATTTAGATTATGAATTGTCTTTGAGCCAATTTCGTTCACGTTATACGAATGATAAAACGGGAGTGCCTTATAAATTCTCTGACAATCTTTATCGCCCAAGTTTAAGAATTGAACAAGTCTGTACGGATAATGAAGTAGAGGCGTATTTATTTCAAAAGATAGAAGAAGGGGTGAAAATGGGAGTAAAAACATATATTGTGGATAACATTACCTATTTGTGTGGAAAACTTGACCAAGGTATGGAAGCCACTCGAATTATGAAACGGTTATCAGCGATGAAGCATACATACGGACTGAGTTTACTTGTAATTGCCCATACCAAGAAGCGAAACTCAAAGAAGGAAATTGTGGCTGATGATTTGGCAGGGAGTAAAAGGTTGATGAACTTCTGCGATAGTAGTTTTTCGATGGGACGTTCTCAAATGGATGAAAAGACGATTTACTTGAAACAGATAAAAGTGAGACAAGGCGAAAATCAACATGGACGAGATAATGTAATCTTATATAGAATAGTCAAGGAAGATAATTTTCCGCAATTTGTGGAAGAGGGCTGTTCGGCAGAAGAAAAGTTATTGAAACCGTCCAAGTCTGAGGATAAAAATATACTAAAGGCAAAAGTAAAGATACTCCATGAAGAAGGTTTGAGCAATAGGGCGATTGCCAAAGAGTTGGGTGTGGCAGAAGGTACGGTTAGAAATTGGCTTAAGGAATTGAAAGAGGTTGACAATGTTTCCACAGAATCATCCCCGATAATACAAGAAGAATCGGAAGCCGAATATGTAGAATATGAAGAAGTGGCATAAGGGTGCGTAAAATGAATGCGCAAAAAGTGCGTAATTGCGACTGCGTAAATAAAGTGCGTAATATGTTTGCTCAAAAGTTTATTCACGCTTATCTTTGTAGCGTCTCCCTTGATGTTTTGTTATGGAATGCTAGAGGGGGAGATTGTTTGATTAAAATAATATAAATCGTATGTTTATGGCTGATTGTCGATATTGTGGTCTATTTTACGTATTCGGGCATGAAATGGCGTTTTGCAGCGCTTCAGTGCCAAATAGGTTTTCCAAAAACTACATCTTCTTATGTAATTAGCTGATATTCATACTTCAAATTCTTCTTTAATGAGGAAGAGTATTAATAGCTGTCGGGCAGATTAAAAGATTAAATCTCAGCGGGATGAACAAAGTATATTTGTTTGTCCCGCTGATGTTTTATAGTATTCCATCGGACTTTCTCAATAAAAGTTATAAACACGCGTTTCTCTCAACTTGTTTGATTCAAAATTTGTTCTTATTACAAAATGCACTATTTTTGTGCACAAAGAAAAAGAATTGATAACCCGTTATTTTGTGAATTATGAAAAGATTGCTGTTGATGGCGCTGGCTGCTGCCATGCTGACTCCGGCTTGTGGAAATAATGCTGGTAAAGAAACCAAGGCTGAAGTACAGGAGAGTGCAGCTGTACAAGCCAACGTTACTCATCTGACTAAAGCTGATTTCCTGGCTAAGGTATATAATTATGAGAAGAATCCGAAAGAATGGAAATACGAAGGTGATAAACCGGCTATTGTGGATTTCTATGCCACTTGGTGTGGTCCATGTAAGGCTATCGCTCCGGTACTGGAGAAACTGGCTGCGGAATATAAAGGAAAAATTGTGGTCTATAAGATTGATACAGATAAGGAACCTGAGTTGTCGGCTGCTTTTGGTATACGCAGCATCCCGACCCTTCTGTTCATTCCGGCAAAGGGAACTCCTCAGGTAGCGCAAGGGGCCTTGCCTGAAGAAGCTTTGAGAAAGACCATTGACGAGTTTTTATTGGGAAAGAAATAAACTTCTGAGAAGAAAAAAATGAAGAGGGCCTGAAGTTGTTGGAATTTCAGGCCCTCATTGTATGTTTCTATCTACGGTTGCTGTCTTCAATCAATTCACGGATTGTCTGGTTCAATTCCTTTTCTTTCAGTAGTTGCTCCAGTGTGAGGTGCATTCTCCATCGCCAGTAATGCCGTGGATGGGCCGGTATGTTAATGCGCTCTCCTTCTATATCCGGATTGCGTAACTGTTCGTTGATGCTCATCCAGTCCTGCCATGCCAAAATGCAGAGCAGTGAAGGGCTTTTCAGATGATGGAATACGATGTCCTTACAGAGCCACCCGGGAGCATGTACGGGAATCTCTCCCTGATGGTGCATTTCCTGATGGTAGAAGCGTTCCGTGAGGGCTGGGTCTTCTTCCCACCATCCCCGGAAAGTGGACATGTCGTGCGTACCGATGGTGCATACCGATAGGAACGGATAGTTTTCAGGGTGTCCGAAGTCTTCGTACATTTGTTTGGGCATGCGTTGGATTTCAAGTGAGAGTATCTGCAACTGCCTCATTACCCAGGGCACACACTCCGGAACCATACCTAAATCTTCTCCGCATACTAACATAGGAGTGGATTGGGTGAGAACCGGAAGTTTTTTCATGGCTTCCTGATACCAGAATTCGTTGTGGCGCTGGTAGTAGTAATGATTGTACAGATGGTTGAAGGCTCCCTGTTGCTTCCAGTTCAGCTGTTGGAATACGGAATCATTCTGTACGGCAATTCTAGGATGGAGTTTCTCGGCGTCGTGGTGGTCTGTGACAAACAGCACGTTGCTGATCAGGGAATAAAGCCCTTCTTTTAGTTTCAGGCTATCCTCGTCTTCTTTTCCATTGAAATAAGCTTCCACCTTTCGCTGGGTATCAAACTCCGGCAGTAATGCGTAGCCTCCTTTTCCGTTGGGCATGATAAAATGTTGCCGTACGTATTCACTTTGTGCGCCGAAGACTTCTTCCAGCACCTTGTCGTTGATAAACGGCTGTGTCATGAACTCTCGGTCCAGATTCAGACCAAAGCTTCTGATTTCATCCATGCTCAGTGGAAGAGAAGGGGAGAACTGTCCGAGCAGACCGTGTACCGAATGGTCGGGAATTTCCCAGATGCGGAAAAATCCTAAGATATGGTCGATGCGGTAAGCTGTAAAGTATTCTGCCATCTTGGAGAAACGGCGGCGCCACCAACGGTAATTGTCTTTTTCCATCACTTCCCAGTTATAGGTTGGGAATCCCCAGTTTTGTCCGTTGACGGAGAAAGCATCGGGAGGAGCACCTGCCTGACCGTTGAGGTGGAAATAATGGGGTTCTACCCAGGCTTCTACGCTGGAACGGCTGATACCGATGGGAATGTCGCCTTTCAGCAGAATGCCTTTTGCTCTGGCATACGTACTTACGGCAAGCAACTGCACGTGCAACTGGTATTGCAGGTAATAGTAGAAGGCGATTTTGGTGTAGGCTTTGTTTCCGGGCGTACACAGTCTGGCTATTTCATCGGCATCGTAAGTAGAATATTTCGGCCAGTGATTGAAGTCCGGTGTGCCATACGAGTCGCGCAGGTAGCAGAAAGCAGCATAAGGCTGAAGCCATTCCTCATTATGCTGGAAGAAGTTCAGGAACTCTTCCGAGGCTAGTACTTTTTTTCCCTCCATCTGGTATACTTTCCTCAGGTAGTCCATCTTCAGTTTATTGGCCTTTTCATAATCCATCATGGGAAGGGAATTCACTTCGATGCGTGCTTTTTCGAACGCTTCTGCGGCTTTCTTGTCCTTCAGGGCAGGGAGCTGGCGAAGGTCGATGTACATCGGGTGAAAAGCGTAGATGGAGATGCTGTTATAAGGATAAGAGTCAGTCCACGTGCCGCTCATAGTCGTATCATTGATGGGAAGAATCTGAATCGCTTTCTGTCCGGTCTCATCTGCCCAGTCGGCCAGTAGTTTCAGGTCACCGAAGTCGCCAACGCCGCAACTGCCTTCCGAGCGAAGGGAGAATACGGGAATGGCGCAGCCGGCTATCCGTTGCGGGGCATCGTCAAAGAACACTTCCGTTTCCATGGGCAGGTAGGTTTCTCCGCGTTGCAACGGTTGCAGAGGGAATATCCGGTTCGGGCGGGTTTCCCATTTTTCTACGGCTCCGGTCTCTTCATGAATGGCCACAAACTTATACTCAAAAGGATATTCCAATGAGGAGGCATCCAGTGTCAGGTGCCATACGTTGGGCTGTACTTCCTTCATTCTCAGCGGGCGGCAGTACTCCCAATTACCCAGTGCCGCACAGCTCCCGATGAGGCTCAGACGCTGTCCGTGGGTACTCAGGCCGGGGCAAAGTGCGCGGAAGGTGATGCACCTGCCGGTATTGTCAGACAATCGGGAAGGTTGCTCCAGCGCATACGTATTGTTGAAAGCCGATGTATAGCGGTAGGCATCTTGTGGCAGATCTCTCCAGCAGTCTTCTACGAGGTAGTGCTGTTGTTGCAGGTTGCCCGGATAGAACGAATGGGGGATGGCGCCAAATTCCTGGCGTACAAGGGTTCCTTGACGGCTTACGGCATAACGGTAGCAGATAGGTTCGGAAGGGTGAAAGTCGAATTCTGCCTTTCCGGTCCATTCTTCTCCGTTGCGGGTAGTCATTTCTACGGTATGTTGTATGTGATTCTGGCTGAGAAGCACGCACAGGCTTTCTCCCCAGACTGTACGGTATTGTATGCGAAAAGTAATTTTCATATCTTATGTATTAGTTGTGGCTCATAGTTTTGTCCAAAAATAATGAATCTCATGGATTCATGCAAATAAAAAACCTCCGGATGTCCTTTCGGCTTCCGGAGGTTCCCTCGTGTAAGATGTGAGGATGGATTTAATAATAATGAATTAAAAAATGAGATTATGCGTCGATATTTGCATACGTCGCATTTTTCTCGATAAATTCACGGCGTGGACCTACATCGTCGCCCATTAGCATGGAGAATATATAGTCGGCTTCGGCCGCGTTTTCGATATTTACCTGTTTCAGGATACGGGTTTCCGGATTCATGGTAGTTTCCCACAGCTGTTCCGGATTCATTTCACCCAAACCTTTGTAACGCTGGGTGTGGATGCCTTGTTCGTTTCCTTCACCATATTTCTGGATGAAAGCCTGACGGGCCTCGTCAGTATAGCAGTATTCGCTGATTTTACCCTTGCTGCATTTGTACAATGGAGGAGTAGCGATATACAAGTGACCACCCTGAATTACTTCAGGCATATAGCGGTAGAACAGTGTCATGATCAGTGTGTCGATGTGAGAACCATCGACGTCGGCATCGGTCATGATGATGACCTTATGGTAGCGCAGCTTGTCAATGTTGGCCTTTTTGCTGTCTTCCTCACCGTCCACACCGAAACGTACGCCCAGCGCCTGAATGATGTTGTTCACTTCATCGCTTTCGAACGCTTTGTGCCACATGGCTTTTTCCACATTCAGAATCTTACCGCGCAATGGCAGGATGGCCTGGAACTGACGGCTTCTTCCTTGCTTGGCTGAACCACCTGCAGAATCACCCTCGACGAGGAAGAGTTCGCATTCTTCGGCTACACGGCTAGAGCAGTCGGCCAGTTTTCCCGGCAGTCCGCCGCCGCCCATCGGACTTTTACGCTGAACCGATTCGCGGGCCTTACGGGCAGCCACACGTGCGGTAGCAGCCAGTACCACTTTGTCGACAATAATCTTTGCTTCTTTCGGATGTTCTTCCAGGTAATAAGTCAGGGCTTCTCCTACAGCTTGATTCACAGCACCGCTCACTTCGTTGTTACCCAACTTGGTCTTGGTCTGCCCTTCAAACTGAGGTTCTGATACTTTTACAGAAATCACGGCAATCAGTCCTTCGCGGAAGTCTTCACCTGAGATTTCCACCTTGGCTTTTTCAAGAGCCTTGCTCTCTTCTGCATATTTCTTCAATACACGGGTCAGTGCCATACGGAATCCGGCTTCGTGTGTACCACCTTCGATGGTGTTGATGTTGTTCACATACGAGTGAAGGTTTTCACGGAATCCGGTGTTGTACATAATGGCGCACTCGATGGGAATACCCTGTTTTTCGGTATTCAAGTAGATTACGTCATCAATAAGCGGTGTATTGTTGGAGTTCAGAAAACGTACGAATTCTTTCACGCCTTCTTCTGAGTGGAACTTTTCCTGCTTGTAAGAACCGTCTTCTTCCTTCACGCGCTTGTCGGTCAGGGTGATGGTGATTCCTTTGTTCAGGTAAGCCAGCTCTCGCATGCGGGCCTGAAGAATGCTGTATTTGTATTCGGTTACGGTGAAGATACTTCCATCCGGCCAGAAAGTCTGGCGTGTACCGGTAATGTCGGTTGTGCCCACTTCTTTTACGGCATACAGCGGCTTTCCGCATTCATATTCCTGCTGGTAGATTTTTCCGTTGCGGAATACGTTGGTGGTCATGTGAGTAGACAAGGCGTTCACGCAGGATACACCCACACCGTGCAGACCTCCGGAAACCTTATAGGAACCTTTGTCGAACTTACCTCCGGCATGAAGCACGGTCATTACGACTTCGAGGGCTGATTTTTTTTCTTTTTCGTGGAAATCGACCGGAATACCGCGACCGTTGTCTTGTACGGTAATCGAGTTGTCTTCGTTGATAGTTACTTCTATATGTGTACAATAACCGGCAAGGGCTTCGTCAATGGAGTTGTCCACTACCTCGTAGACCAGGTGATGCAAGCCTTTTTCGCTGATGTCGCCGATATACATGGCGGGGCGTTTACGAACGGCCTCCAGTCCTTCCAGCACCTGGATACTGCTGGCCGAGTAGTTGCTTCCGCTGTTCTGTGTCAGTTCTTCACTCATGTTTTTTCTTCGTTTTTTTAAGCTTTCAAAGATACTAAAAAAACTGGAACGAAGCGATTTTCAGCACTCTAAAAATCGTGAAAAAGACATGAGCCGAGTCTATACGACAAAAGGCCAGATGTAATCATCCAGCCTTAATATCTTTCTTGCGTCAAGCGTAGACTTAAGCCAATTTGCTGATGTGAGCAGCCAGTTTAGACTTCAAGTTAGCAGCCTTGTTCGCGTGGATAATGTTGCGCTTAGCCAGCTTATCCAACATTTTCTGTACACTAGGATACAATGCAACAGCTTCAGCTTTGTCTGTAGTTGCACGAAGTTTCTTCACTGCGTTACGCATTGTCTTAGCATAATATCTGTTGTGAAGTCTTCTTTTTTCTTCCTGTCTGATTCTTTTAATAGATGATTTGTGATTTGCCATCTCGACTAATCTTTAATATTGTTCTTGATTTTTGTTTATTATGTAGCCCGTGGGGGAATCGAACCCCCCTTTCAAGAATGAAAATCTTGCGTCCTAACCGATAGACGAACGGGCCATCCTTTATTTCAGGAAGAACTCCTGAAGTCTCACGAGGATACATATCTCTCGTTTGCGGATGCAAAGGTAGGAAGAATTTTGAAATCTCCAAAACATTCGCTTCTTTTTTTATCAAATTTGTTGCGTTTTTCTTTATCCCCCTCCATTAAGAGGGATTCTTTTTGTTGTTTTCTATGTTTCCCATAGCCAAACTCTATGTTTCTCTTTCGTAAGACTTACGGTTCCGCCTTGAAAAACGTAGGTTTCGCGGGAAGGAAACATAAAAAGTGTCTCGTGGTGTGAAGAAAAAGTTTACGGGTTTTGTTTGTTTTGTATACGGACTTTTTCTATCTTTCGTCCGCAAAAATGGATTTTATATTTAGGATAATTTGAAAGATGGAATGCTGTAAATTAAGGTCCGTCGGCCTATATAATGGAAAGGTCTGTCTGGCAGAATGGAGAGATAAAGAAGGGGAGCCTTCTTCCTTCCAGGTGTTGGCTGAGTGCACGGAATTAGTGTATGTGCGTTTACGTACGTTGGAGGCGGTGGCCTCTTTTCGTTTTTTAGAGAGGGCTCTTGCCGTGATGGCGCATTATGACATGCCTGTTTTTGCCATGGCTTCTTCGGCCGGAAGTTTTTCTGTAGTGACGGGGGCGGATACTTCTGCTTTGCAGAACGTTTGTAAGGAACTTTCCGTATTTGCGGAAGTGACGGTAGAGAAAGAGGTGGAAGTGATATGTGTACAAGAGGCGGATGAGCGCAAAGGGAAGATGTCGGAAAAAAGTCTGGTGACTTTGCTAAAGGATATTCCTTTGCTGATGGTATCTTCTGAGGAAGGTTCGGGCAGTGTTTCGCTGACGGTACGGAGAAAGGACCGTGACAAAGTGCTGAATTTGTTCTTTTCTTGCTGATATGTTGCAGAAGTTGGATGGAGTAGTGCTGCACGTAGTCAGGTACAGTGACAAATCGAATATTGTGCATATCTATACTTGTCAGCATGGAAGTATGTCGTTTGTGATACCTGCCACGCGTTCGCGCAAGTCGCTGGTGAACGGGGCGTTGTTTCGTCCGCTTTCCCTGGTTGAGGTGGAAGCCGATGTGCGTTCCCGTACTTCTTTGCCTCCGGTGAAGGAAGCAAGATTGTCTTATCCGTTGGAGTCGGTGCCTTACGATCCGTACAAATTAAGTATCGCGATGTTTTTGGCTGAGTTCTTGTCGCATGCCTTACGCGAGGAAGGGAAGAACGAACCACTGTTTGCTTATCTGGTGTCGTCTATTCGCTGGTTGGATGCCTGCCGGAGTGATTATGCTAATTTTCACCTGGTGTTTCTGATCAGGTTGTCCAGGTTCTTGGGTTTTTATCCTAATCTGGAAGATTATCGGGAAGGTAGCTGGTTTGATATGCTGAATGCATGTTTCGTAGAGAACAAGCCTTTACATGGCATCTGTCTGTCTCCTGAGGAGTCGTCGCACATCTGCCAGTTGGCACGTATGAATTATGAAACGATGTTTCTTTTCGGTATGAACCGTATGGAGCGGCAGCGTTGCCTGACTGTGATGATGGAGTATTATCGGCTGCATCTTCCGGAATTCCCTGAGCTGAAATCGCTTGATGTGCTGAAAGAACTTTTTGCTTGATGCGCGATAATGATAGAATAAGAAAAACGGGACTCTCCTTTCATTTGAGAAAAGAGAATCCCGTTTTTTGGATGGGGATATAAATGAGATTATCCCAGCAATTCTTTTACTTTGGCAGAAATCGCTCTACCTTCAGCCAGACCAGCCAGTTCTTTAGAAGCTACTCCCATCACTTTACCCATGTCTTTTCCGCTGGTAGCGCCTACACGGGCAATAATTCCTTTCAGTTTAGCTTCCAGTTCTTCCGGAGAAAGCTGTTTCGGAAGGTATGCTTCAATCACGCGTACCTGAGCCATTTCTTCTTCTGCCAGGTCAGCGCGGCCTTGTCCTTCGTATACAGAAGCCGAATCTTTTCCTTGTTTCACCAGTTTCTGCATGATTTTCAGGGCTGCATCATCGGTCAGGGTATCATTGGCACCCGGAGCCGTTTTTGCTTCCAGAAAACATTTCTTTACGTTGCGCAAAGTCTCTAGTCTGACTTTGTCTTTGGCTTTCATTGCCTCTTTGATATCGTTGCTAATCTGTTCAAATAAATCCATATTCATTATAAAGTTTAAATGTTGTTTTCTTTGTGATGTTTAGAAAGTAATTGTCATGGAGCCGGTGTTGTTTGTAGCTTCCGGTTCCGGTGCAATCTTTTCTTCTGTAGTCGCTTTTGAACGGATATTCTCCAGTTCCATCTTGGTGCGCTTGTAGGTAGGAGTTGTTTCTACCATGCTGATGATGTCATCGTTGGCCAAGTCTTCCTGACTGAAGATGTAGATATTCGGACGTTTTTTGCGAATGCTGCTCTTCAGGATGCTCTTTCCGTAGTAGTCGCTTCGACGTTCGTCCTTCTTTTGCTCTTCTTCTTCCAGATCGTCTAGGCGTTTCTGCTCTTCAAGTGAACGCTGTTTGAGTACATTGTCCATGCCCGGAACGTCTTTGATACCGAATCCCGTAGCCAGAATGGTGAATTTCACTTTGTTTTCCAGTGTTTCATCAGTGTAAAGACCCCATTTGGTTTCTACGTCCTTGCCAAACTTGCTCATGAATTCATGGATTTCATCCATTTCACCCATCATCAGTTCGCTGTTCGGGCTATAGGTAATTACGAACAACACTTTCTTGGAGTTGAAAATATCGTTGTTGTTCAGCAATGGGGAATGAAGGGCATCGGTAATAGCCTGTGTGACTCTTCCTTCGCCTTCTCCATATCCTGTACTCATGATTGCTACACCACCGTCCTTCAACACGGTTTTCACATCGTTGAAGTCCAGGTTGATGATACCTCTCAAGGTAATGATTTCTGCAATACTCTTTGCGGCGATAGACAGCGTGTCGTCTGCCTTTCCAAAGGCATTCATTACACTGATGTCGGAATATACATCGCGCAGGCGTTCGTTGTTGATAACCAGCAGGGCATCTACATGCTTGCTCATTTCTTCCACTCCGTCAAGAGCCTGGTCGATTTTCTTGTTACCTTCGAACAGGAAAGGAATGGTCACGATACCTACGGTCAGGATTTCCATGTCCTTAGCCGTTTTGGCAATGATAGGAGCTGCACCGGTTCCGGTTCCACCTCCCATACCAGCCGTGATGAATGCCATGCGGCATCCGTCGTTCAGCATATTCTTGATGTCTTCAATGCTTTCTTCAGCAGCAGCACGTGCCTTGGCCGGACGGTTTCCGGCACCTAGTCCTTCGCTACCCAATTGTAGTTTCCGGAGTACGGGTGATTCTTCCAGCGCCTGGTTATCCGTGTTGCAGACCACAAATGTCACATCATGGATACCTTCTTTGTACATGTGGTTAACGGCATTACCACCGCCGCCACCCACACCAATTACTTTTATTATATGTGGAGAGTCTTTCGGAAAATCGAAAGGTACCATTGTTTCGTCTGACATAATCCTAATATGTTTATGTAAATGAATAATCAGTTATCTTTTAATATTTCATCAGAAAGGTTTGTAACTTTCTTGGCAAAGAGGTCAAACCAACTGTTCTCTTTTTTCTCCTTGTTGATTTTCTTCTCCAGCTCATCCAGTTCTTCTTCCTTTTCTACAAGATGCATGCGCCGTGCATTTTCTACTTCCTTCAATGCAGCTTTGTATTTCTTCTTGCTGAGAAGTAGACTGGCTTCTTCTACGTATGCAGTATATTCTTCCAGTCGTTTACGGTTACGTTCTTCTTCCTGACGTTTTTTCTCTTCATTGATTTTTCGGATGCGTTCGGCTTCTTCTTCGGCTTTTCGTCTGGCTTCTTCTGCCTGAATACGTTCAGCTTCTTTGCGTTTAGCTTCTTCTTCCTTTTCTTTTATTTCGTCAATGAAGTCCAGTTGATGTCCTTTCCGTGGGTCAATCTTAAGGCAATTTTCTTTTCCTTCTGCCAAGAGTCCGATGAGTGTGTTTTGTGTACCGTCTTTCGGTAACTGTATGGAACCGGTTAAAGTGATATTTCCACCTTTTGCGATACGGATTTTTTCAATTTTGGTAATTTGCTTGAACGCTTCATCCATATTGGGCATATTAGATGCTCCACCGGTGAGAACCAGCCCCGCCAGCAGTTTGTCACCGTATTCGGACACCATAATCTGATTCCATACATTGGAAATAATCTCGTTGATACGAGCCTCAACAATGTATTCAAGTTTATGAGCGGGAACGGAACATTTACCTTCAATGCTATATTCTTGTTCATCCACAGCTTCGTCATCTTCTGTCGGAGGAGTCAGGGCGCATCCGTAGCGTATTTTCAATTGTTCTGCATCTTCTTCTTCGATTTGTAAGCTACAAATATCTTTGGTGATATTGTTACTTCCCAATGGAATAACTGCCAGGTGACGCAGGATATTGTTTTTATATACGGCCACGGTAGTTGTATCAGCTCCTAAATCGACGAGTGCACAACCTGAGCGTTTTTCACTGTCGGTTAGAACTACATTGGCGGTAACGACCGGAGACAGGAAGTAATCTGCTATTTCATACTTAGTCTGGTTGAAGCATTTGGTAATTCTATCTTTGAGCGTATGATGTGCGATAATATTCAAATAACGCCCTTCAATACGGTCTGCTGAAATACCGACAGGTTCAGTCAGCAGATTGTTTCCTACTTTGTATTCCTGCGGTTCCACATCCAGGATTTCCTGATCTATCAGAGAGATTTCCCGGTTGCTTTCCATGAGTGATTCAATCAGCGCCTGTGATATTTTAGTTTCTTCTCCTAATTGTTTGGTTACATTATTACGTGTACTCCGTATGGATTGTCCGCCTATTCCTACATAGACTTTTTTGATAGAAGCTTGCAAATCTTCCTCTAGCTTTTGGATAATGGAGACTAGTACCTGTGTGGTTTTGTCCAAATTGAAGATTGCTCCTTTTTTGATGCAATCTGATGAAGGAGTATTGGCATAGGCAAGAATCTGAATGCTTCCATCTGCATTCTTTTTGCCGGCGATTCCTGTGATGTGAGTCGAACCCAGTTCGATAGCTGCTATAAAATCTGTTACTGCCATATCTTAGTCTTCTTTTTTTGTTCCGATAATTTGATTGTTAAACTCAATACTGATCCGCTCATATTTGTTCCAGCCGATACGGTTGAGCACTTTGCTGTAAAACGTTTGCAATTTACTGAATTTTTCTTCAAAATCAGTGGCTTTCCCTAAAAAAAGAATATGGTCGCCTACTCGGGGAACAATTTCCAGTTCTTTTTTAGGGGTTACGTTTATCTGCTCTACTTGAGCCTTCCAAAACGGGTTGCGCTGTAGGTATAGTCCTAGTTCATATAATTCTTGCTGAGCAAATTTCCGGTCGATAAATCCTGTGGCAACTGCTACATGAATAGGCTTTCCTGTGGCGTTCATAATTTTTCCGGAATGATCAATGTAATAATTGTCCCCATTGCTGCTCATGACTCGTAAGAGGGGGATACGTTGGTAGATTTCGACTCCAACTTTTCCTCCTGAGGTAAGATAGCATTCAGCTCTGCTGATGAAGGGATGTTGTGAAAGGGTCTCTTCCAACTGGCGGACATTGATTGTGCCAATACGCTTTTCTCCCGGATATAGTTTCTTTTGCTTTAGTAACTTGGTTACTTCTGCTTCAGTAATAAAACCGTAGTCAATGCTGTCTTTGACAACCAATTCCATACCCTTGCAGACCTGATTTTCGGGTTTGCGGTTAAATACGGTAACAGCTACTACAAGATAAATAGAAACCATTACAAGAATGCAGAGTATGAGAATTCGTTTAATCATCTATCTTTTAGTAATTCATAAATTTGTGGAACGTAATTGTCAATATCTCCAGCTCCAAGCGTAATAAGTACGTCCAGTTTTTTATTTTTCAGCACTTCCATAATCTGCTCTTTGGAACACATGCTTTTTTCTATGCCCGGTCGTAAATTGTCATAAATAAGTTGACTGCTTACTCCAGGAATAGGAGCCTCTCTGGCTGGGTAGATATCCAAAAGAATCACTTCGTCTAATAATGACAGACTATCGGCAAAATCCTGATAGAAATCACGGGTACGCGTGTAAAGATGCGGTTGGAATACAGCCGTGATTTTCCGGTTAGGATATAACTTACGGATAGAACTTACGCTCTGCCGGATTTCTTCCGGATGATGTGCATAGTCACTTAGAAAGACAATGTGTGAGTTCTTTATCTTGAAATCAAAGCGACGGTCCACACCTCTGAACTGTGGCATTGCGGCTTTTATTTCTTCTGTGGTGGCACCTCCGATTTGTGCTAAAGCCATAGCGGCAATACCGTTTTCAATATTGACAAAGACTGGTACTCCTAGCTGCACGTTGGTGATGTTGCCTAAAGGAGATATGTAGTCGAAATAAATTTCACCGTCATCAATACGGATATTTTCAGCATGGAAGTCTCCTTTTTCGGTAGAGTAGGTGTACACGGTAACTCCCGGCTGTACATCAGGTTTCAGTTCCAGTCCTTCCTTAATAATCAGGTATCCGTCCGGACGGATAAGTGAGGTGTATTTACGGAAACTTTCCAGATAAGCTTCGTGCGTACCGTAAATGTCCAGATGGTCTGAATCGGTGGCGGTAATTACCGTAGCATACGGAGTCAGCCAGTGGAATGAGCGGTCGAATTCGTCTGCTTCGATAACTACGTAGTCACTTTTATCCGATAATAACAGATTGGTCTGGTAGTTCTTGGAAATACCTCCTAAAAATGCATTGCATCCCACGTGCGAATGGTCCATCAAGAAAGCGGCCATGGTAGAGGTGGTCGTTTTTCCATGGGTTCCGGCTACGCACATTCCTTTCTCAGTCTGAGTCAACATTCCCAGTACTTGGGCACGTTTGTGAATCTCAAACTGATGTTCCTGGAAATAAACTAATTCTTGATGGCTTGCAGTGATAGCAGGGGTATAGACCACCAGTGTGGTTTCCGGATGAAGAAATGCTTCTGGAATGAGAGATACACTCTCTTCATAATGAATGTCTGCTCCTTCTGCAATCAGTTTCTCTGTCAGCTCGCTTGGAGTGCGGTCATAACCGCCTACTTTTTTCCCTTTTGACAGAAAATAACGTACCAGGGCACTCATGCCTATGCCTCCGGCCCCAATGAAGTAGACTGCTTGTATGGTATTAATGTTCATGACTTTCTTTATATTTTAATGCTAGCTTGCAGACTTCCTTAGCGATGATGTTAGCAGAGTCTTTAATAGCCAGTTTGGTAATGTTGCTACTTAATTCTTTCAATAAATCGGGATTGTGAACCGCTTCGATGGCAGTATCCAGCAGTTTTTGAGTTGCTTCACTATCTTTAATGTAAACAGCTGCATTTTTGTTGACAAGTGCCAGTGCATTTTTTGTCTGGTGGTCTTCTGCCACATTGGGAGAAGGTACCAGGATGACTGGTTTGCCTAGCAGGCAGAACTCAGAAATAGAACCAGCACCTGCACGGCTGATCACTACATCTGCAGCACTATAAGCTGCAGCCATGTCGGATATGAAGTCGGTTACGTGTAACATCGGAAGTTCTCCGTAAGCCTTTACAGCTTGTTTGGCCTCATTGATATAGATTTTTCCGATCTGCCAGATAAATTGCACTCCTGATTCTTTGATCTTGTCGAATCCCTGCATCATGCAGTTGTTGATTGTACGTGCTCCCAGGCTGCCTCCGATAATTAGAATGGTCTTTTTCTCTGGGTCTAATCCGAACGAGCGGATGGCTTCTTCACGTGATATGTTTTTGTTCAACAATCCTTGTCTGACTGGATTTCCAGTCAGAATGATTTTGTTTTTATCAAAGAACCGTTCCATTCCTTCGTATGCCACGCAGATCTTTTCAGCTTTTTGAGCTAATAACTTATTGGTGACTCCGGCATAAGAGTTTTGCTCCTGTATCAGCGTGGGAATACCCATCATGCCTGCCATTTTCAGGGTAGGACCACTGGCATAGCCTCCTACGCCTACAGCTGCATGAGGCTTGAAGTCCTTTATGATTTTACGGGCCATCAGCTGACTTCTGAACAACTTGATAAGTACGCTGATGTTTTTCAATAAATGCTTTCTGTCAAATCCAGCGACTGGCAATCCGATAATTTTGTAACCTGCGGCAGGAACGCGTTGCATTTCCATTCGTCCTTCTGCCCCGATAAACAAAATCTCAGTGTCCGGATATAATTCCTTTATGGCGTTGGCTATGGAAACAGCGGGAAAGATATGTCCTCCCGTGCCACCTCCACTTACTATGATGCGTAATTTTTCTTCCATATTCTTATGTGATTTACCTGCAAAGGTAAGAATAAACTTTTAAACGGATTTCTCCTGTGGTATGATATTATTTTCTGGAGCAACCTCCTGAGATTGTTCTGTCTGTTGTGCGAGCAATTCTTCTGCCTGCTGACGTTTCAAGTCATTTACATATCGGCTGATACTCAGAATCATTCCAATGTAAACACAGTTGACGAGCGTCGATGTACCTCCTTTACTGATGAGTGGCAAAGGCTGTCCGGTGACAGGCATGATTCCTACAGCTACCAGCATGTTAAATGTGGCCTGCAACACAAGCAGAATCCCAATGCCCGTAACGAGAAATACGTAATATGACTTGTCACAATTCCTGGCTATTTTGGCAATTCTCATCAGAAGCAGGATGTAAAGAATGGCTACGAAAGCTCCTCCTACAAGTCCCAATTCTTCTATGATGATGGCATAGATAAAGTCAGAAAAAGCTTGTGACAAGAAATCGCGCTGCACGCTGTTTCCCGGGCCTTTTCCTAAAATATGGCTGCTTGCAATGGCTATATTGGCATGGGCTATCTGTGCGTCATTGTCAATGTCAAATTTTGCAGCCGGTATTTCACTTTCATCAAAATGGTTGTTTAAACGGCTCTGCCAGGTTACCATACGGTGAAGACCAATTTTATCCCAGGCTTCTCCTGGAATATATTTGATAGTTCCTACACCAATGATGATGCAGGCAATACCGATACCAGCAAGTAACCCGAGTTGCTTGAAAGGGACTCTCCCTACAAACATGAGAAGAAAAACGCTTCCCGCCAACAGAACTGCTGTAGAAAGGTTTTCACTCACAATGAGTCCACAAGTTGCGGCCGTAATACCGCATATATACTTAAATGCTTTTTTGTTGGCTCCATTTTCTTCCTGCATGCGCGAAAGAATGAATGCGACGGTAATGATGGTTGCCATTTTTGCGACTTCTGAGGGCTGGAACTGAATGAAACCTAAATCAATCCATCGTTTGGCACCGTTGGTAAGAGCACCAATGACGAATACGGCTATCAGTAATCCCCATGAGATCGGTAGCAAGGCGATAAAAGTCTTGAACCAGCGGCAGGGAATATTATGCACAATCCATACAGCGATGGTGCCAACCATCAGCAATGTCAGATGGTTGGTAATTGGTCCCCAGTGGTCTCCACTTTTATAGGTAAGCGTACTGGATGCACTAAATACCTCTACAATGGATATCAAGCAGAGGAACAGATAAATAATCCAGATAGCTTTATCCCCTTTAAAAAAGTTTTTTAGCAAATCCATGTGCTATGATTCTAACTTTTTAATGATGCTTATAGGTTTCTTACACACTCTTTAAACTGATCGCCTCGGTCCTCATAACTTTTAAACAGGTCAAAGCTTGCGCAGCACGGACTCAGCAATACGGTTTCTCCTTTTTTTGCCATGTTGTAAGCCGCATTTACTGCATCAGGCATGCTCTGTACGTCTACAATCGGAAGACCAAAGTTGTCGAAAAAGTCGTGCAGCTTTTCGTTGTGGAGTCCCAAGAATATCAGTCCGCTACATTTCTCTTTTACAAGGTCGGCAATCTCATTGTAGTCATTTCCTTTGTCTTTTCCTCCCAAGATTAAGATGGTTTTAGTCTTCATGCTTTGAAGGGCATACCAGCATGAGTTGACGTTCGTAGCTTTTGAGTCGTTGATATAATCCACTCCTTTCACACGTGCTACCTTTTCCAGTCTGTGCTCTACGCCTTTGAAATCATTCAGAGCTTCGCGGATGCATTCTTTGCGAATGCCTGCAATGTTAGCAGAAATACCGGCAGCCATAGAGTTGAAGAGGTTGTGAGTTCCAGTCAGAGCTAACTCCTCCTGTTCCATATTGAATGCGATAGGACGGGTGAAGTACACTTTGTTTTCTTCGGTAAAGGCGGCTACTCCTTCTTCGTTCTTTTCTGCGAATGGGAAGTATTGTCCATGAATACCGTATTTATGAAGTTCCTTCTGTATGATAGGGTCATCGTTCCAGAAAATAAAGGCATCATCATCCGTTTGGTTCTGGATAATGCGGAATTTGGCATCCACGTAATTCTGCATCTCAAATCCGTAACGGTCCAGATGGTCTGGAGTAATATTCATCAGCACGGCGATATTGGCATGGAACTTATACATGTTGTCGAGCTGGAAGCTGCTGAGCTCAATGACATAATAGTCATAGTTACATTCAGCTACCTGATAAGCCAGACTTTGCCCAATATTGCCTGCCAGTCCCACATTCAGACCTGCTTTCTTGAAAATGTGATAAATCAGTGAGGTTGTAGTTGTTTTACCATTGCTGCCTGTGATACAAATCATTTTAGCATTGGTATATCGGCCTGCAAATTCAATCTCCGAAATGATGGGAGTGCCCTGATTCTTTAATTTCAGAATGATAGGAGCATCATTGGGAATTCCCGGGCTTTTAATCACTTCATCCGCATTCAGAATCAACTCTTCTGTGTGTTTGCCTTCTTCCCATTGAATACCTCTTTCGTTCAACATTGCTTTGTACTTGTCCTTGATGAGGGACATGTCTGATACAAATGTGTCAAATCCTTTTTTCTGTGCCAGGACAGCGGCACCGGCGCCGCTTTCTCCTGCTCCTAAGATGACAATTCTTGCCATTGCTTTATCTGATTTTAAGTGTGATTATCGTAATTGCTGCTAATACAATGGTTACAATCCAGAAGCGGACTGTAATCTTGGACTCATGGAATACGCTGTGAGGGCGTGTGATCAAATAAGTACAGTTTGGGTCGAGCTGTGCCAGTGTCGTACGGAAATGGTCATGAATCGGTGAGCGTTTGAATATACGCTGTTTGACTCCTTTTTTCTTACCGCGCTGGAAATACTTCACTTGAAGAATAACCGACAGGTTCTCGACCAGGAATACTCCACATAAAATAGGAATTAATAACTCCTTGTGTATGATGATGGCAAATACAGCGATAAGTCCTCCAATAGTAAGACTTCCGGTATCGCCCATGAATACTTGTGCAGGGAAGGCATTATACCATAAGAAACCGACCAGTGCTCCAATGAAGGCACAGATAAAGATTACCAGTTCCTCACTTCCTGGAATATACATGATATTCAGGTATTCTGCATATTCTATGTGACTGGATACATAGGCCAATATACCTAAGGTAACCCCGATAATGGCCGAGTTTCCGGCTGCCATTCCATCCATACCATCGTTCAGGTTGGCTCCGTTGGAAACGGCTGTGACCACAAAAATGGTGATGAATACAAAGACAATCCATCCGGCATCCTGTGCGTGCTCTCCTAAGAATCCTACAAAGTCGGCATAATCCAAGTTGTTGTTCTTGAAGAAGGGAATCGTTGTCTTGGTTGATTTCTCATCCACGGGTTTATGAACTACGTCAACCACACGACCGTCTTGTTGAATTTCAATGTTCTCTCGTATTACTACATCTGGACTCAGGTACAGAGCCAGACCTACAATCAGTCCGAGACCTACCTGGCCGATGATTTTAAATTTGCCATGAAGTCCTTCCTTGTCTTTCCGAAAAACCTTGATATAGTCATCCAAAAAGCCTAAAGTTCCGAGCCATAGGGTAGTAACCAGCATCAATATCATGTAGATGTTATGCAATTTACCTAATAACAGGCAAGGAATCAGAATGGCTACGATGATAATGATACCTCCCATTGTCGGGACACCAACCTTATTGACGTTAAAAGGGTCAATAGACGCATCACGTTGCGTCTCTGTAATCTGCTTCTTTTTGAGCAGATTAATGAAATACTCTCCAAAGATGGCAGAAATCAACAAAGAGAGAATGACAGCCATTAATGAACGGAACGATACGTATCCGAACATTCGTGCTCCTGGGAAATTGAATTGCTCTAAATATTGAAATAAATAATATAACATTGTCTTGTTCCTATTTTTTAAAGTTCTCCTTTGAATATTTCGTCCAATACTTCTTTGTCGTCAAAATGTGATTTGACACCCTTTACATCCTGATAGGTTTCGTGTCCTTTTCCGGCAATCAGGATGACATCTTGTGGTTGAGCCAACATACATGCGGTACGGATCGCTTCTTTGCGATCGACAATGCTGATCACTTTTTTCATGTCGTCCTTGCTAAGTCCCGCTAACATATCATTGATGATGTCTTGCGGTTCCTCAAAGCGTGGATTATCAGAAGTGATAATTACTTTGTCGCTTCTTTGAGCGGATTCTTTCGCCATTAAAGGGCGTTTCCCTTTGTCACGGTTTCCTCCGGCACCTACTACCGTAATGACTTGTCCTCTTCCTCTTAATACTTCGTGGATAGCTTCTAGTACGTTTACCAGTGCATCAGGAGTGTGTGCATAGTCTACAATAGCTGTATAGCCTTTGGGAGAACGTTTGGCATCGAAGCGTCCGGAAACAGGGCGAAGCATACTCAGTTTTACCAATATATCTTCCGGGCGTTTACCTAACAAGCAAGCTGCTCCATATACAGCCAGCAGGTTGGATGCATTGAAGCGTCCGATAAATTGCACGTTTACTTCGCGGTTGTTAATGTCAAGCAGCATTCCGTCAAAACTATCTTCCAGTACTTTGCCTTTGAAGTCACATAAAGAATGCAGAGAGTAGGCAGCTACTTTGGCCTTGGTATTTTGTGTCATGACCGTGCCGTTCTTGTCATCCAGGTTAGTCAGTGCAAAAGCCTGTTTGGGAAGATTGTCAAAAAATGCTTTCTTGGCTTTCAGGTAATTTTCAAATGTCTTGTGGTAATCCAGATGATCACGGGTAATGTTTGTGAAAATACCACCGGCAAAAGTCAGACCACTGATACGTTTCTGTACTACAGAGTGTGAACTGACTTCCATGAATACATATTTGCATCCTTCATCAGCCATACGTCCCAGTAGCTGATTTAGTGTAATTGGATCAGGAGTGGTATGGTCAGTGGGGATTGCTTCTCCGTCAATGTAATTGCATACTGTAGAGAGTAATCCGGCCTTATATCCAAACAGACGGAACATATTATATAATAAGGTGGCAATGGTCGTTTTTCCGTTAGTACCAGTTACTCCTACTAATTCCAGTTTGGAAGTCGGATCTCCATAGAATGTAGTAGCAAGTTTGCCAACAGCTTCTTCTGTGTCTGACAATTGTACATAAGTCACATTAGATTCTATGTGTATAGGCAGTTGTTCACAGACAATTACTGTTGCTCCGTTCTCAATGGCTTTGGAAATATAGTTATGTCCGTCAGCTTGCGTTCCTTTTACGGCTACAAACATGAATCCGTTTTTCACCATGCGAGAATCCATGTGAATACCATTTACCTCCAGGTTGGTATCTCCTATGATTTGCTGTGCGTTGACAGCTTTTAGCATATTCTCAAGTTTCATTGCTTTCTAGTTTAATGTTAATGTTATTGTTTGTCCTTTATGTAAATAAGAGCCTGCATTCAGGCTTTGTCTGATTACCTTTCCTGTACCAGATAAGCGTACGTGGAGTCCTTTGCTTTCCAGCAGATAAACTGCATCTTTTGCTCCCATTCCTCTTACGTTTGGTACTAAATTTTTTTCTGTATTTGTTCGTTTCAGTTCAGCATAAGTTGTTGTGCAGTTTGCTTTTCCCCAAATAGGAGTGTTGCTTTTCGGTATACTTGAGCTGTTACTTTGAATATTCAGGTTCTGTAATACATAAGATGCTTCGCGCAAGTCACCATTCTTTACTTCAGGAATAATAATTGAAGTAGAGTCTTTTGCTGAGGCTAAATCCTGATATAGATGCTTGGCGTAAATACGTTCAGCAATCCGGCTGAATACGCTACCCGCTTGCAAACCTCCTGATGCAGGACCATGCGGTATCTGAATGGACACCATACAACTGTATTTAGGTGCTTCAGATGGAAAATAGCCGCAGAAGCTGACCAAGTAACTTACACCTCCAGCTTTGTATCCAGCCTTTCCTTGAGAAACCTGAGCGGTACCTGTTTTTCCGGATACACTAAACTGTTTACTTCCGGCAGGCTTGGCCAGTCCTTCAGAAATTACTTTTCGTAGAATCCCTTGAATCATGGTAAGGGTAGTGTCCGAACAGATTTTAGGATTTACAATCTCTGTCGGAAATTCTTGTATGATTTCTCCATCTTTTGCGATAGCCTTTACAAACTTAGGCTTGACCATGACTCCGTTATTGGCTATGGCATTGTAAAAATTTAGCATGTAGATAGGAGGAATCATCGTTTCATATCCGATACTCATCCAAGGTAAGGAGGTCTTGGCGAAGTATCGTTCTTTAGGCCCCAATATACGAGGACTTGCTTCTCCTACGAAACCTAAATTTAAAGGCTTGTCAATACTCATGCGTTTCAGCCCATCTATAAATCTCTGTGGATTATCTCCGTAGAATTTGTCGATGATGCTTGATACGCCGACATTGGATGACACTTCCATGATTCTGGTTACGTCTATTTTTCCATATCCGCCTTTATACCAGTTCCAGTCCTTCATGTTGCTTCCGTGCATATTGACCACACCATTGCCCGTATCTACCATGTAGTCGGGGGTAATGAATTTATCTTCCAGGGCTACCATGATCGAAGCCGTTTTGAAGGTAGAACCCGGTTCCATCAAGTTGCTTACGGCGATATTTCGCATCTCATAATAGTTTCCGTCACCAGCCCGGGTCATGTTTACGTTGGCCTTTACCTCTCCGGTTGCTACATCCATGACAATGGCTACACCAAACACCGCTTCTAGATTCTTTAGCTGGTCTACAAGAGCCTTTTCTGCAATATCCTGCATACCGACATCAATTGTGGTAATTATATCACAACCGTCTACGGCAGGTTTGTCGATAATATTCAGGTATTTGTTCATGACTTTTTGTCGGTGAGTAATACCGTCCTGCCCTTTCAAAATAGAATCGTATGTCAATTCTATTCCGTTCTTTGCTCCTAATGCTACATCCGGATACATATCGCCTAACGTACGTGCCGCCAGTGAACCGAATGGTTTTTTACGCTGGTTGAAAGCCAGTTCATGAAATCCTCCCTTGAATTTACTCAAGTTGAATACGGGTAATTTCTTGGCTTCTTTGTATTCTATGTAAGAAATACGACGTGGATAGAGAAGGTAATTCCGGCTTTTCTGTCGTCTGCCTTTCAATATGTGCTGTCGAAATTCCTTGGCGCTCTTGTCTGGAAAAATTTGATGAAGTCCTTCGCAAATTTCGGTCAAGTGGTTCATCAGCATGGTGTCTTTCTTTTCACCTCCAGCTTTGAAGTCCATATAGATTTTATATTCTGGCAGGCTGCTGGCCATCAGTTTCCCGTCTGAAGAAATGATATTTCCTCTGGTAGGATGGACAATTACATTTTCTTTGATAAAACGGTCGGCCACATCTTTCCAGTATTGCCGCTCTGCAAACATGATAATTGCCGCTTTGGCAATGATTGCAATAGCCAGCAATGCCATGATGAATACAATAAGCGTATATCGTAGTATGATATTTTTTTGTCCTGGTACCATTTTAGTCCTTGTTTTTTATTAGGTAGGGTGGTGTGGAAGCTGTTTCCAGTGGGGTCCCTTCTGCAGAAATATACTCTTCAATGCGCGACTGGCGGCTTTTCTCTGTCAGTTCAGAGGAAATAGTCAGGGCGTCATATTTAGTGTCGATTAATTCCTTTTTCAAACGGTCTATTTCAATCATTTCTTGCTGACTGGAATAGCGGTTGTCTATGTACAGGATGACAAGAATCATAATCAGTATGATTAAGTTAGCCTGCTTTCTCATCAGGTGTACCAGTACTTCTCCTCCTAATATGCTTCTCCATGTAATATGTGGAGATTCTTGTGGTGTCATTTCTTGGTGTTCCATGTGTTACTTCTTTTCTGCGATTCTCAGTTTAGCGCTGCGTGAACGTGGGTTACGCTGTATTTCGTCCTCGCTGGGGATAATAACCTTGTTGTTTATTAATTTAAACGGAGTTTCTACGTTTCCAAAAAAGTCCTGTTTAGCTTTCCCTTCAATATTCCCTGTTTTCATGATGTTTTTTACCATGCGGTCTTCCAGCGAGTGATAGGTAATGACTACCAGCCTTCCTCCAGGTTTGAGGGCTTCTGTTGCGGCATAAAGCATTTCTTTTAGCGCTTCCATTTCTTGATTCACTTCAATTCGGAGTGCTTGGAAAACTTTTGCCATTTCTTTCTTTTCTCGCTCTCTTCCGTAAAGTGGTTTTACGATTTCGATGAACTCTCCAATGGTTTCAACCGGTTTTTGTGCTCTGGCTTTTACGAGTGTTGCAGCTAGTTTACGGCTGTTTTTTAGTTCACCATAAAGATAAAACAGATCTGCCAGCTTTTCTTCCTCATATGTGTTGATGATATCAGCAGCGGTAATACCGGCACGTTTATTCATACGCATATCGAGCTTCCCGTCAAAACGGAAGGAAAATCCTCGTTCCGAGTCGTCAAAATGGTGAGACGAAACACCTAAATCTGCTAAGATTGCATCCACTTCTTCTACTCCGTAATAACGAAGGAAATTGTGCAGGTAGCGAAAATTACTTCTGACAAAAGTAAAACGTTTGTCGTTGATGATATTTCTTTCTGCATCGGCGTCCTGATCAAAACTGAACAGCCGGCTTTTATCATCCATATTCCGTAATATTTCTCTGGAGTGTCCTCCTCCTCCAAAGGTTACGTCTACGTAAGTACCTCCTGATTGAAGATGCATACCTTCAATGCTCTCGTGTAATAGTACTGGTATATGATATGTAGGCTCTGTTTTCTCCATGCGATTTTCTTGTAAATTCACCTTATTATATATTCAAGCGGTAAAATTAGAAATTTCCATAGAATCACGCATCATGTTTTCTATAGAAAATATGAATAAGTTATCAACAGGTTACTCTTTCTGTGTAAAACGAGGAAGAAACGTCAAAGATTTGTCTTAATGAAATCAGTTCTGCAATTTTTTTTATCAGTATAAGTGTATTTTTTGTCATAAAATGAGTGTCTTTTCAAAAGATGAGTTACTTTTGCAAAGTAAACTTTTGTAGAATGGGTGAAAATTCAATATTTTTAATTGACATTGATAAAGTATTGAGAGACAAAGCCGGGAAAAAAGCTAATCGTATACCGCGTTTTTTAGTGTCATACTTAAAGCATATTGTGCATCAGGATGAGATTAACGTGTTCCTGAAAAGTGTTGCAGACAAGACCGGTGTGGATTTTCTGGAGGCTTGTATGGAATTCCTTGACATTAAGCTGGAAGTGAGAGGGATAGAGAATCTTCCTTCCGATGGCTTGTGTACGTTTGTGTCTAATCATCCTTTAGGTGGTCAGGATGGTATCGCCTTAGGCTATATATTGGGCAAGCATTACAATGGTCGTATAAAATACCTTGTAAATGATTTGCTGATGAATCTTCATGGATTAGCTCCCTTATGTATTCCTATTAATAAGATTGGCTCCCAGTCGCGTGATTTTCCTAAGATGGTAGAGGCTGGATTCCGCTCTGATTCTCATATTATTATGTTTCCGGCTGGCATCTGTTCCAGAAGGCAAAAAGGTGTGATTAAAGATTTAGCTTGGAAGAAAACCTTTATCTCTAAAAGTGTGGAAACACAACGGGATGTTATTCCTGTGCATTTTGAAGGAAGAAATTCTGATTTTTTCTACAATCTAGCCAATCTGTGTAAATTTTTAGGGATTAAGTTTAACATAGCCATGCTTTATTTGGCTGATGAAATGTTTAAAAACCGTCATAAGACTTTTAAGGTGACAATTGGCAAACCGATTCCATGGCAGACGTTTGATAAATCACGTTCGGCCACGGAATGGGCAGACTATGTAAGAGAGTTAGTTTATAAACTGTGAAAAGAAAATACGATTTAATCATTAGATTATGGAAGATATAATTGCTCCGATTGACAAAGAAGTTCTAAAATCGGAACTGACGGAAGACAAACGCTTAAGATTTACGAACAAGAGCAACAACGAGATTTACATTGTTACATGGAAGAATGCGCCTAATGTGTTGAAGGAGATTGGGCGTTTGCGTGAAATTGCATTCCGTGCCGCTGGAGGGGGAACCGGTAAGTCAATGGACCTTGATGAGTATGACTTGATGGAAAATCCTTATCAGCAATTGATTGTATGGGATCCTGAAGCCGAAGAAATCCTGGGTGGCTACCGTTATCTGTTAGGAGATGAAGTGGAATTTGATGCCGAGGGCAAGCCTTTGCTGGCAACAGCTCACATGTTCAATTTCTCCGAGAAATTCCTGAAAGACTATTTGCCTACTACGATAGAATTAGGACGCTCTTTCGTGACGCTTGAATACCAGTCTACTCGAGCAGGCTCAAAAGGACTGTTTGCCTTGGATAATTTGTGGGATGGTCTGGGAGCGTTGACAGTCGTTATGCCGCAGGTAAAATATTTCTTTGGGAAGATGACCATGTATCCCAGCTATAACCGCTTCGGACGTGATATGATTCTTTATTTCCTGAAGAAACATTTCAATGATAAGGATAAGTTAATTACCCCGATGCAGCCTTTGCTGATTGAAACCGATGAAAAGGTACTTGAGAAGCTGTTCTGTTACGATACCTTTAAGGAAGATTATAAGGTATTGAATACAGAGGTGCGCAAGTTGGGTTATAACATTCCCCCTCTAGTGAATGCCTATATGAGTTTGTCACCGACCATGCGTATGTTCGGTACGGCGATTAATGATGGCTTTGGCGATGTGGAAGAAACCGGTATTCTGATTGCTGTGGATGAGATTCTCGAAGAAAAGCGTGTGCGTCACATTGAATCCTATCTGCGTGAACACCCGGAGGCTCTGCAGATAACTTCTGGAGCCAATCCGGTGGTAAATAAAACGCAGAAATAATAATATTCTTTATAGAGCAGGCAGGCTGTTCCCGTTTATTTTTCGGTATAGGTCAAGTGCATAGACATCTGTCATACCGGAAATATAATCGAGTACAGCCTGAATTTTTTCATATAAGGTAGGAGCCTGGATATGATATTGGCTGGACACTCGGTTGATTAACAGCTGGGAATACGCCTTTTCCGGGTATCTTACGGCTTCAATCATTAAGTCGACCAGCGTGGTGATTACCTGATAACCGGCCAGTTCAATGTCGACTACATCTTTCGAGCAATAAATCTTTTCAAAAGCCGTATGTGAGCAGTTTTCATAGGCATCTCTGACTCTTGAACTGAGTTTTTGAATCAGCGTTCCTTGAAATTCACCTTTTAGAATTTCTTCTTCGTGCAGAATAAAGGTGCGTACACATTCACTGATTAATACTCCGATGGCCGATGAACGCAAGTAGGCTATTTGCTCATTGGTATCGTCCACCATTTTGCATATCGATTGAATATGGTCTAACTTCTCGGGCGCAAAGAAACGTAAATACAATTCTTTGGTCTCCTGTGTAGTCAGTATTTTCAGTTTATGCGCATCTTCTATATCCATCATCTGGTAGCAGATGTCATCTGCCGCTTCTACAAGGTACACCAGCGGATGGCGGCAATACTTCAATGGTTCTCCTTCCTTGCTAATCTTTTTAAGTCCCAGTTCATGGGCAATCTTCTGAAAAGCCTCTTCTTCGCTGGTAAAGAATCCGAATTTTTGCTTGCTGCCGGCCAACTGTGAGGAAAATGGGTATTTCACAATAGCGGCTAATGTGGCATACGTCAATACGAAACCGCCGGGACGTCGTCCTTGAAACTGGTGGGTAAGCAGACGGAATGCGTTGGCATTCCCTTCAAAGTGAGTGAAGTCATCCCATTCCTTTGCTGAAAGATACGCTTGTAAGGTGCGTCCTTTTCCTTCGGAAAAATACGTGCCGATCGCTTTCTCTCCCGAATGGCCGAAAGGAGGATTTCCTAAGTCATGTGCCAGACAGGCAGCCGATACAATGGAGCCTATTTCTGAAATATGCGTATCATGCAGTTCCGGATGAAGCTTTAATAGCTCGGAGGCGATTTTATTGCCGAGTGAACGCCCTACACATGAAACTTCCAGGCTGTGTGTCAGTCGGTTGTGCACGAAGATACTTCCCGGCAAGGGAAAGACTTGTGTCTTGTTTTGCAAACGCCGGAAAGGGGCTGAGAATATCAGTCGGTCATAGTCACGTTGGAACTCTGTACGGTCTTCTTTTCGGGCTTCATGAAGATTCTCCAGACCGAACCTTTTATTTGATAGCAATTGTTTCCAGTTCATAATGTAACTCCTTTGTGATGTGGTACTTAAATTTAAAGAAGCTCTAAAAGTTAAGTGCAAAAATATAAAAAAATGGTAAACGTAACTATTAATTCTGTGGATTGTGTAACTTCGCAACTTCATAAAAGCATAAAATAGATGAAAATACAGATTATAAATACTTCCCGGCATCCATTGCCACAATATGCTACTCCGCAGTCGGCTGGGGTAGATCTTCGTGCGAACCTGAATGAACCGATTGTGTTAAAGCCTTTACAGCGTTGTCTGGTACCTACCGGCTTGTTTTTAGCGTTGCCGCAAGGATATGAGGCTCAGGTACGTCCACGTAGTGGACTGGCTATCAAAAAAGGTATTACCGTATTGAATTCTCCGGGAACCATTGATGCCGATTATCGAGGAGAAATCAACGTGATATTAGTCAACTTGTCGGCTGAAGAATTTGTGATTGAAGACGGTGAACGTATTGCACAGATGGTGATAGCCCGTCATGAACAGGCTGAATGGGAAGAAGTGAAAGTGTTGGACGAAACGGAACGTGGGGCAGGAGGATTTGGTCACACAGGAACCGTATAAACCTGAATGTATGAAAAAACTATTAGGAATCATCGGGATGGTTTTCCTGCTGTTTGCTTGTGGTACCACCGGAAAGCAGCATTCGGCAAAGCGAAACTTGGCAAATGAGGAAAGGGATACCTTGTCATACGAACAACGCAGAAAGTATAATTACTTTTTTCTGGAAGCAGTTCGCTTGAAACAGAAGGGAGACTATGATGCCGCGTTTGAGCTTTATAAGCACTGTCTGGATATTTATCCGGGCTCTGCTCCAGCTTTGTATGAGATATCTCAATTTTATATGGTGCTGGGACAGGAACAGAAAGGTGAAGAAGCGTTGAAAAAGGCTGTACATTCTGACGAATCAAATTTTTGGTATAAACAGACTTTGGCGGCTTATTATCAGCGGAAGCGTGATTGGGCGAAAGCCATTGCCGTGTATGACGACATGGCACATCAATTCCCGTCTCGGCTGGAGCCGTTAATGGCTTTGGTCGATTTGTATAATCAGACAAAGAGTTATTCACAGGTAGTTTCTGTGTTGAATCGTTTGGAAGAATTGGATGGCAAGTCTGAGCAAATCAGTATGGAGAAGTTCAGAATGTACCTGCTGTTGGATAACCAGGAACAGGCGTTTAATGAAATTGAGAGTCTGTCGAAAGAGTATCCCTATGATTTACGTTATCAAACGATTTTGGGAGATGTGTACCTGAATAATGATAAGCCGGATGAAGCTTACGCAGTTTATCAGCGAATCTTGAAGGAAGAACCAGGATATGCACCGGCCTTGCTTTCGATGGCCTCTTATTACAAACAGTTGGGTAAGGACAGTTTGTATCGCCAACAACTAGATACCATTCTGTTGAATGAGGATGTAGAGTCGAATACCAAAATGGAAATCATGCGTCAGCTTATCCTTCAGTCGGAACAGACCACGAAAGATAGTACACAGATTGTATCTTTGTTTAAGGAAATTCTAGACCGGCCGCAGCAAAATGCCGATCTGGCCATGCTTTGCGCACAATACATGATCACAAAGCACATGGAAAAAGAGTCTGTACCTGTACTGAATCAGGTCTTGTCGCTTGATCCGGAAAACAAGCCTGCCCGCTTACAATTGCTCAGCTATGCCATTCGTGACAATAATCTGGACGAAGTGATTCGTGTGGCTACTCCTGCGCTGGAATACAATCCGGACGCCATGGAGTTTTACTACTATTTAGGCTTGGCTCATTATCAGAAAGAAGAAACGGATAAAGCGATGGAGATTTTCCAGCAGGGACTGAAGCAGGTAAATGAAAAGAGCGATAAGGGAATTGTTTCTGATTTTTATGCCATTCTGGGAGATTTGTACCATTCTAAAGAAATGAAAGCGGAGGCCTATGCAGCCTATGATTCTTCGTTGGTTTATAACCCGAACAACATCGGTACACTCAACAACTATGCTTACTATCTGTCTGTAGAGCGGACTAACTTGGATAAAGCTGAGGAAATGAGTTACAAGACCGTCAAGGCAGAGCCTGAAAATGCGACTTATCTGGATACTTACGCCTGGATTTTGTTTGAGAAAAAGCGCTATACGGAAGCGCGTATTTACATTGAACAGGCCATGAAGAACGGAGGAGACAGCAGTCAGGTGATTGTGGAACATTGCGGGGATATCTATTATATGTCAGGTGAGAAAGAAAAAGCATTAGAATGCTGGAAAAAGGCGGATGGCATGGAAAATAAGGAAGAAGATGGTGCAACGCCTCGTACAGAAGCTGAGTTGAAACGCTTGAAACGTAAAATCGCATTGAAAAAATATATAGAATGAAACGACTGATTTACTGGATATATGTGGTATGCCTGATTGTATTGGCTTCTTCTTGTGGTTCTTTGCGTCATACGGAACGTGCTCCTATGATTGGAGGCCTGAAAGGAGAAGAATATCAAGAAAAGGTGATTTCCAGTCTTCCTCACTGGAACTGTGTGACGGGAAAGGTGGCCTTGAACTTGAACACGGGTAGTAGTAAAAATACAAAATTGTCGGCCACTCTCCGTATGAAAAAAGGAGAAGTCATACAGTTGTCGGTAACTCCTTTGTTGGGGATTGAAGTGGCACGCTTGGAAATTTCACCGGAACGTATTCTGGCTGTCGACCGTCTTCACAAACAGTATGTGGAAGTTTCTTTTGAAGACCTGAATCGGATGGCCAATTTGAATTTGAGCTTTAATGTGTTGCAGTCATTGTTTATGAATGAGATTTTTTTGCCCGGCAAGGAAACTGTTGAGGTGTCCGATTTGCACCGTTTCCGGATGACTTCGGAAGGAAATTATGCGTTGTGGAAAGTAAAGGATACCAAGAAACTGGCTTATAGTTTTCGAACTACAGCCGATAAGGGATGGCTTGAAAATACATCCGTAGCTCTTTCTGGTACTCCGTATGCGTTGAACTGGACATATGGTGAATTTGGCAAACTAGGAGCAGCTTATTTTCCTCAGCATATTTTGGCCGAATTGATGGGGAGTGGAAAAACTTATAGTCTGGATATGAAACTCTCCCGTATGTCGGTAGGAGAGGATTGGGAAACACGGACAAGTTTGTCCTCCAAATATAAAAAGATAGAACTGGCAACCTTGCTCAAAATGTGGTTGGAAAAATGAAACGTTTTGTAGTCATATCTTGTATTTGTTTTTATGTTTGTGTGCTTACTGCTCAAACAACTCCTAAGATTCGTCAACTGGAAAAACAACGGAACGAGCTGAAACAGCAGATTGCCGAATCGGAGACCTTATTGCAGTCTACCAAGAATGATGTAAAAAGTCAGCTGGGTAATCTGGCCTTGCTTTCGGGACAAATAGAAGAACGACAAAAATACATTCAAACCATAGAGAATGATGTAAAGGCCATTCAGCAGGAAATTAGTCGTTTGGAGAGAGAGTTAAAGAGCCTGCAGAAAGAACTGAAAGAAAAGCGACAGAAGTATGAATTGTCTGTAAAGTATATTTATCGTAACAAGTCTATACAAGACAAGCTGATGTTTATTTTCTCAGCCGAAGATTTCGGGCAAATGTACCGGCGTTTGCGATATGTGCGTGAATATGCCGATTATCAGCGTTTGCAGGGGCTTCAGGTACAGCGGAAACAAAAGCAAGTAACTGAAAAGGCAAATTCTTTGAAAAACAGCCGGAAGGCGAAGGAAGATTTGCTCAAGCAGGGAGAAGCGGAAAAAGCTAAACTAGAAGCACAGGAGCAGGAACGCAAGCAGATTTTGTCGGGTTTGCAGAAGAAGCAACGGAGCATTCAGTCGGAACTGGCCAAACAGCGTCGTTCAGCAGATAAATTGAATGCGCAGATTGACCGGTTGATAGAGATTGAAATTGAAAAAGCTCGTAAGCGTGCGGAAGAAGAGGCGCGTCGTAAAGCTGAAGAAGCTCGTAAGAAAGCGGAAGCAGCAAAGGGAAGTACTGAAACTTCAGCGTCCACTAAAAAAGAGACGGTAAAGACTCCTGTTGAGAAATTAGAAGCCTATAAGGTTGATTCGGAAGACCGCCGTTTGTCAAGTAGCTTTGAGAAAAATAAAGGTATTCTTCCCGTGCCAATTACCGGACCATACGTGGTGGTGGGACATTATGGACAGTATCAGGTGAAGGGGCTTCGTAATGTGAAATTGGATAATAAGGGAATGGATATCAAAGGAAAGGCGGGAGCCAATGCCCGTGCTATTTTTGATGGTGAAGTGTCGGCTGTCTTCCAGTACAATGGCTTGACTAATGTGTTGGTACGTCATGGAAGTTATATTTCCGTTTATTGTAACTTGTCTACTGTACGTGTTAAGAAAGGTAGCTTGGTACGTGCCCGTGATGTGTTGGGAGAAATCCATACTAATGCGGAAGGAGAAACGATTTTGCATTTCCAGTTGCGTAAGGAAACGGTGAAATTGAATCCGGAACTTTGGATACATCGCTGAGAATTAGTTGATTCACTAATATAAGAAGCTTCAGACTCATGTGTGTCTGGAGCTTTTTTCTTATTTGTAACCAGAATTACTGGTGAATGACTTGTAGCTTTTTATGTTTCTCGGGGCGAAACCCTATGTTTTTCTCGTGGAAAACGTAGGGTTTCACTTTGAGAAACATAGGTTTTCTATGGGAGAAACGTAGAAACTTATGATGCATTAGATGAAAAACGACAAGTAAAATACAGATAGTAACATTGGTTTCAGAGTTATTATTAGAATGTATACTTTAATTTTATTATCTTCTATTCCTTATAAAATAATAAAATGAAAAATGTTTGTTTTATTTCCTTTTTTACTTCAATAATTAGTTATACATTCGTGCACTTTTTACAAGATTGGTAGAAAGTAATGTAGTAAAAGAAATCTAACCGTTAGTAACATTTATACTATGAAACTAAAGTATTATTCTGTCTTGTCTCTGTGTGTACTTGGGGGCCTGTTGACTACCCCTTCCCCTGTTTGGGCTGCACAGCAGACTGAGATAACTATCAGCAGTGCCAGTGTGCTGAACCCGTCAGCAGTAGAGGTGGTTTTTTCCAACCAGCAGCGCATGACGCTTGATTTTTATGGTGAAAATATTTTCCGGATGTTCCAGGACAATCAAGGAGGCATTGTGCGCGACCCGCAGGCTTCTCCTGAAGCCCAGATTTTGGTAGACCGTCCCCGGAAGGAGGTTGGCGAGCTGTCGCTGACAGACAAAGACGGGGTAATTACGATTTCTACTGCCAGAATTCAGGTGGAAATGGACAAGCGTACGTCGCTGTTTAAGATTACGGATAAAATCCGTCAGAAAGTGGTAGTGGAATCAGCACGTCCGGTGGACTTTATGGAAAAACAAGTCTGCCTGTCACTCAAAGCGCATGATGATGAGTATTTTTATGGAGGTGGTGTACAGAATGGCCGTTTTTCTCACAAAGGGAAAAGCATCCGTATTGTCAATACGAACCAGTGGACAGATGGTGGAGTGGCTTCTCCTACTCCTTTTTACTGGTCTACAGAAGGATATGGGGTTATGTGGTATACGTTCCGTCCCGGACTGTATGATTTCGGAGCAACTGATAAGGAAGTAGTGAAGCTGTCGCATGAGGAAAACTATCTGGATGTCTTTTTCATGGTGAATGACAGTCCGGTAGCCTTGTTGAATGATTTTTATCAGTTGACCGGTAATCCGGTACTTTTACCAAAGTTTGGTTTTTATGAAGGACATTTGAATGCCTATAACCGTGACTATTGGAAAGAAGACGAAAAGGGTATTCTGTTTGAAGACGGAAAGCGATACAAGGAAAGCCAGAAAGACAATGGTGGTATCAAGGAATCGCTGAACGGTGAAAAGAACAATTACCAGTTCTCGGCACGTGCGGTAATTGACCGTTACAATGCGGCCGATATGCCGTTAGGATGGATTCTGCCTAATGACGGTTATGGAGCCGGTTACGGACAGACTTCTACGCTGGATGGTAATATCCAGAACTTGAAGGAGCTGGGTGAATATGCCCGTGCCAAAGGAGTGGAAATCGGATTGTGGACACAGTCGGACTTGCATCCCAAAGAAGGCGTAGAAGCTTTGCTTCAGCGTGACATTGTGAAAGAAGTGCGTGATGCAGGTGTACGTGTATTGAAAACCGACGTAGCCTGGGTAGGAGCAGGCTATTCTTTCGGACTGAACGGAGTGGCCGATGTAGGACAGATTATGCCTTATTATGGTAACAATGCTCGACCGTTTATTATTTCACTGGATGGATGGGCAGGTACACAGCGTTATGCTGGTATCTGGTCGGGCGACCAGACTGGAGGTGAATGGGAATACATTCGTTTCCATATCCCGACCTATATAGGTTCAGGATTGTCGGGACAACCTAATATTTCTTCGGACATGGATGGTATTTTCGGTGGAAAGAATATTCCGGTCAATGTACGTGACTTCCAGTGGAAAACGTTTACTCCCATGCAGTTGAACATGGACGGATGGGGAGCAAACCCGAAATATCCGCAAGTGCTGGGTGAGCCGGCTGCTTCCATCAATCGCTGGTATCTGAAGATGAAATCAGAGTTCATGCCTTATACTTACAGCATAGCTCGTGAAGCCGTGGACGGAAAGCCGATGGTTCGGGCCATGTTCCTGGATTATCCGAATGACTATACACTGGGAACAGCTACCCGCTATCAGTTCCTTTACGGGCCTTATGTACTGGTGGCTCCGGTATATCAGAACACACAGGCCGATGCGGACGGAAACGATGTACGTAATGGCATTTATCTGCCTGAAGGGAACTGGATAGATTATTTTACCGGCGACTTGTATCAGGGCGGACGGGTTCTCAATAATTTTGAAACTCCTTTGTGGAAACTTCCATTGTTTATCAAGCAAGGAGCTATTTTACCGGTGACTACAGCGCATAACAATGTGAGTCAGATGGATAAGCATTTACGTGTATATGAACTTTATCCGGGTGGCGATACAGAGTTTACGGAATACGATGATGATGGAGTGTCTGAAGCTTATCGTGCGGGGCAGTATGCTACTACGCATATCCGTTCCGTGGTAGAGGGAGAGGACTTGACAGTGTGTGTGGAACCAGTGCAAGGCTCTTTCGAAGGAATGGTAGCACGTAAGCGTACCCATTTTCGTATCAATGTAACTGCACAACCGAAGAAACTGACAGTACGTGTAGGCGGAAAGAAAGTGAAACTGACTCCGGTGACTTCTTTGGAAGAATTGCAGAAAGGAGCGAATGTATATTATTATGAGTCGAATCCGGAGTTGAATCGTTTTGCCACTCCGGGTAGTGAACAGGCTCGTCTGCACGTCATTAAGAATCCGGTGGTACATGTGAATCTGGAAGAAATGGACGTGACTCAAAACGATATTCAGTTGGAAATGAAAGGTTTTGTATTTGCACCTGCTGAGAAACTGTTGGTGAGCCAAGGTACACTGCGTGCTCCGGAAGCAGAGGTGACGGAAGAAAATACAGGGGCTTATGCATTGACACCTTCATGGAAAAAGGTTGACAATGCCGATTATTATGAAATCGAATACAACGGTATGCTGTATAGTACCATTCGGAACACTCAACTTCTGTTTGAAGATTTACGACCGGAAACGACCTGTACGTTCAAGGTACGTGCGGTGAATGCTACAGGTGCATCTGAATGGGCTAATGTGACAGCTACTACTAAATCAGACCCGTTGGAATTCGCCATTCATGGAATTAAGGGAGAAACCACTTGTCCGAACCAGGAAGGTCAGGAGGTAAATAAACTCTTTAACTTCGATGAGGGAGATGCATGGCATACTAAGTGGAGCACGGTTGCAGTTCCTTTTGATTTGATTGTTGACCTGAACAGTGTAAATCAGCTGGATAAATTCCAGTACCTGCCTCGTCTGGATGCCGGGAACGGTACATTGGGCAAGGGTACTGTATATTACAGTATGGATAAGTCTGATTGGCACGAAGCTGGCACTTTCGACTGGAAAGGAAGTGACGTGAAGACCTTTGTATTCGAGAAACAGCCTGTTGCACGCTATATTAAGTTGTCGGTTGTATCTGCTACAGGTCAGTATGGTTCAGGTCGTGAACTTTACGTGTTCAAGGTACCTGGCTCAGAAAGCTATATTCCTGGTGACATTAATCAGGATAAGCTGGTAGATGAAAACGATTTGACCTCTTATATGAATTATACAGGATTGCGCAGAGGAGATTCTGACTTTGAAGGTTATATCAGTAAGGGTGACCTGAACGAGAACGGTCTGATTGATGCGTATGATATTTCGGCAGTAGCCATCCGTATGGAGTCTGGAGTGAGCAGCCGTCAGGTACCTTCAGTAGCTGGAGAAATCACAGTTGCTTCATCTAAGAAGGTGTATAATGAAGGGGAAACCGTAGAAATTCGTGTTTCAGGTAAGGGATTGCGTTCGGTCAATGCTCTCAGCTTTGCATTGCCTTATGACCCGCAGGCATTGGAGTATGTAGGAGCAGAGATGACAGGTATGAAGGAGATGCGTAACCTGACCAATGATCGTCTGCATACGAATGGAACGAAGGCTTTGTATCCTACTTTTGTAAATATTGGAGAAAAGCCTTACCTGGAAGGGGATGCTGAACTTATGACAATCAAGTTTAAGGCAAAACGCAAACAAAAGATCGACTTGAACGTACTGGACGGTATGCTGGTCGACAAGAATCTGAATACAGTGAAGTTTTGATAGATTATCCGGGACTCGTTCCCGGATATAAAATAAAAAAGAGAGGAAAATGGTTGTCTGTTGAGTTGGACAATTATTTTCCTCTCTTTTTATAATGCAGATAAAGATTCTATCAGATTTTTAATCCGTCCAAGATTTGCACATAGGTTGAAATCGCTTCCTCTATTTCACTGACGAGAATGTATTCATCGGCTGTGTGCGAACGGGAAGATTTTCCCGGCCCCATTTTTACAGAAGGGAAGGGCATTAATGCCTGATCGGATAATGTGGGTGAACCGAATGGCACTTTCCCCAGTTCTATGGCACGTTTTACAAACGGATGATCAGACGGAATGCTGGAAGAATTGAGACGGAATGAGCGTGCTTTGGCTTCGCTTTGTATATGTTTACAGATTTCAGCGAACAGCTCCTCGTTAGAGTAACATTCGTTACTCCGGATATCTACTACGATACTGCACAAATCAGGAATTACATTGTGCTGTGTACCTGCATTGATTTGAGTGACACTCATTTTTACAGGTCCCAGGATGGGTGATTCCTTCGGGAACTTATATGTACGGAACCATTCAATATCTGGAAGTAGTTTGTAAATGGCATTTTCTCCTTCGTTACGTGCGGCGTGACCGGATTTTCCACGTGCAGTGACGTCGAGCACCATAAGTCCCTTTTCTGCAATGGCAGGTTGCATTTCCGTAGGTTCACCTACTACTCCTAATGCAATAGGAGGGAGTTGGGGCAAGACGCTTTCAATACCGTTTTTCCCAGAGACCTCTTCTTCGCAGGAAGCCAGGAAAATCAGGTTGTAGCTTTGGGTTGTCATGCTAAGGTGACGGTACACCTGGAATAATGATACCAGACTGGCACCGGCGTCATTGCTGCCCAGACCGTATAATTTCCCGTTTTCATTTTTTGGAGTAAACGGTTGCTTCCTCCATCCGCTGACCGGCTTCACGGTATCGATGTGTGAGTTGAGCAGGATGGTAGGTTTATTGATGTCGAACATGGGGCTGATACACCAGATGTTATTTCCGGATCTTCCGGTCATAATTCCCGTTTCTTCTATGTAGTTCTGCAGGAAGTCTGCTGCGGCTTCTTCTTCCCGACTGATGGACGGGATTCCAATCAGGGAATGTAACAGAGTCAGTGCTTCAGATGTGTAGTAACCTGTGTCTATCATAAATAATCCGTTTTTTGATTCTTTGCAAAGATAGTCTTTTTTAGGAGAAATGCTTTAGATTGGCCGGACATTGCAAATAAAATCCTATATTTGCAGAATAAACCAATAAAATAAAGTAAGATAGATGGTTAATTCATGTTTGTCTCGGCTTGTACGACAACAAGCTGAAAAATATGGGGATAAAGTTGCCTTAAAATACCGTGATTACACCACTGCTACATGGATTCCTGTCACATGGAACGGGTTTGCTGATCTGGTAGATAAAACAGCCCGTGCGTTTGTAAAATTAGGAGTGGAAGTGCAGGAAAATGTAGGAGTATTCTCTCAAAATAAGCCGGAGTGTCTGTATGTAGATTTTGGAGCTTTTAAAGATAGGATTGTAACTGTGCCTTTGTATGCCACAAGCTCAGAAGCGCAGGTACATTATATTGTAGAAGATGCTGGAATTCGTTTTTTGTTTGTAGGAGAGCAGTATCAGTATGATGTGGCTTACCGGGTGCAGGGCTTATGTCGTTCGTTGAAGAAGATTATTATATTTGATCCCGAAGTAAAGCGTGCCGAAGGTGACAATAATTCTATCTATTTCTCGGACTTTTTGCAGATGGATGAAAAAGAGGAGTGTCAGTCGGAAGTGGATAAAAGGGTTTCTGAGTCTTCTTTGGATGATTTAGCGAATATTCTGTACACTTCTGGCACTACAGGTGATTCGAAAGGGGTAATGTTGCATCACTCTAACTACGACGTTGCTTTTAAAGGGCATAACGCACGTCTGACCAATCTGGGTGAAAATGATGTCGTCATGAATTTCTTGCCGTTTACGCACATCTTTGAAAGGGCATGGTCGTATTATTGTTTGTATAAAGGATGTATGCTGTGTATTAATCTGCGTCCGCAGGATATTCAGAAGACAATCAAGGAAGTACGGCCTACGGCTATGTGTAGTGTTCCTCGTTTTTGGGAAAAGGTTTATGCTGGAGTACAAGAAAAAATCAATGAGACTACGGGCCTGAAAAAGAGCTTGATGCTGGATGCGCTTCGGGTTGGGCGTGAACATAACATTACGTATCTGATGAACGGAAAGACGCCCCCTTCCTTGTTGCATATGAAATATAAGTTTTATGAGAAAACGATTTATAGCCTGCTGAAGAAAACGATAGGAATAGAGAACGGGAATTTCTTTCCTACGGCAGGAGCTGCTATTCCAGAGAAGGTGGCAGAGTTCGTGCATTCGGTAGGTATTAATATGATAGCTGGTTATGGGCTGACGGAAAGTACGGCCACTGTCTCTTGTGAATGGATTGGAGATTTCCGTCTGGGAGCAGTAGGCCGTGTGCTCGACGGGGTAGAGGTACGTATTGGAGAAAATAATGAGATACAGCTTCGTGGAGGTACCATAACGAAGGGATATTATAAGAAAGAGGCCATCACCCAGCAGGCATTTACAGAAGATGGCTGGTTCCGTACGGGAGATGCCGGATATATGAAAGATGGTTTCTTGTACTTGACGGACCGAATCAAGGATTTGTTTAAAACTTCCAATGGTAAGTACATTGCTCCGCAGGCCATTGAAACCAAGCTGGTGGTAGATCGTTATATTGATCAGGTGACCATTATTGCAGACCAGCGGAAATTTGTATCGGCCCTGATTGTGCCAGAATACAGTCAGGTAGAGAAGTTTGCGCAGGAACATCATATTGCTTTTGGAAGTAGAAAGGAATTGCTGGAGAATCCTCAGATTATTGAGTTGTTCCGTCTTCGAATCGATACACTTCAGCAGGAGTTTGCGCATTATGAACAGGTTAAGCGTTTTACCCTTCTTCCGGAGCCGTTCAGTATGGAACGTGGGGAGCTGACCAACACGCTGAAACTGAAACGTGCGGTGGTAGCCCGTAACTACAAGGATATTATCGACAAAATGTATGAAGAAAATGTCGGTTAAATAGCTGACTTTTATCTACAGGCACTCTTTCAGGGGTGCCTGTTTTTTCATATCTTTGCAACGAGAAAAAATAACAGACTAATTTATCGTATTTTATGATTACCATAGAGCAACTGAAAGACGTGAAAGAACGTACGGAAGCCTTGTACCGTTATCTGGACATTGAAGGAAAGAAAATACAGGTGGAAGAAGAACAGCTTCGTACGCAGGCACCCGGTTTTTGGGATGACCAGAAGGCTGCCGAAGCGCAGATGAAAAAAGTGAAGGCTTTGCAGCAGTGGATTACCGGTTATCAGGAAGTGAAGACATTGGCGGATGAACTGCAGTTGTCTTTTGATTTTTATAAAGATGAACTGGTTACTGAGGAAGAAGTGGATGAGGCTTATTCAAAAGCTATCTCTGCAGTAGAGGAGTTGGAATTAAAGAATATGCTTCGCTCAGAAGCTGACCAAATGGATTGTGTATTGAAAATCAATTCAGGTGCAGGAGGTACAGAAAGTCAGGATTGGGCTTCCATGCTGATGCGTATGTACATGCGCTGGGCTGAAAGCAATGGATACAAGTTGTCGGTGGCTAACCTTCAGGAAGGAGATGAGGCCGGTATCAAGACGGTAACGATGAATATTGAAGGGGCCTACGCTTATGGTTATCTGAAAGGCGAAAACGGGGTACACCGACTGGTTCGTGTATCTCCTTACAATGCACAGGGTAAGCGAATGACTTCTTTTGCATCTGTCTTTGTTACTCCTTTGGTAGATGATTCAATTGAAGTGACCGTGGAACCGGCTCGTTTGTCATGGGATACATTCCGAAGTGGTGGTGCCGGAGGACAGAACGTAAACAAAGTAGAATCTGGTGTACGTCTGCGCTATCAGTATAAAGACCCTTACACAGGAGAAGAAGAAGAGATCTTGATTGAAAATACGGAAACCCGTGACCAGCCGAAGAATAAGGAAAACGCCATGCGTCAGTTGCGCTCTATCCTTTATGATAAGGAGTTGCAGCACCGTATGGAAGAGCAGGCTAAGGTTGAGGCCGGAAAGAAAAAAATCGAATGGGGTTCTCAGATACGAAGCTATGTATTCGATGACCGTCGTGTGAAAGACCATCGTACCAACTACCAGACATCGGATGTCAACGGGGTAATGGATGGAAAAATTGACGGTTTTATTAAAGCTTACTTGATGGAGTTTTCAGATAGCGAAATCTGATAACTTTGAGTAAAATCGCTCTTTTTTATTTGTCTTTTTGCAAAGATGTTGTAATTTTAGGGTTGTAAATCTAAAATTGAAAACTTATGGGACGCAACAGAAGTGTAAAAAGACAGAATTTTGAGAAACGTGAGGAAGAAAAAGCCAATAGATTGTTCAAGATGATTTGTATTGTCTTGATTCTATTGGCTATTTTAATGATTGTAGGTTACACGTTGGCTTCTTGATAGCTTGGATAGAATATGCCGCAAGAAATAGAAAGAAAGTTTCTGGTGCGTGATGATTCTTATAAGGCTATGGCTTATGGAAGGAAGCGTATCAGACAAGGCTATATCTGTAGTGAAAGAGGACGCACGGTGCGGGTACGTATCCAGAATGAAGAAGGTTATCTGACCATCAAGGGACCTTCGGACGTATCGGGTATGAGTCGTTATGAATGGGAGCATGCTCTTTCTTTGCAGGAGGCGGAAGAATTGATGAAGTTGTGCGAGCCGGGAATGATTGACAAAACTCGTTATCTGGTACGGTGGGGGACGCACGTTTTTGAGGTGGATGAATTCTACGGAGAAAACAATGGACTGGTCGTGGCGGAAGTTGAATTAACCGATGAGAAGGAAACTTTTGAGATTCCTCCTTTTTTGGGGGAGGAAGTGACCGGACAAGTGAAGTACTATAATTCGTTCTTGATGAAAGTTCCTTATCGGGAATGGGGTAAAAATTCTCCTGAAAACTGTCAGAACAAGGGGTAAAAACTCTCAATTGACAGTTTTTACCCGTTTGAATACCAGATTTTGTGAAGAGCTCTCTTTGTTTTTCTACTAATATTGCAGTGTCGAAATAAAGACAGACATTGTTTCAATTAAAGAAAAGAAAGACTAAAAGATTTATGAAAACGGCAAATTTTGCTCAGAACTTGTTGAGCATGCAGACAGAACTACTTCATTTCGCTTATAAATTAACGGCAGACCGTGAGGAAGCGAATGACCTTCTCCAGGAGACTTCATTGAAGGCTTTGGATAATGAAGAAAAGTATGTAGCAGAAACGAACTTCAAAGGATGGATTTATACCATCATGCGTAATATATTCATCAATAATTATCGCAAGACTTTGCGTGATCAGACATACGTTGACAATACCGACAATCAGTTCTTCTTGAACCTGGGAGTGGATATTGAGGATGACTCCATGCAGGGGGCTTACGATTTGAAGGAAATGCGCCGCATTGTGAATGCATTGCCGAAAGAATATCGTATACCTTTTGCGATGTATGTGTCAGGTTTTAAATACCGGGAAATTGCGGACAAACTTAACCTCCCTTTGGGTACGGTGAAAAGTCGTATCTACTTTACCCGTCAAAGGTTACAAGAAGACTTAAAGGATTTCAGATGATCATGATAACTCTCTATCTTTAAAAATAATATATTTATTATTACATAGACGCCGGTTGCTGTGAGAGCACCCGGCGTTTAGTGTGTTTATGGAGTGGGGAAAGATATTAGTGTGAATTGTGTAACCTTTTTCTGATAAATGGACGATAAATGTAGTAACCTGCCAAAGATGCCAGGAGTATGCCTGTGCAATTGGCTATAAAGTCCATCCAGTCTCCACTACGGTTGTCTGTACACTGTGATTGTAAGATTTCAATGATTCCGCTCATCAGGATGGGCAACAGAATACCTCCAATTGTTAGTTGTATTTTTTTGATTTGTTTATGCCGGATTAGGTGTTCTATCCATATAATGGAACTGAGACCACCATACATGCATACATGTACTAGTTTGTCGAAATTATTAATTTCTTCCAATTGAGTATGTGGAGGAGTAAAAAAGGATAAATACCAAATGGCAAGAATTGTCAAAATAGAAAATGGGTAATGTCTTAAAATCTGCATTTTGTGTAAAACTTTAAATTTTCATGCAAAAATACGATATTTTTTGTACTTTTGTCCCCGTTTTAAAGTGTAATTATAATAAAACGATTTATGCAGCATAAGAGTGAAAGAGCAAACTTTGGAAGTAAATTAGGTGCAATTCTTGCGGCCGCAGGTTCTGCGGTAGGTTTGGGTAACATTTGGCGTTTTCCTTATGAAACAGGAAATCATGGTGGAGCTGCATTTATATTAATTTATCTGGGCTGTGTCATTGTATTCGGGTTACCTATAATGATTGCGGAATTTACCATTGGCCGACGTGCAAAGGCTTGTACGGGTGGAGCGTATGAAACGTTGGCTCCGGGTACACATTGGAAATGGGTAGGCTATGCCGGAGTATTAACCGGCTTTTTGATATTAGGATATTATTCGGTAGTAGCCGGATGGACCTTGGAGTATGTATGGCAAGCTGTTTCGTTTGGATTGTCAGGAAAAACCTCTGGAGAGTATGTCTCTATGTTTCAAGACTTTTCTCAACAACCGTTCCGACCGCTTCTGTGGTTGTTTGTGTTTATGTTTGTTACTCATTTCGTTATTGTGAAAGGTGTAAAAGACGGGATAGAGAAATCTTCTAAAATCATGATGCCATTGCTGTTTATTTTGGTTATTCTGCTAGCTGGTTGCTCTATCATGCTGCCTGGGGCTGAAAAGGGAATCAAATTTTTACTTCATCCAGATTTTAGTAAGGTTACTCCAGATGTTTTTTTAGGGGCAATGGGACAAGCTTTCTTCTCTATGAGCCTGGGGATGGGATGTCTTTCTACTTATGCTTCTTATTTTGGAAAGGAGACTCGTTTGGGGCATACGGCTATGAGTGTGGGGTTGATTGATACGTGTGTGGCTGTATTGGCTGGATTGATTATCTTTCCGGCAGCCTTCTCAGTGGGCATTCAGCCGGATGCAGGTCCGTCTTTGATATTTATTACTTTGCCTAATGTGTTCCAGCAGGCTTTTGCCAATGTGCCTTTCCTGGCCTATATATGTTCTGTGGCTTTCTATGTGTTATTGGCTTTGGCTGCCTTGACGTCTACAATCTCTTTGCATGAGGTTTCTACGGCCTTTCTGCATGAGAAGTTTCATTTTACACGAGGACGAGCTGCCTGTATTGTTACAGGAGGATGCCTGCTGATAGGTATTGTATCTTCATTAGCTTTAGGAGAATGGAGTAGTTTGAAGATTGGTGGGTTAAATATGTTTGATGCATTGGATTATCTGACTGCTAAAATTATGCTTCCGGTATGCGGTATGTTTGCAGCCGTGTTTGTCGGTTGGGTATTAGACAAGAAAATCGTAAGAGGAGAAGTGACTAATTATGGTATGTTAAAAGCTCCTTATTATCCAGTGTATCTGATAGTCTTGCGATTTGTTGCTCCTATTGGTATCCTTGCTATATTTGTCAATGAATTGGGCTTGTTGAGCTGGTAATGTGGAAGGATTTTTTCTATTATTCCCGTTCTGAGAGGAGAGTAATTCTGCTTTTGTTAAGCATGCTGGTAATCTTAGGCATTTCTTGGTTGATATGCCATAAAGTCTATAAGCCAGAATATGTACGTCAGGAAGACTCTGCTGAGATAGATTCTTTTCTGGCTTCTGTGAAGCAACGGGAGGCTTCCTATGCTAAGCGCAACTATACGGCATCAGGTGTCAGGAAAGGGCAGGAGGTTGTTTTGTTTGATTTTAATCCGAATACAGCCGATTCCGTACAATTGAAAAAACTGGGATTACCTTCCTTTGTGGTTCGTAATATTCTTCGGTATCGGGAAAAAGGAGGCGTTTTTCGTACTCCGGAAGCTTTTGCTCGCATTTATGGGTTGAAGGAGGAACAATATTTATTACTGAAACCCTATATTCAGATACTGCCAAGAGAGGAGAATAAACAAGATTCTGTTTACGAACAGGTTAAAATACAACGAATTGAAAAATATCCGGAAGGAACTCTTGTGGCATTAAATGAAGCTGATACCACTCAATTAAAACGTATACCTGGTGTAGGAAGCGGTATCGCCAAAATGATTGTGGCTTATCGTAACCGTCTTGGAGGTTTTGTATGTTTGGAGCAGTTGCAGGAAATTCCGCATGTAGATGCTAGCCTGAATAAATGGTTTACTATACAAAGTGCTCCTTTTAGGAAAATAAGAGTAAATAAAGACGGGTTGGATAAATTACGTAATCATCCTTATATGGATTTTTATAAGGCCAAAGCTATTTTGGAGTATCGCCGGAAAAGGGGCAATATAAAAGGTCTTTCCCGGCTTTCTCTCTTTGAAGAGTTTACCGAAAAAGACCTTCAACGCTTGTCTCCCTATTTATCTTTTGAATGATTTATTTGCGTGAATAACCTGCTGCTTCAGCTATTTTTACTGGAATCTCGGTATTGTCAATCCGGTTTTGGAATTTCTCTGCTCCAGCTCCAATGGCAAAGACCGGTACATACCCTGCAGAGTGTCCTCCACTTGTCCAGCCAGTTAAAGCTATTTCATTGATAATTCGTTTAGCTTCTGCTGCAATAGGTTCGTCTTGTGCATATTCGCTCTTTTCCATTTTTACTTGTTGGTTTTTCATAGTCTGCTCGTACACGTTTTTCAAGCGAGCTTCCTGTTTTTCGTTTAACTGGATTTTATCCCAAAATCCGAAATTGTCTTTTAAAGCCTGTTGTACAGCTTCCCAGGATACCTGATTATTCGTTTTAGAGCGAAGCTGGTTGATGACTTTGGTAAACCCGCTTTCACTGACCTTCTGGTTCTTGAGTACCTGCAGGTTTAGTTCATACGGACCTTTTCCTAAAACAAAACCTCCGGTTTCATGGTCGGCAGTAACTACAATTAAGGTTTCATCCGGATGTTGTGAGTAGAATTCGTAAGCGACCTTAATGGCATTGTCAAAGTCGATTACTTCATGAAAGGTCGTAGCGGCATCGTTGCTATGGCATGCCCAGTCGATTTTTCCACCTTCTACCATCAGGAAGAACCCTTTTGATAAATCTTTAGAGAGGAAATTAATTGCCGAACGGGTTATTTCTTGCAAAGTAAGGTCACTTTTTCCCCGGTCAATAGCGTATGGGATGGAAGAACGGTCCGCCTTAGAAGCGGCTTCCGACTGGAACAGAATCATCTTGTCTGCTTTTTTACTTTTCTTGAGATAATCTTTATATCCTCTGGCAATGATGTATCCGTATTGATCAGCCAGTGAGTAAAGATTCGTTGCTTGAGGATTATTTTTGTCCTGTGGTTGTAGAAAGTCTGAACCGGCATAGAAATCAAACCCTGTTTCATATAAGTCTTTTCCTATCTCGTAATAACTTCCTCTTCCTGAAGCATGTGCATAGAAAGCAGCAGGAGTTGCATGGTCTATGCTGACGCTGGTAGCTACTCCTACCCGGCATCCATGTTGTTTAGCCCATGTAGCTACACTGTAAACGGGGGTCTGTAAATCTTTTAAAACTCCGATAGCTCCATTTTTTGTTTTGTTTCCTGTTGCAAGCGCCGTACCTGCAGCAGCAGAATCTGTTACTCCGTTAGTGGCAGAGAAAGTGGTGGCTACGGTTGTGTAGGGGAATTGTGTAAACTGTAGGGGAGTTATACCGATTTTTCCTTCAAGTTCACCAAGATATAATTCTGTGCCTTGTACTTGATTGACTCCCATTCCGTCTCCGATGAAATAGAATACGTACTTGGCTTGCTGTGCATCTATCCGGCAAAAAACCATCAAGAAGAACATAATAGTGATAGATAACTTTTTCATAAAGCCTTGTGTTGAAATTATTTTTTTTCGCGAAAATAAGAAAAAATACGGCTTCGGAGATTTTTTTTAAAAAAAGATGCCTTAAAATGGGAAACGATTTCAAGTTCTTTCATTTTACTTATTGAATGATGTTACATTTTTTAAACATGTAATTATGAAAAAAAGAATTTTATTAGGGGCCTCTTTGATTTTGTCCCTGTTGGCTTCTTGCCAGCAAAAAGAGAATTTGCAGAACGTGAGTGATGAATTGAACTTGAGCTTGGAAGCTTCTGTGTATGCTTCTTCTGGTAGTTCTAGGGTTTCCACGGATGAGTCGGGAGTTACGACTTTTTCAGAAGGAGATGAATTAGGCTTTTTCATGCCAGAAGAAGATGAACCTGTGAAGTGGACGTTGAGCGGTAGCCAATGGACTCCTGAATTTCCCTTATCGTGGAAAGATAAAGTAAGTAAATTTTCATACTGCGCTTATTACCCTTATTCGTCTGAGGCTACGGTTCGTGGAGATATTCCGATGCCTGATTTGAGTTTACAGAAAGGAACACTTGCAGGCATTGGAGAGTTTGATTTTCTGACTGCCCGTTGTGAGGTTAGCTATCAGGAAACGGATAATGGAAAAGTTTCTTTCACAGGGGAATCGTCTTTCAGACATGCGTATAGCCTTATTTCTATTACGATAAAGAAAGATTTACCAGAAGAAAATGTATTGATTAGTCAGGCATCCTTTAAAGGAGATAACTTATTTGGTAATAGTACCTATCATTTTGCAGAATTGGAAGCAGAGGATGGTATTTCTTATTTGGAATTACCTGAGGTAGATGCTTTGACATTGAATTTTGAGGAGCCGGTTACTGTAGTTGAGGATACCGGTTATACTTTGTTCTTATTGTGTAATCCACAGGATTTGGTAGAGGATTCTGAATTCTCTATTTCTTATCAGCGAGATGGAGTATCTTATACTGCATCTACCCAAAAACTAGGAAATCAGTTTGCAGCAGGTAAATATTATCAGTTTATTCTGAAATTAACGAAGGCTGAATTAAGTTTGGAAGGTTGTGAGGTAAGTGATTGGATTTCTGAAAAACTTCCAGAAATAGCTATTGAAGAAACTCCTGCGTAAGTTTACTACTGATGATTGTTTCCGGAGAAGCTATAAATGAGTTTCTCCGGATTTTTTATGCCTGCTTTTATCTCTTGAAATAGAATTGTAATAAATCTCAGAAAAAACATATAACTTTGCACCTTCAAATAAACTAACAGTCAATTTTGTTCATTTAACATAACAATGAAAGCACTTAAAGACCGCATCATTCGTGATGGAAAATGCTTTGAGGGAGGTATCCTTAAAGTAGATAATTTTATTAATCATCAGATGGACCCTATTCTGATGAAGTCAATGGCAGTAGAGTTTGTACGGAGATTCGCCAGTACGAAGATTAACAAGGTTCTGACCATTGAGGCCAGTGGCATCGCTCCTGCAATTATGGTTGGTTATCTGTTGGAACTTCCGGTTGTTTTTGCCAAGAAGAAAAAACCGAGCACAATGGAGAACATGCTGACAACCACTGTCTATTCGTTTACGAAAGATCGCACGTATGATGTGTGTGTAAGTAAGGATTATTTATGTCCGGGAGATAAGGTGTTGTTCATTGATGACTTCTTAGCCAATGGCAATGCCGCAAAGGGGATTATTGATCTGGTACAGAAAGCAGGAGCTGAATTAGTGGGAATGGGCTTCCTGATAGAAAAATCTTTCCAGCACGGAGGAGATTATTTGAGAGCACAAGGCATTCATGTGGAATCTTTGGCGATAATTGAAAGTTTGGAAAATTGTCAAATTAAAATAAAAGACTAAATCTTTAAATGGAAAAAGAACAACAGCAAACTGCCCAGAGTGCTGGGCTTATTTACGGGTTGAATGACCGTCCGCCTTTAAAAGATTCTATTTTTGCGGCTTTGCAGCATTTGTTGGCAATCTTTGTAGCTATTATTACCCCTCCATTAATTATTGCAGGGGCATTAAAATTGGATTTGGAAACCACCGGATTTTTAGTTTCCATGGCTCTTTTTGCATCGGGTATTTCTACATTTATCCAGTGCCGTCGCGTAGGACCGATAGGTTGTGGACTGCTGTGTATTCAGGGAACCAGCTTCTCATTCATTGGTCCGATTATTTCTGCGGGCTTAACAGGTGGACTAAGTGCTATTTTCGGGGCTTGTATTGTAGCTTCTTCGGTGGAGATGTTAATTAGCCGAGTGTTGAAGTATACACGCAGAGTTATTACTCCTTTGGTATCGGGGATTGTGGTAACACTGATAGGTATGAGTTTGATTAAAGTGGGAATCTCTGCTTGCGGGGGTGGAGCTGCTGCACAGGCAGATGGTACTTTCGGGGCTTTCCGCCATATTGGTTTGGCTGCTTTGGTACTTGTCTTGATTATCTTTTTCAATCGTAGTTCCAACCGTTATTTGCGAATGAGTTCCATTGTTATCGGCCTGGTGGTTGGCTACGTATTAGCGTGGGCATTGGGAATGGTTGACTTTTCTGCTGTACAGAGCTATGGTGGTTTCAATATTCCTATACCTTTCCGTTACGGTATTTCATTTGATATTTCTGCAATCATCGCTTTGGCGTTGGTTTATTTGATTACGGCAATTGAAGCGTATGGAGATATTACAGCCAATTCATTGATTTCTGGGGAGCCGGTGGAAGGAGAAACGTTTGTCAAGCGTGCTTCTGGAGGTATTTTGGCCGATGGCTTCAATTCCATGCTGGCCGGATTCTTCAACTCTTTCCCAAATTCGATTTTTGCTCAGAATAACGGTATGATTCAGTTAACTGGAGTAGCCAGCCGTTACGTAGGATATTTCATTGCAGGTTTCCTTATTTTGCTGGGCTTATTTCCTGCAGTAGGATTGATTTTCTCGTTGATGCCTGAACCGGTGTTGGGTGGAGCTACTCTGTTGATGTTTGGAACAGTGGCTGCCGCAGGAATCCGAATCATTTCTGCACAGAAAATCAACCGTAAGGCTACGCTGGTGATGGCTTTGAGCTTTTCTTTCGGCTTGAGTGTGGAACTTGTACCGGATATTCTTTGTCAGTTGCCGGAAACCGTGCGTAATATATTTTCTTCAGGTATTACAACTGGTGGACTGACTGCCATCTTGTCTAATCTGCTGATTCAGATAAAAGAATAAAAAACATATTGGATTAAAAGAAGAAAGGCTGCCTCAAGATTTTTGGGACAGCCTTTTTTATGGTTTTAGGATGCTGCTTATCGAGAAGCAAACATTGATTGGCTATTAGCCTGACGTGCAGAAATCATACCTTGCAAATCGGGAGATACAGTCACCGGAGTGCCGTCCTGCTGTTTGAAAGTGATAGTTCCGTCTTCATTCATGGTAATCAGTTCGAATGTCTGACCTTCGGCAGAAGCATTCCATGTATTCTTTTCTTTGTCATAAATTAAGGTAAGTGGCTTGTCTTCTTCACCCTTCTTTGTGATAGTGTAGCCATCTTCATTGGTTTGTACAAGGTATTCTCCGCTTTCACCTTTTACTGTTTTTACGCTACCTACATCGGCCAAAGGATTTGAACCAGACCAGAACTCGATAGAGTTCAGTACAATGACGTCTGCCAAATAAGCTACTTCATATACAGGTACGATATGAAATGCTAAAAAGACAATTTCATTCACGAATTTATTGCCAATGTTGTTGTTCCAGTCCTTCAGACTACTCCATAAACCAAATGAACCGATACATGAGGAGCATATAATGCTGCCGCTTAGAATCAGGCAGGCAGCCGAAAATTTTAGTTTTTTCATACGCAATTTCAATTTTGGGTTAATATTTTATATGTATTGTCGTTTTGCTATTACAATTTGTTACAAAGTTAGAAGATATTTTGGATTATGAAAGAAAAAGGTAAAAAAATAGTATCTTTGCGCTGTTTTTTGTGAGAAATTAATGATTAAATAAAAAATAGAATGAAAGAAACAATTCAGAAGAGATTGAGCGATTCGAAGACGGCACGCTGGACTGCTTTGTTTATCGTTTCGTTTACCATGATGTGTGGTTATTTTCTGACGGATGTGATGTCTCCGTTGGAAAACTTGTTGACAACAAAGGGTCAGGTGGTATATTTTACAGATGATACCTCTATGCCGGCAGACAGTCTGGTGGCCAAAGTGAATTACTTTTCTTTGGAAGAAATGCTTTCAAATCCGTTGCTGACTGTAGAGCAACTTGAGGAAGGAAGTAAGGTGCAGTATTATGAGATGCAGAATGGTGCACAGATACAGACAGAAAAGACAATTAGTTCTGTCGCCAGAGGGGAAGGCTGGTCAAGTACGGAATATGGCTTCTTCTCAGGGGCTTATGGCTTGATTAATGTGTTCTTGCTAATGCTGTTTTTCGGTGGGGTGATTTTGGATAAAATGGGAATCCGTTTTACCGGAATGATGTCTTCTGGATTGATGTTTATGGGAGCTCTGATTAAATGGTATGCCCTTTCTTCCGATTTTGGAGATGCACAGCTTTTTGGAATGGACATGCAGGTGGCATTGGCTTCTTTAGGATTTGCGATCTTCGGAATGGGCGCTGAAATCACAGGTATTACTGCATCTAAAGTCATTGTAAAATGGTTTGCCGGAAAGGAACTGGCGCTTGCCATGGGACTTCAGGTGGCAATGGCTCGTATTGGTACGGCCGTGGCTTTGGCGGTAAGCTTACCAGTAGCCCGTTGGATGGGAGATGTTTCTTATCCGGTGTTGTTCGGAGCCATTTTGTTATGCGTGGGATTTGCTTCATATATGATTTATTGTGTCATGGACCGCAAGGAAGATGCTTCTGCCGCAGCTGTTCGCATGGAAAACGGAGAGGCTGAAGAAGAAGGTTTCAAATTGTCCGATTTGAAACTGATTTTCTGTAGCAAGGGCTTCTGGTTGATTAACCTGCTGTGCCTGATGTTCTATGCCGGTGTGTTCCCCTTCCTGAAGTTTGCGACAAAACTGATGATTTATAAATACGATGTGCCGGAATCTTTTGCCGGATTGATTCCTGCCTTATTGCCTTTTGGAACCATTCTGCTGACACCCGTATTCGGCTCTTTATATGACCGTATCGGTCGCGGAGCTACCTTGATGATTATTGGTTCAGTCATGTTGACAGTGGTTCACGTGTTGTTTGCTCTTCCGGTAATGAACTACTGGTGGTTTGCTGTTATTGTCATGATTGTATTGGGAATAGCATTTTCTTTGGTACCCAGTGCCATGTGGCCTTCAGTTCCTAAGATTATCCCGATGAAGCAGTTGGGTTCTGCTTATGCCACCATTTTCTATATCCAGAATATCGGGTTGACAATGGTGCCTTGGTTGATTGGATGGGTTATCGAACATTTTGCAACTTTGCGTAACGAAGCTGGTGTAATTGTAGGCTATGACTATACGGCTCCGATGGTTATTTTTGCAGTGTTTGGTCTGTGTGCCATTCTTATTTCTACATTGCTTCGTGTAGAAGACAGCAAAAAACATTATGGACTGGAAGAAGCTAATATGAAAAAATAATTTTTAAGTCTCTTTCATGGAAGGAGCGGGGGTGTGTCAGGCACATCTTCAGCTCCTTTTATTTTTATTAATACCTCATAAGAAGGGGGAATGGCGGTATATACTTTGTCTTGTGGATTTTTTCCCGTATCTTTGGACTGTTTTTATGTGAGAATCTGTTGTGAGATAACAAATGGCCTATAAAGGGCAATAAACTACCGGATAGATTTCTACATGAGAAATGTGTAACAAAAATTTAGCTATGAATAATACGAAGAAAAAATCACCTATATCATGGGTCCCTACAGCATATTTTGCCATGGGACTTCCTTTTGTAGTACTCAATATGGTTACCGTGTTAATGTTTAAAGGGCTTGAGGTAGATGATAAACTAATCACCTTCTGGACGTCGTTGATTCTTCTGCCCTGGACATTGAAGCCATTGTGGAGTCCTTTCCTGGAACTTTTCCGGACAAAGAAATTTTTTGTGATTGTCACTCAGTTAATTACGGGAGTCACTTTCGGACTGGTAGCTTTTGCGTTGAACCTGTCCCATTTTTTCAGTATTTCCATTGCGCTGCTGGCCATTGTTGCTTTTAGCGGAGCTACTCACGACATCGCTTGCGACGGAGTATATATGAGTGAACTGTCCAATGAAGACCAGGCAAAGTTTATTGGCTGGCAGGGAGCCTTTTATAACATAGCAAAGATTCTGGCAACGGGTGGTTTGGTATACCTGGCTGGATATTTCATCGAGCTGAATGCAGATGCCGGATTGCTGACTGCCAACAAAAGGGCTTGGATGATTATCTTGCTGATTCTTTCCGTAACCATGATTCTTCTGGGAATCTATCATCTGTTTGCTTTGCCTTCTACCCAGTCGGCTTCTTCTAAAAAAACATTACGGAGTAACAAGGAAGTGATGAAGGAACTGGGACAGGTATTGATGGACTTTTTCCGCAAGACACACATCACTTATTATATCTTCTTCATCATCCTTTATCGTTTTGCAGAAGGATTTGTGATGAAGATTGTACCGCTGTTTTTGAAAGCAGACCGGGAGATGGGAGGTTTGGGACTCAATGAAAAGGAAATCGGACTTTATTATGGTACGTACGGAGCTGCGGCCTTTGTGTTGGGGTCTTTGCTGGCAGGATATTATATTGCTCGTCGGGGATTGAAAAAAACTATCTTCTCGTTGTGCTGTATTTTCAACCTTCCTTTTATGGTGTATGCCTTGTTTGCTTACTTCCAGCCGGAGAGTGGTTGGATAATATGCAGTGGCATCGTCTTTGAGTATTTCGGATATGGTTTCGGCTTTGTCGGACTTTCTTTGTTTATGATGCAGCAGGTGGCTCCCGGCAAGCATCAGATGGCTCATTATGCATTTGCTTCAGGAATCATGAATTTTGGAGTGATGATTCCGGGAATGTTAAGCGGCTGGGTGTGCGAAAGTCTTGGCACATGGTTTGACAAGCCGGGAGGCTATGAGCCTTTCTTTATCTTCGTACTGATTGCTACAATTCCAGCCTTCCTGATTACTTATTTCCTTCCGTTTAAGTATGATAATGGAGGAAATTTGCTGGAAGGCGAAAAAGAATATGTATAATTATCAATTAAACTAACTGGATATGAATGAAAAATTTGTAATGCCCTGGGAAGAACGCCCGGCAGACTGTAAAGAAGTGATGTGGCGCTATTCGAAGAATCCTGTTATCGGACGTTATCAGATACCTTCATCGAATAGTATTTTCAATAGTGCGGTAGTTCCCTTCAAAGATGGATTTGCTGGGGTGTTCCGTTGCGACAACCGAGCTGTACAGATGAATATCTTTGCTGGTTTCAGTAAGGACGGTATCAACTGGGAAATCAATCATGAGCCGATTGTCTTTAAGCCCGGCAATACAGAGATGATAGATTCAGAGTATAAATATGACCCTCGTGTGACTTGGATTGAAGACCGTTACTGGATTACATGGTGCAACGGTTATCACGGACCTACCATCGGCATCGGTTATACATTCGATTTCAAGGAATTCTATCAGTGCGAGAATGCCTTTCTTCCATTTAACCGTAACGGCGTATTGTTCCCGCAGAAAATTAACGGTAAGTATGCCATGCTGAGCCGTCCGAGCGACAACGGTCATACACCTTTCGGAGATATTTATATCAGCTACAGTCCCGATATGAAGTATTGGGGTGAGCACCGTTGTGTAATGAAAGTGACTCCTTTCCCGGAAAGTGCCTGGCAGTGTACAAAGATTGGAGCCGGCTCTGTACCTTTCCTTACAGAAGAAGGCTGGCTGATGTTCTATCACGGGGTTATTACCACTTGTAACGGTTTCCGTTACTCTATGGGAGCAGCTATTCTGGATAAGGACCATCCGGAAAAGGTACTTTATCGTACCCGTGACTACCTGTTAGCACCTGCTGCACCTTATGAACTGCAGGGAGATGTACCCAATGTAGTGTTCCCGTGTGCTGCTCTTCAGGATGGAGAAAGAGTAGCTGTGTACTACGGGGCTGCTGATACCGTGGTAGGAATGGCTTTCGGTTATATTTCCGAAATCATTGATTTTGTAAAGCGTACTTCTATTTTGTAAATGTAAATATTTAATAAGGCTGTTCCTGTAGCCAGACGCTATGGGAGTAGCCTTTTTTATTTTAGGCCTATGAAAAAACTAATCGCATCTCTGAGCTTTTTGTTCATCTGGAATTGTGCCAATGCGCAGGACCCGGTGGACTATGTAGACCCGTTTATTGGAACAACCAATTTTGGTACGTGTAATCCGGGAGCTGTCTGTCCGAATGGTTTGATGTCGGTCGTTCCTTTTAATGTGATGGGGTCGGATGAAAATACCTATGACAAAGACGCTCGCTGGTGGTCTACTCCTTATGAATACACGAACAGCTATTTTACCGGACTCTCTCATGTCAACCTGAGTGGAGTGGGTTGTCCTGAAATGGGTTCTCTGTTGCTGATGCCCACAACCGGCGAATTGAATGTCGACTATCATCATTACGGAAGCAAGTATGAAAAAGAAACGGCTTCACCGGGATATTACAGTCTGCAGCTGACCAAATATAATATTAAAGTAGAGGCTACTTCTACATTGAGAACAGGGCTTACCCGCTTTACTTTTCCAAAGGGGAAGAGCCATATCCTGATGAACTTGGGAGAAGGACTGACCAATGAATCGGGAGCTTATCTGCGCCGGATAAATGACCGTGAAATTGAGGGCATGAAGTTCTTGGGTACGTTCTGTTATAATCCTCAGGCTGTGTTCCCTATTTATTTTGTCATGCGTATCAACAAGGCTCCTAAGCAGACAGGTTACTGGAAATTCCAGCGTAAGATGACGGGGGTAGAAGCAGAATGGGATAAAGATAATGGCAAATATAAATTGTACACGCAGTATGACCGGGATTTGGCTGGCGACGACATTGGTGCATGGTTCACTTTCGATACAGAAGAAAATGAACAGATAGAAGTGGCCGTGGGTGTATCGTTTGTAAGTATGGAAAATGCCCGTCAGAATTTGGAAGCTGAGCAGCATGGAGCTGGATTCGATGAAATCTATGCCAGCGCACGGAAACAGTGGAACGACGATTTGAGCCGTATCACCGTAGAAGGAGGTACAAAGGAACAGAAAACGGTGTTCTATACTGCCTTGTATCACACGCTGATTCACCCGAATATCCTCCAGGATGTAAACGGGGAATACCCAGCCATGGAAACCGGAGAAACGAAGACAACTAAAAATAATCGTTATACCGTATATTCTTTGTGGGATACCTATCGTAACCTGCATCAGTTGATGACTCTGGTGTATCCCGAACGTCAGATTGACATGGTACGTACTATGGTCGATATGTACAAAGAGCATGGGTGGTTGCCTAAATGGGAGTTGTACGGACGTGAAACCCTCACAATGGAAGGTGACCCCAGTTTGCCGGTGATTGTGGATACCTGGATGAAGGGTCTGCGCGACTTTGATATGGAAACAGCCTATGAGGCTATGCGCAAGTCGGCCACTCTTCCTGGAAAGGAAAACCTGATGCGTCCGGACAACGATGATTATATGAGCAAAGGCTATGTGCCTTTGATGGAACAGTTCGATAACTCCGTATCGCATGCTTTGGAATATTACATTGCCGATTATGCTTTGTATACGTTGGCCAAGAGCATGGGAAAGAAAGAGGATGCCGATTTGTTCTACAAGCGGTCTATGGGATACAAGCATTATTATTGCAAGGAATTCGGAACGTTGCGTCCTATTTTGCCGGACGGAAAATTCTATTCTCCGTTTGATCCGCTTCAGGGACAGAACTTTGAACCTAGTCCGGGATTCCACGAAGGTAACTCCTGGAACTATACCTTCTACGTACCGCATGATGTAAAAGGACTGGCTCGCCTGATGGGGGGACAGAAGAAGTTTATCGACAAACTGCAGATGGTATTCGACAAGGGTTATTATGACCCGGCCAATGAACCGGATATTGCTTATCCTTATCTGTTCAGTTACTTCAAGGGGGAAGAATGGCGTACACAGAAAACCGTTCGCGAACTGCTGGCTAAGTACTTTACTCCCAAACCTGACGGTATTCCGGGAAATGACGATGCCGGTACCATGTCAGCCTGGGCTGTATTCAGCATGATGGGCTTCTACCCTGATTGTCCGGGTGTTCCTGAATATACGTTGACCGACCCGACTTTCGACCGTATTACCATCCGTTTGAATCCGGATTTTTATGGAAAAGATAAACTGGTCATTGAGAAGAAGGAGAATGGTTCACCGGAAGGGTATATCCAGAAAATAGAACTTGGCGGCAAGAAAACAGGTTACCGGATTAATCACAATGACTTGGTAAAAGGCGGCACATTGACGTTCTATAAATAACACAAGCAGATTAGTTTTCCCCTTTTGTTCGTCTTTTCTTTACGGTGTGGCGTACCAAAAAGATGCTGGCTTCGTATAAAAGCACGATGGGGAAGGTCACAATCAGCATAGTAAACACGTCTGAGGTAGGAGTGATGATGGCAGCGATAATCATTGCGACAACCCAGGCGTGTTTTCTGTATTGTGCCATGAAATCGGCAGACAAGATACCCAGTTTAGCCAGCAGCCAGGTAAGAATCGGAATCTCAAACGTGATACCCATCATCAGGCTCAGCATGTTCAGTGTATCAATATAAGAACTGAGCAGAATGGTATTTTCCACCTCCTGACTTACTTGATAGGTCGAAAGAAAGCGGAATGTAAAAGGAAATATCAGGAAATAACTGAATAATACTCCCGTCAGGAAGAGCAGATAGCCCCAGAATATCAGCCAGCGGGAATATTTCTTTTCATTCTGGTAGAGTGCCGGCGAAATAAAATGAAAAAGCTGATAGAGTATGTAAGGAGAAGCCAGCAGAATACCCGCATAGAACGAAACACTCATGTGAGTGAGAAACTGGCCTGAAAGTTGTGTGTTGATAAGTTTTACCGGCAAAGCTTCCGCTTCCAGTCCGGCTATATGCAGTATTCTTCCTAACCATGCAAAGAAACGGTAGGTATAGAAGTCGCCCTCTTTGGGAGCAAGGATGAGGCCGAAAAGCTCTTCTTTGAAACAAAAGGCCAGCAGCATAAGCACAATTACCGCACAAGCGATGTGGATAATCGTTTTGCGCAATTCGTCCAGGTGGTCCCAGAAAGTCAGTTCCGTTGGTTGCGTTGGTTTCACGGTTGTTATTTTTCTTTTTTCTCGTTCGAAGTGGTTTCTTCCTTCTTTGGGTTTGTTTCTTTCAGGTTATCTTCCACTTCGTTCATGCCTTCCTTGAAACTTCTTACACCTTTACCAATACCTTTCATCAGTTCGGGAATCTTCTTTCCGCCGAACAGCAGCAAGATGATTAAAGCAAGAAATAAAAATTCCTGGGTACCGATACCCATAAACAACAATGTAGCATTCATGTACTTTTTGTGTAAATAGAGAGTTAGTTTATAGTTTATTCTTCCGCAAAAATATGGATTGTTTTTTATCTGAGCAAATGTGTATTCTTTTGCCTTTTTAGTTTTTCAATAAAAGTGGTAGGATTTAGTACATTTTTATGAAGTGACGATTCGTTTTTTATGTCCTCTTTAGGTAGAACTTATGTTTCTCAAGACGGAAACCTACATTCTCCTTACCTGAGACGTATGTTTCAGGTAAGGGAAACATAAAAAGTAATGGGACATTAGAAAATAAACGAAAAAGTGTTTCAAGTATTCATAGAAAAGACAGACCGCAAGAGAAACTGATATTTGTCCTCTTGCGGTCTGTCTTTTTATAGGTAAGGAATAAAATTATTTCTTAGTCAATGAAACATTGTCAATCAATGCTTTGGAGTCTTTTGTCTGAAGCTGTATAACGATGACAAAATCACCTAAAGTAGCATCTGATACGGGAGCTTCCGTAACTGTTCCTCCTTTATCTTCCACCCCTTTGATACTGGCAAATGCATTGACTGTTTTTGAGAAATCAAAGTTTGCTGATACTTTTGACCATCGGCCGGCTTTTTTGATTACACGGCTATAAGCTGCGGCAGACTGGTTTTTGGTGGATTCGTCGCTGAGGTCAAATCCTTCACGCATAATGAAAAGATTGTCTGTTTTTGCATCACGGATGAAGAAACGAACCTGTGCTCCGTCTGTAAGGGCTTTCATGTCGAAAGATAAGGTGTATACAGCTTTTTCTGCTCCTTGAAGACGCTGGCCCAGATAAGCTTTGTACCATGAATTGTCTGTGGTCGTTGCAATCTGTACGGCATTGCCATGCTTTTCGTCATCAGTTGCGGGGCTGATGGTGGTTGCACCGTTTGTCTTGTCAAATGCAAACCAGTCTTCTGTAGAAGGAATGGATGCATAAGTCTTTTCGTTATTCAACGGAGTGTCGAAGTTGCCGTTTTTTACTAAATTTTGTGCATGGGTTCCCATTGCTAAGAAAGCCATTGCAGCTACAACAAATACTTTTTTCATAAATTTCTTAGGTTAGTTTTGATCGATAGTCTGTACAAATATACGAAAATTCATCTATATGCAGATTCCTTTTTGGATTGTTTAGGGTTTTAAAATGTGACTGTGGTGTGAGATATGGCGATATATTGGGCAAATGTCAGCAAGATGTCAGTTAGAATTTTCGCTATTGTGAGAGGGAGTGTATAGCTTTGTTTCTGAAAAATATAGCTGGATATGGAAAAGAAAAGACATTACGTTGTCATGCGTCGGTTTATTATTCTTTTTTCTTTTATAGTTGGAATTGCATCTTTCTTTATTTCTTATAATAAGAAAAAGGATTCGTCTTTGCCCGATAAACTGGAGCAAATGATGTGTCGTACGAAGATGAATGTGCATTGCGATCCTTTTTATGGTTACCAGGTACATTATCCTGCGTTCTTCGAACAGGTTCCGGATTCACTCATTCATGAAACGGGATGTTGCCAGTTTTATTTTGGGAATATGCTGAAGATTGCTCAGACAGCTTTTATTGTAACTAATCTTGAAGGATTTACCGTGCGGCAGGGGATGGAACATTTTACCATGGAACAGCATGCTACAGAACGGCGGTGTGGAAATGATTATTTCATTCTTTCCGGACCTCTTTATATCAACCATCGGCCAGTAGAGGGCTATCGTTTTTATGCCAAATACGTGCAGCGGCAAAAACTCTGGTTTGTGCAGTCATTGTCTTACCCAGCGAGTTGCACACGTGCTGTTTCACGACTTATTGAGCAGATAGATAACTGGCAAGTGTGGGAGTAGGTGAAAGGGCTCAGGTATTCTATTGGGTTCAGAAAGCCAACGAAATTTTTCTTTAAAATATTCGGGCTGTCTTGTCTCTTCCCTAAAAGATGGGTATCTTTGACTCGTTTTTCATTTAACATTGATACTCATGCAGGATTTTGTTCATTTGCACGTTCATACGCAGTATTCTATTCTTGACGGACAGGCTTCTATTCCCCGGTTGGTAGACAAAGCCATGGCCAACGGTATGCGAGGAATCGCAGTGACCGACCACGGAGATATGTTCGGTATCAAGGAGTTCTTCAACTATGTCAACAAGAAGAACGGGGGTACGAATGGGGAGATTAAGGATTTGAAGAAGAAAATTGCCGCCCTCGAGAGCGGTAAGGAAGAGTCGGAAAACCCCGAAGCGGAGATTGCAGCTTGCAAGGAACAGTTGGAGGCTGCGAAAAAGAAGCTGTTCAAACCAATTTTCGGTTGTGAAATGTATGTAGCCCGCCGCCGTCTGGAGGATAAGGAAGGTAAGCCTGACCAGAGCGGGTATCACCTGGTGGTGCTGGCTAAGAATCTGAAAGGCTATCATAACCTGATTAAACTGGTGTCGAAGGCATGGACCAAGGGATTCTACATGCGTCCGCGTACAGACCGTGCGGAATTAGAGAAGTATCACGAGGGACTGATTGTATGCTCGGCTTGTTTGGGAGGGGAAGTGCCCCGACGTATTACGGCCGGACAGTTTGAAGAGGCTGAAGAGGCCATCCGTTGGTACAAGAATCTTTTCGGAGATGACTACTACTTGGAACTGCAGCGCCACAAGGCAACGGTGGCACGTGCCAATCATGAGGTGTATCCCATGCAGCAGGTGGTGAATGAAAAACTGATTGAATATGCCAAAAAATACAATATCAAGCTGGTATGTACGAACGACGTGCACTTTGTGGACGAGGAAAATGCCGAAGCTCACGACCGGCTTATCTGCCTGAGTACAGGTAAAGACCTGGACGACCCTAACCGCATGCTTTATACCAAGCAGGAATGGATGAAGACGCGGGAAGAAATGAACGAAGTCTTTGCCGATGTGCCGGAAGCCTTGAGCAATACGGTTGAAATCTGTGACAAGGTTGAGTTTTATTCAATTGACCATGCGCCTATTATGCCGACGTTTGCCATTCCGGAAGATTTCGGTACCGAGGAGGAGTATCGTAAGAAATTTACGGAAAAAGACCTCTTTGATGAATTTACCCGCGATGAGAATGGCAACGTGGTAATGGATGAGGCTGCGGCGAAGGCGAAGATTGAACGTTTGGGCGGATATGAGAAATTGTATCGTATCAAACTGGAGGCCGATTATCTGGCAAAACTGGCCTATGACGGGGCCAAACGACGTTATGGCGAGAACCTGTCGGAAGAGGTGCAGGAGCGTATCAAGTTTGAGTTGCATATCATGAAGACCATGGGTTTCCCGGGATACTTCTTGATTGTGCAGGACTTTATCAATGCGGCACGTCATCAGTTGGATGTGTCAGTCGGCCCGGGACGTGGTTCGGCGGCAGGTTCGGCGGTAGCTTACTGCCTGGGTATTACGCAGATCGACCCGATTCAGTACGACTTGCTGTTCGAGCGTTTCTTGAATCCGGACCGTATCTCTTTGCCTGATATTGATGTGGACTTCGATGATGACGGACGTGGTCGCGTGTTGAACTGGGTTACGGAGAAGTATGGACAGGAAAAAGTGGCACACATCATTACGTATGGTACGATGGCTACTAAACTGGCTATCAAGGATGTGGCTCGTGTACAGAAACTGCCGTTGTCGGAATCAGACCGTCTGTGTAAGTTGATTCCGGATAAACTGCCCGATAAAAAATTGAATTTACCGAATGCCATTGCTTACGTGCCGGAACTGCAGGAAGCGGAAGTATCTCCGAATCCGGTATTGCGTGATACTATTAAATACGCCAAGATGCTGGAAGGTAACGTGCGAAACACGGGTGTACATGCCTGCGGTACGATTATCTGTCGTGATGATATTACCGACTGGGTACCGGTGAGTACGGCGGACGACAAGGAAACCGGAGAAAAAATGCTGGTTACCCAGTACGAAGGTTCGGTGATTGAAGATACGGGGCTGATTAAGATGGACTTCCTGGGATTGAAGACCTTGTCTATTATTAAGGAAGCCATTGAGAATATTCGTCAGAGTAAGGGAATTATACTGAATATTGACGAAGTGCCGATTGACGACCCTGCGACTTACCGCTTGTACAGTGAAGGGCGAACCATCGGAACCTTCCAGTTTGAATCGGCGGGTATGCAGAAGTATCTGCGCGAACTTCAGCCCAGTACGTTTGAGGATTTGATTGCCATGAACGCCCTTTACCGTCCGGGACCGATGGATTACATTCCGGACTTCATCGACCGTAAACATGGCCGGAAGCCGATTGAGTACGATATTCCGATTATGGAGAAATACCTGAAGGATACGTATGGTATTACGGTATATCAGGAGCAGGTGATGTTGCTGTCGCGCTTGCTGGCCGACTTTACGCGTGGTGAATCGGATGCCTTGCGTAAGGCCATGGGTAAGAAGTTGCGTGACAAGCTGGATCACATGAAGCCGAAGTTTATTGAAGGTGGAAAGAAGAACGGACATGACCCTAAGGTATTGGAGAAAATCTGGGCCGACTGGGAAAAATTTGCATCGTACGCGTTCAACAAATCGCATGCTACTTGCTATTCGTGGGTGGCTTATCAGACGGCATACCTGAAGGCCAACTATCCGTCAGAGTACATGGCAGCTACGATGAGCCGGAATATTTCGAACATCACTGAAATTACGAAGCTCATGGATGAGTGTAAGTCGATGGGCGTAAAGGTACTTGGACCGGATGTGAACGAAAGTAACCTGAAATTCTCAGTCAATTATCACGGTGATATCCGTTTCGGATTGGGAGCCATTAAGGGAGTAGGAGAGTCGGCTGTACAGAGTATTCTGGAAGAAAGACGGAAGAATGGGGAGTTCAAAAATATCTTTGACTTCGTACAACGTGTGAACTTGTCGGCTTGTAACCGTAAGAATATTGAAAACCTGGCTCTTGCTGGAGGTTTCGATAGTTTCCCGGGTATCAAGCGCGAAGATTTCTTTGTAAAGAACGCAAAAGATGAGTCCTTCTCGGATATACTGGTGCGTTACGGCAACAAATATCAGCTGGATAAGGCAGCCGCGGCCAATTCTCTATTCGGAGGAGAACATGAAGTAGAGGTGGCCACTCCGGAGATTGTGCCGGCCCCGTCGTGGAGCGATTTGGAGCGTTTGAACAAAGAACGTGATTTGGTAGGAATTTATTTGTCGGCTCACCCGCTGGATGAGTTTGCCGTGATTTTGGAAAATGTATGCAACGTACACATGGCCGAACTGACTGACTTGACTCCACTGCAGAATCATGATCTGGTGCTGGGAGGAATCGTGACTGGGGTACGTGAAGGATATACCAAGACGGGAAAGCCCTACGGCATTGCAAAAGTGGAAGATTACTCGGGTACGGCAGAATTTGCTTTCTTCGGTAACGAATGGGTGGAAAAGAAGAACTTCTTTATGGAAGGTATGTTCCTTTTTATGAAAGGAAAGTGCCAGCCTAAACAGTGGAAACAGGAGGAGTGGGAAGTGAAAATCAACAGTATTGAACTGCTTCCTGAAGTGAAGGAGAGAGTGGTGGAAAAACTGACGGTAACAGCTCCGCTTTCAGCCATTGACGACCAGTTGATCATGGAGTTCTCTTCCTTGGTGAAAGACAGTCCGGGAAATGCCGAACTTCATTTCCTGGTTCGGGATGAAGACGGGCAGATGTATGTAAACCTGATGTCACGTACGATGAAGATTTCTGTACAGAAGGAGCTGGTCAACTATTTAAAAAACCAGCCATTGTTGGACTATAAAATAAATTAGTATATATTTGCGTAGAGAACTTAAAAACATAGATAATTATGGCATTGAATATTAAAGATGACAACTTTGAAGCTATTGTAGCTGAAGGTAAACCAGTGGTGTTGGATTTTTGGGCTACATGGTGTGGTCCTTGCAAGCAAATTGCTCCATATATCGAAGAACTGGCAGAAGAGTATAAGGATAAGGTGAATATCGGTAAATGCGATGTAGATGAAAATGCCGATCTTCCTGCACAGTTCGGTGTTCGCAACATTCCTACCGTATTGTTTATCAAGAACGGAGAAGTTGTAGACAAACAAGTGGGAGCTACCACTAAATCTGCTTTGCAGGCAAAGGTAGAAGCTTTGTTGAAATAACTAAAAACAGATAAGTTATGGGAATGGAAGACGATTTCTTGTTGGAAGATGAGGACGATGAAAAAACCATCGAGTTCATAAAGAACTATTTGCCTCAGGACATGAAAGAGGCTTTCTCGGACGATGATTTGTATTACATCTTAGATTTGATTGTGGATTATTATACCACGAGTGGTTGTCTGGATGCACAGCCGGACGATGAAGGGTATATCAACATCGATCAGGATGAAATTGTGAACTACATCGTTAAAGAGTCTGCCAAGGATGGAATGGGCCCGTTTGACCCAGATGCGATTTTCTTCGTCGTGCAGGGTGAAATGGAATATGGCAATCAGTTGGGACAAGTAGAGTAACAAAGTACCATATTATTATTAAAAAAATCCGGAGCTAAAAAAGTAGCTCCGGATTTTTTTGTTTATAGTTTACGGAATTCCATATACTGTATTTCCCCATCTTCATCTATTGATTCGAGATACATTATGCGATCTGTTAGTTTTGTTATTGTAAAGACTACTGTTTCTCCACCTCCTGTAAGTGTAAGTTTGTGTGAATCTGTGTTATATGTGTAATTGAAGGTCATACTTTCTCCATCTTCAGTCCAAATTACATCGCTGAAATTTTGTCGGAATTGGCAGACCATGGGAGTTCCATCGTCAAGATCAAAGCTGGTCCACTCGTCACCGTATAGAAGAGATTCGTCGCCTACTACGAGTTCATCAGGTTCTGGAATACGGAAAAGTGTCATAGAGCTTTCTTTAGTAAGATTTTCTCCGTCTGAGCTAAAAACATCTATAGACAGTATATCTTGGGTTACTTGTTTTACCTGCCAGAATCCACCGCTCCAGTTTTCATTTTCAAAGAAATAGATACGGTTATAAGCATCATATTTGAATGGCACAGTATAAGGTTCCATTTCCTCTACTTCATGAAGGGTAAACAGTTTGTTGCCTTCTCTGTTCGTGAATTCCATTATTGTTTGTCCGGCTATTCCCCACTTTCCGTAAAGAAGTTCTATCCAGGCCGTGTTTGTGTATACCGTTAGCGTAAGTTCCTGTCCATCGTTATCTTTTACTTTCAGCGTGTCATTGGTTAATGAAAGAATGGTCCATCTCACTACTTTACCATTTACACGATGGAGTGTAAGCAGTTTGTTGGCTTCATCATATTCATAGGTGATATCGTTTGCTGATGTTTCTTCTTTAGCCTTGTAAGTTCCGTTACCATCATTATTGAAGGTATAGATATCTTGTGTTTCCGAAATCCAGGTATTGTATAGCAGGGTAATGTCAATATCCGGTTCTGAAGTGGCATCTTTTTTCAAGGTTATCAATTCTCCTTCTTCATCTTTTATTTTCAGCGTATCGTCGGTCAGTGTGACAATGGTCCATCGCATGACATCTCCATCGATATGAATTGTGAGCGTCTGAGTCGATTCTTCATACGAATAAGTGAACGAATACGTGTCTGTGGCGCGTGTGCCTGTCCTACGCATCAGTTTTGCGGTGGAAATCTCGTCTGTTTCTGTGTAGACTCCGGTTCCATCCGCATTGAATGTGATGTAAGTACCTTCTCCCATATACCAGGTCTTAATAAGCTGGGAAGGAATGTTTCCGATGTTTTCATCCTCGTTACTGCATGAGGAAACACCAATCAGGATTAGCATGAGCAACATGAGTGTGCTCGTTAATTTTAAAACTCTCATAACTTTGAAATTTAATGATATTATGCCACAAATATCCCGAAATATTCGTGGGAGGACAAACCGGTGAAATCTCTTTTCTGTATGAGAGCGGGCAAATAGAGCATATCCTGCTATATTCTTCGTATGAAACGTATTTTATTGCCATTCATAGGAGTACTGATAAGGTATGAAGATACTGATGGCAGTTCCTTCTTCTTGTCCGGGCAGTATCTGGAAAGTAATTTTTTCTTTGTTGTGGGTGTTCAGTAATTGTATACTTTGATAAATGATTCTGAGACCGGTGCCAGTGCTTTCCAGTTTGTTGTTGGATGGAGCAAATGGAGAATATTTGTGTCCGTTGTTGTTAATGTGGATGTTGACTCCCCGGCAGGCTTCTTCTATAATCAAGTCAATATGCCCTGTTTGATTTAGGTTGGCAAATCCATGTTTGATTGCATTTTCAACAGGGATTTGTATCATCATGGAGGGGATTTGCAAATCGTCTACATTTCCGTTTTTATGCAAACTGAATGTGAATTGCTTGCCTGTATCCTGTAATAACGCTACATAGTTGGATACGAAATCAAGTTCCTCCGAAAGGGGAATCGCAAAACGGTTGGATAAATCCAGTCCCTTACGTAACAGACGGGTGAGCCGTATCAGCCGTTGATGTTCGGAGGTAGATTCCGGGTGTTGATTTATTTCATTGTTCAGCACATTGAAGAGGAAGTGAGGTGAAATTTTTTCTCTGATATTTTGCATTTTCAGTTTACTGATTTCGTATATATGCTGTTTAAATTCTTGTTGTTGGTTCTTTTTGACTCGTCTTTTGTACTCGATAAAATACACGACAAGCCCTAAAATGAGAATAACGCCCAAAGCTATTTCCAGCTGGAGTGTTTTTATTTCATTTTTCTGATTGGTTATTGTTATGCGGTTTTTGAGATGGGTCGTATCATTTTTATACCGTAAATCGAGTTCTGCCACATAGTTGTTGTGTTCTTCGCTTCGGATGGAATCCTCTATCGGTAGCTGGGCTGCTAATATGGCCAGGGCTTTGGAGTAATTTCCGGTACGTTTATAATATTCAGTTAGTACATCGTTTCGTCTTTGTTGGTAGTTGATAGGTACATTTACAGTGCTGTCATGTGAAATTTGTTGAACTAAGCTAGCTGCTGTTTGTAAGTCATTTTGCTTTAATGCAAGTTCCAGTTCCATGGTCATGATATAGTAAATGCTAATTGCCACTTTTGTACTCTGGAAATAGGCCTTAGCTTTTTGCAGATAATCTTTGGCTTTATTCAAATCTTTGTTTAGCTTGATAGATAGGTCTGCATAATTTGCTTCTAATGTGGCATATTCTGAGGGCATATCATTCTGGTGTTGTGCTACTTCATCAAAAATCTTCATCAGATAGTTCCATGATTCTTCATATTTTTTCTGGTAGTAATAGAAATTGACGAAAGTGTTTAGCAGAAAATACCGGTTATATAACGGCATGTCATTAATTTGCGGATAGACTTTATTAAGGTAATAATGGGCTTGTGGATAATTTTTCAGTTGTACATAACAGAATGCCAGCATAAAGTAACTGTTGTTCCTGTAAATCTGAGGCAAGGATAGCGAATCGCATATGAAGAGAGCTTTTTTGTAGCAATAAGCTTGCATGGGAAGATCATTTAGTGTATAGTATACATAGCCTAGATTGTTATAGACATTGGGGAGTCTTTTATGCATATTCCCTCTTTGGTAATATTGGATAGCTTTTTCATAAGCTGTTTTGGCAGATAAAGGATGATTGGAGTTTTCCAGTAAAGAGGCTTTGTTGTTTTCTGCTATTCCAAGAGTGAGGTAATGAATCGGTAATAATTTAGGAAGGCTAAGACAGAACTTTTCGCATCTGTTTATATAATAGAATGCAGAATCTTCTTGTTGTCTGGTCATAAGTAAAGAAGAATGCACGGCTTCTGCATAATAATATTCTGTACTGTCTTGTGCCTGTTGCTTGGCTTTTGCCAGTAACATTTCAGCTTCTTGAGGCTTGTATCTGATGATTGAATCTTGTATCAGTGTAGTGAGCTGGACAGATGGTGATTTTTCATAGTCTGTGGAATGCTTGCATCCGGTGCTGAGTAAGCAAGCTATCCAGCAGGCACACAGTAAGTAAATGATGCTTTTCATAATTTAGAAGATACATTAATGTTTTATGGACAAAAATACAAATTTTTATGGACGATATAACAAATATTGATTTAGGTGTTTAATTTAGTGCATAAAATACGAATAATCCTGAATAATGTGACGAAATAAATACATCGGAGGCTTTGCTTCAGAAGTAGGGAAGTTGGATTGTTTGGTATTGTTTTCTACATTTGTGTGAGTTTTAAAAAATCAGTTTTAATGGAGCAAAAGGCATATAAAATATTTATTATAGAGGATTCAGATAAAGATAGGGAGTTATTGGAAAAAAGCCTTGCGTCATATAATCTGTTTCAAGTTGTAGGGTGTCTGCCTGGAGGTTCCGGAGCATTGGCTCTCATTCAGCGTTTACATCCTGATTTGCTTTTTATTGACGTGGAATTGCCGGGGCTTCCCGGATATGAGATTGTCAATAAGCTCCATGACGTGGTTATGTGGGATATGAAAGTAGTTTTTTATACTGCTTATCCTCAATATATGTTGGAAGCGATACGGAGTGCCGCTTTTGATTTTTTGCTGAAGCCTTTTGAAATGAAGGAACTGGATTTAATTATAAATCGTTTTGTACAGGCAAAAATAGAAAAAAAGGAAGAGGTAAATATCGTGAATGCTATGCGTGGTATAGAAGGGGAGAGCGGTAAAGGTACGTTTTCTATTCAGCTGCCTACAGGGGAAATTCGTGTATTGCGTCTTTCTGAAATAGGATATTTTAAATTTAATGCTTCGCGCAGATGCTGGGAGGTCTTTTTATTTATCCAGAAATTGCTGGCTATGCGTTCTTCTATCAATGCCATGAATATCTTAGGATTTTCTTCTCAGTTTGTGCAAATACATAAATCTTACATTATTAATATTCAACATCTTGCGATGATAGACGGGGATGAGTGCATTATGTATCCGCCGTTTAATGGAGAAAGGCTGCCTATTTCCAGTAAGTATAAAAAAGCATTGCAAAGTAGTTTTATTCAACTATAAATCAAAATCCCCGTTTCTCAAGATTATTCTGAAAAACGGGGATTTTAATTTAATAAGGAAGAATATCCGAAAGTATCTTTTGCTGATACCAGGGATCATCAATCTCCTTTAATTGTCTGGCCAGTTCCTGATAGAGTTCTTTTACGATTTCCGGATGTTCTTCCGGTGAAAGATTTTGTAACTGGTAAGGGTCTTTGACATCGTCAAACAAAAGGGTTTTTGTCAACTTGTTTTCTCTGTCAATGTACAAAGCCAATGTGTAGTGCAGTGTCTTAATTCCTCTGGAGCGAGGGAAATAAGAGATTACATTACCGTCTTTATCTTTATCTCCATCCATGTTTTGGATATACAAGGCACCCGTAGGGCGAGTGACAGTCTGTACGGAATCTTCATAGAAAATAGGTGCATAATTACCTCCTTGTACATTTGCTGGAATATCCTTATCCAAGTTACAAAGTCCCAGCAGGGTAGGCATAATGTCTGGTGAAGACAGCAATAAGTTGTCAACACGAGGACGTATATGCTGTGGATAGCGGATAAGGAATGGAACATTCATGGATTCAGCATAGGGTGAATTTTTCGGATCGTCTGTAAATTGGCTGCACATAGTTTCTCCATGGTCGGAGGTAAATACTACGATTGTATTTTTATCGAGTTTCAACTCTTTCAGGCAATCCAGAATTTGTCCGAAAGCACGGTCTACTCCGCTGACTGAGGCAAAGTAGTAACGGGCAGACTCAGCCTTTTTCCGCTGTTTGTCTGCATTGGGACGAATCAGCAGACTGTCAATTGGCTGGTCTTTATATAGATTAAAGTCTTCCTCCATACAGTCGTTCAAAGAACGATATGGGCTATGAGGAGGATTCATGCCTACCATAATGAAGAACGGTTTCTTGGGGTCACGCTGGTTTTTGTCATTGCGCAAGTAAGAAATGACTTGTTTAGCTTCGTGGAGTGGAGACCACTCTTTCGGGTCGTGACGCTTTCCGTCTGTATCCCAATAGTGAGGGTTTTTATGTTCATCGAATGTACCATAAGAATACCAGTAATTAAACCCATGACGGCGTTCTTTCGGTGTATAGGCATCCCATACCGGGCGTTTGGTTTCTACATATTCTCCCGGGTTCTCCGGATCATTAGGAGTCGGGAAATCAGCGTGTAGTTTACCAAAATAGGCACAGTCATAACCGTTTTTACTGAATACATCGCTAACGCATTCTACATCCGTACGGAGTGAACTGATGGGACGTGTAGAATTACAGTTCAGAGGAATACCGCTTTTGTTGGGATACATCCCGGTGAGTAGAGATCCTCGGTGCGGACTGCTCAGCGGACAGTTGCTCATAGCCGAAGACAGAACTAGCGATTCCTTTGCGAATTGGTCAATATTGGGGGTGTGTACCGGATCGGCTGCAAAGTGGATGTGTTCTTTAAATCCATTTTCATGCCAGAACCCCATTGCCATATTACGATATTGGTCTGGAAATACGTAAATGACATTGGGGTACGCTTGTTCAGCAACTTGCTGCTTGCTGGCACAACTTTGCAATGAAAGCAATCCGATTCCCCCTATCAGTGAATAGGGAAGGTGCTTCATAGCGTATGTTTGATTATTTATGGTTTATTCGTTTACGAAAGAGAACGGCTGATTACTTTCGAGGTTTCTCTTGCGAATTAGTGCTTCTTCGTAATAGTAGTCTGCATAGTTCAGAGGTACATCGATTTCAGCTCCGTGAGGGATACTTCCTACTGAATGCATCAGGATAAAGTTTCCATTTTCTCCTACTTTTGCTTTATAGTCAGGACCAGACAAGTTCTTGACAATAGTATCTGCCAGTTCTTTATAATTCTTTCCTTGACAATATCCGTCCATTTCGTACAATGCTGAGGCAATACATGCAGCAGCTGAAACATCTCTTGGTTCATTCGGAATTTTCGGAGCATCAAAATCCCAGTAAGGAATCAGGTCTTTCGGCAGGTTTGCATCGTTCAGGTAGAAGTTTAATGTCTTTTCAGCCTGATCCAAATAGCGCTTGTCATGTGTGTAGCGATAGCAAGTGGTGTATCCATAGATAGCCCATGCTTGTCCACGTGCCCATGCTGATTCATGTGCATAACCTTGTGCAGTCTGGCGACTTCTTACACTTCCATCTTTCAAAGAATAGTCTACAACGTGGTAGCAGCTGTTGTCTGCACGGAAATGATTCTTCATGGTGTTGTCAGCATGTGAGACTGCAATCTTGTAGAATGTAGAATCTCCAGAAAGACGAGTAGCTTCGAACAAAAGTTCCAGGTTCATCATATTATCAATGATAACCGGACATTCCCATCCGCGTTCACCTTGCCATCCTCTGTCGGCATCCCAAGACTGGATAACTCCAGCTACCGGGCGGAAGCGAGTAGAAAGAGATTGTGCAGCTGTCACAATAACATCTTTATATTCCGGCTTCTTGCACAGACGATATCCGGTCAGATAGCTGCATCCAATCATGAAACCTACGTCATGATGCCATTTCAGGTATTTCACAGAGTCAAGGTCTTCTGTATATTTTTCAGCTAGTTTTTTCCATTTTTCATTTTTAGTCAGGTCATAATCCAGCCACATTGTTCCAGGGAAGAAACCACTGGTCCAGTCATCAATGGGTACATATACAATATTTCCCTTTTCGTCGATAGTACGAGGGTTCAAGATTTTCCCACTTTTTTCGATCAGGTCGGTCTGTAAAGTGTGTTGAGCTTCGATGTTTTTAATTTCATTTTCCAGGAAGTTGTCTGTCTCCGCCGGTTTCTGCTGGCAAGCTGTAAAAGCAATGGCCAGCATACTGATGAATCCTAAGTGCTGTTTGATCTTCATAAAGGTTGTATTAAAAAAGATTGTTTCGAATTTGTTCTCAAAATTAGGCTTATTGCTTGGTTCTTATAGGATAAAATTGTTCAAAAAGCGTCTTATTCTGTTTGTGAGACAGATTTTTGGTGAATTTTCAGTTTGACGAAATGGGATAAGTAAAAAGATGTAGTTTATTAGTGATATTCAGAATTGTTTTTACAAGAAGACAAATAAAAAAGTTTTAAGGGTGGTTTATATTCATAAATTGTACAAATGGTGTATACATATTGTATATTTTATTGGGGGCACTTGTATATTTCAAGATTTTTATCGAATATTGCAGGTAATAGCTTCTACGAATCTAAGAAAAATGAGAAAAATATTTTTGTATTGTCTTTTATTGATATCGTTAGCCGGACTATTCTCTCGTCTGGCTGCTCAAAATATAACCTTCAAGCATCTTTCTACTGATAATGGTCTGTCACAAATCTCTGTGAATGATATCTATGTGGACGAAAATAATCTGATATGGATTGGTACACGTGAAGGGTTGAACTGTTATGATGGGAATGATATTACGATTTATCGGCTGGAGAAAGAAAATCCGTATAGCTTGTTTTCAAACCATTTGTTACGTATCACCGGTGACCGTGAAGGGCATCTTTATTTGTTATGTATGGAAGGAGTGGCAAGCTTTGACATGGATACCCGTAGGTTTACCACTTTGTTGAGTGGAAAGGTGGATGCCATGACCTATCATAAAGGCTTGTACATAGCATGTGGTAATGAGATTTTTCATTACAATAAAGAAACTGGTAATTTTGATAGTTTTTTCCGTCTTTCTTCTGCCAGTGGGAATATTTCATCTTTATTTTTCGATTCTTCCAAGCGCCTTTGGATTGGCACGGAGCATGACGGTCTTTATCGCTGGATGGAAGGGCAGGAGGCGCTACATCTGGTAAGTGCGCAGCATGTGTCTTCTATTTTTGAAGATTCTTCACGTAATATTTGGGTCGGGACCTGGAATGGAGGTATTTTCCTTTTTGACAGCAATGATACGATGCGTAATTTACGTGCATCTTTATCAGGTGAACCTTCCCTGTCTTCCGATTTCGTACGCTGTTTTCAAGAAGACAATAAGGGAAATATATGGATAGGAACAGAAGCTGGATTGGATTGCATGGACATTGTGACGGGCCGACTGTCACATTATGGAGAAAGGGTGGATTCGTATGGATTGACTCATTCTTCAGTGTGGTGTATGCAAAAGGATGACCAGGGTACTATCTGGGCAGGAACTTATTTTGGAGGAGTGAACTATTTTAATCCGGAATATGCGATATACCGTTTTTTCCGGAAAGGGGAGAAGCCTTCTGAGGGGCTAAGCAGTCCGATTGTAGGAAACATGCTTGAGGACAAAAGGGGGCATATCTGGATTTGTACGGAAGGTGGTGGACTGAATCGGTTTGATCCGGAAACAGGAACTTTTCAGTGGTTTACTCATCAGTCTGCTGCTAATAGTATCTCGCATAATAATGTAAAATCAATCTGGTATGATGAGGTAGAAGACTGTATCTGGTTGGGATTGCATTTGGGAGGAATCAATAAACTGGATATAAAAACCGGACGTTTCACTGTGTATCGGAAAATAGAAGGAGATCAGGAAACTATTCCTTCGGATATCGTACGTGATATTGTACCCTATAAAGACAGCCTGGTAGTAGCCACTCAGGCCGGTGTCTGCCTGTTTTCGCGTACTACAGGAAAATGCCGTCAGCTGTTCCAGAATCATATGGAAGGGAAATTGATTCGTATGGTAGCTGATTTAGAGTTTGACAAGAATGGAGTCTTATGGATGGCGGTAACTGGTGAAGGGGTTTTTTCCTACAATCTGGCTACGGATTTGTTAACGCATTATGGATATCGTAATGAAGAATCTGGTATCAGTAATAATAACGTGAACAGTATTTTCTGCGACTATGAAAATAAAATCTGGTTTTCTACTTCGGGCAGCGGGTTGGACTGTCTGGATCAGAAAACAAATACTTTCCGAAACTATGATGTATCCAATAGCGGCTTTCCCGGAGATTGTGTTTATAAGGTTTGTGAAGGAAATCATCACGAACTGTTGATGATTACGAATCAGGGATTCTCTTGTTTTGATTATCGGAAGGGAACTATACGTAACTATTTATCGGAAAATGGTTTCCCGCTATATTCCGTGAACGAGAATGCCTTGTTCTTGTCAAAAAAGAAAGAAGTCTTTTTAGGAGGCACTTCAGGGATGGTAATGTTTGCCCTTGATAGTCTGAACTATGGTTCAAAACCCTATTCCATCATGTGGAGCCGTTTGGTGGTAAATGGTAAAGAGATAAGGGTTAATGACGCTTCTGGTATTTTGAAACACGCATTGAATCATACTTCACAAATTACTTTGCAGGCAAATCAGAATATGTTCAGTATTTATTTTGCCACTAATAACTATGTCCCTGAGAACAAGGAGTCGATGGAATATCTTTTGGAAGGTTTTTCTAAGGAGTGGACCAAAGTAAGGGAACAGCCTGTGATTACTTATACAAACTTAAATCCGGGAACATATACTTTGTGGGTGCGTTCGTCTAATCCTGATAGTTTAAGTAAACCCATCAGCATGGAGATTGTGGTAAAGCCGCCGTTTTATGCTTCGAATTGGGCATTCTTGCTTTATGTTTTGTTAGTAGGAGGAATTGTTTACTACCTGATGCGGATGTATCAGAGCCGTGTAAAGCTACAGGCTTCGCTGACTTATGAGCAGCGTCATTTGCAGGATATTGAACGTCTGAATCAGAATAAGTTACGTTTCTTTACCAGTATCTCACATGAGTTTCGTACTCCGCTTACCCTCATCATCGGACAGCTGGAAAAATTGATGCAGACTTCTCAGCTTTCTCCGTCTGTTTATTCGAATGTGCTGCTGGCTTATAAGAGTGGGGTACAGTTGAAGGAGTTGATAGGTGAGTTGCTGGATTTCCGTAAGCAGGAACAGGGCAAAATGAAACTGAAAGTATGCCGGATGAATCTGGTAAACTTTCTGAACGAAACATACCTGCTTTTCCAGCCTTATGCTGAAAGCAAGCAGATACATCTGGAATTCCATAAGTCACAAGATGATATTGAGCTATGGTTCGATTGGAAACAGATGCGGAAGGTAATTAATAATCTCTTGTCGAATGCCGTGAAGCATGTCCCCTCTCAAGGTAAAATTGTAATGGAGGTTGGAGTAACCGATGAAGAGGCCTGGTTCTCCGTAGAAGACAATGGCAGTGGCATTCAACCGGCAGATATCGATAAGATTTTTGACCGTTTTTATCAAAGTTCATTAGATACGGAAATTAATGTAGGAACTGGTATTGGACTGGCCTTGACCAAGGGTATTGTGGAACTTCATCATGGCAAAATTTCTGTGGAGAGTGCACAGGGAAAAGGAACTAAGTTTATTGTACGTATTCCGTTGGGTAAGGAACTTTATTCGGAAGATGAAATCATTGAAGAAGGAGAAAATGCGATGGTCAGTCAGTTGACTCTCGACGCACAGAAGAAAGAGCTGGATACAGAGTTGTCAAGTGAACTGTTGCCGACGGAAGAAACATTCGTAGGGGGGAAAGATGGTTTCCGGCCTCATATCCTGATTGTGGAGGATAACGATTCTATTCGCCAAATGCTGGCAGAATTGTTTGGGGGAATGTATGAGGTGACGACTGCTGTCGATGGGCAAGATGCACTGGAAAAGGTGGAAGAGTCTTCTCCACACATTATATTGAGCGATGTGCTGATGCCGCGTATGTCGGGTATTGAACTGGTGAAGCAACTGAAAGGAAACCTGGATACCTGTCACATACCGGTTGTATTGCTGACTGCCCGTACGGAAATAGAACAGAACCTGGAAGGACTGAAAATTGGAGCAGATGATTATATCACAAAACCTTTTGATTCTCGTTTGCTGGTGTTCCGTTGTAATAATCTGGTGAATAACCGTCTTAAATTGCAGGAGTATTTCACCAAACAGCCTACAGTAGAGACTCCGGTGTTGGCTACGAATCCATTGGATAAGGAGTTCCTTGACGAAGTGATTGCTGTATTTGAACAACATCTGGACGATTCAGACTTTACCATTGATATGTTGGCTCAAAAAATGCTGGTTTCTCGCACAAGAATGTATGCAAAAATCAAGGCAATAACCGGACAGACACCAAACGACTTTTTTATTACTTTGCGGTTGAAAAAAGCAGCCTTCCTTTTGCGGAACAATCCGGAACTGAATGTAACTCAGATTTCCGATCAGACGGGATTCAGTTCTCCTCGTTATTTCAGTAAGCTGTTCAAAAAAGCGTATCAGTTGACACCGATGGCTTATCGTCAAGGAGAAGAATAACATGTATTTTACTAACCTAAATATAAAAAGATGAAACAAGACCTTTTAGTTTGTATTTCTGCCCTTTCCGGATTGGCGGGACTGACCGGATGCAGTCAGGCGCAGAAACAGGAAGCTCCTAACCTGAAGCGTCCGAATGTGATTTTTATTTATTCGGACGACTTGGGTATCGGCGATTTGAGTTGTTACGGAGCTACAAAGATTTCTACGCCGAACATTGATAAACTGGCAGCTCAAGGGGTACAGTTTACTAATGCGTATGCAACTTCGGCTACGAGTACTCCGTCGCGTTACGGTATGTTAACCGGATGCTATCCGTGGAGAAAAGAAAATACAGGCATCGCTCCGGGTAATTCTGAACTGATAATTGATACTACATGTGTCACACTGGCCGATGTATTCCATGAAGCTGGCTATCATACCGGTGCAGTCGGAAAATGGCATTTGGGACTGGGACCTGTCGGGGGAACTAATTTTAACGGTCTCATTAAGCCGAATACTCAGAGCATAGGTTTTGATTATGAGTTTATCATTCCGGCTACGGTAGACCGTGTGCCTTGTGTATTTGTAGAGAACGGAAGAGTTGCCGGTCTGGACCCTTCCGACCCGATTATTGTCAGCTATGACCATAAGGTGGGCGACTGGCCTACGGGTGAAGAAAATCCGGAACTGGTGAAACTGAAACCGAGTCAGGGACATAATAATACCATTATCAACGGAATACCTCGTATCGGATGGATGACGGGAGGTAAGGCTGCCTTGTGGAATGATGAGGAAATTGCCGATGTCATCACAGAAAAAGCAAAAAACTTTATCTGTTCGTCTACCGATAAACCTTTCTTCTTGTATATGGGTACGCAGGATGTACATGTGCCGCGCATTCCTCATCCGCGTTTTGCCGGAAAGAGTGGTCTCGGTACCCGTGGTGATGTAATTCTTCAGTTGGACTGGACTATTGGTGAGATTATGAATACACTGGATAGTCTGGGCATTGCCGATAACACCTTGTTTATTTTCACCAGCGACAACGGTCCGGTGATTGACGACGGTTATCAGGATCAGGCCCGCGAAATGCTGAACGGACATACACCGATGGGGATTTACCGTGGAGGAAAATACAGCTTGTATGAGGCTGGAACCCGTGTGCCGTTTATTGTACGCTGGCCGGCAGCTATTCAGCAGCCTTGCAAGCAACAGGGCTTGTTCTCTCAGATTGACGTGTTTGCGTCGCTGGCGGAAATCATGGAAATGCCGTTGGCTAAAGGAGTGGCCCCCGACAGTCATGCACGTTCGCAGGCTTTGATTGGAAAGGACCAGTCTGACCGTGAATACGTAGTGGAACAGAATCTGAACAATACGCTGGCTATTATTCAGGGTGAATGGAAGTATCTTCAGCCCAGTGATAAACCTGCATTGGAATTCTGGACCAAGACAGAACTGGGTAACGCTCCTGAACCACAGTTGTATAATCTACGAAAAGACCCGACAGAAAAAGAAAATGTAGCATCACAGAATCCGGAGAAAGTGAAAGAGCTTGCCACTTTATTGGATAAAGTAATAGCTTCGAAATAAGGAATTTAAATTGGACTAAGAAAACGTCCTTACGTTTGCAGCAGAACGTAAGGACGTTTTCTTTTAAACACAAGTACGTTTTGATTAAAACTCTCTGACGTTTTGTTTCAAACGTAAAGGCGTTTTTCTTTAAGTGTAAAAACGATTTATCTGCCTATTTTGTCTGGCTGTATCCTTCTGCTTTCAGCAGGTCGATAATGCGTTGTTTGAACTCTCCCTGAATGAGAATTTCTCCGTCTTTTACGGCACCACCCACACCACATTTGGTCTTGAGTATTCTTCCCAGTTCTTTTAAATCATCTTCCGAGCCGATAAAACCGGTAATGACGGTGACGGTTTTTCCGCCTCGTCCTTTTTTCTCAATACTGACCCTTAGTTTCTGTTGTTTCGGGTCGACAGTTGCCGGCTCTTCCTCCTCATCAAGCTGATAGCTGAAGTCTGGGTTAGTGGAATATACAATGTTCAGGCGGTCTTTCCAGTCATTCTTTTTCATGTGAATTTAATTTAATCTGCTTCAAAGGTATGACATTTTTCAGGAATCGTGTTCAGGGTTTACAAGAAATAGTTTAATTTTGCATTATTGATTAATTGAACACACTCCGAATGGCGGTACGAAGTCGTAAAATGACGGACAAGATTCCTGAGCCTACTTTACGCAGACTCCCGTGGTATCTTTCGAATGCAAAGCTGATGAAAGAGAAAGGGGAAAAGTATGTATCTTCTACACAGATTTCCAGACAAATAAATATTGATGCCTCACAGATAGCCAAAGACTTGTCGTATGTGGATATTTCCGGACGCACGAGGGTGGGGTATGAAGTGGACTTGCTAATCCGGGTGCTGGAGGATTTCTTGGGTTTTACGAATCTGCATAAAGCGTATCTGTTTGGTGTAGGAAGTCTGGGAGGGGCTTTGCTTAGAGACTCCGGTCTGTCACATTTCGGACTGCAGATAGTGGGAGCATTCGACATTAACCCGAATCTGGTAGGGACGACCGTAGAGGGAATTCCGATTTATCATACCGATGAGTTTGAAGAGCGACGCGCAAAGGACGGAGTGAAAATCGGTGTGTTGACCGTGCCTATCAATATTGCGCAGGATATTACAGACAAGATGGTGGCCGGAGGTATTCAGGCAGTGTGGAACTTTACCCCCTTCCGTATCCGTGTGCCGGAAACGATTGTCGTGCAAAATACGTCACTGTATGCACATCTGGCAGTGATGTTCAACCGTTTGAATGAAATTATAAAGAAATAACTCCATGAAAATTATTGCTATAGGCATGAACTATAGCCTGCATTGCCATGAACTGCATGCAGGAGAAGCCTTGCCCCAGGAACCGGTTATTTTTATGAAACCGGATTCTGCCTTGCTGAAAGACAGCAAGCCTTTTTTTATTCCTGATTTTTGTGAACAGGTGGATTACGAGACGGAAATGGTGGTACGTATCTGCCGTTTGGGAAAAAATATTTCCGAACGTTTTGCTCATCGCTATTACGATGCCGTGACGGTAGGTATCGACTTTACCGCCCGTGACTTGCAGCGTAAGTTCCGTGCCGAAGGAAAGCCTTGGGAACTGTGTAAGGGATTTGACAGTTCGGCTGCCATCGGTGACTGGGTTCCGGTGGAAAAGCTGGGCGACATACAGAAGGTGAATTTCCATCTGGATATTGACGGAAAAACGGTGCAGCAGGGTAATACAGCTGATATGTTATTTTCTGTAGACCAGATTATTGCTTACGTGAGCCGTTTCTGCACGTTGAAAATCGGTGACTTGTTGTTCACCGGTACACCGGTGGGAGTAGGCCCCGTGCAGATAGGTAACCACCTGGAGGGATTTTTGGAAAATGAAAAACTTCTTGATTTTTACATACGATGAAGATAAGAGTAGGATTTGGATTCGACGTGCACAGACTGGTGGCAGGGCGTGAACTTTGGCTGGGCGGTATCCGCTTGGAACACGAAATGGGTTTGCTGGGACACTCGGATGCCGATGTGTTGATTCATGCCATTTGCGATGCCTTGTTGGGAGCTGCCAACATGCGCGACATTGGTTATCATTTTCCGGACAATTCGGCTGACTTCAAGAATATTGACAGTAAGATTCTGCTGGCAAAGACCGTAAAACTGATTGCCGGAAAAGGGTATCGGGTAGGTAATGTGGATGCCACGGTATGTGCTGAACGCCCGAAGTTGAAAAAGTTTATTCCGGAGATGCAGGAAGTGCTGGCACGGGTGATGGAAGTAGATGTGGATGATGTATCCATCAAGGCTACCACTACGGAAAAATTAGGATTTACCGGACGTGAGGAAGGTATATCGGCCTATGCTACAGTATTAATTGAAAAAGATTAAAGGAGGATAAGAGATGAATCCGAAGTATTCTGTGGTGATTCCGGTGTACAACCGCCCGGATGAAGTGGATGAGTTGTTGCAGAGTCTGTGCAGTCAGACATATCGAAACTTTGAAGTGGTGGTCGTGGAAGACGGTTCTGCCATTCCATGCAAGCAGGTGGTGGACAAGTATGCAGAAGCGTTGGATGTGCACTATTTTGAGAAACCGAATTCGGGACCCGGACAGACACGCAACTATGCGGCAGAGCGCAGTCGCGGAGAGTATCTGCTGATTCTGGATTCTGATTGTATTCTGCCCGAAACCTATCTGGCTGCGGTGGAAGCAGAACTCCAGCGGGAACCGGCAGATGCGTTTGGAGGTCCTGATCGTGCCCATGATTCTTTTTCGGATGTACAGAAGGCCATTAATTATGCCATGACTTCTTTTTTTACCACCGGAGGTATACGAGGCGGCAAGAAGAAAATGGATAAATTCTATCCCCGTAGTTTCAATATGGGAGTCCGTACCGAGGTGTACAAAGCATTGGGAGGATTCTCTGCCATGCGTTTTGGCGAAGACATTGATTTCAGTATCCGTATCTTTAAGGGAGGTTACCGTTGTCGTTTGTTCCCGGAAGCCTGGGTATGGCATAAACGTCGTACAGATTTGAAAAAATTCTTCAAGCAAGTGCACAATTCCGGTATCGCACGCATTGATTTGTATAAGAAATACCCTGAATCTTTGAAGGTGGTACATTTGCTTCCTGCTGTATTTACGGTAGGAGTCGTACTGGTATTGCTGGCTGCTCTTATCTGTCCGTGGAGTCTGCTCTTGCTAGCTTTGTTTGCCATTATTATTTTTATGGATGCTTCTATTTGCAATAAAAGTGTAAAAATCGGTGGACTTTCTGTTATTGCTGCGTTTATACAATTGACGGGCTACGGTTCCGGCTTTTTGCGGGCGTGGTGGAGACGTTGTGTATGTGGTGGAAAGTCTTTCTCTGCTTTCGAAAAAACGTTCTATAAATAAGAAGTTGCTCTCAATAGGGGTTCGGTAGTTCGTCGGTATTTTAAGATAAAAATTGATACATGAACGAAAAACTGAACATTACCCAGTGGGCGGAAGAAGACCGTCCGCGGGAGAAAATGATGCTGCACGGTCCGGCTGCTTTAAGCAACGCAGAGTTGCTGGCCATCCTGATAGGTTCCGGCAATACAGAAGAGACGGCGGTAGAACTGATGCGGAAGGTACTGGATGACTGTCATAACCGTTTGAGCGAATTGGGAAAATATACGGTAGACGACCTTTGTCGCTATAAAGGAATTGGTCCGGCAAAGGCTGTGACCATTTTGGCTGCTTCAGAACTAGGGAAGCGCAGAAGAGAGGAGGAACCGTCTGAGCGGAAGAAAATTACCAGCTCACAAGATGTGTATGCCTTTTTTCATCCCCTGATGTGCGACTTGCCGGTAGAAGAATGCTGGGTGATGTTGCTGAATCAGGCTGCAAAAGTGATTGATACAGTCAAAATCAGTCGGGGAGGACTGGCCTCCACACAGGTTGATGTGCGTTGTATTTTGCGTGAGGCACTCTTGAAACGGGCCACTTCCATGATTCTTTGTCATAACCATCCCTCGGGAAATATTCGTCCCAGTCAGGATGACGATCGTCTGACTCATGCGTTGCTGGAGGCAGCACGTACTATGAACATTCGTCTGCTGGATCATGTGGTAGTTTCGGACGGTGATTATTACAGTTACGGGGATGAAGGACGTCTTTAATGTCTTTTTTTATCGGACGAAGGTGAAAAAATGGAGATTTTTCCCTAAGTTTGCGGAAAGAATAAAGATTGAAAGATTAAAGATTATGGACAACGAAACGAAGTTGAAGATTGAGGAAAAAATCATAGATATGTTGAAGACCGTGTACGATCCGGAAATACCGGTAAACGTGTACGACCTGGGCTTGATTTATAAGATAGACCTTCAGGAAAACGGAGAATTGACCATCGACATGACTTTGACTGCTCCAAACTGTCCGGCTGCTGATTTCATTATGGAAGATGTGCGTCAGAAAGTAGAATCGGTGGAAGGAGTGACTGCCGCTACGGTCAATCTGGTCTTTGAACCGGAATGGGACAAGGATATGATGACAGAGGAGGCAAAACTGGAATTAGGATTTTTGTAAGAAAAGGCTTATGGATGCGATGAAGAATGTATATTTCCTTTCGGATGCGCACTTGGGTTCGAGGGCCATTGCACACGGGCGTACGCAAGAGCGCAGGCTAGTGAATTTCTTGGACAGTATCAAGCATCGGGCAGCAGCCGTCTACTTGTTGGGCGACATGTTCGATTTCTGGTATGAGTTCAAGTTGGTGGTTCCCAAGGGTTATACGCGTTTCTTGGGGAAAATCTCGGAGCTGACCGATTTGGGGGTGGAAGTACATTTTTTTATCGGTAACCATGATATCTGGTGCGGAGACTATCTGGAAAAGGAGTGTGGCGTCATCCTGCACCGTGAGCCGTTGACCTGTGAGATTTACGGGAAAGAGTTTTTCTTAGGGCACGGTGACGGACTGGGCGATAATGATCCTAAATTCAAGTTGTTGCGCACAATGTTTCACAGCAAGACTTTGCAGCGCTTATTTTCGATGCTTCATCCGCGATGGAGCGTGGAATTTGGACTGGAATGGGCCAAATACAGTCGCCTGAAAAGGGAGGGTGGACGTGAGCCCGATTATATGGGAGAGGATAAGGAACCGCTGGTACTATTCTCAAAAGAGTATTTAAAGAGCCATCCGGACATTAATTACTTTATCTACGGGCATCGTCACATTATGCTGGATTTGATGTTAAGCCGTACATCGCGTATGATGATTTTGGGCGACTGGATTACTGAATTTTCGTATGCGGTTTTCGATGGAGAAAATATGTTCCTGGAACAGTACATTGAAGGAGAGACTTCGGTGTGATACTGTTTGAAAAGGATAAGAAATAATTCAGGCGCTGAGGAAGAACGTACATTCTCTTCAGCGCCTGAATTTTTATAAGAGTTTGTATTTTGTTTATCGAGCAACCTCCCCACTTTCCTGACGGGCGAGCAGCCCTTCTACCTCAGATACTTTCACCATGTTATAGTCACCGGCAATTGTATTCTTCAGTACGGAAGCAGCCGTAGAGAAATCCACACGTTTCTGGTTGTCCTCGTATGCGTTCTGTGCATAAAGCATGGCACCGCAGAATGCATCGCCTACTCCCACGCAGTCAATCACATTGTCGATGTCGAACACACGAGTGTATTTCATTTCTCCTTGTGCATAAAGCACTCCTGCAAATGTGTGGTGTTCTGAACTCATCACATTGCGAAGGGCAATATAGATGTATTTGCAGTTTGGAATCTGCTGGCTGATTTCCTTACAGAACTTCTCATATGCTGCAGTATCGTATTTTTCACCGCTTCGGGTGGCCTTGAAGCCAGGAGCCGGAACTCCGGTGACAAGAGCGTATTCACCTTCACTTCCAAACATGATGTCACTGCTGGTCATGAGCGGACGTAATACTTCCTGAGCTGTTTTTCCGTAGTTCCACAAGTTTTTCCGGTAGTTGATGTCGTATGAGATAGTCAGTCCCATTTCCTTGGCTATGTCAATAGCTTCCTTGCACACTTCAGCCAATCCGGGAGTCAGTGCGGCATCAATACCCGACCAGTGGAAGATAGATGCGTCTTTGAAAATTTCGCGCCAGTTAATCATTCCAGGCTTCAGCTCAGAGAACGAGGAATTCTCGCGGTCGTATATGACGTTGGAGTTACGCATAGCGGCTGCTTTCTCCATATAATAGGTTCCTAAGCGGTGTCCGCCGAAAAGAATGTGTTTGGTTCCGATATTGTGAGAACGGAGTTCTGCGATACAAGTCTCTCCCAGCGCATTGTCCGGTAATCGGGTTATATATTCTACCTCTCCGCCAAAGTTGGCAATGGAAATGGCTACGTTAGCTTCGCTTCCTCCATAATTAACCAGAAAGTCATGGCTTTGCTGGATGCGCAAGTTATCGGGAGTGGTAAGACGGAGCATGATTTCTCCAAATGTTACAATCTTTTTGCTCATAATAGAAGGTTTTTCGTTTATAGTTAGAATACGTGGGCAAAAAGAAAGAGGATACTTCCTGAAGGAATCTTTCTTTGCCTTTGTTTCTTGCGCAAAGATAGTGAATTCCTTTTCAGGAGGTATCCTCTTTTAACTCTTTTAGGATTCCTGCGATTATTTGTTGTTCAGGATTTCTGTAGTATCAGTAGCAATCATTAATTCTTCGTCTGTAGGAATAACCACAACTTTTACTTTTGAATTGTCAGTAGAGATGATGGCTTCTTTGCTACGTACTTTATTTCTTTCCGGGTCGATTTCTACACCCAGGAAGCCCAGTGTCTTGCAGACACCTGCACGGGCTGTAGCCTGATTTTCGCCTACACCACCAGTGAACAGGATTACGTCAACGCCTCCCATGGCAGCAGCGTATGCGCCAATGTATTTAGTAATGCGGTAGAAATACATATTTTCTGTCAGGATAGCACGTTCTTCACCTCTGGCTACTGCATCTTCCAGCTCGCGCATGTCGCTTGATTTTTCGAACATACCCAGTACACCACTCTTCTTGTTCAGCAAGGTAGACATTTCGTCTGGAGTCAGGCCTTCTTTCTTCATGATGTAAGTGATGGCACCACCGTCGATATCACCGCAGCGAGTTCCCATCATCAAGCCTTCCAGCGGAGTTAGTCCCATGGTTGTATCGATACATTTTCCGTCTTTTACGGCTGCGATTGAACCACCGTTACCGATATGGCAAGTAATGATACGGCTGCCTTCCTGCGGAATGTTCAGGAATTCACATACACGCTTTGATACGTAGCGGTGAGAAGTTCCGTGGAAACCGTAGCGACGGATACCATATTTTTCGAAATATGAATAAGGTATCGGATACAGGTAAGCGTAGTCCGGCATAGTCTGGTGGAATGCAGTATCGAAAACGGCTACCTGCGGTACTTCCGGCAGAAGTTTCTGTACGGCATAGATACCTTTCAGGTTGGCTGGGTTGTGAAGCGGGCCCAGGTCGCAGCATTCTTCTACAGCTGCAATTACGGCATCGTCAATCAGTACGGAACCGCTGAACTTGGTTCCTCCGTGCAATACACGGTGACCTACTGCTTTGATTTCGTGCAGGTTGCTTACTGCTCCATATTCAGCATTGGTCAAAGTATCGAAAATGAACTGTACACCAGTAGTATGTTCAGGTACGTCTTTTTCAATCACTTTCTTTTCACCGTTAGGCAAAGTCAGCTTCAGGAAAGAACCCGGAAGACCGATTTTTTCAATACCTCCTTGAGCGAGGACTTCTTTTGTAGTCATTTCAAACAATTTGTATTTGATTGAAGAACTACCGCAGTTGAGTACTAATACTTTCATATCTTATTAAATAGTTTTTTGTAATGAGGAAAACTATAATGCCACTCTGCAAGAAAAGTGAGTGGCATTATGGAAATAAATTATCGGAGTCGGATGATTACTGTGCTTTGGCAGCGATAGCCTGATTGGCAGTGATGGCAATCATCTTGTATACGTCGTCGATGCTACATCCGCGTGACAAGTCGTTTACCGGACGAGCGATACCCTGCAGGATAGGTCCTACGGCAGTAGCGTGGCCCAGACGTTCAACCAGCTTGTAAGAGATGTTTCCTACTTCCAGGCAAGGTACAACCAATACGTTAGCTTTTCCGGCGATTTCAGAACCCGGAGCTTTGCTTGCACCTACTCTTGGAACCAGTGCAGCATCTGCCTGCAGTTCACCGTCAATCTTCAATGTCGGGTCTAATTCTTTTGCAATTTTCAATGCTTCTACCACTTTGTCTACTACTTCGTGTTTTGCAGAACCTTTGGTAGAGAAGCTCAGCATAGCTACACGCGGGTCGATGCCTGCCACTGCTTTTGCAGTCTGAGCAGTACAGATAGCGATTTGTGCCAGCTGGTTGGCATCAGGTACAGGAGTTACAGCTACGTCGCCCATTACCAATACACCGTTGTCTCCGCATTCTGGAGCGTGTGTCAGCATCAGCATAGCACCTGAAACGCAAGTGATGCCCGGAGCAGTCTTGATAATCTGCAATGCAGGACGAAGTACATCACCGGTTGTATTGCGTGCACCTGCCAATTGTCCGTCTGCGTCGCCAGCCTTGATAATCAGACAGCCCAAGTACAAAGGATTCAGCACAAGTTTGCGAGCTTCTTCGATGGTCATTCCTTTTTTCTTACGAAGTTCGCACAGCAGCTGTGCATATTCTTCTTGTTTAGGATTGTTTTCTGGGTCAATGATGGTAGCTTTGTGGATATTACCCAATCCCCATTCTTTGGCCAGATTCATGATTTCATCGGGGTTGCCCAACAAAATAAGGTCTGCTACACCGTCTGTCAATATCTGATTGGCAGCTTTCAAAGTACGTTCTTCTGTTCCTTCCGGAAGCACGATGCGCTGTTTGTTTGCTTTAGCGCGTTCAACGATTTCACTGATTAAATCCATGATTTATATGTTAAATTGTAAATGCTTGTTGTGTGCGGTAACAAGTTTCCTATTTTTCATCTGCAAAAATAGGTATTTTTGCAATATCAAGTTTGCAAAAAGCGATTTTTTTTGCTTTAAAGTATGCAAAAACCTTTACATTCCTTGTAGATACGAATAAAAAGCGGCTTAGGAAGAGATTGGTTTTTCTGATTATGTATTTTTGCATCGATTTTCAATATAAAATATAAGGTATTATGATTCGACAGTGTTCTATTCTTTTTGGATGCCTGGCGTTAGGTGAACTGATTGTTTATTTGACGGGTATTAAGCTTCCTTCGAGCATCATCGGTATGCTGTTGCTGACTTTGTTTCTTCAGCTGGGCTGGATAAAACTGGAGTGGGTGCAGGGGCTTACGAACTTTTTGGTAGCAAATTTAGGATTTTTCTTTGTGCCGTCAGGAGTGGCGTTGATGCTCTATTTCGATGTGATTACGGCGCAGTTCTGGCCGATTGTAATTGCGACGCTGGTCAGCACGATTTTGGTTTTAGTAGTAACAGGTTGGGTACATCAATTGGTTCGTAAGTATGGATTTTTTCGAAAATAAATTTTTTCTGCTGGCCATTACGTTTGGCTTTTTCTTCTTGTCAAAATTGTTGCAGAAAAAAACTGGATGGGTGCTGTTGAACCCTATCCTTGTGGCAATAGCCATGTTGATCTGTTTTCTTCAGTTCACGGGAGTTTCTTATGAGACTTACTCCGAGGCTGGTTCGTTGGTGGAATTTTGGTTAAAGCCGGCTGTTGTGGCATTGGGGGTGCCTTTGTACCTGCAGTTGCGCATGATAAAGAAACAGCTGATGCCGATTCTGATTTCGCAGTTGGCTGGTTGTGTAGTCGGACTGATTTCGGTGACGATTATTGCAAAGTTAATGGGAGCTTCTCCCGAAGTGATTATGTCGTTGGCTCCAAAGTCTGTAACCACTCCGATTGCCATGGAGGTATCGAATGCAGTAGGAGGGATTCCTTCACTGACGGCCGCTGTGGTCATTGTAGTCGGATTGTTTGGAGCAATCTGTGGATTTAAGTTGCTTCAGGTAGGGCGTGTAGCCAGCCCGATTGCACAGGGATTGTCCATGGGGACAGCCAGCCATGCGGTTGGTACTTCACGTGCCATGGAAGTGAGTGGCAAGTATGGTGCGTACGCAAGTCTGGGATTGACCTTGAACGGAATTCTTACCGCTTTGCTTTCGCCTACAATTTTGCATATCTTAGGATTGTATTAAGATTTTGCTTTTGTACGGAATGAACTGAATGACCGGCTGATTTGTTATTTTCTTCAGATGTAAGTATTTGTTCGAAACAAAAAAGAAACACCTATATGATAGCATTTAAACCGATAGACCTGAGTGATAAGGAAACTGTGCAGAAATATACGTTGTGCAGTCCACGGCGTAATTGTGATTTGTCGTTTGTGAACCTGTATAGCTGGCGTTTCCTGTATCAGACGGAGATTGCGGAAATGGATGGCTTTTTGCTGTTTCGTTTCTATGCAGACGGACAGCTGGCCTATATGATGCCTGTAGGTGAAGAAAGTGATATTCGTCCGGTGATTGAGGCGTTGATGGAAGATGCAAAAAGTCAAGGAGCTCCTTTCCGTTTGTTGGGGGTATGTGCCAATATGCGTGCAGAGCTGGAAAATGCTTTCCCGGATCGGTTTAATTTTGTCTCCGACCGGGATTATGCTGATTACATTTATCTGCGTTCCGACTTGTCCACATTGAAAGGAAAAAAGTTTCAGCCTAAACGAAATCATCTGAATAAGTTCAGGAGTAATTGTCCGAATTATACATATAAACCTTTGACTTCCGACTTGATTCCCGCATGTCTGGAGCTGGAAACTCAGTGGTGTCGGGCGAATAATTGTGCGGAGAATCAGGCCTTGGAGAACGAACGTCGCTCCATGACGGCTGCTTTGCAGCATTTGGAGCAATTGGACGTGATTGGAGGAGTGCTTTATGTGGAGGATGAGATTGTGGCTTTTACTTTTGGGGCACCCATCAACCAAACGACTTTCGATACGTGTGTGGAAAAAGCCAATACGGCTGTGGAGGGAGCGTATGCCATGATTAATTATGAGTTTGCTAATCATATTCCTTCGCAGTACATCTATATCAACCGGGAGGAAGACTTGGGATTGGAAGGGCTTCGGAAAGCCAAGCTTTCTTATCAGCCGGAAGTGATTCTTGAAAAATACATGGCGGAGTTGAAATGAGTGTGAAAGAGCAGGTCAGAAGGTTATGGGCAACTTGTTTTCATGACTCGGAAGCGTTCATGGATCTTTATTTTGGTTGCCGGTATGCTGATTCCCTGAATGAGTATATGGAATCGGACGGGCGGGTAATAGCTGCCTTACAACGTATTCCGTATCGGTTGACGTACGAAGGTATGAACGTGCCGGTAGCCTATATTTCAGGAGCTTGTACGCATCCGGCATATCGAGAGCGGGGAGTGATGCGGAGGTTGCTGGCCCAGGCTCATCAGAGTATGTTTCGGGAAGGGGTTCTGTTCTCCACTTTGATACCTGCGGAAGAGTGGTTGAAAGGTTACTATGCTCGTTCGGGGTATACTCTTTGTTTTCAACGGAGAAAAAAGTTATTAACAGCTTCTTGTTTGCCTGTTGAAAACTTTTTCAATCGGTGGAAATTGGTTGAAATCTCCCCTGAAGGTACTTTGTGCGGGGCTGCTTTCCGTTTTTATGACCATTTTCAGGCTGATTGTGAAAACCGCATACAGCATAATTGGGAAGATTTCCACATCATATTAGCAGATTTACTTTTGTCGGGAGGTCAGTTGTGGGGAGCTGTAGAGGAAGATGAGCTGCAAGGACTTTGCTTCTGTTTGCCGGATGAGGAAAAACTGATAATCAAGGAAGTGGTATGCAGGGATAAGACCGTTGAACACGCTATGCTGCGTGGGTTGTCTTCTCATTACGGTGTAATGGAGTTGGAATGCGATTCTTGCTCCGAGGGTCAGCCTTATGAGTTGGGGATGGCAAGAATCATTCATGTAGAAGCATTGTTCAGATTGTTGGCAGGAATATGGACTGGAAACCATTATTTTAAAGTAGAAGGAGATGAGGCTCTTCCGCAAAATAACGGTTGGCATAACTTGGAAGGAGGGATATATTCCAGAGGTGAATTGAAAGAACGGACTTATCAAGTGGTTTCTATCAATGAACTTACCCGATTGTTGTTTGACGGAAAGTCTCCTTATATGAATCTGATGCTGGATTGAAGTTACATCCGGTTGTCTGCCGTCAGCATACGTTCCAGCTCTTCTGCTGTTAGCTTCAAATGGAACTGTCCGTGGTAGGCAATGGAAATGCCGCCAGTTTCTTCGGATACAATGATGGCCATGGCATCGGTTTCTTGTGATACACCTAAGGCGGCGCGATGGCGAAGTCCCAATTCTTTAGGGATTTCCAGGTTGTGTGAAACAGGAAGAATGCATCCGGCTGCTTTTATCCGTTTGTGACTGATAATCATAGCTCCATCGTGCAACGGGCTGTTCTTGAAGAAGATATTTTCAATGAGACGCTGGTTGATATTGGCATCAATCAGGTCGCCTGTACGGACAATGTCATCCAACGGGAAATCTTTTTCTATTACAATCAGTGCTCCTACCTTTCCCTTACTCATATTCAGACAGGCCATTACGATAGGCATGATGTCTTCTTTTTCTGTATCTGTCTTTTTGTTGCCTTTCAGGAAACGGAACAGGCTGTTGCTGCGGTGTCTGGATCCCAAAGACAATAGGAAATGCCGTATCTCATCTTGGAATAAGACAATAAGGGCAATAACTCCTACACTCACCAGTTTGTCGAAAATAGAACCTAATAGTCTCATCTGGAGTACCTGTGACACGATTACCCAAATGATAATGAATACCAGGATGCCGATGAAGATATTAATGGAGCCCGACGACTTCATCAGCTTGTAGGACTTGTATAACAGAAAGGCTACCAGCAGAATGTCGAGTATATCTTTAAAACTGAGTATGTAGATGTCGAAAGGCATAATTTAAAAGTATGTTGAAGTTCGTGTCTTAAATCATTGGTTTTGCAGGGCATTGAAAATCCGGACGGTTTCTACGGCTGCTTTTACATCATGTACCCTGAGTAGGTTAGCGCCTTTCATCAAGGCAATGGCGTGTATGGCAGTTGTTCCGTTCAGGGCATTTTCAGGTCCTCCTCCCAATAATTTATAAATCATTGATTTGCGGGATACTCCTACAAGTATCGGAAGTTGGAATATGGAGAACTCTTCCAGTTTGTTCAGTATTTCATAATTATGTTCCAGTGTTTTTCCGAAACCAAATCCCGGATCTATAATAAGGTCTTTTACACCTGCAGCCCGGAGCTTCTCGATTTTTTCAGCAAAATAAAGGATGATTTCTTTAACCGGATGCTGGTAATGCGGATTCTTTTGCATGTTTTGTGGATTTCCCTGCATGTGCATCATGATGTAGGGCACTTTCAATTTTGCTACAGTGGAAAACATGTTTGCATCCAAGTCGCCGGCAGAAATGTCATTGATGATTGCCGTACCGTATTCTTCTACACACATCCGGGCTACATCGGCACGGAAGGTGTCGACAGAAACAATGGCATCAGGGAACTCTCTTCGGATAACTTGTAAACCGTGTTTTAGTCGTTGCATTTCTTCTTCTGGAGATACATCTTCGGCATCTGGGCGTGAAGAATAGGCGCCAATGTCAATAATGCGGCCTCCCTCCTCTATAATCTGATGTACCCGATTGATAATATCTTCTTCCGCTTGTTTACGGCTGTCAGCATAAAAAGAATCGGGGGTTACATTGAGGATGCCCATCACCTGAGGACGGGATAAGTCCATCAGTTCTCCGTTGACATTGATGTATTTTGCAAACGTTTCTTCCATTTGTTTTTCCTTCATTTTAGCCTTGCAAAGTTACGTACAATAATTTGATTTGTGTCGGTTCTTTCTTGTGAAATTTTCCTTATAGAATGGATTTTTAGTCCCTTCATTATTCTCTTTTTTCACTTTTTGATAAAAAAACAACTCAAAAGTTTGCAGATTACAAATTTAGTTGTACCTTTGCAACCGCAATTGAGAACGAGACTATCGGGCGTTTAGCTCAGCTGGTTCAGAGCATCTGCCTTACAAGCAGAGGGTCGGCGGTTCGAATCCGTCAACGCCCAC
>OOCC01000018.1_pt1 | contig 80360 bp, 88 predicted proteins | sample 1670971 | NCBI WGS metagenome assembly OOCC01 (sample SAMN06348109, study PRJEB24527) | human gut metagenome | biome: human gut; feature: ankylosing spondylitis patient; material: feces | host: Homo sapiens | place: China | collected 2015-10
TGTTGCTCAGGTACTTAAAAAAAATATTTTATAATAGTGTTGCGGAATTAAGGATAAGTTTTAAAAGGTATATTGAACTATGCATTTAAAATTAATTCCCGGCATGGGATAACAAGCCACGACCTCATATTGCTGATTGAACAGGTTATTCACTTCCAGGGTCGCCTTCAGTTCTCCAGGCCCCCAGTTCAGCCGATGAGACAGGGAGAAATCACTCGTGTACCACGGCTGCTGGTAGTTGACCGGAATGTTAGCCTGCGAAGTATATCGCTCACCGGTATAAATAAAGCTATAGTTAGCCTCCCATTTCTTCCAGTTAAGATTCATCACGGCCGAACCGCTATGCCACGGTATATACGGAATCTGACCACCATAAAATTCAGCCGACGGATCTGTAAAATCTTGCGCTTTCTGGTAAGTGTAATTCACCCGTGCCGTCAGCAACGTGTATTTTCCATATTGCCACACACTCTGCACGGCTGCATCCACTCCTCGAATTTTTACCTGACCGAGATTAACCATTGTCCACCTGAAAAAATTGGAAGTAGGTGTGGCTACAATTTTATTCTCTACCTCATTATAATATGCATCAACCTGTAGTTCCAGATGCCTTAACCAACAATCAGAAAAAGATCTGCCATAAGTCAGCCCCACGTTGAACTGGTTTGTAAACTCCGGTTCTAACTCCACATTTCCAATGAAAGTATAATACAGATCATTCAGTGTTGGCATACGGAAAATCCGCTTGTAGAACGCCCGAAAATTCAAGTCCGTCTCGTCCCATGGCTTATAAGCACAGATCAAGGCCGGAGTCCATTCATCCCTACCCGGTGCTGCCTGTCCAGCCCCCTTGACGCGTTCTTGAACAAATGTACCCAACACACTTCCCTGCAACTTAAGGCCACCGATTTCAAGTGACGTAGCCAAAGCTACCATCTCCGTATGCCGGCGGGGATAAGCAAAATCCGTCAAATCTGCATTCAACAGATTAAACTGATAATCTGTCGAAAGACTTACATCCCAAAAAGGAGTCACAGCCCAGCGATTAGCCAGAGAAGCATACACTTCCTGCTGATAATAATGATTATTGGTGTACATGAGTGACTCATCTTTGTTCGGATCGGCCAGATAATGCAGATAATCATAGGCATATTTCACATTTGCCATCAGGCTATACCAGTCTGTCACATCCTTCTTGAAAGCCCCTTGAGTAAAGAAATTCGTATCCCACTGTCGGTCTTCATGTGAGAACTTATTGCGGACAATTGCCCCCGGATAGCCTCTCTCCGAATGATACAAGTAAGACTTTGCCCGCCAGTAGCCACGTGGTATCTTTCCGTAAAGTCCTCCCTCTAGCCGAAGCGCGTTCACATCGCCGTTCTGCCGGACCGCAGTCGTGTCATATCCATCTTGTTTACGATAAGAGAACTTGTATTTACCCGTGGTATACATATATTCTGCGCTCAGTGAAGCATTCACCTTCTCCGTCAGTTTCCGTTCCCACAGCAAGGAAGGATTCACCACCCCAAACGAACCCGTCTTAAAAGTAGCCTTGACATGCTGATTCTCCTTTTCCGAAAAAACAGGTACTCTGGACTGCAAATAAATGGAACCTGCCGACCCAAAATCTTTAGCCGGCTGAAAAATGGCACTCTTCTGCCCATTATATAAGGTGACCGACTCCATGTTGTCGAGAGAAAAACGTCCCAAATCGACCGTACCATTCTGTGCGTTGCCCAGCTCCACTCCGTCATAAAACACCCCTACATGGTTTGTGCCCATGCTCCGGATGTTGACAGTCTTTAGTCCGCCTACACCGCCATAATCCTTTATCTGTAACCCCGAGAAATACCTCAGGGCATCTGCCACACTATGAGAAGACAATCTGCCGAGTTGCTCTCCCGCCAGTTGCTGCACAGGTATTACCTCCTTGGGCAAAGAACGTACCGTTACCACCACCTCGTCCAGGTGCTGCAAGCTGTCGAGCCTGCTCTGCGAATGTATGGCCACAGTATTCCCTATCCAAAGAATACCCCCCAGTGTGACAGACAAAAACTTCTGTCCACACATAATTTTTTCCGTAGTAATTGAATTAAAATCGTTTCAACCGCCTAATCCCACGAGCACGGTTTACATGTATGATGGCAGGTCTTCTGACTTACTCCCCAGCTGGAGCCTTCCCGATAGTGTTCAGTCATCAGTGGCATGAGTCTTTTCCAGCAGGTTGAATGGAGCTTACAGCAGCGGGACTGTTCAGGATTTGCACCTGATTCCCTTTTAATCCGAAAGTCTGAACAGGCTTCCGAAACCATTCTGAGGGCAAAGGTAATACAATCAGACAAATTTCTTACACCACGATTAAAATATTTTTCATACCCCAAGAAGCTTTCTATATCTCCTGCTCAAGAAACATATAGTTTCCCATCGAAAAACATAGGTTTCTCAGACGGGAAACGTAAGTTTTCCAAAGAGGAAACATTAAAACCCTCAAAGTATCCTCCTAAATACGTATAGAAGATATTTCAAAATGACAATATGTCACGAAATAAGACTTTTTGTCTTTCCAAATCAAAAGAATAATGACAATTTGCTACTTCTTATCCCATTAAATAGCTAATATAGTTTGCAAAGGTTTAAAAATCGGCATAAAATGTTTAAAATAAAGACATTACATTAAAAATAGAAGTTCCTATGACTTCCTTTCAAGTTTTGTGGTACACTGTTTGCAAAAGAGTAAGTGAACTTGAACTTCAAAAGGGTTCGGGTTCAGAAACAAAATTGATTAACAACTAAAAAAATAGGAGATTACAACTATGATGCCGACTAGAAAATATTACAATCAGAACTGGTTACCAAGTATTTTTAATGACTTCTTCGATAACAACTGGATGGAAAAAGCAAACGCTACCGCACCTGCAATCAATGTGGTGGAAAGCGACAAGGATTACAAAGTAGAAGTAGCCGTTCCAGGAATGACTAAAGAGGATTTCAATATCCACTTGGGTGATGAAAACGAACTGGTCATCTCCATGGAAAAGAAAGTTGAAAACGAAGACAAGGATAACAAAAAATACTTACGACGTGAGTTCTCTTACACCAAGTTCCAACAGTCACTTTACTTGCCCGACAATGTCGATAAGGAAAAGATTACTGCCAATGTAGCAAATGGTGTATTGACTATTGAGCTGCCAAAGTATTCTCAGGAAGAAAAAGCAAAAATTAATCGTGTGATTGAAATACATTAATCATCACAAATAACGGAAAACTCTCGTCTGCATCCATTGTGGGCGAGAGTTTTTATTTTGGAACTAACTTAAAACGATTGATATATGGCATTTATTGATTACTATAAGATTTTGGGAGTAGACCGTAATGCCACTCAGGATGAAATCAAGCAGGCATACCGGAAGCTGGCCAAGAAATATCATCCTGACCTGAACAAGGATGACCCGTCGGCAGAAGGAAAGTTCCAGCAAGTGAATGAAGCCAACGAAGTATTGAGCGATCCGGAAAAGCGTAAGAAATACGACGAATATGGCGAACACTGGAAACATGCCGATGAGTTTAAGCAGGAACGTGAGGCATACAGTAGGGCACAGCAACAGCACGGTGGCTCCGGCTACTGGTACTCCATGAACGACGGTGAATTTACCGAAGGATTTGGAGGAACAGGAGCAAGCGGCTTCTCCGACTTCTTCGAACAGCTTTTCGGCCACGGAAGAAGTGGACGAGGAGGATACCACACCATGTCGAGGGGACAGGATATAGAAGCACAGATGCACTTGTCGCTCAATGAAGCCTACGTCACGCATAAGCAGACTTTCAGCATCAACGGTGAAAATATCCGTATCACTGTGCCGGCAGGAGTGGCCGACGGACAGACCATCCGTCTGAAAGGCTACGGCCAGAAAGCCATGAACGGAGGAGAAAACGGAGACTTGTACATCACCTTTGTCATCGATAAGGATGATACCTTCGAACGTAAGGGAGATGACCTCTACACCCACGTCAATATCGACTTGTACACTGCCGTGCTGGGTGGAGAAGTACAGGTGAAGACCATGGACGGAATGGTCAAATTGAAAGTAAAACCGGGTACACAGAACGACACGAAGGTCCGTTTGAGAGGAAAAGGATTCCCGGTGTACAAACAGACCGGCCAGTTTGGCGATATGATTGTATCGTACCACATCAATATCCCGACCTCCCTGACCGAAAAACAGAAGGATTTGTTCAACCAGCTGCGCGCTGCCAGCTGATAAGATATAAGCAACCCCGTGTGAGGTTTCCGCAAATGTAGAAACCTCACACGGGGTTTTTATGTCCATATTCCCAGCCTATTCCCGCAGCACATAGCCCTTTTTCATCACCGATTCGATTTTAACCGATGAGTCTCCTTTCAGAGCTTTGCGCAAGTACGTAATCTGTACGTTCAAGGCCAAGGAGTTAGCATACGAAGCGTCTCCCCATACCTGCTCCAGCAACTGCTCCCTGTTCACCACAGAATTCTTGTTCTTTACCAGCATACGAAGGATTTCTGCCTGACGGGAAGTAATCATCACCTTATTGGCTTGGGTACGCAATTCATTGTTCGTATAATCAAAAGTGGTATGACCCAAGGGATATACTTCTTTGTCCACCGTATCTTCCACATCCCCGAAACGCTCCTGAATCCGGGCAATCAGTTCCTCCGGGTAGAAAGGTTTGGCCAGATAATCATTGGCCCGCACCTTAAAGCCTTCCAGACGATCCGTCTTGTCGGAACGGTCTGTGAGGAAGAAAATCAACACATGCCGGTCATGTTCCCGAATCTGCCGGGCCACCTCATACCCATTCACCTCGGGCATATTGATATCCAGCAACACCAAATCCGGCTTTACCTCAGGATACTGTTCCAAGGCAATCCGTCCATTACCGGCATAGAACACTTCATACCCCTCAGCTTCCAGAAAGCGCTTCAGGATCATGGCATATTTCAAATCATCATCCGCAAAAAGAATCTTCAAGTGTTTCATACAGTGTCATTTTGATTGAGGAACCTCAAGAGTAAAGACTGAACCTTTACCCAATATACTTTCTACACTCACAGTCCCTCCATGAGCTTCCACCATCAGTTTTACATAACTCAATCCCAACCCAATTCCCGGCAAGCTACGGTCAATGACCTGCTCCGAACGGTAGAACTTGTCGAAAATGTGCAACTGGTCTTGGGGAGATATACCGAAGCCATTGTCGGCCACCTGTATCACCAGCTTACCTTCTGTCAGCGAGGCACTGATACGAATGCAGACCTCATTACCCGAATACTTTATGGCATTCTCTACCAAGTTACTGATGCTATTCGTGAGATGTACGGAATCGGCAGCTACCCACAACGGATCAGGAGTGAGCTGAGTTTCAAAACGTACATGTTTATCAACCGGAATCACAGTCAGCCTCAACAATTTCTCCAAAGTCTCACTCAAATTAAACAAGCGTACAGAAAGCGGTGTCTGTTCATCATCCGCCCGCGTCATCTCGCGCACCTTCACCAAATAGGCTGAAAGATTATCAAGTTCGAACATAGAGTCTTTCACCACTTCATCCATCATCTGCTCATCTTTCCGCATCCGCTTGTTGTTCAAAAACGCCACACACATCTTCAAGGTCTGCACCGGACGTTTCAACTCATGAATCATCGTATTGACGAAACCTTTCCTCAATTCATCCAGTTTGTACTGTTTCAAGATGGTTCGTACTTGATAAATCAAACAGAAAATCAATAACAGAATCAGTATAAGTGAACCGACCAGCTGCCATCCCATCTCTTTCAACAATGGATTTGTCGGAAGGTCAATATATCCTGTCACTGCATCGCGTACAAAAGGATTGTAAGGGTAGATAAATTTCATGCGATACCTCATGCATGATTTCTCAACCACATACGTCCCCTGCCAAAGAAAAGAATCAAGTTTGACCTGCTGCAAATCCATCGCATGAATATGGTGGCTGGTGAAGAGTGAATCTAATGCATGCAAATCAAATGGCCGGTCTGCATACTTAGTGTAATGCAAACTTGCATTCACAACCTGGTCGAGAGACAGACCGGTGACATTAAATGAGTCTACCAGATGCAAATTACCCAACGAATCCGCATCATATAATTTAGAAAACCTGACATACGATTCAGCTTTCCCTTCCTCAAAATTCATTTTCAAAGAATACCCCAGCTTGACCAAATCAGAATCTTTCTTTGTCCGATTCGTATCCATCATTTTGATGGTATGGTTAGCATCTAATGTCGACGTAAAATTCTTATCCTGAAGCACCAGCAGGGTATCATTCAACCGGGCCATATAGGCCAACGCTGTATAGGTGTATTGATGGTGCAGCCAATACACTTGCCCGCCAATTACCAGCAAAGCAGTTACGATTGTCAATATCCACACCAGTTTGATTTGTTTTCCCATCTTTCAAATTCTTTTCTACAAAAATAAAAACCTTATACGATTTATAAGGTACATCCCTTCTCTCAATTTGAGAAGGATAATATTTCAGTAATAACTTTTCTCTGAAATTCGCCGTGCCCCCGTTTACCTTTGTTGCATCAGAAAACTTTAAATTACAGGAAAATGAAAAAAACTTTATTTCTTACACTCAGTCTGTTAGGCTGCCTGTACACTGGGTTCTCTTCACAGGCACAAGTATTTATCGTGGATACAGGTTCCATCTTTAATCAAGACTCCATTGATACCCAACGCATCAAGGTACAATATGAGATGACTTATCTGCAAGATACGGTTTCGGAAAATGCCAAGCCCAGTCAAGAAACCTTAATGCTGGAAATCGGCAAACAGTATAGCAAATGCTACAGCTATAACTTTTACGTACGTGACTCGTTATTAATTGCCGACGCCAAAGCAGGTGCATCCAAGGAAACCATGCTACAACACGCCACTGCAATTGGAAATCCCCGGATTTCTTACCAGATATTCAAACATTACCCCGCAGGAAAAGTCACCACACTCGACCGCCTGGCAACCACCAATTTCTTGTGTGAGGAGAAAGAGGAAATGCCGGAATGGACGCTTCTCCCCGATACAGCCACCCTTCTTTCTTATTCCTGCCAGAAGGCTACCTGCCGCTTTAAAGGCAGAAACTATATTGCTTGGTACACCTTAGAGATTCCGGTCTCGGAAGGCCCATGGAAACTGTTCGGATTGCCGGGATTGATTATCAAGGTGGAGGATGACAAAAAGCACTATACATTCCGTTGTACTGGGATAGAGCAATGCAAAACCCCGAAACCCATCCTGATCAATCTCAAAGGAAGGGAAAAAGTTTCCCGCTCCAACTTGAACAAGATGTATGAACGGATGGCCAAAGACCCGATGAGTTTTCTCGCCTCGACTGCGCCCAATGTAAAGGTCAGTGTGACCGATGAGCATGGGAACCCGATGAAATCATTCTCCATACCTTATAACCCCATTGAACAGTCTGAATAATCCTCCTGCCGTATGAAATCCCTGATTTTTTTCTTCTTCCTGCTTTTCACCTGTCGGATGCAAGCACAGTTCCTCATAAAAGGGAAAGTCATCGACAACGAAACGCACCAACCGCTGGAACTGGCTACGGTCACCCTTACTCGCGACTCAAGCAGTACCGTCTACAAGTATGCCTTGACCGACCCGAAAGGATGTTTCTCGTTTTCCGTCTCTGAAAATATCTCATGGACGGTGCATGTCACTTATTTGGGATACCAGAAAGAAAGCCTGCCAGTCCAGAAGGGAAAAGAAATGATATTCCAATTGAAACCGGAAGCCATTTCCTTGAAAGAAGTGGAAATCAAGGGAGGGCGTATCTACGGACGGCAAGATACCGTGAAATACAACTTATCTCGTTTCACCTCCGGGAAAGAGCAGAGCATCAAGGAAGCACTGAAAAAACTACCGGGAATTGACATAAACGAGCAAAGTGGGGAAATCCGGTACAACGGAAAAGCTATCAGTCAGTTTACCGTGGAAGGAATGGATGTGTCGGGAGGCCGCTATAACCAAATCACAGAGAATCTCAAAGCAGATGCGGTGAAAGATGCCGAAGTAATTGAGCACTTCCAGCCCATCCGTTCCTTACGTAACAAGATGCCAAGCGACAAAGTGGCTTTGAACCTTACACTAAAACCGGAGGTCCGTTCCCGCTGGCTACTCACCTTACAGGCAGCCGGTGGATATGGCGACCCAATATTATATAACGGAAAGCTCAATGCCTTACAACTGGCTCATGAACGGCAAGGCATCTATTTATATAAGACAGACCAGACCGGAAAAGATCTTTCCACCGAACTGCAACAGCTGATTTCCGACAACCAAAACTTTCTCACGCCGACCGATGTTCCGACCTTTATCGACCAGCCTACCTTTTCCTTCCCCTTGGAAAAACAACGATTGATGGCCAACACCACCCATCTGGCATCTGTAAACCGTCTTTACCGAAAAAATGAGGAACAACAGTCCCGTTTCACCTTCCACTATCTGTACGATGAACAACACCGTAACCAAGGCACTCAAGAGATTTACTACTATCCTTCTGATACAATCCATATCGCACAAGCACAAGATTATAGTCTGTATACGCATCAGGCACAAGCCACCTACAACTATGAGCGGAACGGCACACGATCTTTCTTCCGTAATCTACTGGAAGCCCACGGAACCTGGAGTCACAGTCAAGAAAGCCTGTACGGTAATCGAGAACTGACACAGAGCCTGCAAACGAACAGTCTTCAGCTAACCAACCAATTGAATCTCTTAACCACTCGCGAGCACACGACCTCTGGCTTTCGCTCTTTCTTCCGCTATGCCCACCAACCCACCACACTTCAATTTGCGCAAGTCAATCAGTCGTTCGGACTCCAGCAAGTCTATATGGACAACCAAGCATATCACCAATGGAAAAAGAACGAAATGACTTTTGGAATTACCGGAGGTGTCCAAGGAGAATGGTTGTTGTTGCATCAGACAACCAATTTCTCCAGTCCCCAGTTTAAGATCTACGTCACTCCGATGTGGATGTGGGAACGAAACACTTTGCGCTTGACTGTATCTGCTGATGCAGCTTATCTAAAAAAAAACAATCCTCAATATACAGATTTACGAATCAGTCCGACAGTCTCACTATACTGGCAATTCAGTCCACGTTGGGAGTTAATCACCTGTGCCCAACTCCAGCAGAAAAACGAAGAAGCTACCGCTTACTACCCATATTCCTACTGGCAGAACTACCGGACCGTAGTTTCCTTTTCATCCCATGTTCCAGAATTGCAGGATCAACTCTACTCCTTTTACTTGACCTACAAACGAACTGTCCACGAATTTTTCTGGTCACTTTCAGGAAGCTACTGGAACCGGAAAAACCAACAACTGACTCATTCAGAATATCGAGATAGTATCTTTTCTCTTACAACTTGGGAAGTACCTAATCATAATCGCAGCTATAGCCTCACCAGCCTGCTCTCAAAAGGCTTCTATGACTGGAATCTGAAAACTTCACTGGAAACCCAACTCATCCATAGCGAAGGGAAACAGGCAGGGCAAGGCTCCATCCAAAACTACCGCTACACCCAACTCATGCTAACCCCTAAAATCAACTGGACACCTCTTTCCTGGTTCAACACCACGTATTTGGCATCTCTTACCTGCAATCGTTCTCTCATCGGAGAAAGCAATAATTTACCGGCCTTATGGAACATCCGTCAGCGAATCTACTTGGAAATAGGGAACTCCACCTATCAAATCCGTCTTACTGGCGAACATTATTATAACCAGCTCGACGAATACCATCATCAGCATGTATGGCTTGCCGATGCCGAAGCTTCATACATCAAGGATAAATGGCGATTTTCCATGAGTCTGTGTAACTTGTTCAACCAAAAAGAATATCGACATACGACTTATTCGGCTATCCAACAATATACTTCATGGATAAAAATGCGACCAAGAGAAATCCTAGTTTCAATTCAATATCAGTTATAACGTAAACTAAAAACAAAGAAAAGTCAAATCTTGGTTTAACTTTCAGTTTAACTTAGAGCCTCAGAAACACATAAAATGAATGTAATAAGAATAAGTCCAATACAGTGTGTAAAAATAAAAAAGCTCCGTAAATCATTGATTTACAGAGCTTTTTTCTGTACTCGAAGCGGGTACAGTACCCACATTTCAAGAGAAAACAAAGGAATAATAAAAGAATATAAATACTTGATTTACAGGAGTATTTATATAATACCATTTTCTCTTAGCTTCATAAAAAGGCATATATTTTACAAAAAGTTTATACCCTATTTATACCTAAAATAAAATAAATCCCTATCTTTGCAAGTAAAAGAAACCAAATGAATAAATAACGATGGCAGCAAAGAAAGGAATAAGGGCTGATAACACCTATATTATTAGTGCTGATAGCACCGATAACCCCAAATTAGGAGCAAAAGTTTTAAGCGATGGAAGAGAAAGCCTGTTTTTGGATTTCTATTTAGGCTATGTAATGTCTACAAGCAGCAAGACAGGGAAAGAATATAAACGTGTAAACAACAAGCGTGAATATTTGAGCCTATATCTTTGGCAAGCTCCCAGAACTCCACTTGAAAGACAACAAAACAAAGAAACACTACAACTTGCAAAAGAAATAAGATATGAAAGGGAACAGGAGCTTAAAGAGGGAACATTGGGTTATAGGTTAAAGGCAAAAGAAATAAATTTCTTTGATTTCATTCAATCATACTATGATGAATACACCAAAGGTGATAAACGTATGATTAAAGCCGCCCAGAAACGGTTTACAGATTTCATAGCTTTAGAATACCCTCTATACAAGAACAATATTTCTCCAGAAAAGATAACCCCCGATATGATGGAACACTTTGTTGAGTATCTGCAAAGCATTAGTAAAGGGGAGGGAGCTTTGACACATTGGAAGCGATGGAAAAAGATTGTAAAAGCAGCAGTAAAGAAAGACATTCTAAGGAAAAATCCATGTGAGGACATAGTTTGCAAAGCAGATGAAGAAGCCCTAAAGAAAGATATACTTTCAATAGAAGAAATGCAACAGCTTATAGCCACTACCTACAAAGGGCAGAACCCAGAAACAAGACGGGCTTTTATCTTTACTCTATATACAGGCATTAGATTTTGTGATATTAAAGATTTAACCTTTGCCAACGTGGACTATTCAAACAAGGTACTAACATTCAACCAGAAGAAAACACAGGGACACAGCAGCAAAAGTTATGTAAATATACCCTTAAATGACGGCTTATTGGCTTTGATTGGTACAGCCTCAACAGATAGCCCAGATGAAAAGATATTCAAGCTACCAAGCCAAGAAATGTGCCTTAAAGCCCTAAGACATTGGACTGCAAAGGCAGGAATAACCAAGCATATAACGTGGCATTGTGGGCGGCATTCCTTTGCCGTGAATATCCTAAACAATGGAGCTAATATAAAGACAGTGGCAAGTCTTTTAGGACACAGCAGTATTCAACACACAGAGAAATATACAAGGGCGATAGACAGCTTAAAAGAGGCTGCAATAAACAGTTTACCAGAACTTAAAATATGAAATACAATGGGAAATGCAAAGAAAATGATATGTAACATGTGTGGCTTTGAGTGGCTACATTACGAGGGTATAGGTTTACAAAAAATTGAGATTGTTAACAATACGGAAAGAAAAGAAGAAATTAATGAAGCTGAAACAAAATGTCCCAAATGTGGATCAACAGATGTGGAAGCCGATAGAAATATACAAATGCTATGGGATTAAATAGTTACTTTTCTGGCATACCAGAAGATTACTCAAACTACCATTGGTACAAAGGAGAAAATGAGAATCCGTACAAGAATGATACATTCCATCCTTTAGCCGCTTCCTTTTGGAAATATGAGCGTGATTTTCATTTTAGGTATCTTGATAAGGCAGACACGCAAAAGAGCCTTACAGAAGCCTACAATGAGTGGAAAAATGAATTTATAAACGAGTATTTACCCGGTAAATCACCAAACCCATACGGTGATGAAACGGATTGGAGAAAAGTATTTGAACAAGGGACGAGGAATATAGATCTTACCCAAATACTATGATGAAATTTATTTGTAAAACGTATAATCATATATCATCATGGACATAGAAAAGATGTGTGTAAATGATTTTATTAAGGGGGTAGCAACTGGAAGATTAAAAGAGCGTGACATAAATAAATATGCAGCTTCTACTATTAATCTTATTGGGTTATTGTGGGATATGAAATTAGCAAGTATTGTTGTTGAAAATGGAGAAGAATACCCTATGATTAGGGATGATGTAGAAAGAGATAGAATCCAAGATGCAATCTGGCAAATTGAAAAAGAGTTTTCTGTGTCAATGATGCTTGAAGATAAACCTGAATCCTTTCCTTTAACATTAACTAAAAATGATCTTCTGAAATTATATTCACTTCTTAAAGAGAAAAATATGATTGATGATCACACTCCAGAATGTAGTTTTCTATATTGGTTTGGCTATGGAGAATACACCTTAAACATTACTCCTATTCGTTGGACTGAAACCAAACAAGTACTGAGAGAATTATTAGAAGGGCTTTATAAAAGAAAAGGAACTGTTTTTGCTGATATTGAAAGAACTGCTTCAATTTGCTTTTTACAGAGAGACGGGAAACCTATGAAATTAGCAAAGAATAAACCCAAGCCAAGTTATTCCTCTGATGCAATCAATAACTTTTTAGCGACCATACAAAGTTATTGATTCCCATCTAATTTATAATAAAAACGACAATAAGCGACTATTTAGCGACCTGCTAAGTAGTCGCTTATTCTTTTGATTTCCAGTTAGATATTTTATTTTCATTTCTTTCCTTTGTATTGTGATTGATGGAGGTAAACAGTGCAAGAGTACCTTCAACAATTATAGTGGTAAAGATGGGTAAGCCTTGCACCTGTACCCGGAAACCACAAACCTTTTATTTATAAAGCATGTCAGAGGAATTAAAACAGGTAGCCGACCTTGTAACGGCAAACACAATCTTTTGTACTAAAGAAGTGCTTACAAGTGATGAGGCAGCAAAGTATATGGGAGTATCAAAAAGCTATCTCTATAAATTGACAATGAGGCAGCAGATCCCCCACTTTAAGCCGATGGGAAAAATGTGTTATTTCAACCGTAAGGAGTTGGAACAATGGTTACAAAGTAATCGAGTAGCAACTGCTACTGAGATTAACCAACAGGCACAAGCATTTTGTATGAAAAAAGGAGGTGTATAATGATACTAACTGATTACTATAGGCTGGTGCGCTTACAGGAATACGCCCAGAACAAAACACCCCGATTTGACTGCATAGCCTCAACTGGTGAATATCCAAAGTTTGAAGAAATGGCGGCAAGAAGCAAGGTGAAGCGTTTCTATTGCTACTATAATGGAATCCCGGATTCATTCTCAAACAGAGCCAGACAAAAGGCAGAGAGAGCCATTACAAGCACCAAGAACATAAGCAGCGTGTTTATTCCGAACATTAATAAGCCTCTGTTTGGGTTTGGTGATGTGAAAGGCACACAGGATGCTATCCTCTTTATCTTTTCAGCGGATTACAATCTGATGGAGATATTCATAGCAAGAGGGTATAAGCACCAGCAGCGAGCCTTATACAATGCAATGCTTATGGGGGATCTCAATAATGAGATCGCACAAATAAGGCAGAGAGCGATTAACCAAGTAAAGTAACATAATCGGAGGTGAAATAGATTGGTTATGAACGGATATAATTTAACTCACCGATTCTTTGATTGGGCTTTCAGTCATAGAGCAGATTTCAAACCTACCGTTTCGGCTCTCTATTTCTATCTCATTGAGGTATGCAATAAGTTGGGATGGAAGCCAGAGTTTTCCATATCAGCAAAAGAATGTATGGAGGGTATGGGAGTTTCTGGTTACAACACCTACAAACAAGCATTTGATATACTCTGTGAACATGGTTTTATTAAGGTGCTGAAAAAAAGTTGCAATAGTTATCAAGCTAATATAATTACCCTATTAAATTTTGATAGAGTAACTGATGAGGTAACTAATAAGGTAACTGATAGAGTAAGTGATGAAGTAACTAATAAAGCACCTACAGAGTACGAGAGAAGTAACGAACAAAGTAACGGAGACATTCATAAAACATATAAAACTAATAAAACTATAAAAACTAATAGTAGGAATATAGAGAAACAGAAAAACAGTTATGCTGAATTTGTGACCTTAACCAGTGATGAGTATTCCAAATTAGTTGAAGAGTTTGGAGAAAACGCAACCAAACGAATGATTCAGATTCTGGATAACTATAAAGGCGCAAATGGCAAAAAGTATAAATCTGATTATCGGGCTATCCTTAATTGGGTGGTCGATAAGTATAATGAAGAATCGCAAAAAAGTGGAAGCAAGGGAAATAAATACCTATCAAATACCCATGATTCGGTTTTAGATGGCAATAGTGGACATCGTGGTTTTAGAGACACCTTGTAAACACAATAACCGCTAATGCTGTTTTGGAATGGCTGGATCAAATCAGCAGAAGCATATTAATCACAATTCAAAATTTAATAATTATGGACGCAGAAGAAAGACTGAAAAAGTTGGAAGCGGATATGCAGAATGTTATAGCCGCAAAGGATAAAGAAATAGAGGAACTCAAAAAGCAACTGGAGGAAGCTAAAAAGCAACCGGAAGATGATGCGGATGATGAGTATGCAGAAGAGCTTGTAGAAAAACTTAGTGCCAAATAATTTATGCTTATGGAAGAAAGAATATTGGTCTATAAAGATTCTGCTGAGTATGACGGCTTAATAAAGCGTTACAAATGGTTTTGCAAAGATATGCAAGAATTGGCAGACGGGCTTAAAAAACTAAATGTTGAGCCAACTATAACTCTAATAAAAAGCCTCATCAACGGGAAAGATGTGCGAGAACTCATTTCCTCAAAAAATGTATCTGAAAGTTTTGGAAATATGCCTAAAGCTATGCAAAATGCCATTCAGGAAATGTTCAACAAAGAAAATGAGGCTGATTATAAAGAACTCATTGAGGAAAAGGCTGCAAGAATTGGTGGAGCGTTGCATAAAGGGGAATATCCAATAAATCTGTCTTTCTTTGATTTGGAAGATGGTAAAATTGTTCTTTCCCCGGAGCATATCAAAGAAATAGAATCTCGCTGTTGTGTCTTTATTGATACTCCGGGTAGAGAGGCTGTTTATAATAAGTGGCTTCAACTGGTAGAAGCTATGAACCAATTTGATGAGGCGGTGAAGAATGCTCCCAAAACAAAAGTATCAGAAATTCAAAGAAAGTATGGTAATGATCCAGATTATTTGCAAGCGATCGCCGTTCCGGGAAATTTCTCACTGGCAAAGATCAGCTATGAGAGTGAATTAGTGTTGAATGGAGAAAACTTTAAGTATATCCAATAACAGCATTATAGAGAATGGTTACAGAGGGCTTAGGCTCTCTGTAATTTCATAAAACGGCATAAAAACGGCATTAAGTGATATGGGAAAAGGTGTAAAAGGCTTTCAAAGAGGCAATAAGGTGGGCTTACAGAATCGCTTTTCGGTTGAAAAACAACCCCAAAAACGAGGCAGAAAACCATCTATGTATAAGAAAGCGTTGGATTCTGGATGTGAATTGAGCAAAGAGGACTTTGTATATGTAATCCGGTGCTTGCTTGAAATGAGCGTTGGAGAATTGCAACAGCTACTTTCCAAATCGGCAAAGTCTGAAATAGACTTGCCTATATGGGTTGAGGCTTTCATCAAAGGACTGTTTGCCGATGTAAAGCGTGGACGGACTGACTTATTCAGATATTCCATGAATCTTATATTTGGGAAAGAGCCTCAACACATACAAATAACCAATAATATTAACCAAGTTAATTATACATCACCGGATATATCGGTTCTTTCTGATGAGGAAAAGGAAGTGTTTGTTTCTTTATGTCAAAAGACACATAGAAAGTGATTTATAATCAGTTCCAGCATAAGGAGCATAAATAACAGAACATTATGAGTATTAATTGTAAAGAGATAGAGCATTATAAAGAAGTCATTGTTAAGGCAGCGGGAAATGATCTATATCACAGTGATTGCCCGGAACTGCAACTTGACACTTTAGCACTTATTGTTGATGGGTTAGTTAAAGACAATAAAGATGGAAAGAATGAGCAACTTATAGGTTTTCTTGCCCATATAGGCAAATCCCTCAACGAGTTAATCAAGTATCGTAATTTAATGAAGTAAATGTATGGAAAATATAGGTGGAGCTTTAGCGTTCAAAGCCACTCTTGATATAGATGATTTCAAAGTGTCGAGCGAAGCGATGGGGCGGTATATCAAAAACGCCTCTGATAATGCCGTGCTGGAAGCAAACCGCATGGAGCAATCGTTTCTGACTTTTGCACAAAACGGAGCAAGATACATTGTTTCCTACCTTGTTGGGCAGGGTATGATGAGCCTTGTACAAAGCATAGTGCAAGTTCGTGGGCAATTCCAGCAACTTGAACTGGCTTTCAATACCATGTTGAGAAGTACCGAAAAATCGCAGGTACTTATGTCTAAACTGGTAGATACAGCAGCCGTAACCCCTTTTGATCTTACAAGTATAGCGCAAGGAGCAAAACAGATGCTTGCTTTCGGATCAAATGTGGGAAGCGTGGTAGATGAGATCGTGATGCTTGGTAATGTGGCTTCTGGTGTGAGTGCGCCACTTGGAGATCTTATCTACCTCTATGGAACATTGAGATCGCAAGGCAGGGCATACACGGTGGATATTCGCCAGTTTGCCGGGCGTGGTATTCCTATCTATGAGGAGTTGGGAAAGGTGCTTAACGTAGATAGGCAGGAACTTAACAAGCTGGTTACAGAGGGAAAAGTTGGCTTCCCGGAAGTAGAGAAAGCATTTAAGAACATGACCAGTGAGGGCGGAATATATTTCAACCTCATGCAAGAGCAAAGCAAATCGCTTACTGGTATGCTTTCAAATTTGGGCGATGCTTGGGATAGTGCGCTTAACAAGATCGGCAAGGATAATGAAGATTTGTTCGCAGGAGCTATTCAGGGTGCTATAGGACTTGTAGAGAATATGGATGAGATCATCCGTATCATAGAGGCTGTTACCATTGCTTACGGAAGCTATAAAGCCGCAATAGTGCTTAATACACTTGCTACAAAGGGCTACACTGGTGTTGCCATGATAGACAATACTGTTAAACAAGCTAAGATCGCACTACTGAAAGCGGAAGCCAACATAACGGGACAAACAGCAGCACAAACAAAGGCGATGATAGCCGTAGAGCAAGCTCATGTTGCGGCTCTGCAAAAGGAACTGACAGCAGAAGAGCAAGCAAATCTGGTAAAGAAACTCCGTATTTCCACCATACAGCAGCTTTTGACATCCCAACAGCAGGAATACTTATCAAACCTTAACCTTACCACTTCTTCTGCCAATTATGAGTCAGTGGCTACCTCTGTACTTACTGTTGAGCAGAGGGAGGCACTTAGTAAGGTTGATCTATCTTCTAAGAGTGCTGTATATCGTGCTGCTTTGGAACAGGAAGTAACAGCGAAGAAAAGGAACAATGCCGCAACACTGGAGGCTATGCGTGCTGATGTAAAGGCAGCAGCGCAAAAAGTGGAATCCGCAAAACAAACGGCTGTTTCTGCCATGCAAGCAACCGAAATGGCAAGGTATGAATTATATTGGGCAAGGCAAGCCGGAAACGCAACAAAGATCGCTACAGCAGAAAAGAAACTGGAGGCAGCACAAGATAACCAGAGTGCCGCCAGAAAAGCCGCATTATCCGCACAAACGGAATTATATACTAAACGAAAACAGTTGGAAGCTACAGCAACAAAGCAGGCTACAGCAGCTTCCGTAGTAGATACAGCGGCAAAAACAACACAAGGTGCTGTAACTACTGCACTAACATCAATTACAAAGAAAGCCACCCTTGCAATGAAAGCTCTTTGGGCTTCCATGAAAAGTAACCCTATAGGATGGATTCTTTCACTCGTTGGTATGCTAATCAGTGCAATCACATTGTTCAAAAGCTCCGAAGAGGAAGCTACTGATGCAATGGGAGAATTTCAGGATACCACCAAAAAGCAGATTGATAATCTGGATTTGCTGTTTGCTATTCTTCGTAACACGGAGAAAGGTACAAAAACACATGGTGATGCAATTCGCAAAGTGAATGCAATTTGTAAAGAGTATAACAAAACCTTGCTTGATGAGAATGCTACTATTGATGAGCAAAAGTTAAAGTATGCCGAACTTACAGCCGCAATCCAGCAGACTACAGCCGAAAAGATCAAAGCTAAATATGCTGAAAGAGAATTGCAAGAATACCTAAAGAAATCAGATGAAAACTATGACAATTTTATTAAGAAAGTAGGTAGTGCGGAATATGATACTGGTAGGACGAAAACTATAACCAACTATAAAACTGGCGGTGATACATACGAAATACCTATACGTGAAGCCTCTGAAAATATTAGGAACATGGGGGCTGATGTACAGGAAGCCATAAGAAGCCAAGTTGAAGATAATGCCAAATTGCTTGCTTCCATGTCCGGTGATGCGTTCACTAATGAATATGATAAAGTTGTTACAAGCATCCTGAACTCCACAAAGGCAGCTACAAAAGCCACCGATGCGGAGATAGCCGGATTCAAGGGATCTGTAGAATCCTACTTGACTTCACAGATTGAAAAGGTAAGGGAAATGAATGAGGCTGTTGAAAATGTGAACAACAGGATAAACGCATTCTATTCGCCTATAGATGCCACACCAGTAACGGAAAGTGTGGATTATGTAAGTATGTCCTTTGAAGATCTTGATAAGAAGATACAGGAAACGCAAACACAAATAGACACGCTCAATGCGAAGAAAGTAAAAGTTGAGACTGATACAACAGAGCTAAATAGCCTTAAAAAGCTGATGGATGAGCTTACAGGTGCGAGGGACAAAAAAACAGCGAACCTTAACACAGAATCCGGTATAAATGAGCGTATCAAGCAGCTTAAAGAAGAGCGTTCAAATGTGGTTATCAATAGTGCCAAATATAAGGAACTGACGAAAACCATAAGTGGGCTGGAATCAAGACTACCAAAGACAACTACCAGACAGGCTGACAAAGCAGATCCGTTAAAAGACAAGCAACTGGAAGCGGATCGGAAACTGGAAGAGGCACGTATCTCTATCATGGAAGATGGGTATGAGAAGCGTAAAGCCATTCTGGACTTACAGCACAAAGAGAATCTGGATCGCATAGACAGAGAGGAAAGAGAACTGGAGAAAGCACGTAAAGCAGCCGGAAAAGGTGGATTGACTGCAAAGGAGCAAGAGGGATTCGATGAGAGAAGAAGCATTGAAAATACCAGTTATCAGAGAGAACAAAACAAACTGTTTGATGGCGAAATAGCCTACAAAAAACAGCAGTATGAGTTGTATTTCCGTTGGGTGCGTAATCTGGGCGAAGATGTAGCGAACACACAGTTTGCAAACTTGCTGAAAGGAGGTGCTTCATTCAAACAATATCTGGAAAACCAGATAGCGGAAATGAACCAGAAGAAGCAAGCTGGAACACTGACAGAGGGCGAGGGAAACCACCTTATTTCTCTGAATATGCAATATGATGAGATTACGGGCGCAAAGTCCGCAATGGATCTATTTAAAGAAAGCATATCACAAACCATAGACCAAGCATCTAACCTTTCAGAGAAACTGGCCGCTATAGCCCAAATAAGGGAAAAATTAGATAAAGGAGCGTTCCACTTGAACCAAGACGAAACAGCGGAGGCAGAACTGGGATTTAGTGAGAAAAAGGCAGAAGTGCAAAAAGAAATCAATGAAGCAATTATCAAAGACTTTAAGACTTACGAGGAGCGTAAAAATGATATTCTTGCAAACTACAATGCTATGCGCCTATCCGATACCGTGAAGAATAATGAGGAACTATTAGCACGTATCAATCAAGGTGAAGCCAATGCACTTTCAGAACTCAACTTAGAACAGTTGAAAGCCTCTAAGAACTGGCAGAACTTGTTTACCAATCTGGATGTTCTTTCCGCTTCCGAGATAAGCAAGCTGATTGAAAACATAGAAAAGCAGATGGCAAGCGGTGATTTAAAGTTAAATCCCGTGGACTATCAAGCAATGATGGATAGCCTGAATGAAGCAAAGAGCAAAGTAGTAGAACTGAATCCATTCAAAGCTATGGGAAGTGCTCTTGATAATTATGTTGAGGCTACAAGAAAACTAAAGAATGCTGAAAAAGAGAATCTTTCCCCGGATCAAGTAAACGCATTGAAAAAGGCAGTACAGACAGCAGCGGAGCAAATGGTGAAGAGTATAGAGGAAATCAACCAAATGCTTACTTCTGTTGGCAGTTCTTTTTCTTCTTTAGCTTCAAGTTTCGGCAATGATGATCTGGCAGAAACAATAAGCGGAGTTACCGATGTGCTGGGCGGTGCCGGACAAACTGCAATGGGTGTCGGCAAAATCATGTCAGGTGATTTGCTGGGCGGCATTACTGGAGTTATAGGAGGTATCACAGGAGTTATCGGTGCATTTAACAAAATGCACGACAAAAAGAATGAAAAGAGAATACAAGCAATGCAGGATCAGGTGGATGATTTGGCAGATGCCTATGATAATTTAGGGGATGCTATAGCTCGTGCATATTCAACTGATAAAGCAAGTATGCTAGAGGAGCAAAACAAGAATCTGGAAAAGACCAATGAACTTATTCGTAAACAAATACAAGAAGAAAAGGATAAAAAAGATACGGATTGGGACAGAATTAAAGAATGGGAGGATCAGATTGCAGAGAACGAAAAACAGATAGCAGAGAACACAAAATATAATATTATTGAAGCTATCATGGGGGCGGATATATCAAGTGCCATTGATGATTTTGCAAGTGCTTATGCTGATGCTTGGGCTGCAGGCGAAAAAGCAGCTGGGAAATCTGCCAATGTTGTAAAGAATCTCATAAAGACAGCCATTATAGACCAACTAAAAAATAAGTTGAAGCCAGAAGTGGAAAAATTCATGTCCTACTTGGCTGATGCGATGGAGGATGGCATTCTGACAGAGGCAGAAGAAAGGCTACTTTCAAATTATGAGGATAGGTTAGAAAGTATATCTGATGATTATCTTTCCAAAAATGAAAAATGGCTACGTGATGAAGTGGCAAAAGAAGAATCAGAAGATCCATTAACAGGTGCTGTAAGATCTATGAGTGAAGAAACAGGAAGTGTAATTGCCGGACGGTTAAACGCTATTGTAATCAATCAAAGTACAATAGATAAAAATTTAAGACAAAGCTTAATTTATCAAGCAGAAATAGCAGCAAATACAAGATATTGTAAACGGCTTGATGATATAGCTGAATCTTTAAGGAGAATAGAAACAAAAGATAATTCATTACTATCACAAGGAATATCGTAATATGGAACTGATAAAACAACTTAGAGAAGATGGCACGGCAAAGGGATTGTGTCAGGCTTGGCAGGACAAATTGAAGCCGGGTGTAAGCATGGAAAGACTTGTGAAACTCTATATACGAGGTATAGATTTTTGCGTGAAAAATGATTTTCCAACACAGGAGTTCTTACGGATGTATTTCAAGGGAAGATGCGAGCCTTACGGTGCATACGTGGATGATATTTTTGAAAAACGTAACGCCCCGGATGCGATACTGAACGGAAACTGCAATGCCAAACTCACCTATGATGGTTACACTGTTTCCCGTGTCGTTATCCGGCATACTTCCACGGCTTCTATTACAGTCTATGGGTATGCTTGCGTGACTATAGATGTGTTTGATGATTCTACACTGAATCTGGTTGTGGTAGGGACACGGGCAAAAGTGCTTGTGTACCGATATGGAAATTCTAAAGTAAACTACAACGGCTCTTGTGCTAAAATCGTATTTAAGAACAAAAATACATATTGAGTTAATTAACCGGGTAAATACAAAGAGAGGTGATAAAATGCCTCTCTTTTGTTTGTTATGTGTAATAAACACAATATATTTGTATTGTATTAAAGAAATTATAGCGTTTGCTATTGTTTTTGGGTAAAGAAAATCGCCAATAATTCAACACTCCAAAAAGCAATAAGTGAAACGCCTCGTTGTGCGTGGGCGTTACTTATGGAGTGTGGGCGTTGTGGCGATGCCTCTTTACCAATGAGTGATCGTCCACGCTATTTTTTTTGGGGATGGATCTCTCATAAAGAGGAAATTTTTAATCTAAAATGAATGCGATATGAGAAAGATCCTATTTACGCTTTGCCTGATAGCTTTGATAACAGGATGCAGCAAAGAAGATGAGCCAGCAGTGCCAACCAATACGTCAATAGATGTTAGTGAGTTGGTTTTATTTATCGGGAAAAGTCCCCAATATGTCAAGGACAACTTTAAAGATGGCACTTTGGCAAACGAGGGTGGAACACTGGATAAGACAGAACTAAGCTATCATTATAAAACGAATGACAATGAATATCGGATCGTTTTCAGAAGTAACACAGAAAATGAAATGACCGATATAACTGTTACTGGTGACTTCAACACATACGCCAATGGAATAGAAGTTTATAAAAAGGAAATGGACTTGATAAATGAATCCATAGATCATGTAACATATATAGCCCGATACTATGATAAGGCGGCTGGTTTGATGGATTTTTCAAACCGTAACGAGTTCTGGCAATATGTATCAGAAAATGATGTGAGTAGAAGCATAACGGAAACATGGTGGATTGTGAATGAAGCTACCCAATACTTTACCGTGGATGGTACATACGATAGAGATATTAATAGAATCACCGTGCAGATAGAAAATAAAGTGTACGATTAATCCGGTATAATAAGTATATGGAAAGCTGCCTATATTGGTGGCTTTTTTGTTTATGAAAGCTACATGATACATTCGGGAAAAAGATTGGATATATGGATTTATGCAAGTGTGTTTATTGAACACATCAAAGTGTGTTTGGTGAACACATTTTGTTGATTATCAATAAAATAGATTGTATTTTATTTGTTTGTTCGGATCATAGCATATAACTTTGTTCGCAGAAACGATAAGGTTATATGCTATGATTGTAATAGAACTATATGAACTGAAAAATTTGTGTGCAGAGATGGCGGAACTCGGAGCAGCGAACTATGCAAAGCGCATTACTCCAGCAAAAGATCTCATATCACAGCGTGAGGCGTACAGGGAGTTTCAAGAGTGCCGGGTAAAGAGGTGGGTACAAAAAGGATTGATCACTACTACCCGTGGGGGTGCTTCCATACGTTCCAAAGTGCTTTATTCAAGGGCTGAACTTATGGCGATTGAGAAAGCAGAAAAACTAAATTGTATAATCAATAAACTATAGCAATATGGATCAGAACAAACAAAATGGCTTTAGTTATGCAAATGAGCCAGTAAATTACCAAGAGGCAAGAAAATCAATTTTAAACCTTATGCGTAACCTCAATAAAGCAAAAGAGGACATGAAAGCTATATCGGATTTGGATATAGTGGTAGAACAATTCCAAGATAGGACAAAAGAAGCGTATGGGCAATTATGTCAAACAGTTTATTTACTGGGTGAAATTTACGGTTACACCCTATCTGACGATATTCTGGAAGATGTAGGACTTATTGAATGCTGAAAACTAAAACGAACATGAATATAAGTAATATACCTTTTGGATGCCAGCAATCACATTTCACTGGAAAACCAGATATTTTGCCGGGTGGTTTCACTTTTGATAAAGAACATCAAAAGTTAAGCGTTGGTGATATTGTTTCAGCAGGAACATTGGCGATATGTGATGAATTGAATAGAACTATACGGATAATAAAAACCGCAAGAGTTTCAAATATTAGTGAAGATGGGACAAAAGTAGAGTTGTGTACTTACCCATACAATGATCCATGCTTCAAGGTTGGGGAAAGGGTGTATAAAGCGGACTGCACAAATGTTGATTTCTCAACAGTTCCAAAGATTGAGAAAATCAAAGAAACTGGCGTTTATGTGCTCTATCTGTCTTGCCCTATACCAGACTTGAAAGAGAATGATATTATAGAGCAAATGGTAGAATCTGACGGAATCGCTGTAGAGATAGGGAAAGCGGACTGCCTAACAATTAGAGATATTGAACTAACGGATCTTGATGCTGGAGTAGATGTTACCCAAAGCACAGGGATGTTTTCAGCAAAGGAAAAATTAATACCGCCTATACCAAACAGCCAGAAAGATCCTACAGGGAAATTCTTAGTTGCTAACCCACATATAAAACTTATATCCATTTTGGAGTAATTCTTCTATATATACAACCTTTGTAGTTGTCAAGTGTGAGAGGGGAGAGCCGTGAGGTTGTGCCCCTCTTTTTATCTTATTACAACAACCAGTTCAGATAAGAAACAACGGGAAAACAACGGGAAAACAACGGGAAAACAACGGGAATTTGAATAGTCCTATCTATTTTGCCATAAAATTGAGGATTCAATATTAAGAAGAAATCAATACTATAATGAATAGACAATATGCTTACATAAAGTCTTTCCCTCTTCTTTATTGGTAGCCTCATCCAATAACCTTAAAGTGTGAATAGTGTTGTTTGTTTATACCTTATTTATACCCGATAAAATAAGAACGCCTCATAATCAGTCGATTACAAGGCGTTCTTTGTACTCGAAGCGGGACTTGAACCCGCACAGCCGCAATGGCCAAGGGATTTTAAGTCCCTCGTGTCTACCGATTCCACCATTCGAGCATCCTTTCAAAGAAAGAGCGGAAAACGAGACTCGAACTCGCGACCCTAACCTTGGCAAGGTTATGCTCTACCAACTGAGCTATTTCCGCGTTTACGGGTGCAAATGTAGGGAGTTTTGCGATATACTCCAAACTTTTCACCCGTTTTCTTTTTAATTTTATGCAATTATCTTCCTAAAAGTGAGTTTTCAGCTTGAATCACTTTCTCGAAGTTGAAGCCACTCACCACTTGCTGCATCAGTTCTTCAATCTTGTCATTGCACAAGTTACCGATGCTTCCGGCATGCGTGTGATGTACGGTCTTATCGTGTGAGAAATTTCCAGCCTCAATGTCCAGCCCTACTTTCTTATATGCATCACGGAACGGCATTCCTTCTGAAGCCAGACGGTTCACCTCTTCTACACTGAACATATACAGGTATTTGTCATCATCCAGAATATGTTCGTTGATTTTGATTTTCTCCATAATGTAAGTAGCCATCTGCAAGCAGTCTTCCAACTCCTCAAAGGCAGGAAGGAACACTTCCTTGATAATCTGAAGGTCACGGAAATAACCGGAAGGGAGGTTGTTCATAATCATCATAATCTGCTGCGGAAGAGCCTGAATCTTGTTGCATTTGGCACGGGTCAGCTCAAACACATCGGGATTCTTCTTGTGCGGCATGATGCTGGAACCAGTGGTACATTCATCGGGCAACTTCACGAAGCCGAAATTCTGACAACTGAACATACAGGCATCGAACGCCATCTTCGACAGCGTACCAGCAATGGAAGCCAGCGCAAACGATACGTTGCGTTCCACCTTGCCACGGCCCATCTGGGCATACACCACATTGTAATTCATTGAATCGAATCCCAACAGACGAGTGGTCATCTCACGGTCCAACGGGAAAGAAGAACCATAACCTGCTGCCGAGCCCAATGGATTACGGTTACAGGTCTTATATGCAGCCTGAAGGAACATCATATCGTCCACCAAGCTTTCTGCATAGGCACCAAACCACAGGCCGAAAGAGGAAGGCATGGCAATCTGCAGGTGGGTATATCCCGGCATAAGCACATCCTTATAACGGTTGCTCTGAGAAATAAGTACATGGAACAAACGTTCTACAGCTTCTGCCACTGATTTCAACTGAGCACGGATAAACAGCTTCAAGTCGACCAACACCTGGTCATTGCGCGAACGTCCACTGTGGATTTTCTTTCCCACATCCCCCAGGCGGCGTGTCAGCATCAGTTCCACCTGTGAATGTACATCCTCTATTCCGTCTTCAATCACAAACTCCCCGCGTTCTACGGAAGCGTATATGTTTTTCAGTTCTTCCAGCAAAATCTTCAGTTCGTCCGAGGTCAGCAGACCGATACTTTCCAGCATGGTGATATGCGCCATCGAACCCAGCACGTCGTACTTTGCCAAATACATGTCCATTTCGCGGTCACGTCCCACGGTAAAGCGGTCAATTTCCGCATTTACCTGTACATTTTTTTCCCAAAGTTTTTGAGCCATAATTTCAGTTTTTATCTCCGGCATCTGCCGGTCATTTCAATTAATAAGGAAGCATGGCCAGCATGTCAGCCAGTTTCTCCACTCCCTCCTGCAGGGGTTTTGACACCATGGCTTTCATGAACATGTTCACTTCCGCACGGATAGTCACTTTCATTTTAGCCTCTTCCTGTGTCACAGGCAGAATCTGAATCCACAGATTCAAAGGTATGGGCGATTTGTCACCTTCAAACTTGATGCACTTCAAAGGTTCACGCTCAATGATGCGCAATGTAAGACTGATGCCCTGTACTTTCAAGGTAATGGAATCACGGTCGAACGACATATCTTCCAGTTTCCCGTCCAGCTTGTCCTTCACCATGTCCAGGCGTTCCCGAACTCCTTCCAGGTTATTCAGGTCGGACAGTTTGTTATATACTCGTTCCTGACTATAAGGAACATGCTTCACATTGCTTTCAAATTGTACAGCCATATTTTTTCAATCTTCAGGAAAATTCTCCCGTCATCGCATAAAAAAATGTCATCTTGAGCAGAGTGGACTCGCTCAGGATGACATCTCCTATTTACAATCCGAGACTGCTTTCCCAGTTACAGAATCTATTATTTTCCAGTCCAGTGAGAAGGATCTTGTCTCCATGCCTGCAGCACAGGGATATCCTCTTCATTGATATAATCGGTCTTCAAAGCTGCTTCCAGCACTGCATTGTAGTTGGTCAGTGTAACCAGTTCTACTTTTGCTTTCTTGAAGGCTTCTACTGATACATCGAAACCGTAAGTGAAAGAAGCAATCATTCCAATTACTTCACAACCGTCGCGACGGATAGCTTCTACCGCTTTCAAACTGCTTCCACCGGTTGAAATCAGGTCTTCTACTACAACCACTTTCATACCCGGACGCAATTCACCTTCAATCAAATTTTCCAAGCCATGGTCTTTCGGGCTTGAACGAACATATACGAACGGCAAGTTCAACTCTTCTGCCACCAGCGCACCCTGTGCAATCGCACCTGTAGCTACACCTGCAATGGCGTCTACTTCACCGAATTTTTCAAGAATAACACGACAAATCTCTAACTTTACGAAGTTACGAAGTGCAGGATATGACAACGTCTTACGATTGTCACAATAAATCGGCGATTTCCAACCTGATGCCCAAGTAAACGGGTTAGCCGGCTGAATCTTCACAGCCTTCACCTTCAGCAACTTTTCTGCAAATAATCTTTCCAAAGCTTTCATAACTTTTTAATTCTCTGATAAATGTTTTTGCAAAATTATAGAAATACATCGGGAATAGAAAATTTAAGAGCATTAATTTTACTAAAACCCGTCAGATTGTTTTATTTCGTCCACGCCAGTGTAACAATGCTGATGCTTATTCCCTCAATATCAGCCAATACATCTGCACAGGCACCCAACGTGGCTCCTGTGGTCAGCACATCATCCACCAGCATCACATGTTTGCCTTGCAGCATACGGGTATCGCCAGCCAGATGAAAAAGATGAACTGTGTTTTCCTGCCGCTCCAACACGGATTTATGGGTCTGGGTCTGATTGTTTCGCACCCGACAGAGCAACCCGTCGCACACCGGAATGCCCGTCTGCTCAAAAATGCCCTCTGCCAGCAGACGACTCTGGTTATATCCCCTGGTACGCAGACGATCGGGATGCAAGGGAACCGGCAACAAATAATCTACTCCCTCAAAGAACCCCGTCGGGAGCAGTTCATGCGCCAGCATCTCCCCCATCTGCCGACAAACCTGCCGACGACCACGATATTTCATACCGGCCAATATATGGGCAACTTTCCCTCCACGGGCATAATAAAACAAAGCCGACGCCCGCTGTATCGGGAAACGGCCCCAGAAAATCTTTTCCATTTCATTGCCCGGTGTATTTCTTAAATGCGTATGAGGAAGCTGTGACAAACAATCACAGCAAAGAGCCTGCTCAGAAACCTGCAACTTCCGTCCGCAAGCCATGCAGAGACGGGGAAACAGAAAATCCCGGATGTCAGTCAAAATATTCATCCGGCTCTACCTGATTGACAAAACGACGTACTTCTTCCAGCGTAAAGCCCCGACCTACGGCAAAGCGAATCAGCTTCATGCTCCGTTCATAATCATTGGCAGCTTTTATTCCTTTCATTTTCTGCTTCAACATCTTCTTCAGAATTCCGTCGTATTCTTCGGTATCGATTTCCTCCAGTCCGGCACGGATGTCTTCGTCCGACAGGCGTTTCATACGGAGCATCTGTGCAATCTTCATCCGCCCCCACTGATTGAAACGGTACTTGTCGCGCACATAAAACCGGCAGAAACGAGCCGCATCCAAGTAGCGTTCTTTCTGCAAATGGGCCATAATCCGTTCCGTCACTTCTTCCGAAGCCCCCCACTTGCGAATTTTCTCCTCCACGTCCGACGGGCAACGCTCCACCGATGAGCAATACACTTCGGCTTTACTCTTTATCTCTGCTTCACTATATTCTTTCATGGTCTGATTGCTTTTATCATCCGGTCGTTTCCCGACAAATCTTTCCGTAATTCAATCTGACGGTATCCAAGTTCCTCCAGCATCCGCATAGTCTCAGTCCCGTAAGCACGGTTAATTTCAAAATACAATGCTCCTTCTTCCGAAAGCCAGTCAAGTCCTTTCCGGGCTATCCTCCGATAAAACCGCAACGGATCCGAATCGGGTACAAACAATGCCAATTCAGGTTCCCAATCGAGTACATTCGCCTCCATATCCGTCCGTTCGCTTTCCGTAATGTAAGGAGGGTTGCTCACCAGTACGTCTACCTGACATTCAGGAAGTTCCTCTTTCAGAATATCGGCACAGAACAAAGTCACCTTGTCTCCATAACGCTTTACATTCGTAGCCGCAATGCGCAAAGCCTCAGCCGACACATCGCACGAAGAAACCTGCGCTTCCGGCAACAGCTGCGCCAGCGATACGGGAATGCAGCCGCTTCCGGTGCCAATATCCAGAATACGCACCTGACCAGCCTCCCGAAAATCGGAGACAATCCATTCCACCAGCTCTTCCGTTTCCGGACGAGGAATCAGTACCCCTTGTTCCACATGAAAAGACATTCCACAAAAAGAGGCTTCCTGCAAAATATACTGAAGGGGTTCCCGCTGCTTCAAGCGTCGAAGAATATCCTCCAGTTCCGCCCACTCTTTCGTGGAAAAATTCATATCTTTGCCTGTATAAAGTTCAAGAGTAGAGAGATGCAGAATATCCGAAGATATCCATTTTGCCATGGCTGAAGCCTCTTCTTCTGCATAAAAAGGACTCAGCTCTTTTTTGATATGTACATAAACCGGATGCATAGTTGCAAAAGTAACGATAAAAAACGAAGAATATGACGATAGACGAAAAATATATGCGGCGCTGCATACAACTGGCCCGAAACGGTATCTGCCATGCAGCTCCCAACCCCATGGTGGGGGCCGTCATTGTACGCGACGGAAAAATCATCGGTGAAGGTTATCACGTGCGCTGCGGGGAAGGACATGCCGAGGTGAATGCCATCGCCTCAGTCAAAGATAAAAGCCTGCTGAAAGATGCTACCATTTATGTAAGCTTAGAACCCTGTTCTCACTATGGGAAAACTCCTCCCTGTGCCGACTTAATCATACGGAAAGGGATTCCAAGAGTCGTAGTAGGCTGTGTGGACCCATTTTCTTTGGTAGCCGGAAGGGGAATCCAAAAATTGCGGGATGCCGGCATTGAAGTGACAATCGGTGTATTGGAAAAAGAATGCCGGGAACTGATTCGTGCTTTCGTGACATTCAACCTGAAGAAACGTCCTTACATCACCCTGAAATGGGCACAGTCGGCCGACGGTTTTCTGGACATCCGGCGTGAAGACGGAAACGCGGTACGCCTTTCCACTCCTCTCTCCACCTTGGCGGTTCACAAGATGCGGGCCGAACAGAAAGCGATTCTCGTAGGACGACGCACGGCCCTGCTCGACAACCCTTCGCTCACGGTACGCGAATGGTACGGACAGAACCCGCTCCGGCTGGTCATCGACCGACAGCTGACTTTGCCGCCTCATCTGCACCTGTTCGACGGCAGCACTCCTACCCTCGTCTTTACGGAAAAAGAAAAGGCCGCTACCCAGAACCTCACTTACGTGACACTGGATTTCGGCCAGAATATTCTCCCGCAAATCATGCAGGTGCTTTATGAGCAAAAAATACAAACATTACTGGTAGAAGGCGGAAGCCAGACGCTCCAGGCTTTTCTGGAACAAGGGCTATGGGACGAAGCATTCATAGAACATGCCCGCGTGACCTTGCACGACGGTATTCCTGCCCCCCTCCTTCCGCACGGACAAGAAAGCCGTTTCTTTTTCCGTGACGGCACACTGATTCAGCACTGCCGCCACGCAGAATAAATTTAGAAACGGCAGCTGATGCCTGCCATGAAATGAAGACCTTCCACCGGATAACCTGCTTCAGTAGCGTATGCCTTATTGAACAGGTTATTCAGGCGGCCAAACACGTTGATGCAGTTCAGCAACTCATACTCTGCCCCTACAGCCAGGTTATTGATAGCATCCGCACGCCCAAAATCACCCATCTTCTGACGACGTTCGTAGTTGTAGTTCAGCAGGGCATGGCAATTCTTGATTACCTTGGCACGCACACTGAAGTCAGCCTTCAATTCGGGCTTCAACTGTAACAAGCCTTCGTTTCCTTCCGTCACATTCCAGCTATAATACGTACCGTTTACAGAAAAGTCTACCCAGTCACGGTAAGCATAGCTCACAGAAACACCTCCATAACCGACTTTTCCCTTATCCTGCAGGATACCTGTATAGAACACATTCTGCTCATCCGTATAGAATCCTCCCGGTACGGCAAAAAGTTCATTCTTGGTAATACGATAACCTCCGTAAAGTTCAAAACCTAATCCGATAACCGGAGAAGCCTTCAAACCGATTTTCGCATCCAGCGGTGTATAGGACGTACGCATCTGCTGTGCAATTGTCCAGTAAGGTGAGAAGTCATTCAACCGGCGGAAATCATTCAGGCGTGTTCCGCCCAATACATTGAGGTAAGCCACATACGCATCAGCGAACGTATATTCCAGTTTGACATCCGGCGCAGCCTTTAGTCCGCTGCCATAAGCCGTCTGCAAATCCACATGGGCCCCCACCCGCAACTTCACGGATTCACCTTGATAGGTGTAGTACGGATTCAACTGCAACAGCGTATAATCCTGCTGCGACACATCGTGAATCAGGTTGTCCATCTCCAGACCGACGCCCACCTGCTGTTCCTCATTGATATTACCAGCCATGAAACCTTCGGTATGGAAAATATTTTCAGAACCATACTCCATGTAATAATTATCATAACGCAAGCTGAAGCTACGCAAGCCGGTCTGGAAAGCAAACTGTATAGGCAAGTCCTTGTCGCGGGACACCACTCCTACATACCCTTCACCCAATGTATAACGCTGTGTGGTAGGCCAGTTCTCCACCCCTTCATTCATGGACGGCATATAATTAAATACCTGCGAAGCAAAGGCACCTCCTAATTTCAACGCTACCTTCCGGAAATCATGCCGGTAATCCAGCGACACATCCGTACGGTAAAAACGCGATTTCCACTCCTCTCCTTCCATGAAATGCGGAATATCCCCGTTCAGCCCGTACAAAGAAGCCATGATTCCCAGACGGTCTTTCGAAGAAATATCCCATAGATAACTTCCTCTCAGGTCCACATTGTTCAGCGTACCGTAAGCCGCACGGACATAGCCCCTGTCGGCTCCCTTCTGAGCCAGTTCTCTGGACATCGCCTCCATAGGAGTGGCTTTCCAGGCTCCCAACGGACGCAAATCCGTCGCATAATTAATGGCCTGTTTCGGAGCCGCCGGCTCCTCCACCTCGGGCATGACATTCACCTTAAAGGCATCCATCACCTCGGGGTTGTACTGATTTTCCACTACCACCGTCCGGTTCAGTGTAGAATCTTTCTCCCCTCCATTCTGCGCACATACCGTAGCTGCGGGCCACAGACCGGCGCAAACCAATATCGTACTTATGTATTTCATCTTACTTTACACTTTTAAGTTTTTCCAGGCGACTTTCAATCATTCCGGCGATATCATCATCGGCCTGATAATTCTGCTGCAAAGACAACAAATACTGCTTAGCCTCCATCTTGCGATCCAGCTTCACGTATACATCCGACAGCAGGACGAAGCTTCTTGCCAGCCAGTATGCATGCGGTGTACTGACTTCGATGTATTCCAGCACTTCCTTCTCTGCCTTGGCAGTTTCTCCCTCATCAAAGTAGGTCTGTGCCACCAGGTATTTGGCTTCTGCCCCGTACACATTACGCGTATCCTTGGCCAGTTCGGTCAAGTCGGCCAGTGCAGCCTTCTTCTGCCCTTCTGCCAACAACGCCTTGGCACGGAAATACAACGCCTCGCTACGTACCTCCGGCGTCAGCTTGCTCTGCTTGAGCAGTGCCGAAGCAGTCGTTACGGTTTCAGCCCGGTCGCCCAACGCACAAGCGCTTCGCAGAGCACCCATTTCAGCCTGCAGACGCTCTTCCTGCACAGCCGAGCGGTCGGTCAAACGCTTGTAGAGGTTCAATGCCTTGGCATATTCCTTCTGGTTGTAAGCCATATCGGCACAAAGCGCCAAAGCCTTTCCTTCGTACTTGCTTCCGGAAAAGCGCAACACTTCTTCCAGACGGGCTGACGCTGCCGCATAATCCTTCTGGTTATAATCAATCAAACCTAAATAATAAGACGCATCCACACTGAAAGCTCCTTGCGGGAACGACTGAAGATAGCGGGTCAGACTGGTCTTCGCTCCGGCAATATCCCCACGCATGTAAGCACGTTCGGCTGCCGTATACGTCAAAGAGTCGCGTTCGCTCACGTTGAAGGTCGCACCGCCCGGCACCATAGACGCAAACGCCATATAGTCATCCACCTTATTCAAATCCACATAGATGGACTTCAAGTCACGCTGTGCCAAGCGCGCCTCCGCACTACCCGGATACTTCGTAATAACCTGCTTGTAAGCCGCAATGGCTTCCTCGTAGCGGTCGTTCTGATAATAGAGCAGACCTATTTCATTGGCTGCCTTACGTGAAAGTTCGCTTTCCGGATAACGCTGGACCAGCAACGAATAGCGCTTGATGGCATTCTCACTATCCTCCATCTGCACAAAGGCACGTCCCTGCTCATACAAGGCATCGTCCAGATAAGCCGACGACGGATAGTCCGTAATCAATTTGTTAAGCACCTGAATCTTTCCGGCATAATCACGCTGCAGTCCTTTCACAATACCCTCCTGGAACAACGAATAATCTCCCAGCGAAGGAGAAGTGACGACAGCCTGCGCGTATTGCTGGCGGGCTTCTTCAAAACGGCGCTCATAAAAATAGCAGTCACCGATACGGTTGTACGCGTCGCCTGCTACAGAAGCCTCCTGCGTCCGTCCGTTCTGCACACAGCGGACAAACCAGTCGCGTGCAGAATTATATTGTTTCTGCTTGAACAGACTGTATCCCAAGCAATAAAGAGCCAGTCCGTACTCCTGTGAATTTTTGTCGGTAGCAAACTCCAGATACAGCCGCATGTCATTGGCCGCCTCCGGATAACGTTCCAGACGATATTTCGATTCTCCGCGCCAATAATAGGCATCGGCCTTGGTCTTCTGATTATACTGACCCAACTGCAAAGAACGGGTAAAATAATCAATGGCATTCCGATAGTCGGCCTGTGCAAACAGCTGTGTTCCCATACGGAAAAGCAGTTTCTGTTTCGCTTCCAGAATACGGGCACTCGGATGCGTGATTTTCTCGATAGAACGCAACGCCACTTCATAGCTGCGGGTGTTCATATACACCTCCACCAGATAATCGTTAACCTTTTCAGCATACACCGACGACGGATATTCGTTCAGGAAGCGTTCGAACACCGTTACCGACTCGGCAAAAGGAGAATAAGACGTTTCATGAATGCAGAGTGCATAATTGAACAATGCCTGTTCCTGGATGCTACGGTCGAAGTCCATGCGCGAAGCCTGCTCGAACGCCATACGTGCCTGATTGCGTTCCTTCAGTTGCAGTCCGGCCAATCCCATGTGCAGGTAAGCATTCTGAGCCAGCGCATCCTGTGCACCGGTAGCCTCACCCAAACGCGACAACGCCTTGGAATAGACTCCCGTATTAAAATAACTCATACCCAACTTGTACATAGCCAGACGGGCAGGCACCTCCTCCGCTTCGTGGTAGCGTTCCAGCGACTGGATGGCAGCCGCATAGTCTTTCTGTCCATAAGCCGCCTCACCGGAGATACGGTTCATCTGAGCCGCATGCTTCTCTTCCGAATACAAGGCCAGATAAGCATCTGCCACTTTACGGGCCTGTGCGTAATTCCCCTTAATCAGGTAAATGTCGGCAATATAATAAGGTGCCAGTTTCTGGAATTTCCGGTCATCCTGCACCTCGCGGAATCCCTGCAAGGCGGTATCATATTTCTGCTGTACGTAATCAATATAAGCCAGGTTGTACACCGCATCGTTATGGAAGTCCTTACTCGTCTCTTTCAACACAGCGAACCAGAAAGCCGCATCCTGCAATTTACCGACTTTCAGGTACGACGTACCCATACGCAGGGCACTGGCATCCCGCTCTTCATCGGATAAAAGAGAAATGTCACAACCTTTCAGCGTAGCAATGGTTTCCATGTATTTCTCTTCCGAAAAATAGCTGGCTCCTATCAGTGCCTGCACCCGATTGCGGTAACGCGACTCCGGATGTGCTTCCAGATAATCCGACAGCACTTCCCGGCAATCCGGCATTTTCAATTCATAGGCCGTACAAGCCAACATATAGTCCACTTCATCGGCCCAGGCCTTTTCCCCCGCCTGACGGGTATAGCGTACCAAGGTCTGTCGGGCTGCCGCATAATCCTGACGCAAGAACAGCTCCCGTCCCTCGTTGAACAAACGGTCTGCCCCAGTCAGCGGCTCCACCTGCTGCCCGGAAACCGTCAACGGCAAGGCACAACACAGCCCCGCCATCCATATATATTTCTTATATTTACCCATAATCCCTTTTATTTTTTGTTCCGACAGGTTTCCAAAAAGCGTGCGACTCCCTTACGTACAGAGTCGAGCCCGAAATCATCCGGATTCACTTTGTCCAGCGGCATCCACCATGCATCGGCCACATCGTCCATGGCTTTTATCAGATGGTCATCTTCCACCTGACACAAGAAGAACTGGTCGAGTGTATGTACCAGGAAACCGGAGTACAGATACGTGTTGGGCAAAGAAAACAGATATTTCGCTTCCGTCACCACCAGACCCGTTTCCTCTTTTACCTCGCGTGCCACCCCTTCTTCGCCAGTCTCGAACATATCGATAAATCCGCCCGACAAATCCAGCGTGCCCTTGGCAGGTTCCTTTCCCCGCCGGCAAACCAGCAGTTCCCCTTTCCCGTTCAGGATAAAAGCCACCGTAGCCGCACTTGAGTTAAAATAATACACAAACCCGCAGTCCGCACATTTTTTGGACTTCTCATTATGTATTTCAAAATGAGGAGAACCACATACGGGACAAAACTTAAACAATTCCAATGGATGCATAGTTCTTGAGTTTAATAAATAATAAGTCTTACAAAGATAGTGAAAGGTGAGAGAAGTACGAACGAAAAACATGTTTTTCGATTCTACCTTCCAACTGCATCCTATCTTCAAGGAATCAAAGATAGTCAAATAGGGCCGAACGACTTACACAATTTACCCACAATTTGTTCTTTCACCAAAAATAATCACGTTTTTTTCGGCAAAATAGCATATAGATAAAAAAGTTTTTCTACATTTGCTTACAATATGATAAAAACAAGAACCATTTAGTAGTATGGAGAAAATTGATAAACTTGACAAACAGATTCTGGAAATCATTTCACAGAATGCCAGAATCCCGTTCAAAGATGTAGCCGCAGAGTGTGGCGTATCGCGTGCTGCCATTCATCAACGTGTTCAGCGCCTGATTGACCTTGGCGTAATTATTGGTTCAGGCTACCATGTAAATCCCAAAAGTCTGGGATATAGCACCTGCACATACGTAGGAATCAAGTTGGAAAAAGGCTCTATGTACAAGAGCGTAGTGGCTGAACTGAAAAAAATTCCTGAAATCGTGGAATGTCATTTCACCACTGGTCCGTACACCATGCTGACCAAACTGTATTCTACCGATAACGAGCATCTGATGGATTTGCTGAACTCCAAGATTCAGGAAATTCCGGGTGTAACCGCTACGGAAACCTTGATTTCACTGGAACAGAGCATAAAGAAAGAAATTCCCATCCGTAAAGACGCTGACGAATAATGGAATGGATTGACAGCCTTCATTGGGAAGGAATCCTTATCGGAATCTGCACATTCCTGATTATCGGTCTGTTTCATCCAGTTGTAGTCAAAGCGGAATATTATTGGGGAACGCGCTGCTGGTGGATTTTTCTGCTATTGGGCATCGCTGGCCTCATCGGTTCCGTACTGGTAAGTCAGATTCTGCTGTCGACCCTGTTGGGAGTTTTTTCATTCTCTTCTTTCTGGACCATCAAGGAGGTCTTCGAACAGCGCGAACGCGTGCTAAAAGGCTGGTTCCCGATGAATCCGAAACGGAAGAAGGAATATGAGCAGTAATTAAGTAGAAAAGGGACCACATTATATACGGCTTTAAAGGAGTTATAAATACCCTTTAAAGCCGTTTTTTTGTGCCATTACCGCAGCCTCCGGGAAGTCTCTATATCCCACTCCACACCTATTTTTCAAACAAAGATCCATACTATCCACATAAATCACTCTTTCTCAGCATCTTTTCTTTGAAACGCAGGGAAAAATTCTCTGTTTCACACTGTGGGATACAAAAACCACAGTGTGGGATACATATTTCACACTGTGAAATACAAATCCCGCACTGTGAAACAGAGAATATGCAAAGGGATTTCAAAAAATACTTGCCCGGAACTTCAATTAATTCCGCCGGCAAATCAAATAAATCCTGAATCACTGTCACATTATACAAATAGTAATTAAATCAATCCGATGAAAAATCCGTCACTACAGGAAGCATCGTGTGCCCCTCGTACTTGTTGCCCTCATGAATGCAATACGCAAGCGGATAGCCGCCAATGCTGACCAACAGTCCCAATATAATCTGAGGGTTCTGGTGACACCCTTCCTTGGAGAAACCGGTTTTGCGGAGCTCATCCTCATAATCCGATTCAAAATAGAGTGTAGTGACATCATAAAAATGACTCTTCAGATACTCCACTGTGGCAGCCTTGCTTGCAGGATAAGACAATCGGGCTTTTACAAGTTGGCGGAATACCTCATCATCTATCCTGTTGAATTCCACGTTGTCAAAGACACGGTCAAGTATCAGGTCCGCTCCATTGATGGGATTATGCACGAAAGTAGCTGTTCGGCACTCATAAGTTCTGCATCACACTTCTTACGTTCCTCACCGAAAAAATCCAGAAGTAGATGGCGGTGTTCCTATTCCGCATCTATCCATTTACGACCTTTCATTATGAGAGAATCTATCTCTTCTTGAGTGCGAGCTATACCTATATAACCAGACTTTCATGACAACATCAAAAATCTGGTTATTGTGTTAGGAAATAAAACTTTTTTTGTGTGTTTTTTAAATGCAAAATTAATTATATTTGTTGCGTTTTTATAAATGGATATGCATAATTCTTCACAAGTCAAAGAAGCTTTTTGAGGAGTACGTATTAACCTAATTAATGAAAAGGCATGACACTCTTGTATAAAAATGAACATATTTCGTGTACTAATTATGCGGAAGAATTCAATAAAGTTTTTACGTTGATAGAGATTCCCGAAGGGCATACTGTGGAACGTCGGTTTCTTAATACAACTTTTTTGGTTATTTTGTTACAAGGAGATATTGAGATAAGATATGAAATAGATAAATATTTTACTCCTCAATTGGGGTATATGTTTTTACTTCCAAGAAATAAACAAATAACGACCTTTGCTCGGAAAGCTACTATCTTATTATTATGTTCGTTTGCAAACGATTTGAAGTTGTGCTCGCGTTTTTCCATTCAACAGTTGTCGCGTTTTATATCTGAAAGCACTTATCAAAGTCCATATTGCTTGAAATTGGATATGCGCCTGCAAAGTTTCTTTTCTTTACTAGTAGATTGTTTAAAAGAGGGATTGGGGTGCATACACTATCATCAGATAAAGCGTGATGAACTTTTCTTGTATTTGCGTGCCGGATATACAAAAGAAGAACTGGCTTTGTTTTTCTATCCCGTTTTGGGCCAAAATTTAGAATTTAAGGATTTTGTATTAATGAATAGCCGTAAGATATTTGATGTAAAAGATTTTGCCATACAAGCCAATATGAGCCTAAGTACGTTCAATCGCCGCTTTAAGGAAACTTTCAATGACACTGCAAAAAACTGGCTTCTGTTGCGTAAACAGGAGTTTGTGAAGAGGGATGTAGCTTTGAGTAACTTGTCCTTTTGCGAGATTGCGGAGAAGTATCAGTTTTCCTCTACGTCGTATCTGGTAACCTTTTGTAAGAAATACTTTGGAAAAACACCCAATGAGTTGCGTAAGGAAGCGTTTGACGAGGGCGGACAGCTAGAATAGGCATTGTTGTTGTGTCGCGATGCATGTAAATTGTAATTATTTGACGTGAATTTGTAATTTTTGTATTTCCGTTGCTGTTTACCTTTGCAAAAAAATAAAATGATAGTGTAGATGATACGGAAATATAGAAAATTATTCTTTCTATGTGCCTTTCTGTGTTTCGGAGGAAACGGAAATGCTCAAAACGTAGCTTTGAAGACAAATATGCTTTATTGGGGAACTACCACTCCTAATGCCAGTATTGAAGTTGGTCTGAGCCGAAAGTTTACTACCGACTGGCAGCTGGCATACAATCCTTGGACGTTTAAGGATGACAGAAAAATGCGTTTCTGGCTTGTGCAACCAGAATTGAGATACTGGTTCTGCGAGAGTTTTGAAGGTCATTTTGTAGGAATTCACTTGCATGGAGCACAATATTATGGAGGTTTCAGTGATAAGCGATACGACGGTTACTTGGCCGGAGGGGGAGTAACCTATGGGTACAACTGGATATTGTCGTCGCACTGGAACCTGGAAGCGCTGATTGGTGCCGGATACGCTCGCCTGTGGTATAAGGAGAGTCCCCGCATTCCTTGCAGTAAGTGCCATGAAGACAAGACCAAAGATTATTGGGGGCTTACAAAATTGGCTGTATCGGTTTCTTATATCTTTTAAACGTTTGCAATATGAAATTCAGATATACATATTTAATCTGGGCTGGATGCTTGTGGCTTGGAGTAGCCGGCTGTGCATCATCGGGTATGAATAAGAAAGTTGCGGTAACACCGGTGCGTACGCTTACTCCCGACAGCATGTCTACTGTGGGGGTGGATGTGAATATTCACATTCCGGAAAAGGCCTTTACAGGTCGTACCCGCCTCATTGTTGTTCCGCAGTTGCTGCAGAAAGACTCTATGCTGGCAGAATACACTCCTATGGTGTTCGATGCTCCTATCTATAGTAAGAAAATGAACCGCCGTGTACTTCTCGACGGCTATGTTGATACACTGGTAAATGTCGCACGCAAGGTAAACAACCGCAAGGAGTACGATGTAACCTATTCCGAACGGGTAGCCGTGCCTGCCGATATTGACGGCGGACGCATTGTGGCCGTACTTTCTACCGACGGATGTGGTGAGTGTGGTATTGCCGATACCGTAGATATTGCTTACATCAACAATATCCCTACGCTGATAGAACCTAAGAAATCGCTTCAGCTTAACTGGATTGAGCCAGAGTTTGTTATCCGTCCCAAGGTTATGGAAGGCAGAGGAGAAGCTTTGTTGCAGTTCGTGATAAACCGTTACGACATCAACCTCTCGCTGGGTGATAACCGCAACGAGATGAACCGTATGCTTGCTACGCTGCAGAAAATCGTGACAGACTCGCTTGCCACACTGAACAGGGTAAACATTTACGGTATGGCATCGGCTGACGGTTCGTATGCTTTCAATACTACCTTGTCGCGCAACCGTGCCAATTCTGCCAAAAACTGGCTGGTAGACCAGCTTCATATCAGTGCGTCGCAAGCTTCACGTTTCAGTGTCGGTTCCCGTCCCGAAGGCTGGATGCCGGTGCTGCAGGCAATGATTGCCGACGGACACCCCGACTCGCTGAAGGTAAGAGAGATATTAGACAAGTATAATGCCGAGAACGACGATGTGGCAGAACGCTATATCCGCCGTCTGTCTTGCTGGAACGACATCAAAAACAAATACTTGCAGAAAGACCGCAAGGTAGAATACGTATATACATATACACTGAAGAGTTTCACTACCGATGCCGAACTGCTCGACATGTACGGCAAGCGTCCCGATGCCTTCAACGAAGAAGAGCTGCTGCGCGTATCGACCCTGAAGAAGACTCCCGAAGAGAAGAAGGAGGTATACCGTACCATTTTGCACTACTTCCCGCAATCGCAGGTGGCAGCCAATAATCTGGCGGTACTTCTGCTGCGTGAAGACAAGGCAGACGAGGCAGAAGCTGTGCTCAACGGGCTGAAAGAATATTCACCCGAGGTGCTGAATACCAAGGCAGCCGTATATGTATATAAGGAAAACAACGAAAAAGCTATTGAGCTGCTTCAGACCAATACCGAACTGCCTCAGGCACGCTACAACCTGGCATTGCTTAAGGCACAGGAAAGAAAGCTGCAAGAGGCATACACGCTGATGCGGGGGTACGAAGACGTGAATGCGGCGGTTGTATCGCTCAGTGTTGGCGATACACAGCATGCGGCTTCCATTATGGATCGCTGCGAAGACCACACTCCGCTGGCAGAATACGTACGTGCGCTGGTGGCTGCACGTATGCAGAAAGAGGCAGACGAGGTAGCAGCCCGTTTGGAACATGCGCTGCCCGACAGCCGATTGAAGGAACGAATGCAAACAGAGCCGGATTTCCTTCCTTACCTTACGACACCGGCATTTCAAACATTGACAGGAGGAAAAGACTATGAGTAAAGGAATAAAGATATTGTATGTATTGCCGGTGGCTGTGTGTCTTCTGTGGAGCAGTTGCATACGCGACTCCATTCCTCCCTGTCCGCCGCTGCAGGTTACGCTTACAGTAAAAGATAAGAATTACTTCAACATCGACGATGCCGTGAAGCTGGGACTGATGGAGCGCAAAGCAGAAAACCTGCCGTTTCGCGATTACGTGAGCACGCTATATTACATTGTACACGATGCCGAAGGAAAGGTAGTGGCAGAGCAGAAAAATACGCTGGTAGACAACGATAATCAGACTCAGCTTATCACTCTTCCCGAGTCGTTGCCGTATGGAAAATATACTCTTACCGTATGGGGAAACATGAAGAGCGATGAACCGCTGGGAGAAGATGCTACTACGGCAGAAATGGAAGCTGTGGGTGCGGCGGCAAACGACATCTATCTGGCAAGTGCTACGTTCGACTATCGTTACGGCAACGAAGAACATTCGCTGGCCATGGAGCGTACCAAGGGCAACTTGCTTATCAAGGCGGAGGGAATCCCCGATAACATCAACTTCTCCACCAAGGATATACAGGATATTTACAATTCTGTAGACAATGGTTTCCAGTATTCCACTCTGACCGATATACATACCGAGCTCGACTGGCAGGAGATACGCAGTGAAATAAAGAGCGAAACCCTGATGTGCCCTTCACCCTCGTACGAAGGTTCTACGCTGAGTGTGATGTTTATCGACAAGTCGGCAGCTGGAACCCAAAGCAGGGCAACCTACTATCCTACGCTAGAACCACAGGACGTAAACATCACCATGGGGCGTAACGAGATTACCATCCTGAAGTATGTGTATGTAGACGAAGGCGGAAGCGGTGAGGGCGACTTCGAGATTTACCTTCGGGTAAACGACAACTGGGAGTTACTGCACGATATGGAACTGGATTGATTGACTGATTATTGATAATGTTATTATTTATAGTTTAATTTTTTAAGTATGAAGAAAAACTATTTATTGGGAATGGCTTTGATAGCGTCATTGTCATTCTATTCTTGCGACAAGGAAGTTGTCTATGTGCAAGACGGAAATGGTGTAGAGAGTGGAGCTGACGGTGCTCAGATTATCACACTTCAGGTGGAAAATGGTGGCGACGGACTGGCTACCCGTGCCGGACGCCCGCTGTTTAGTGCCGAGGCTAAACAGACTATTGAAAATGTGAAGCTGTGGATTTGTGATGGTACTGGTAATGTAAAGTATGTAAAAGAAATCTCTGCTTGGAATACTGATGATGTTTCAACAGTATATACTACCGGTGGTCACGGTCGTCAGACTACTATCGAACTGACGGATGCAGATAAACTTGCTGCCGGTACTTATCAAGTGTATGCGGTAGGTTATAGCAATAGCAGTGCTTATACTTTGACTGATGTCACAAATGTTACAAAAGAAAGTACTTTCAGCGAAAACATGGTGTTGCTATGTAATACTGTAGGCGAAGAAATCTTTGCCGGACAGATGGAATTGGAAGTTGAAACAGGAAAAGGTTTCAAGAAACCGATAGTACTAAACCGTCAGGTAGCAGGTGCTTTTGCCTATGTTAAGGATATTCCTTATATGAAAGATGCTAAGTATTTGAAACTGGTTGCAAGTGCTCAGAATGAGTCATTGGTTCTTGGTAATTTCAATAGCGTAGACCTTGCCAATAATGGTTCTGACAATGGCGAGGATGTAAAATATGTAGTAAACGGTGACAATGGTAAAGCTGATGGAAACTACGCTTATGTGATCAGCACTATTGATTTGACTCAGTGGTTTAAAGAAATCAAAGATTCAGACAGTGATAATTTGATTGATGCGGGTGAAAACTGGAAAAATCCATATTCTTCAGATGGAGAAGGTCATCCTACTTTCCAGAAAGGTTCTGCTTTTGGTGGTGAATTTGTTATCCCGTTTGCACATGTAGATGGAAAACAGACTTTGACTTTGCAATTGACAAATGCAGATGGAGATCCGCTCAGAAGTTGGAAAGTGAATCTGGGTTCAGCGGATGAACAGTTGAAGCAAACAATTACATGCTGGAATAGTGGATCTACTGACTGGAGCACTAAAGTTACGGGTGAATCTTCAAACACCTACAGCCTCGTACGTAACCACCTGTATGGTATTGGTACTAGAATGAATGATGAAGCTGATTCCGAAAAGCCGGGTGTTGATCCTGATCCTGATCCAGAAGATCCAAATGACAAACCAGAATCATTGAACAACAAGCAGGAACTTGTATTGAGAGTGAACGATAACTGGGAAGTGATTCACGGAATGGAACTGGATTAATTTCCAAACCGATAAATCAGATAGTATTGCCTGACATGCAGGCAATACTATTTTACCCTGTTTTTTGAACTTCCGAAGTCAAATAACAAGAAGCTCCTGCAAGACGTCGGCCACAGTGAGATTTCTCATGAACGATAAGAATCGGAGCCGGAAGACTGCCTGTCTTTCATTATTGTACCAAAGGCAAGAGCCAGGCAGCTTTCCGTCATTATTCAGAGAAAGCATCGCGTAAAACCACAGTCAAGGTAGTACGGCTTACACACGACGTGGAAGTGAGATAATATTGTAGAAACTATAAAACCTAAAGATAATGAGCATATTTTTCCAGACATCCAGACAAAGGAGTTTTCTTTCCGCCTGTCGAATAGCCGGAAAGAATTGGTCTGCATCGGTGCCGCTGCTTCTGGCTGCACTGCTGACAGTTGTATTTTATTCATGCCGCGATGAGGATTTAGCCCCTTCGATGCTATCTTTCGAACAAGGCGGAACACGTGCTGAAACTCCAAGTACCTCAGGACTTGATGTGGTACAGGATGCTACCTACGGTGCTACATATAAGCCTAATCGTCGTGTTCCTTTGGTGGGTGAAGGAAGAGTAATCAACCAGATAACCGATAATTTGGTAGGCGTTTTAAGTAGTTCGGATAATAAGTTGGAATATCTGGTAGATAATGACTTAACTAACTCTGTTAGTCTGACGGGGTTGGCAGAGGTAAATACCGGTCTTCCTATTTTGTCTGTAAAAGACGTAAACCGTGTTTACTATGATTCTTCTAATGGCATTAAGGTCGGATTCTTGTATAAAGATCCGGGTGGGCTGCTCAGTTTAGATGTGCTGCAGGGCTTTTGGATAAAGACTTATTTAAAAGGAAAAGAACAAGACGGTTCCTCTACATCAGGGAGTGGCGACAGTTTTCAGTTACTAAACTTAAACCTTTTGAATGTGTCGGGAGGTTTGAGTGAAATTTCATTTAATACTAAAAAACCTTTTGATGAGGTACGTATCGGTTGTGGTTCCATCAGTGTCGATGTACTTAGTGGACTGGAGTTCTACTATGCGTTTGTGGGGGAGAATCCTGAGAAAATTGCAGCTAGTTTTGGATACTATAGCAATGCTGAAACAAACCCAGGTGGTATAATGGGAGCGGGAAACACTAATAATCTTATAGATGATTCTCCGTACAATTCTGAGCAATTAAGTTTGGCGGGGCATCATGAACTATATGTAGATTTTAATGAGAAAATAGCAAAAGATAGTGAAATCGGTTTTAAGACAGGTGGATTCAAAACACTTGATATAGATTTAACTGGCTTATCATTATTTGAACTTACAAATAATGATGCAAATAATAAGTATGTTTGGGGAAATGAAAAAGAATTATCAGGTGGAATAGGTATATCTTTATTAGGCACTCAAGATGGAAGTATGAGTGCCATAGCTGAAGATGATTGTTATGGTGTAAAGATAAAATTGAACACAGGACTGGTTGGAGGATTACTTGATGTTATATTAGGTCTGTTAGGTAATACCAATTATTATTACGCTTACTCCCGCGACCCGGTAGAGATAGACGTATCCTCTTATTTCACCATTGGCAATGATACCATTTCTACCGATTATTACAATCTCCCGACTCCATCGGAAGGTGGAGTAAGCTATTCGCTTGTGAGTGGGCCTAACGGAGCTACATCTTCTATATCGGGCAACCGCATAACCGGCATGACCGTAAATGGTGACTATGTAGTAAGAGCTGTATATACCCGAGAAGGAGAAACTTCATGGTCGTGTGCGGTGATTCATCGCAACAAAAAGGAAGTTGTGTCGGGTTGTAATACGATGATGATTAATACATCTGATAATCCAACACAGTATAGCGTGGAGGAACCTTTGGGGGCACAGGGAGGCATTTCTCTTTTCAATAAGATAGAAGACGTCGAGAATCTGGTCGATGCTGAGTATAACAACTATGCGGAAGCGACCAATGTGTTGAGCTTGATTCAATTGGGAGGACTGGCAAGTGTGAAATCAAATGAGGAGATTAACAAGCAAAATGTAAAAACCCGTGTGGGTTTTGTGATGCAGACAAATAATCAGCTGCTGGGTGCCGATGTGTTGAAGTTTTTCTTTATCAGGCTATATAAGGGACAGACTAAGGTATATGAGGGGCTGACAGGACAGAATAATACAGTAGGAGTCGGTTTGATAGGAAACGACGGAAGCAAGTTGCGCTTTTATGTGGAAACAGATGTGGCATTCGATCGGGTAGAACTTTGGAGTGCAGGTTTGCTGAATATTAATCTGAATACTTTCCGCTTGTATTATGCATTCTATGAGCCGGTAGAAGGATGTGAAAATAATACGACTACATCGGAGGCCTGTATGGAAATGATTACGGCGCAGAAGCATGGAGCAACCATCAACTATGCGGAAACAAAATCTCCGTCGGTGGTAGGTGTGGGCACAACCATGAACAACCTGTCGTACGTCATTGATAACAGTCAGCAGACAGCGGCTTCTATTGTAGCAGGAGTCAGCCTGATAAGCCGTTCTACCGTGGCTGTAAAATTTAATCGCGTCAGAGGCGGACAGCCGGTAGGTGCCATACTCCGTACGCCGGGATATACATTGAATGCATCTGTTCTTCAGAATGTGACAATTGCAGCATACAATGGTGGACAGGCGGTAGCAAGTGAATCGACTTCCAGCGGACTGGCTTCCATTGAGGTGATAAGCGATGCCGGGCTGGCTTATATGGAGGTGACCCCTTTACAGGATTACGATGAAGTACGTATTTCATTCCCTTCACTGGCAAATACGCTTGAAACAGTCTGGTTGTCGGGCTTCTACATCCGTCCGGATGCGAACAACAATGGCATTCCCGATTGTGCGGAAGAACCGGCAGACCAGGGAGGAACCGACGGTATTACATACAATGGGATAACCGAACATGTTTGTGTGGATAAAACAACTTATTTGGGCCATGTACGTATCTCTGTCGATGCTAAGCCAGAGCTATTAAATAAGCCAATTACATTTACCTGCTATCCATATAACGGCAACGGGCAGAAGATAGAACAGGAGGCTGAATTGCAGCAGGATGATAAGGGCTATTTCTTTGAATTGTCATTGCCGGTAGGCGATTATTCTATTTCGGGATTGTCTACTAACGGGCTGCGTGCTCAGGTACATCCGCTGAAGACTACCTGGAAGAGAAATCCGACAGATACCGACTGGAACAACTGGAGCAACTGGACGGACGGTTCTCCTTGGGGATGTACCAATGTGGTGATTCCTACAGGAGCCAGACGTTATCCGGTGTTGGAATCGTGGAGTAGTATAGATACATTTTATGGCGGTAACTATTGTGAGAATATCCATTTCGAACCGGGAGCAGCCGTACTCAATACACAATACCTGGAGTATAGCCGTGCATACGTGGAGATGGAAATGGCAGACGCTATGCCTCGTATGATTTCCATTCCGCTTCAAGGTATGGTTACAGGCGATATGTTTGTTTCGTCTGAAATGCCGGCATACTTTACTCCGCTGAATAACGAAACTTATCCAGAAGTACGACATAATCCACTGGTGCGCCAACAGATGTACAGCCGTGCCGTTACTACTGCCACTTCGGGAACAAATGACCCGAATAGTACAATAGCGGCCACTGCCGACTGGAGCCGTACGTTTAATGCGGTGGCTCAGCCGTACGAGCGGGCACAGGGTATCATGCTGATGGTTGGTAGTGAGGGAGATGGAACTTCTTATCGTCTTCGTTTCCCGAAAGATTATACTATATATAATTATTATACACTTTCTGGAGGATGGATGAAAGAAGAAATTTTACCGAACGTAGCAAGAGATAAGAATGGAAGATTTACTTATGAGGAGAGTGGATTTAAACCAGAAAATGTACGTAATTCATTTACTTTTAAATTGCGGAATGATAAACAGGGGGATAAACAGGGGGCTATTTATTTTGTGGCAGGTAACCCGTTTATGAGCTATCTGGATATTCAGAAATTTTTACAGCGGAATAGTGGTTCTGTAAGTGCTATATGTGTTTTGTCGGAAGAGGGAGAGCAGATTGCAATTTCTCTTGATTCGAAAGACGGTATTCGTACTATTGCACCATTGCAGGCTTTTTATGTAGTGTCCAATAATACGAATTCGACCCAGCTTGATATAACTTATACTTCGGATATGTTTGTACAACCTTCTGCAAGTACCGCAGCCAGAAGTTCCCGCAGTGCTTTTGCGCTGGCTGCAGGCGAAATGAAGATCTCGGCTGTATCAGGTAACTCTGTAAGTTCTTGCTCGCTGCTTCGTAGTGCTGGGGCATCGGATGCATACAATGCGAAGGAGGATGTCATTTCATTGATTGACGAGCATTTTATGCCGAAGGTAAAAGTGTATACCGTGGCCGGCAAGCGTGCACTCGATATTCAGAAGATAAAGAATGCCGCTCGTGTGGATTTGGGATTCATGGTAAAGGACGGTTCGCAGCAGACCAGATTCACCTTGAATTATGGCAGCAACTGGAAGGGATGGACGCTGGTGGACAAGCAGACCGGAAAACGCTATCGGCTGGAAGGAAATCCGCTTACAGTTAATGCGGGTGTAATGAAGACGAACAGCGGACGTTTCTATCTCGTAAAAGAATGAAAGGAAAGTGGGTTATGAAAATGAAACAATTCATACATGCTGCATTTTATGCGCTGACTGTGTGGGGTTTCCTCTTGCTGGGAGCCTCATGCAGCAAGGAAAATGAGCCGGTGCAGACTGTTGAGGGAGTAACGGTTACCATTGCGGCTCAGAGTGACTTGCAGAGCCGTACTTCCTTGCCAGTTTATGAGGGAGATTATGGCAATATGATTTCTGGCGTGCAGCACGTTACGGATGTATACCTCTATATCTACGAAATGAACGATGATGGGACCGATGGTGTTTGTAGAGCACGATTTAATGTGGGATGGAGAGAACACTTTGGTCAGCTTCCGATTGAAACGGCTGAAATCACCTATACGTTAGCTTATACATTTACGGTCGGAAAAACTTATCGGCTGGTAGCGGTAGGTGTGGATGGAGCTGAATCGAAAGATGTCATGCAAGATTATGATGGCAAGAACTCTATTCTTACCTATGGATTGCCTGAGTCTATTCAGACAGGCAGTATGCTGAGTCTGCCGATTGTACTTCAGGAGGGTAGGACACCCGTTGATATGGCACATTCAGAATTCTTTACGGGGTTTGTGGATTTCACACCACAGTCGGAGAGTGACAAGAATATTGATGAGATTAATTTGTGGCGCAGGGTTGCAGGTCTGCAGGTGTGTTTGACTAATATTCCGAGGGAGGTTGAACGTGTCAGGATATTGCTTTACAATTCGCAGAATACAGAGGTAAACATCCTTCCTGTCCCTGCGGCAGTTAACGAGCATAATAAGGTGATTGCAGATTACATCACTAGTCCTTATGGAGATGCTCCTTTTAATGAAGAGGGCAGAGTATTGATGGATAAAGTTTTTACAGAAGATGTGGTGGATGGAAATGTAAAGGTTGGGACTTCTTCTGATGCTTATCAATGTTCCATGACGGCATTTATGCTTCCCATGAATATCCCGGACAGGGAGCGGTACGACTATACGCTTGTAGCGGAGTTTGTGACTACCTCCATTACCGGTATTGTGGGTACCAGCAAAAAGGTACGTCTGATGAAGCCTTGGCAAAATAGTGATGATCTTGAATTCGGAGAAGAAACAGATATAGCTACCGGTATTATCGACGACCTTGGCAAGTATCTTTTCCCGATTGAGGCGAATCATTTTTATTGTCTGGGAACTCCGTCAAATTCTATTGACTGCTCAAAGGTACTAAATAATAATTAATGCTAAGTAAAATTGTTACGAGGGTATGAAGTTACTTAACTGGATGATTTGCGTATGAAATTATATAGATTGAAATATTTGGCAGGCATCGCCCTGATGCTTCTTTCTGCATGTGGTGATTCTTTGTCGTACGATACAGAAGGGCAGAATGGAAAGCCGCTGCAGCAGACGTTTACTGTAGCGGTAGAAAGTGTGGGCGAGCTTTTTGAAGGTGGAGAAGGGGTGAATCCGGCTACTGTCGCATCACGACGTCCTATTTCGAGCGTCACACCTACGCAGACGTTCGACAAGCTCAGTATACTGATTGTGGAGTATCAAAGCCCGGCAAAGGTGGTATATAAAAAGACGATTGAAAACTGGAGTAATCCGGATAACAAAGCAAGCTATCCCTGGAGTACGGAAGACGGACAGGGACGATATGCCACAATTACACTTACCGGCAGTGAGTGTCTGGAGGAAGGAAAGAATTACATGGCATATGTAATTGGTTACCAAAGCGGAACTTACGGAGGCTATGAACCTTTTAAAGGTGTAGAAGTAGGGGATTATTACAATCAGACTGAAACCGTAACTGTCCCTAATGGCGGGTATGCCGAAGAGGTTTTTGCCGGTGCGGAAATTTTTTGGGTTGAAGATGGGGTGATTCTTTCTAAGCTGAGTGGTGAGGCAGAAGTACGTCACGGACTGATGGTGGCTCGCCGACAAGTTGCGGGTACGTTCGGCTATTTTACTCGTGTGCCGGTGCTGGTTAACGGTAACGCAGTGGCTAAGCTCCGGCTGGTCGCTACAAAGAGTAACCGAACTGTTATCTTCGGTGGATTCAGAAGTGTGGATGATGCTTTCGATTTTCATAAAGATAATGTGATAAACGGCATGAATCCACGTATGGATTATGACTGTGCACTGGCAGGATCGGCAGTGAACAATGCGTTTTCTGTATATGAGGTTGATTTGTGCAAGTGGTTTCCAGGTAATACAGAGAATGTGCAGTTGCCGCTGGATATGAATGGTGATGGTTATCTGGATAGTGCCGATACGAACTGGCAGACTGATGAGGAAGCCTATCCTAAGGGGACGATTTCGTTACCGAGAGGTACGGTGTTTGGCGATAGTTTTTGCGTGTCGGTTGTTATGAATCAGGAAGATGTAGAGGCAGGAATACCTACCTTCCAAATGCAAATGCTTGATGTAAACGGGAAAATAATAAAGTATTGGGATGTTCTTCTACGTAATTACGAAACTGCAGGTGAAGACCGTACATTGGTATCGTTGCCCGATGGAGAGGACGGGCGTACCTTAATAACTAAGCTCGATAACATTGATACGGAAACTTGTTTTAGTATTGTGCGGAATCGTTTGTATACAATGGGCGAGAAAAACCAGTCACAAAATTATGGTGAGGATGAGCCTATCGATTTGAGTACAGCTGGAGTACTTGTACTTGATGCCCGTCATGAGTGGCAGATTATGAATTCTATTATCTTTAATTAGTTGTCCCTTGGAAATAATTTACTTACTGATATTCAATAGATTAGAATACAATATTCTTTGATAAGTCTGCAAGTTTTAGTATTTTTATGGTGAGAAACTTGCAGATTTTATGATTAAAAATACGAACAATAGCCCTTCTTTCTTCAGTAGTCTGTCTGACATGCTGAACCAATCGCACCCACTTTACCAGTTAGCCGACACAATAGATTGGGGGAAATTTGAAACAGCTTTTGAACCTTTGTATTATCAGGACAAGAGTCGTCCCGGCAAGCTGATCTGTTTAATGTGTGGTTTGCTTATCCTGAAACACCTTCGTAATCTGTCAGATGGGTATTTGGTGGAACAATGGAGCAAAAACGCTTATTATCAGTATTTCTGTGGCATGCAGGACTTCACTCCGTCTGCAAAAGAATATCACTTACCCCACAGATGCGAAGTTGCATAAGAAGATAGTAAGAAAAGTTCTTAGCATCATGAAGCAGCTGGAACTTCCTCTACGTCAGAGCTACACTTTTGTGCTGAAGGCCATCTATCGTGACCAGCGTTTCCGAAATCATCCCAAAGACAAAAAGCCATCTGGCAGACAGACGTTTACGTACAATAGTTTGGAGACTGGTCAGGGAGCTAAGGCGTAATCTTAAAGGGAATCACGATTATGATAAACTACTCAAACTCTTTGAAACCATTCTGTCTCAAAGACACGGTCACAGGTGTTATTCCTGGAGTCATGTCTTTTCGTAATGAATATGACGATCATGCCATCAAGTCATTATTGGAACAGATAGAACGGTTACTGGAAGAAAGATTAAAGTACTGACAAGTGACAGAGGATACAGAGACAAGAAGGAAATTAACGGGACAAAGATTATGACTCCTGATATCCCCAAGAAATCAGACAGCCACTTTCAGAAGTAGAAAAAACATAAGCTCTTCTGCAAACGTACAAGTGTAAAACCAACAACAGGTCACTTGAAGTCAGATTGCCGATTAGACCGCAACTTTTATAAGGGGTGAGTGGGGATACTGTAAATGTGCTGCTGGCAGCAGCGGCATACAACTTCAAAAGTGCAATGAAAGCTCTTTTGTACGTTTTTCAAAAAATCAGCGAGATACTGTATGAATACAATATCTCGCATAAATGAGCTTTTTAAGGGACGAATAATTTATCCGATGAAGTTTCCGGCGCATACTCCTGCAACGTCAATTCTCCTCGCAGCACCCCCAAGGCATTCATGGCCAATGCTCCCATTTCATCCTCACCGGGAATTACCACAATCGGAGCCAGGCCTTCCAGCCATTCACGCAACCCTTGAATACAATAGTCATTGAAAGCGATACCTCCAGTCAGAATCACAACATCAGTCTGTCCGTGAAGTGCGATGTGCATGGCACCGACCTGCTTGGCTACCGTATAAAGCATGGCATCCAGCACCAGCTTGTGCTTTTCGGCTCCGGCATGTGCCCAACGGATAATACTCTGCACATCAGTAGTACCCAAATGAGCCACCAGACCTCCCCGACCGTTTATCATCTTACGGATTTCGGCATAGGTATATTTCCCGCTGAAACACATATCTACCAACTGCCGGGCCGGCAACGTTCCTGCCCGCTCCGGACTGAAAGGCCCCTCTCCATTCAAAGCATTATTGACATCGACTACCTTTCCATAATGATGGGCACTGACCGAGATGCCTCCTCCCAAATGGGCTACAATCAGATTTAGTTCTTCATACTTTCGTCCGATACGAGCTGCATAACTACGGGAAACAGCCCGACTGTTCAGTGCATGAAAAATGGAGATGCGCGGCAATTCCGGAATACCGGAGATACGGGCCAAATCGCGCAACTCATCGGTTACTACCGGGTCGGCCAAATAAGAAGAACAACCGGCACAATGCGCAATCTCATCGGCAATCCAGGCCGCCAGATTCGATGCGTGTTCCATATCGGCATGCCATAAATCATGCTTGATTCGCTCGTTAATCTGATACACTCCTCCGGGAGTAGGTTTCAACAAGCCTCCACGGGCAATCACGGCATCAAAGACAAGCGGAATGCCAGCCTTTTCCAGCGTATCGTGCACACACTTGCGACGGTACTCATATTGTTCATTGATATGGTGAAAGTCGGCCAACTCTTTGGAAGGATGCGCAATGCTTTCACGCCAGATGGGATTCTCATTCTCGTAGACTGCCAGCTTCGTAGAAGTGGAGCCCGGGTTGATGACAAGTATCTTCATAAGGTCTAGTTTTATTCTTTTCGTGTCCCTGCCAGACATGCCAGTACCAGACTGTAGTACTTGGAGTTTCCGGAGTCACTCCGCGAAGGCACTACTACCGGTGCGATGGTACCGGTCAGCATACCTGCCATATTCGCATCGCCAAACAGAGACAGGGTTTTGTAAAACGTATTGCCCGATTCTATATTAGGGAAAATCAGAATATCTGCATTGCCTACCACTGGAGAGGAAAGTCCTTTTATCTCCCCGCTATGCTTGTCGCAGGCGGTCTTGGCATCCATCGGCCCGTCGATAAAAACTTTTCCGAAACGGCCTTCCTGCGCTTCTTTTTTCAGTTCCACGTAGCTCAGAGTATGGGGAAATTTCTCGTTGATTTTCTCCGTGCAGTGTATCAGTGCCACCCGAGGCTCTTCGCATCCCAACGTACGACACAAAGTCAGGTCGTTGGCGATCATTGAACGGTATTGCTCCAAAGTAGGACGAGGAATTACTGCCGCATCCGAGAAAAACAGCAGTTTATGATACAAAGGTACCTGCGCCACGGCCACATGGCTCAGCACCCCTCCTTCGGGTAACAGTCCCTCTCCTTTTTTCAGGACTGCACGCAGCAGGTTGTCGGTGTTGATAAGTCCCTTCATCAGGACTTCCGCCTCGCCCGTGCGTACCAGTTGCACAGCCAGCGCAGCCGCTTCATCCGGTGTTCCAGCTTCGTAAATGCGTACAAAGTCGGGAGAAGCTGCCCGCAAGTCGAGCGCTTCTTTCAAGTGAGCAGAATCTGTGACCAGCAGATATTCAGCAATCTCCTCTCTCAGGCTACGGATAATGACATATTCCGTGTGCGGATCGTTCGGGCAGACCACCGCCACTTTCCGTCGTATGCCGCGCGAACGCAGGCAGTTGACCATCTGAGAAAGGGTTCGAATCAGTTCCATATCATTAGATTTTAAACAAATATGAGAAAATAATTTGAATAAATATCTATTTAGGATGCTAATTAATGCTATAGAGCCGGAGGAGGAAAAATCCTCCCAACGTCAATTTGTCGATAAAATCCTACGAAGTACGTATTATATGCTACAATCGTGCAAGGAGATATACCTACTTTTGCAAGGATTTATACATAATACCTACCATGAAAAATATATTCTGCTTTTTAACCTTATTGCTCAGCCTGGGTGTAAACGCTCAAATCACAGAACGTACATTGCCCGCCGAATGGAAGCACCTTATTGATGGAGGGCGGTTTAAAGACCGGTTTCTGCCTATGCCCGACGGGAAGTCCGGCGAGAATGTGTGGGGAACTGACTCGGTACGTCTCCGGTACGTTGACAACGGAATTGAAAATCCGGAACTTTCTTTCTGGGGAGGAAACATTCTTAAAGGCAAGGACAATAAATACCATCTCTTTGTCTGCGGATGGCCGGAAAACTCGCCCAAGGGCCACATGACATGGCCCAAATCGACCGTATTCCATACGACAAGTGAGCATTTAAACGGGCCTTATACTATCTGTGACACGATTGGGAAGGGACATAATCCGGAAGCATTTATACTAAAAGACGGACGCCCCGTAGTGTACGTTATCGACGGATATTACATTGCAGACAGCCTGAATGGGCCGTGGACGTACAGTCATTTCACCTTCGACAAGAGAAACAGAAAAATCATTGAGGGGCTGTCTAACCTGACCTTTGCCAGAAGAAGTGACGGTTCTTATCTGATGGTATGCCGCGGAGGAGGGGTATGGATCAGTGAAAACGGTATCTCTCCTTATCAGCAGGTAAGCGACAGAAGTGTGTATCCGGACGTAAACGGGGAATTTGAGGACCCGGTTATCTGGAAAGACAGCTTGCAATATCACCTTATCGTCAACGACTGGCTGGGAAGAATCGCCTACTACCAGCGCTCCATTGACGGTATCCACTGGATTACGGAGGAGGGCGAAGCTTACACTCCGGGAATAGCCGCTCACAAGGATGGCTACAAGGAAAACTGGTTTAAGTATGAGCGTATGAAAGTGTTTCAGGATGAATACGGACACCCCATTCAGGCCAACTTTGCCGTTATCGATACCATCAAATGGGAAGACCATCCCAACGACCGGCACAGTTCAAAGAATATATGTATCCCTCTGAACAAAGGATTACGTTTGTCTGTCCTGAACGAGGATACGATTACCGCCCAGACCAAGGAAATTAAGGTGCTGGTGAAAGCGGAGGAAGGAGTTGACTTCAAGGATTTCGACATGAAATCGCTGAGATTCGGCAGCTCCTCGGACGTAAATTACGGAAAAGGATGCAAGGCTGTCAAACGTATCGCTTCGGGCAAGGACCTGATTATCGTATTCGATGGCAGAAACAATGCCATCAGAAAAGATGAATTTGCTCCCAAACTGCTAGGAAAGACAAAAAAAGGAGATTTGCTGTACGGCTATGCTAGACTGCCTTACGTCAATTACCATCCGGCATGCCTGTCGGCGGCATATCCTATGGCGTATGACAAGCAATTGGAACTGGAAGTGAAGAATTTCGGTTTGTCCACCTCTGAAGAAACAGACCTGACCGTACTGGTTAATGGAGTAAAACTGGCAGAAGGACAAGTGAAAGTGCTTTCACCGTATGAAAGTGTAAAACTTAGCCTGCCTTGCATAAACGCGGCTAAGATTGACAACCGGACTTTATTTACAATTGTGTACAGCCAGCACGGTAAGGAAATCCGCAAAGAGACCATACAGAATTTCGACTGATAACACGTTATCTTATACACACGAACGGGGAATACGAGCTTCTTTTTAGAGGATATTGTATTCCCTTTTTTATGAGACTCTATCTCAATTGTCAATTATTTACTTTATTCCTTCTTTTCTTGTGCACATAATTCGCAAGTTCTCTCTATATTTGCCTTACTTGGTAAACAAAGAAGAAACACATGAAAACAAATTTTTCTTTCGATATGCAGGCCCTCGACGAGGGCATTCACAGCCGCTTCCCCAATCATAAGGAAGCACCGCTTATCGGACTTACCGGGAACTTCAGCGACGGTAATCTGACATTGGCTCCGGGGTATTATCAATCTATCATTCAGGCCGGAGGGGTACCGGTGGTCATTCCTCCTTACGAGGATGTAAACTTGCTGCTCAATACGCTTGAACAGCTTGACGGACTGTTGCTCACCGGAGGAGGCGACCTGAATCCATTATTCCTGCACGAAGATCCTATCCGGGAACTTCACAGCATCAATCCGTACCGCGACCGCCAGGAACTGCTTCTGACGCGTCTGGCTGCCAACCGACAGATTCCGATATTAGGTATCTGCCGAGGAATGCAGGTCATCAATGCGGCATTGGGAGGCACACTCTATCAGGACATCTATGCACAGAAGGATACCCCATCCATTAAACACAGCCAAGATTTGGAGCGGAGTTTCCCATCGCACAAGGTAAAGTTAGCAGAAGGCAGTCTGTTGGCACGTATCTTAAACACCAAGGAGGTAGCCGTAAATTCTTTCCACCATCAGGCTGTGAAAGAAGCCGCTCCGGGTTTCCGTGTTTCAGCCACGGCATCCGATGGACTAATAGAGGCGATCGAAAGCACAGAGTACAAATCTATTATAGGGGTGCAGTGGCATCCAGAATGTTTCATCCTAAATCAGGACAAATGCATGATGCCGTTGTTCGGATGGCTTATCCGTGAAGCTGGTTCATTCCAGAAGGCCAAGAAGCTGCATGAGCGTCTGCTGATTCTCGACACACACTGTGATACTCCAATGTTCTTCGACCAACACATCCGCTTCCACGCACGAGACCCGAAGATTAAAGTGGACCTACATAAAATGACGGAGGGACGGCAGGATGCAACCATCATGGTGGCTTACCTGGAACAGAAGGAACGTACAGATGAAGCGCTGCTGGCTGCAACGGCCAAGGCAGACCGTCTGCTGAATGAGATTGAGGAGATGGTAGCTATGAACTGTACGGCTGTAGACATCGCTTATTCCCCCAACGACTTATACCGTCTGAAACGGGAAGGAAAGAAGGCCATTATGTTGGGCATTGAAAACGGATATGCCATCGGAAAGGATTTAAGCCGGGTAGCACATTTCCGGAAACGGGGTGTAGTGTATATGACGCTCTGCCACAATGGAAACAACGACATCTGCGGTTCTGCACGCTACAATAAAGAAAACTTAGGAGTTACTCCGTTTGGGGAGCAGGTTATTCAGGAGATGAACCGCCTGGGAATGATGGTGGATTTGTCGCACAGTGGGGAACGGACATTCTACGAGACACTGGACATCAGCAGCCAACCAGTGGTTTGTTCGCATTCTTCCAGCCGTGCGCTCTGTGACCATCCTCGTAACCTGACCGATGACCAGCTTCGTGCCATAGCCCGCAAGGGAGGCGTGGTACAGGTATGCTTGTATAGCGGCTTCCTCCGTAAGGAGCGTCCGGCTCACATCTTGGATGCCATCGAACACCTGAATCACATGGTGAACGTGATGGGTATCGAACATGTGGGAATCGGCAGTGACTTTGACGGTGACGGAGGTATTATCGGATGCAACGACTCTTCGGAAATGATCAATCTGACTCGTCAGTTGCTTCATGAACGGTACAGCGAGGAAGACATCCGGCGCATTTGGGGAGGTAATTTCTTGCGTGTCATGCAGCAAGTACAGGAGAATGGCTCCTACAAATAAAGTTTAAAACCCGATTGCCGTTGCAAGGCGTGTACAAAAATAAGTTTACCTTTGCACCACAATCAAAACAAGTGAATTATGATTTCAATAAAGAATCTGCTGGCAGTAACTGCTTTAATGACAGGAGGGGCTTTTATCTCTTGCGGAAACAGTCAGAAGAACAGCCAGCAAATAGAAGAATCTGAAGCGGCTATAGTGCAGGCACCGGCATTCAATGCAGATAGTGCATACGCTTACATTGCCGCACAGGTGCAATTCGGACCTCGTGTTCCTAATACGGAAGCTCACCGGAGATGCGGCGATTACCTGGCCGCACAACTGGAGAAATTCGGTGCGAAGGTGTACAACCAGCATGCGGATTTGGTGGCCTACAATGGTACCATCCTGAAATCGCGTAACATCATCGGGGCTTACCAGCCGGAAAACAAAAAGCGAGTAATGCTGTGTGCGCATTGGGATAGCCGTCCATACGCTGACCAGGATGAAAAGTCTAATCACCAAAAACCGATAGATGGAGCCAACGACGGTGCCAGTGGTGTAGGTGTATTGCTCGAAATTGCCCGTCAGATTCAACAGCAGGCACCACAAGTCGGCATCGACTTGATATTCTTCGATTCAGAAGATTACGGCACACCGGATTTCTACGAAGGTACTTACAAACCAGATACCTGGTGTCTGGGTTCGCAGTACTGGGGCCGCATTCCTCACGTACCTGATTACAAGGCTCGGTTTGGCATCTTGCTTGATATGGTAGGCGGAAAGAATGCCACATTCTACTACGAAGCATTCTCCAAGCAGACGGCGAACAATGCCATGAAGAAAATATGGAAAATGGCAGACCATCTGGGTTACAGCAATTACTTCATCAAGGAAGACGGAGGTCAGGTTACCGACGACCATGTGTATGTCAACCAGTACCGCCAGATTCCTTGCGTAGATATTATTCACTACGATACGCAAAGCAACACTGGCTTTAACCCGACCTGGCACACACTGGACGACAGCTTAGAGAATATTGACAAAGCCACTCTTCAAGCCGTAGGGCAAACGGTGATGGGAGTAATTTATAACGAAAAATAATTAAACACTACCGCAATGAAAACTATCAATGAACTCCAGGACGAGGTAATCGAAGAATTCAGCGACTTCGACGATTGGATGGACAAATATCAGCTGCTGATTGATTTAGGCAATGACCAGCAGCCGCTTGACCCGAAATATAAAACCGAACAGAACCTGATTGACGGCTGTCAGAGCCGCGTTTGGTTACAAGCTGATCTGGTAGACGGCAAGGTGGTATTTCAGGCAGAAAGCGATGCATTAATCGTAAAAGGTATCATATCTTTACTTATCCAAGTGGTATCTGGACACACACCAGACGAAATTCTGGAATCTGACCTTTACTTCATCGAGAAGATTGGACTGAAAGAACACCTCTCACCAACCCGCAGTAACGGTCTGCTTGCCATGGTAAAACAAATGCGCATGTATGCCTTAGCATTCAAAGCCAAAATGCAAGAAGCATAATCTCACAAAAGATTATCAAGGTAATCACATAAAAGGCTCGTGAAGCAGGTTTAAATCTGATTTCACGAGCCTTTTTTATTGACAATGTCTTCCATGTTTTTCAGCCCCAATAGAACATAAAAAAGGCTATGCAAACGCATAGCCTTTTAAGTATATAGCATGTTACAGAATTATTCAGCTTTAGGGGCTTCCTCTGTAGTAGCTTCAGTTGCAGCAGCTTCAGCAGCCGGTGCTTCTGCAGTTGCAGCTGATTTCTTAGAACGACGAGTACGAGTAGCTTTCTTGGCAGCTGTCTTAGCCATGTTCTCGTTGTAGTCAACCAATTCGATGAAACACATTTCAGCGTTATCACCCAAACGGTGACCAGTCTTGATAATACGAGTGTAACCACCCGGACGATCAGCAACTTTTACAGAGATTTCTTTGAACAGTTCAGTTACAGCATATTTGTCCTGAAGATTGCTAAATACAACACGACGTGAGTTAGTAGTGTCATCTTTAGATCTTGTAATCAGCGGCTCAACGAACTTCTTCAAAGCTTTAGCCTTCGCAACAGTCGTAGTGATTCTTTTGTGCTTGATCAAAGAACATGCCATGTTTGACAGCATTGCATTTCTGTGAGAAGCAGTACGACCTAAATGGTTGAATTTTTTATTATGTCTCATTGTTTATTCTTTGTCTAATTTATACTTAGAAATATCTGTTCCAAACGAAAGATTCAGACTCTCGAGCAAATCATCAAGCTCAGTGAGCGATTTCTTACCGAAGTTACGGAACTTCAGCAGGTCGGTCTTATTGAACTGAACCAAGTCACCCAATGTTTCTACATCGGCAGCCTTCAAACAGTTCAAGGCACGAACTGACAAGTCCATATCAACCAATTTGGTCTTCAGCAACTGACGCATGTGCAATACTTCTTCATCGAATTCTTCATTTCCTTCTGCATCTGATGTTTCAAGAGTAATCTTTTCATCAGAGAACAGCATGAAGTGGTGAATCAAAATTTTTGCAGCTTCTTTCAGTGCTTCCTTCGGGTGAATGGAACCGTCCGTCGTAATTTCCAGTACCAACTTTTCATAGTCAGTCTTCTGTTCTACACGATAGTTTTCTACCGCATATTTCACATTACGAATCGGAGTGTAAATAGAATCGATAGGAATTACATTCACATCGGTGCAGAATTCACGGTTTTCGTCAGCCGGAACATATCCACGACCTTTGTTGATTGTAATGTCTATCTGCATAGTTGCTTTTGAATCTAAATGGCAAATAACCAATTCAGGATTTAACACTTCAAATCCGGTCAAATACTTACCAATATCACCTGCCTTAAATTCAGTAGAATTCTCAACGGTAATGCTTACCTTTTCATTTTCGAATTCCTCAACTATTTGCTTGAATCGAACTTGCTTCAGATTCAAGATAATGTTAGTGACATCTTCCTTTACTCCCGGAACAGTTGCAAATTCGTGCTCAACACCTTCGATATGGATAGTGTTGATAGCATAACCTTCCAATGAAGAGAGAAGAATACGGCGTAAAGCATTACCTACGGTAATACCGAAACCGGGTTCAAGCGGACGGAATTCGAATTTCCCGAATTTGGAATCCGCTTCCAACATTAATACTTTATCAGGTTTTTGAAATGCTAATATCGCCATGAAATTAATTATTATTTAGAGTACAATTCAACGATCAAGTGTTCTTTAATGTTTTCAGGAATGTCAGCTCTTTCTGGAACATGCAACAATTTACCAGTCTTAGAGTTTTCATCCCATTCCAACCAAGGATATTTGCTGTGGTTAAATCCAGCCAAAGAGTTAGCAATAACTTCCAAAGACTTAGATTTTTCACGAACACCTACCAACTGACCCGGTTTTACAGAGAAAGAAGGAATGTTAACAACCTTACCATCTACTGTAATGTGCTTGTGACCTACAAGCTGACGAGCAGCAGCACGAGTCGGTGCAATACCCAAACGGAACACTACGTTGTCCAAGCGACATTCAAGGCTCTGCAGCAAGATTTCACCTGTAATACCGTTCATACCCGCTGCTTTCTCAAACATGTTACGGAATTGTTTCTCCAACACACCGTAAGTATATTTAGCTTTCTGCTTTTCAGCCAACATGACACCGTATTCAGAAGTTTTTCTGCGACGGTTGTTACCATGTTGTCCAGGAGGATAGTTTTTCTTAGACAAAACTTTATCTGCTCCAAAGATTGCTTCACCGAATTTACGTGCAATTCTAGTTTTTGGTCCAGTATATCTAGCCATTTTCTTTCTTAATTTAATTGTTATTCATGAACTCAATTTGTTGCAGCCGCGATTACAGAAAGGAATTGCAATCCATTATTTAACAAAATCAAGTTACATCTAAATAGGTTATCTTTATTATACTCTTCTTCTTTTAGGAGGACGACAACCGTTGTGAGGCAATGGAGTTACGTCAATAATTTCAGTAACTTCAATTCCAGCTCCATGTACAGTTCTGATTGCAGACTCACGTCCGTTTCCAGGACCCTTTACATAAGCCTTTACCTTTCTCAGGCCAAGATCGTATGCCACTTTTGCACAATCCTGGGCAGCCATCTGAGCTGCATAAGGAGTGTTCTTCTTAGAACCTCTAAATCCCATCTTACCTGCAGAAGACCATGCAATAATCTGGCCTTCGCTGTTTGCCAAAGAAACGATAATGTTATTGAATGAAGAATGAACATGCAACTGTCCATTAGCATCAACCTTGACATTTCTTTTTTTAGCTGCGACTGTTTTTTTTGCCATATTAACAATTATTTAGTAGCTTTTTTCTTATTTGCAACTGTTTTCTTTCTTCCCTTACGTGTACGAGCATTGTTTTTTGTGCTCTGACCTCTAACGGGCAGACCCAAGCGGTGACGAACACCACGGTAGCAACCAATATCCATTAATCGCTTAATGTTCAACTGGATTTCAGAACGAAGATCACCTTCAACCTTGTATTCAGCACCAATGATTTCACGGATCTTAGCAGCCTGATCATCAGTCCAATCCTTTACTTTCAGGTCACGATCTACGCCTGCCTTATCCAAAATTTTTGCTGAACTACTGCGTCCGATACCATATACGTATGTTAACGCAATCTCACCTCTTTTATTCTGAGGCAAATCTACACCAACTATTCTTATAGCCATATACTAAATTATTTTTTTTGCAAAAATAATAAATTATCCTTGACGTTGTTTATACTTAGGATTTTTCTTGTTAATAACATACAAACGGCCATTACGTCTAACGATTTTGCATTCCGGCGTACGTTTCTTTAATGATGCTCTTACTTTCATATCTTATATTTTCTTTTATTTGTATCTAAAAACGATTCTTCCTTTAGATAAGTCATAAGGAGACATCTCGACCCTTACCTTATCTCCGGGTAATATTTTAATGTAATGCATTCTCATTTTACCAGAAATATGAGCTGTAATCTCATGTCCGTTTTCTAGTTCTACGCGAAACATTGCATTAGACAATGCTTCAACGATAACTCCATCTTGTTCTATTGCGGATTGCTTTGCCATATTAAATTGCTTTATCTCCTAAAACTTGTTCTATAAATTCAAATGACGATAATATATCAGCCTTTCCTACTCCCACAGCTACCGTATGTTCAAAATGTGCAGCACATTTACGGTCTCTTGTACGGATGGTCCATCTGTCCTCCTCCATCACAATTTGTCGATTGCCCATCGTTATCATCGGCTCAATCGCAATACACATTCCTTTTTTTAACAAAGTTCCTGTGCCACGCCGACCATAATTAGGAACAGGAGGATCTTCATGCATTTCCTTTCCAATACCATGACCTACAAACTCACGAACTACGCCATAAGAATGTGCTTCACAGTATTCTTGAATCGAGTAACCTATATCACCAAGCCGCTTTCCATGAACTGCATTTTCAATTCCCTTATAAAGAGATTCTTTAGTAACCTTCAACAATTTCACGATTTCAGGATCAACTTCACCTACACAGAACGTATAAGCTGAATCACCACAAAAACCATTCATGAAAGTACCACAATCCACAGAAACAATATCACCGTCTTTCAAAGGAATATCATTGGGAATCCCATGAACGACCTGGTCATTAACCGATGTACATAGTGTACCAGGAAAGGGAGAACCGTATGGATTAGGGAAACCTTTAAAAGTAGGTATAGCCCCATGATCGCGAATAAATTCTTCTGCAACCTTATCCAATTGCTTGGTAGTAACTCCCGGCTGTATCATTTTAGCTACTTCAGCCAGAGTTCTCCCGACAAGGAGATTACTCTGACGAAGTAACTCTATTTCATCATCTGTCTTTAAAAATATCATTCGAGACGAGTAGTTTTTAATAAGCAGCTACATTACCGGAACGTCCTTTAATTCTTCCCGAACTCAGCAGTCCGTCATAATGACGCATCAACAAATGGCTTTCAACCTGCTGAAGAGTATCCAATACTACTCCTACAAGAATCAGCAAAGATGTACCACCGAAGAACTGAGCAAATTCAGCTTGAACTCCGAAAAGACCGGCAAAAGCAGGCAGAATAGCAATAATAGCCAAGAATATAGAACCCGGCAGTGTAATACGAGACATAATTACATCCAAATATTCTGCAGTGTTCTTACCCGGCTTTATTCCCGGAATAAAACCGTTATTTCTCTTCATATCTTCTGCCATCTGGTTAGTATTGATTGTAATTGCAGTATAGAAATAAGTGAAAAGTATAATCAATGCCGCAAAAACAAAATTGTACCAGAAACTTGTATGGTCAATCAAAGCACGTGTGATGCCGCTTGCATCCTCCATATTGGAGAAACCTACAATAGTGATAGGAATGAACATAATTGCCTGAGCAAAGATGATAGGCATTACGTTCGCCGCATTCACCTTCAAAGGAATGTACTGTCTTGCACCACCATATTGCTTATTACCTACAATACGTTTTGCATACTGTACAGGTACCTTACGCACACCCTGAACCAACAAAATAGCAGCAGCTATCACAGCCAGCAAACAAACAAGTTCAATCAAGAACATGATGATACCTCCTGCACCCGGAGAAGCAAGTCTGGAAACAAACTCACCAGAGAAAGACTGAGGAAGACGAGCAATGATACCAACCATAATGATTAATGAAATACCATTACCAATACCTTTATCAGTAATTCTTTCACCAAGCCACAGAACGAACATACTACCTGCTGCCAGAATGATAGTCGAAGTTATAATAAAGAAAGTCCAATCTAATGAAGCATTAAGGGCAGGCCCTGCTTGCATTTTCAAGTTGATCAGATAAGATGGAGCTTGGAAAATCAAAATAATGATTGTCAGGATACGAGTATACTGATTAATCTTTCGACGCCCGCTTTCACCCTCACGCTGTAATTTCTGGAAATAAGGTACTGCAATAGCCAACAGCTGAATCACGATGGATGCAGAGATGTACGGCATAATTCCAAGTGCAAAAATAGAAGCATTTGAAAAAGCACCACCAGAAAACATATTCAACAAGGCAAGAAGACCTTCACTCGTCTGTTCATGCAATTTAGACAGCATATCCGGATTGATACCTGGCAATACGACATAGGAACCAAATCGATAAATTGCAACAAACAATATAGTAATGAGGATCCGTTTTCTCAGATCCTCAATATTCCATATATTCTTTAATGTTTCAATAGATTTTATCATTGAATCAGAGTTTTACTGCATTACCACCAACGGCTTCGATTGCAGCTACTGCGCTCTTAGAGAAAGCATTTGCTTCTACATCAAGCTTAGTAGTTAAACTACCGTTACCAAGAACTTTCACTAATTGGTTAGAAGAGATGAAACCAGCTTCAATCAAGTCATTAATTCCTACCTTAGACAGATTCTTAGCTTCAGCCAATTTCTGAATAGTGTCAAGATTAATAGCTTTGTATTCAACACGGTTAATATTCTTAAAACCAAATTTCGGAACACGACGTTGAAGCGGCATCTGACCACCTTCAAAACCAATCTTCTTTGAATAGCCAGATCTTGATTTTGCTCCTTTATGTCCTCTTGTTGAAGTACCGCCTAAACCTGAACCAGCACCACGACCAACTCTTTTTCTAGTTTTGACAGAACCTTCTGCAGGACGTAAATTATTTAAATTCATATTGTAAGATCCTTTATTGTTAACAATATATTACTTAACGATTGCTACCAGGTGTTTAACCTTTTCAATCATACCCAGAATTGAAGGAGTCTCTTCGTGTTCAACCACACGATTCAATTTACGGAGACCAAGTGCATCCAAAGTTCTTTTCTGATCAGCCGGAGCACCAATTCTACTCTTTACTTGTTTAATCTTAATAGTTGACATACGATTCCTCCTTATCCTCTAAATACTTTATCCAAACTTACACCTCTGTTCTGAGCAACCATGCGAGCATCTCTCATTTCGCTCAAAGCCAAGATAGTAGCCTTAACCAGGTTGTGAGGGTTAGACGATCCTTTAGACTTAGCCAACACATCTGTCACACCAACACTTTCCAATACAGCACGCATAGCACCACCTGCTACCACTCCTGTACCTGTTGAGGCAGGCTTAATAAATACTTCAGCTCCACCAAATTTAGCAGACTGTTCGTGAGGAACAGTACCTTTTAATACAGGAACACGAGTCAGGTTCTTCTTTGCAGCTTCAACACCTTTAGCAATTGCAGCTGTTACTTCACCTGCTTTACCAAGGCCCCAGCCAATAATACCATCTTCGTTACCTACTACTACAATTGCAGAAAAACTAAAAGTTCTACCACCTTTTGTAACCTTAGTAACGCGGTTGATTGCAACCAATCTATCTTTTAATTCTATATCGTTAGTGATCTTAACTCTATTATTAACTGCCATAATTCATTAAAATTTAAGTCCACCGTTACGAGCAGCATCAGCTACCTCTTTTACTCTCCCATGATACAAGTAACCATTACGGTCGAATACGACAGTCGTAATACCAGCTTCCTGAGCTTTCTTTGCAATCAGCTCACCAACTTTAGCAGCCTGTTCTTTCTTAGGCATAGCTTCCATGCCCAAAGATGAAGCAGCAACCAGTGTCTTACCACTTAAATCGTCGATAACCTGAACATAAATCTGCTTGTTACTTCTAAACACACTCATACGCGGACGTTCAGCAGTACCTGAAATCTTATTGCGTACTCTATATTTAATCTTAATACGTCTTTCTATTTTTGTTGTCATAATTGTACGATTTTATGTGAATTATTTAGCGCCAGCTGACTTACCAGACTTTCTACGAATTTCTTCACCAACAAACTTAATACCTTTTCCTTTATAAGGTTCAGGCTTACGGAAAGAACGTATTTTTGAACAAACCTGACCAAGCAGCTGTTTGTCACAAGATTCCAATATGATAAGAGGGTTCTTATTTCTTTCAGATTTAGTTTCTACCTTGATTTCGGGAGGCAACTGCATAAAGATATTATGAGTATAACCCAAAGCGAAATCAATGATATTACCGTTATTAGAAGCACGGTAACCTACACCGACTAATTCCAATTCTTTCTTGTAACCTTCAGAAACACCTACAACCATGTTGTTAATCAATGCACGATACAAACCATGGAATGCATGACGCTGTTTCAGGTTATCAAGCATAGCTTCTTCGTTTTCCTTCAACACCACGTGTCCGTCTGCAACCTCTACAATGATAGCAGGATTTACAAACTGACTCAACTCACCTTTAGGTCCTTTTACGTTCACAACATTTTCCTTCAGAGTAACTGTTACTCCAGCAGGGATACTAATGGGTAATTTACCAATTCTTGACATTGCTTATCCTCCTAACATTAATATACATAGCAAAGAACTTCACCACCAATCTTCAGTTCAGCAGCTTCTTTGTCTGTCATAACACCTTTGGAAGTAGATATAATAGCAATACCTAATCCATTAATAACTCTCGGCATGTCTTTGTATCCAGTATACTTACGCATACCTGGAGTAGATACTCTTTCAAGTTTCTTGATAGCGTTAACCTTGTTAACTGCATCATACTTCAGAGCCACTTTAATAGTACCCTGAGGACCGTCTTCAACAAACTTGTAGTTCAGGATGTAACCTTTATCAAAAAGGATTTTTGTAATTTCCTTTTTCAAATTTGAAGCAGGTACTTCCACCACTCTGTGCTTAGCACTAATTGCATTTCTCAATCTAGTGAGATAATCTGCGATTGGATCTGTCATAAAAATTAATTGTTAAATTAATCAGGACTACCCTGACAATATTTAATAAAAAAATAAATTACCAGCTTGCTTTCTTAACGCCAGGAATCAAACCGTTTGAAGCCATTTCACGGAACTGAATACGTGAAATACCGAACTGACGGATATAACCTTTAGGACGGCCAGTCAGTTTACAACGATTGTGTAAACGAATAGGATTAGCGTTCTTAGGGATAGCCTGCAACTTCTGAGCTGCTTCAAAAGCTTCTACAGGATCACCAGAATTAACAATCTTCTTCAACGCAGCACGCTTCTCAGCATATTTAGCAACAAGTTTAGCTCTTCTTACTTCACGAGCCTTCATTGATTCTTTTGCCATATCTTATCAATCTTTTTTAGCGTTTTTAAACGGTAATCCGAATTCTTTCAACAAAGCATAACCTTCTTCGTCAGTCTGAGCAGAAGTTACAAAAGTAATGTTCATACCCAAAATCTTGGTGATGCTATCAATGTTGATTTCAGGGAAGATAATCTGTTCCTGGATACCCAATGTATAGTTTCCTCTTCCGTCAAATTTGCTTTCAATACCTTTGAAGTCACGGATACGTGGTAATGCAACGCGAACCAGTTTTTCAAGGAATTCATACATTCTTTCACGGCGCAAAGTTACCATCACACCGATAGGCATTTTCTTACGCAACTTAAAGTTAGCGATATCCTTACGAGAAACAGTAGCCACAGCTTTCTGTCCTGTAATAGCAGTCAATTCATTGATTGCCACATCAATAATCTTCTTGTCAGCTACCGCCATACCCAAGCCTTGATTGATTACAATCTTCTTAAGTACAGGGATTTGCATTGATGAAGAATACTGGAATTGATTCTTCAAAGCAGGAGCAATGCGCTCTGCATATTCTTTCTTAAGGCTAGCAGTATTACTCATTATTTAATCTCCTCTCCTGATTTTTTAGCATAACGAACAAATGTTCTTCCATCAGAACTTTCTCTTCTACCCACACGAGTCGGTTTTCCTGTTTTCGGGTCTACAGGATTCAGGTTAGAGATGTGAATAGGAGCTTCCTGCTTCACAATACCCCCCTGAGGATTCTTTGCGTTAGGTTTGGTACTCTTAGATACCATATTGATACCTTCTACCAGTGCACGTCCTTCTTTAACAAGAACCTTCAATACGCGGCCAGTTTTACCCTTATCTTCACCAGAGTTTACGTAAACTGTATCGCCTTTTTTAATATGTAATTTACTCATTACTTAAATCTTTTACAAAATTAAAGTACTTCAGGTGCAAGTGAAACCACTTTCATGTTTGCGTTACGCAATTCTCTCGCAACCGGGCCAAAAATACGACTTCCTCTAATTTCACCTGCGTTATTCAGCAATACGCAAGCATTGTCATCAAAACGAATGTAAGAGCCGTCAGCACGACGGATTTCTTTCTTTGTACGTACAATCAAGGCCTTAGATACTGCACCTTTTTTAATATCACTTGAGGGGATAACACTCTTTATTGAAACTACAATAACATCCCCAACAGAGGCGTAACGTCTCTTTGTACCGCCTAATACGCGGATACAAAGAGCTTCTTTCGCACCACTGTTGTCACATACTGTAAGTCTGGATTCTGCTTGTATCATAATTACTTAGCTCTTTCAATAATTTCAATCAATCTCCATCTCTTAGTTTTACTCAAAGGACGAGTTTCCATGATGCGAACAGTATCGCCAATCTGGCATTCATTCTTTTCGTCATGAGCATGGTATTTTTTCGTTTTAGAAACGAACTTACCATAAATAGGGTGTTTTTCCTTAAACTTAGCAGCAACAGTAATGGTCTTATCCATTTTATTGCTAACTACAACACCAGTTCTTTCTTTTCTTAAATTTCTAGCTTCCATGAGGACCATTATTATTTGTTAAGTTCTCTCTGACGCAATTCTGCTTTCATACGCGCAATAGTTCTGCGTAACTTCTTAATCTGTGCAGGATTTTCCAGCGGAGAGATCGAATGATTTAAAACCATTTGATTGTAATTGGCAACTTCAGTCTGAATTCTTTCTGCCAATTCGTTGGTAGCTATTTCTCTAATTTCTGCAATCTTCATATCAATTAAGCATTTTGACTTGCGTCGTAATCACGTCTAACAATAAACTTAGTTGTAACAGGAAGTTTCTGTGCAGCAAGACGCAGAGCTTCTTTTGCTACATCGAAAGATACACCTTCTACTTCGATCAAAATACGACCTGGAGTTACAGGTGCTACGAAACCTTCTGGAGAACCTTTACCTTTACCCATACGTACATCGGCTGGCTTACGAGTAATAGGTTTGTCCGGGAAGATACGAATCCAAATCTGACCCTGACGCTGCATATATCTTGTTACAGCAATACGAGCTGCCTCTATCTGACGACCTGTAATCCATTTAGTCTGAAGAGACTTGATGCCAAAAGAACCAAAAGCCAACTGATGTCCTCTTTGGGCGTTACCTTTAGCGCTACCTTTCTGCTGTCTTCTGAATTTTGTTTTTTTCGGTTGTAACATAATTCCTAAAATTCAAATCGTTAGCGATTGTTATTTTTCTTTCTGCGGAAGTTCTTTCCACCATTGTTACCGTTTCCTCCACGGTTGTTTTCTTTGCTCTGAGTGAAGTTTGGAGCCAACTCACGTTTTCCATACACTTCTCCACGGCAAATCCAAACCTTGATACCCAGCAAACCAACTTTTGTCAAAGCTTCAGCATGACAATAATCGATATCTGCACGGAAAGTATGCAATGGAGTACGTCCTTCCTTGTACATTTCTGAACGAGCCATTTCAGCACCATTCAAACGACCAGAGATCAGCACTTTGATACCTTCAGCTCCCATACGCATTGTGTTGGCGATAGCCATCTTGATAGCGCGACGGTAAGCAATTTTACCTTCTACCTGACGAGCGATGTTGTTAGCTACAATCACAGCATCAAGTTCCGGTCTCTTAACTTCAAAGATATTAATCTGGATATCCTTATCGGTGATCTTCTTCAACTCTTCTTTCAGTTTGTCAACTTCCTGACCACCTTTACCAATGATAATACCCGGACGAGCAGTACATACAGTAATTGTCACCAATTTCAGAGTACGTTCAATAACGATTCTTGAAACGCTGGCTTTTGCAAGTCTGGCATTCAGATATTTACGAATTTTGCTGTCTTCCAGCAAAGCGTCACCATAATTCTTGCCACCGTACCAATTAGAATCCCATCCTCTGATAATTCCTAAACGGTTGCTTATCGGATTAACTTTCTGTCCCATCTACTCTTAATTTTTATCATTAGTATTCTTAGAATCAACGAACAAAGTCACATGGTTTGAACGTTTACGAATTCTGTAACCTCTACCCTGTGGAGCCGGTCTCATTCTTTTCAAGGTTGCTCCCCCGTCAACATAAATCTTAGTTACAAACAATTCGCCGTCTTCAGCTTTACGTTCGTTTTTCTGTTCCCAGTTAGCAATAGCAGAGCGTAACAATTTTTCCACTCTTGCAGAAGCTTCTTTAGAAGAAAACTTCAAGACACCAAGTGCTCTATTTACCTCCATACCACGAATCATGTCAGCCACGAGACGCATTTTACGCGGAGAAGTAGGCACATTTTGCAATTTTGCAAAATACATGGTTTTAAGGGCTTCTTTTCTCTTTTCAGCCGATATTTTTTTTCTTGCTCCCATTATTTATTACTTTATTATTTCAAATGTGCGTCCTGTTATTATTTTTTCTTGTTACCTGCATGACCACGGAAAGTACGAGTTGGTGCAAATTCACCCAACTTATGACCAACCATGTTTTCAGTAACGTAAACAGGAATAAATTTGTTTCCGTTGTGAACTGCAATTGTATGCCCTACGAAATCAGGCGAAATCATTGAAGCTCTAGCCCATGTCTTAACAACTGATTTCTTGCCGCTTTCATTCATAGCCAGCACCTTGTTTTCCAGTTTTACATTAATATATGGACCTTTTTTTAATGAACGACTCATAAATTACTCAATTAATCAGTTGTTATTACTTTCTTCTTTCAATAATATACTTAGAAGACTGTTTCTTAGGTGCTCTTGTCTTCAAGCCCTTAGCATACAAGCCTGTACGTGATCTCGGGTGACCTCCTGACTGACGTCCTTCACCACCACCCATCGGGTGATCAACAGGGTTCATAACAACACCACGGTTGTGAGGACGACGGCCCAACCAGCGAGAACGACCAGCCTTACCTGATGATTCCAATGCATGGTCTGAGTTACCTACACTACCGATAGTAGCTTTACAAGCACTCAAGATTTGTCTTACTTCACCTGAAGGCAATTTGATTACACAATATTTACCTTCACGAGATGTCAACTGAGCAAAGTTACCAGCCGATCTTACCAAAGCAGCACCCTGCCCCGGACGCAATTCAATGTTGTGAATTACAGTACCCACGGGGATGTTTTCAAGAGGAAGTGCGTTACCAATCTCAGGCGCCGCATTCGCTCCAGACATCAAAGTGCTACCAACTTGCAATCCATTAGGAGCAATAATATATCTTTTTTCACCATCAGCATAAAACAACAAAGCGATACGAGCCGAACGGTTCGGATCATATTCAATTGTTTTAACGACTGCTGGAACACCGTCTTTATTTCTCTTGAAATCAATAATACGGAATTTTCTCTTGTGACCACCGCCGATATAGCGCATTGTCATCTTACCTACGTGGTTACGACCACCAGTAGAACGCTTTCCATATACAAGAGATTTTTCTGGTACCGATGCAGTAATTTCTTCAAAAGTACCAATAATTTTGTGTCTCTGCCCCGGTGTTGTGGGCTTAAATTTACGTACTGCCATCTTTTATTTAAATATTGCTATAAAAATCAATAGTATCACCTTCTTTCAATGTAACGATAGCTTTCTTGTAAGCATTTGTACGTCCATTGATAAGACCAGACTTAGTATAACGGCTCTTATTCTTTCCTGCGTAGCGAATTGTATTTACGTCTACCACAGTCACATTATACATAGCTTCGATTTCACGCTTAATTTCTAATTTGTTAGCTTCAGGACGAACAATAAATCCAAAGCGGTTGAACTTTTCAGATATTGCCGTCATCTTTTCTGTAACCAACGGTTTAATAATCATTCCCATATTACTTCAGCCTCCTTTAATTATTTCACTAAGGTTTCCTCGATAGCTTTCAAAGCACTTTCTGTCACAACAAGAGTTTCTGCGTTCAATACAGAGTATGTATTCAGCGCAGAAGCAATTGCAAGATTTGTACGCTCTAAGTTACGAGCAGACAAATATACGTTTTTATTTGCTTCCGGCAAAACCATAAGTAGCTTTTTACCAGCCACTTTGAGATTATTCACAACATTTACAAAATCTTTAGTCTTAGGAGCTTCAAAAGTGAAGTCTTCTACTACTACGATGTTGTTAGTCTGTGCCTTGTATGCCAATGCAGATTTACGAGCCAAAACTTTCACTTTCTTGTTCAATTTGAACCAATAATCGCGAGGTTTAGGACCAAAAACGCGAGCACCACCCACCAATACTGGAGAGTTGATATCACCACGACGTGCACCGCCGCCACCTTTCTGACGACCTAATTTACGAGTAGAACCACTGATTTCGCTTCTTTCCTTAGACTTGTGAGTACCCTGGCGCTGATTAGCCATATACTGCTTCACATCCAGATAGATAGCGTGATCATTTGGAGTGATTCCGAAGATAGCTTCGTTCAAAGCAACCTTTTTGCCGGTATCTTCACCCTTAATATTTAATACGTTAACTTCCATTATTTCTCAATTATTACGATTGAACCTTTGCAACCCGGAACAGAACCTTTAATCAACAGCAAGTTGTGTTCAGGAATCACTTTTAATACCTGTAAGTTGTGAGTAGTTACTCTGTCACCACCCATTTGTCCGCCCATACGCATTCCTTTGAATACTTTAGCAGGGTAAGAACAAGCACCGATAGAACCCGGTTTGCGGGCACGGTTGTGCTGACCGTGAGTAGTCTGGCCTACACCACCAAATCCATGACGTTTTACAACACCCTGGAAACCTTTTCCTTTAGAAGTACCAATTACATCTACATAAGCAGTGTCATTGAACAATTCTACAGTGATAGTGTCACCTAAATTCAATTCTTCTGAGAAATCTTTGAACTCGGCCAAGTGTCTCTTTGGAGTTACTCCAGCTTTCTTAAAGTGACCCATCAACGGTTTAGTAGTGTGCTTTTCCTTCTTGTCCTGGAAACCTACCTGAACAGCTGCATAGCCATCTTTTTCTACACTCTTAATCTGAGTAACTACACAAGGACCAGCTTCGATAACAGTGCATGGTACATTCTTACCATCAGCACTGAAAACGGATGTCATTCCGATTTTCTTTCCTAATAATCCTGGCATTTCAGTTAATTTTTAATTGATTAAACTTTAATTTCTACTTCTACCCCACTCGGTAATTCCAATTTCATCAAAGCGTCTACTGTCTTAGCAGTTGAGCTGTAGATGTCAATCAGTCTCTTGTAAGAAGACAATTCAAACTGTTCACGTGACTTCTTGTTAACGAAAGTCGAACGGTTTACAGTAAAAATACGTTTGTGTGTAGGCAATGGAATAGGACCGCTTACAATAGCACCTGTAGCCTTCACAGTTCTTACAATCTTTTCTGCTGACTTGTCTACCAAGTTGTGATCGTAAGATTTCAGTTTAATTCTGATTTTCTGACTCATTTGTTTATTAAATTATTAATTGTTTATATTGGGAAGGAAGCTTGAGGACTAAGAGTCATTCGCTAGTCCTCATCAACTTCCATCCTATTTCTTTTTATACCAAGTCTACGCGACCTTTAACTTCTTCCAATACAGTCTTAGCGATTGAGCTAGAAACCTGAGCGTGGTGATCGTAAGTCATTGAAGAAGTTGCACGACCTGAAGTGATAGTACGCAAAGCAGTTACATAACCGAACATTTCAGCCAATGGAACCATTGCTTTTACGATACGAGCACCAGAACGGCTTGTTTCCATACCTTCTACCTGACCACGACGTCTGTTCAAGTCACCGATTACATCACCCATGTTTTCTTCTGGAGTTACAACTTCCAGCTTCATGATCGGCTCCATCAGAACCGGACCTGCCTTCACACAAGCATTCTTGTATGCCTGGATAGCACAGATTTCGAAAGACAACTGGTCAGAGTCAACCGGGTGGAATGAACCATCCTTCAAAACGACCTTCAAAGAATCAAGCGGATAACCAGCCAATACACCGTTCTTCATTGCAGTCAAGAAACCTTTCTGAACTGAAGGAATGAATTCCTTAGGAACGTTACCACCCTTCACTTCATCGATAAACTGCAAGCCACCCTGTTTGAAGTCTTCATCAACCGGACCTACAGAAACGATGATGTCAGCAAACTTACCACGACCACCAGACTGTTTCTTGTAAACTTCACGCAATTCAACAGTCTTAGTAATTGCTTCCTTGTAGCTAACCTGAGGACGACCCTGGTTACATTCAACCTTGAACTCACGTTTCAGACGGTCGATAATGATATCCAAGTGAAGCTCACCCATACCTGAGATAACTGTCTGTCCAGTCTGTTCGTCAGTCTTCACAGTAAATGTCGGGTCTTCTTCAGCCAACTTAGCCAAACCGTTAGACAACTTGTCAAGGTCTTTCTGAGTCTTAGGCTCTACTGCGATACCGATAACCGGTTCCGGGAAGTCCATTGATTCAAGAACGATCGGAGCAGTTTCATCGCAAAGAGTATCACCAGTGCGAATATCCTTGAAACCTACACCAGCACCAATATCACCAGCGCTGATTACTTCCACAGGATTCTGCTTGTTTGAGTGCATCTGGAACAAACGAGATACACGTTCCTTCTTTCCTGAACGAGAGTTGTAAATATATGAACCAGCTTCTACTTTACCTGAGTACACACGGAAGAAAGTCAAACGACCTACATACGGGTCAGTAGCAATCTTAAATGCCAAAGCTGAAGTCTTTTCATCTTCATCCGGTTTACGGTCTTCTTCAGCACCTGTGCTCGGGTTAGTACCAACGATGTTCGGAGTATCCAGCGGAGAAGGCAAGAATGCACATACATAATCAAGCAATGTCTGTACACCTTTGTTCTTGAATGAAGATCCACACAACATCGGAACGATTTCCATCTTCAAAGTACCTGCACGCAAAGCACGCATTACTTCTTCCTCTGTAATTGTAGAAGGATCATCGAAATATTTCTCCATCAAAGCTTCATCAAACTCAGCTACTTTTTCGAGCATCTTATCTCTCCATTCCTGAGCTTCGTCTACCAAGTTTGCAGGGATTTCTTCTACATCATAGTCAGCACCCATTGTTTCATCGTGCCACAAGATAGCTTTCATCTTAATCAGGTCAACTACACCTTTGAAAGATTCTTCTGCACCGATAGGAATTACAACCGGACATGGATTAGCACCCAATACATCCTTCATCTGACGAACAACTTCGAAGAAGTCAGCTCCAGAACGGTCCATCTTGTTAACATAACCGATACGAGGAACATTGTATTTATCAGCCTGACGCCATACTGTTTCTGACTGAGGTTCAACACCACCTACAGCACAATAAGTAGCCACAGCACCATCCAATACACGAAGTGAACGTTCTACTTCTGCAGTAAAGTCCACGTGTCCCGGAGTGTCAATCAAGTTGATTTTATACTTGTTACCAGCATACTTCCAATAAGTAGTTGTAGCAGCTGAAGTAATAGTAATACCACGTTCCTGCTCCTGTTCCATCCAGTCCATGGTAGCAGCACCATCGTGTACCTCACCAATCTTATGAGTCAAACCTGTGTAAAACAAGATACGTTCAGAAGTAGTTGTCTTACCAGCATCGATGTGCGCCATGATTCCGATGTTACGGGTCAAATGCAAATCATGTTTAGCCATTTTAATTCGTCTTAAAGTTATTAACTAGATTAAAATCTGAAGTGAGCGAAAGCACGGTTAGCTTCAGCCATACGGTGCATATCTTCCTTACGTTTGAAAGCACCACCCTGTTCGTTATACGCATCAAGGATTTCTGCAGCCAATTTATCAGCCATTGACTTTCCACCACGTTTACGGGCAAAAGCAATCAGATTCTTCATAGAGATTGACTCCTTACGATCCGGACGAATTTCGGTAGGAACCTGGAAAGTAGCACCACCAATACGGCGAGATTTTACTTCCAACTGAGGAGTTACGTTATCAAGAGCTTTTTTCCAAACTTCCAATGCTGAAGTTTCTTCACCCGGAAGCTTAGTTTCAACTGTTTTCAGTGCGTTGTAGAAGATTTCGTAAGAAGTGTTCTTCTTTCCATCATACATCAGATGGTTTACGAACTTTGAAACCTTCTGATCATTAAATACCGGATCCGGAAGGATCACACGTTTTTTTGGTTTTGCTTTTCTCATTTTGTTTGATAATAATGTTTAGTTTGGGGCTGCATCTCTGTCTACTTCAACGCTTCCTCCGAAGCATTTACTCAACCTTAAAGCTTTTCCAACAAACCAAAACGAATTTATAAAAGTTTTTTCTTAATAAGGATTGTACTCAGCAAGGATTATTTCTTACCTTTTCCCGCCGGAGCTGCCTGTCCTGGTTTCGGACGCTTAGCACCATACTTAGAACGTCTCTGTGTACGACCTGCTACACCTGCTGTATCCAGTGTACCACGAACGATGTGATAACGTACACCCGGAAGGTCTTTCACACGACCACCACGAACCAAAACGATTGAGTGTTCCTGCAAGTTATGTCCTTCTCCCGGAATGTAAGAGTTCACTTCCTTAGAGTTTGTCAGACGCACACGAGCAACTTTACGCATTGCTGAGTTCGGTTTTTTCGGAGTTGTAGTGTAAACACGTACGCAAACGCCACGTCTCTGAGGACATGAATCCAATGCCGGTGATTTACTCTTATCAACCAAAACCGTTCTTCCTTTTCTTACTAACTGTTGAATAGTAGGCATTTTGTTTGATTTTTAATTGTTATATATTTGTTTCTTATTGTTTCTACAATCCTTGTCGAAATACTACATTTCGGGCTGCAAAATTACAAATAACTTTTTAATAGACAAACTGTTTTTAAAAAGAAAAAAGCTCATTTCCCGAAAAAAACGGGAAATGAGCCTTTTGAATCCGCTATTTATATTTTTTTAAGCTTCTCCTTTGAAATCGCTCAACGGTGGAACGAAAGTTTTTCCACCTTGTGCTTGCTGTTCCGGCATCCGAATCTGACCAAAATTCTGTTCATACTTAGTGACATTGTCCTGCAATGCAAACATCAGACGCTTTGCATGTTCCGGAGTCATTACAATACGAGATTGAACGCCTGCTTTCGGCAAACCCGGCATCACACGTACAAAGTCAAGGATAAATTCAGAACTTGAATGAGTAATAATTGCAAGATTCGCATAAGTTCCCTGTGCCACTTCTTCTTTTAATTCTATCTGAAGCTGATTTTTGTTTTCGTTTTCCATAATGATTAAACTGTTTAATGAATTTATACGGCAAATGTAGGAAAAAAGTTGGAGTAAACTAATAAATCACATTCTTTTTCTAGCTTACACGCCCATAATCCACTTCAAAAAACTTTTTGTCTGCCCATCTCTTCATGAAAAGACTGCTATAAAAATAGTTTTTCAAATAAGTAAAAGCGGAAGGAGCCCCTTCCGCTTTTACTTATTTTTTACGTTTGCTGCGTTTAGCCCAACCTTCTTCTGAGAAATCAGGTTCCTCTCCACGAAGCGGTTGATTATCCTGCTGGAAAAACTGTTTCCAGTCATCCTTTTTTTTCGGGCCGCGAGGACTGGTATACCCTCTTTCTTCCCGACTTGGTTTCTTCGCCTTCTCTACTTTTGAAGGCTTATCTGCTTTCTTTTCAGTCGCTACTTTCTTTTTCTTTCCGCTCTTATCGCTTTTCCCTGTATTCTCACCCGCAATCTCTACACAAACTTTACGTCCCCCGCTCAATACAACTTTATTCAAAGCCTTTATCACCTGAGGAGCCTGTTCTTGAATCACTTCAAAAAACGAGAAATTCTGCATCAAATCAATACGACCAATTTGGATTCGTTCTTTTTTCAGGTTGCGATTTACCAAATCTATAATCTGATTCGTATAAAATCCATCTGTTTTTCCCAAATTCAAGAATAAACGCGTATATCCTTTCTCTGCTTTACGACCAACTTTTTCTTTATCTCCTTTACGAGATTCTTTCGTTTCCGCTTTTTTATCATTAGCCTTAGGTTGCTCTATCTCAGGTGCATTCTTATAATAATCCAAGAAACGGTTAAACTCCAAAGAAACAACACGTTTAATCAAATCCTCTTTACTCAGCCAATCAAGTTTACGATAAATTCCTGGAAGGAAAGTCTCGATTTCCTCCTCACTTACCTTTACCTTTTCAATATCATCAATAACCTTTATCAACTGCTGTTCGCAAATTTCTTTTCCGGTAGGCAACTCGCTAACTTCAAATTTTTTCTTGATAATACGCTCAATCTCGCGCATTTTACCCTTTTCGCGCAAATTAATAATGGCAATCGAAATTCCTGTTTTTCCGGCACGTCCTGTACGACCACTCCGATGCGTATAGCTTTCAATATCATCCGGCAAACCGTAATTAATCACATGAGTCAAACTGTCCACATCCAACCCACGGGCTGCCACATCCGTTGCAACAAGAAGCTGCAAATGGCGTTGACGGAACTTCTGCATTACCAAATCACGTTGAGCCTGACTCAATTCTCCGTGTAAAGAATCTGCACTATATCCATCTTGTATAAGTTTATCAGCAATCTCTTGAGTTTCTTTTCGTGTACGACAAAAAACAATGCCATAAATTTGAGGATAAAAATCAACCACACGCTTCAGAGCCAAATATTTATCCTTCGCATGTACGATATATGCTACATGATTTACATTCTTGCTCCCTTCATTCTTCGTTCCGATAGTAATTTCCTTCGCATCGTGCAAATAGGTTTTAGCAATACGAGCAATTTCCGGACTCATCGTTGCGGAAAACATCAATGTATTTCTATCTTTCGGGACATTCTCAAGAATTGTATTTATACTATCCGTAAAACCCATGTTCAGCATCTCGTCAGCCTCGTCCATCACGACGTCGCGGACAGTTTCCAAACGGGCTACTTTACGTTCCATCAAGTCAATCAAACGGCCGGGAGTTGCTACAATAATGTGCACACCTCTTTTCATACTACGGATTTGACTATCGATGGAAGACCCGCCATAGACCGGCAAAATCTTCAAATCTGTAATATACTTAGAGTAGTCAGTCAAGTCACCTGCAATTTGCAGACAAAGTTCACGTGTCGGGCAAAGCACCAATGCCTGCGGCACACAATTTTTCACATCAATCTTCTGAATCAGCGGCAGACCAAATGCGGCTGTTTTTCCGGTTCCGGTTTGTGCCAGAGCCA